>Ga0194120_10000929_pt1 | contig 54755 bp, 67 predicted proteins | sample TA2MahCa65mmetaG_FD_148642 | JGI IMG/M metagenome (GOLD analysis project Ga0194120, IMG submission 148642) | Freshwater microbial communities from Lake Tanganyika, Tanzania - TA2015019 Mahale Deep Cast 65m | ecosystem: Environmental > Aquatic > Freshwater > Lake | place: Tanzania: Lake... | reverse complement strand
GTTTGCTTATTCCGCGCTCAATTGCCTTTGTTGCCTCATTGGTGCCTTTTCGTACCTTTCCGCTGCTTGATGCAACTCTGACTGCTTCCAGAATTGGATTAACAAGATCAGCTGGTGTCTCGAATTTTACATAGTAAGCTTTACCCAATTAAATCACCCGTAGGGATCATCTCCATTCCTTCAGTCGTTTAGAATCGCCTTATTAGTGTTATCAGCTGCCAAGCACGGACTTTATTTTTTTGAGATATCTCGACATTGTTTGCTCAAGTCTTGGTTCCGAGTCGGCCTCTGCATAAATTCGCGCTATTGGTTCGGTTCCGCTTGGTCTAATCATCACCCAATTCTTATCGTCGATAATTATCTTGATGCCATCTGTTGTGTCATAGTTTTTGTGTTCTTTTTTGAGAGTGTTGATGATTTCTTTTGCCAAGTCTTTGGTGCAAGAAACCTTGTCTTTTGTGGTGTAGGTCTTTGGGATTTTTTCCATCTCTTTTGTAATGGTGGAATCGGAACTTGCAAGCAAATCTAATGCAAGAGCCAAAGTCATGCAACCATCTCGGACTTGATTGTGCTTACCATACATAAAGCCGCCATTTTCCTCAAAGCCAATCAGTGCTTTTTGTGGAACCATTTTGCGAGATACTTCGACACTTCCCACTTTGGTGCGAATTACTGGGGATTTTGTTTTTGCGGCAAGCGTTTCAATTGCAGAGCTGGAATTAAGACAGGTCACTATTTTTGATCGCGGGTGTTTTTGTAAAATATGATTTGACAATAACAATGCAGATTTGTCGCCTGTGAGAATTTTTCCTTGATCATCGCAAAAGATGCTCCTGTCTCCATCACCGTCAAATGCAATTCCAAGTGCTGCCCTGTTTTTGCGAACTAGACTAGTCAGCTTTTGCAGGTTTTTTGGTGTCGGCTCGGAACCTCTGCCCGGAAACTGTCCGTCTATCTTTTCGTTGACTAGAAATGTTCTACATCCTAGTTCCTTGCACAGAATCGGCGCGGCAACTGCTTGCGCTCCATTTCCCAAGTCTAGTGCAACTTTGAATTTCTTTGATCTTATTTTTTGCCAGCTTACCTGTGATTTTATTCCGGAAACATAGGTTGGAATTATTCTTGACTCTGTTCCTGTTTTTCCTATTTTAGAGAACTTTGGCCATTTCTTTGCAAAATAGATTTTCTCTATTTTTGCTTCGTCCTCTCGAGATATTTCCACGCCGTCTTTTGCCACTGGCTTGATTCCATTGTATTGTGGGGGATTGTGCGATGCGGTAATCATTATTCCACCAGAATAGCCAAGCTTTTTTGTTGCATATTCTAGTGCCGGGGTTGGGACTAGGCCTCCCAGATTACAGTCCAGACCGCAATAATTCAGAGTAGAGCAAACCACTTTGGCTATAATACCACTAGAGTCTCGCCCATCATAGCCTACCAAGATTGGGCCTTTTTTGAAATATACAGCAAGTGATAGTGTCAGATCATGGACAAATTCCAACGTAAAGTCTTGACCAAAAATGCCTCGAACTCCGTTTGTACCAAAAAGCTTACCCATTGACTTTGGATTTGGGTGGTTAGATTTGTGCTTTGTTGACTGTCTTTTTTGCAAAAAATGTACCAGTCGCCACAATTATGACTGCCGCTACCAAAAACAATACCCAATCATAGTCAATCAGAAATACAGTCTTGCCAGAAAATGGAATCAATAACGGAAACGAGCTACCAAGGTTACCTGAAAGTAACACATCAAAGGAGACATGAATCAAAACTGCTGCAATAGATATTGCGCCTAGTCGATAGTCCCTTTTGCCCAAAAAGTACATCATTAGAGGAATAGAGATAATTGCAAAGACAAACGAGTGGCCCATTCTTGGAATTGCTTCTAAGTTTAGAAACTGAATTAGGTGATCCGCATCAAGTGCAATTGGAAACAGGCCTGCAAGCACAACATATCTAATACTCAGAGATGCAATGCCTACAATCAGACCAAATACGATATGCCCCATCACGTGCTCTAGAGATATTCCGCTTACCTCTAGAGGATTTCCTATTACGTATGGTCTTGGTAAGTGTTCTCCAAATATTGGAAATAATCCAATTACCGAAAATGCGGCAGCAAGTCCGGCATACAGGCCACTTGATTTTAGTATGAATTTTAGCAGACTGAGACTCTATTGTGCTGTAATTTTTAGGAACCGATCTTTTGCCCAAATGGTAAGCAATAAGTTTGTGTGAAATTTGAGCAATGATGCGGGGGTCGCCAAGCCCGGTCAACGGCGTAAGGTTTAGGCCCTTATCTCTTAGGGGTTCGTGGGTTCAAATCCCACCTCCCGCACCATTTTTGATATTGTCAGGCTCAAAACCTAAGTTAATAAACTGAATTTGCAAGACAACTCCATGAAAAAAATCCGAATAGGAATTACGGTTGTCGGCAAGGACCGCGAAGGAGTAGTTGCGGCATTTACAAATTTGATTTTCCAAAAACAAGGCAATATTGAAAAGATAAACCAAAACGTCATCAAGAGTCTTTTCGGCATGCACCTAGAAGCATCATTTTCCAAGGAAATTGATGTGAAAAAATTCGACCGGGAACTCCAAGACCTAGGAAAACAGCTTGCAATGGAAGTCAGTGTGTATCATGAGATCAATTCTCACAAAAACATTGCAGTTTTTGTAACCAAAGAACCACACTGCCTAGAGTCACTGCTTGCGGCCAAGGGCCAGCTAAGGGGGAAAATCAGCGTCATAGTAGGTACTGAAAGAACACTAGAGTCAACTGCAAAAAAGGCAGGCATACCATTTGTACTAGTTGATGAAAAAGACCAGCAAAAGGCAGAAGACCACCTAATCGAGGTTTCAAAAAAATACGACATCGACTTGGTGGTATTGGCAAGATACATGAGAATAATGACACCAAACTTTGTGTGGCGCTATCCTCACAGAATAATCAACATACATCCATCCCTTCTTCCTGCATTTCCTGGAGCATTTGCATATGCGCAAGCCTTTGAGCGGGGTGCAAAAATAGTTGGAGTCACTGCTCACTACGTCACAGAGGAGCTAGATCAGGGACCAATTATTTTCCAGGACTCGTTTAAGGTTGATTCTTCCGACACTCTAGATAAGATTAAGAAAAAGGGCCAGGAGTTAGAGGCACAAACACTGCTAAAGGCAGTCAAGATGCACCTTGAGGGAAAACTAGAGGTCTCTTGGAGAAAAGTATACACAAAATGACAGAGATTAGAGATCTCTCCGATCCCATAATTCGCAAAATCCACTCAAAGTCGGCAGTAATCCCAATAGGCTCACTAGAACAGCACGGGTCGCACCTTCCAATTTCTACTGATTCCGATATCGTAACAGAAGTGGCAAAGGCGCTGGCAAAAAAGTGCGGATTATTACTATTGCCCACCATACAATATGGGGTATCATTTGAGCATGCGCCATTTGTTAATTTCAGCATCCGGGACAAAACTCTGCAGAACTATTTGGTGGACCTTTGTGTGTCCCTGGGCCAAAACAACATACACAGAATAATAATCCTAAATGGCCATCATGGGAACCAGAATTCACTAAAGTCGATTTCTGGCAAAATCTCCAAAATGACACGAGGAAAAACCAAGGTTTTCGTGTTCTCATATTGGCGATTCATGGATAGAGAATTTGATCATGCGGGATTTGTGGAAACGTCGCTGATGCTTGCAATATCAAACAAAACCAGAATGAAGCTTGCAAGAAAAGGACTAGTCACACAAAACATGACTGCGCAACAAAGAGTCAAAATCTCAAAGCTTGCATCGACAAATTTCATCAAGGCAACAAAAAACGGAATTTGGGGAGATCCAACCACAGCTAACAAAAAAGACGGACAGAAAATTTTTTGCGAAATAACACAAAATCTCTCAAAAACAGTGTCAAAGTTGATACACTGACTAAAACTCTATTGTTCACCACTGAAACTTTAATATATTAACGGCATAGGGGAGTCAATAAGTGAATTAAATGTCAGTTGACATGGCAGTAAAAGTACTGGACGAAAGCATAGACAAGGTAGTTCTAATCAAGCTCAAAGGCGGCAAAACCATTCGTGGTAACCTAAGAGGCTTTGATCAACACATGAATCTGCTACTCGACAGCTCAGAAGAGGTCCCTTCTGATGGCGAGGCAAAGAGCATAGGAACCATAGTTGTGCGTGGAGATAACGTAGTAATGATATCTCCTCCACCGGCATAGTGGTGTCTGATTTATGGGTCGTGGAACTCCCTCGATGGGGCTTTTTACAAGAAAGAAACCCCACATTCGATGTAGAAGATGCGGAAAGAACTCTTATCACAAAAGACAACACAGATGCTCTAGCTGCGGTTTTCCGGATGCAAGAATTAGAAAATATTCTTGGATCAAATGGTACGCCTAAATGGAACTAGCGCTAGTCATTAGTTCGCTAGCAGGCGCTGCAACGGCTGCAACAATTTCCAAGTTTCCTAAAGGAAAAAACAAAGTTCCTCTGATTGGTGCCAACTCTCAGATTCGATCACAAATAGACGCACTGAAAATTGAAAAAGAGATTTTACAAAAGACGATTTCACGACTATATGGCGAGCCAACTACGCTTACCAAGGTCCAGGTTGACAAACTATTATCAAGATACCAATACCAGCTGGGTGTAATTTTAGCTAAAATCGACAAATTAGAAGAGGTATCCAAGTATCCGGACCTTGGCCCGCTAGGCGACGGCCTGATGACTTTGATGGACCAAAAACTATCTGCACTAGACAAGAGACTAGCAGACATTTCATCCAAGATTCAGATTGCCCAGACAGTCCAGCTTGAAAAGCCAGAGATAAAGAAGGAAGAAATCAAGATTGAAAAACCAGTTATAGAGACAAAGCAAGAAATTACCACCACACAAAACATTGAGGAATTAATCAAGTCATTTGCAAAACCTGGCAAGAGAATCGAATTCACAACACTGACAGAGATTCCAGATGTTCCAGTTCCTCCAGTAGAAATTGAAACCAGAATAGAGCAGCCAGTGGATACTCCGGAAATCCACATTCAAACCATGGCAGAAATCATTCATGCTCCAGAGACAATACCGGTAATAGAGACAAAGCAAGAAATCATACAAACGATTCAGCCTGAAATAGTAAAGCCATCTCTAAGTGAGCCAATCGACATTGAGCAAAGAATAAAGGCAGAGCCGCCAAAGTTGGAATTCAAAGAGCAAGAAAAGAAAAAGCCAAAAGTAAACTTGCCAGAGCCAGAAGAAGTAGAAGACGACGAAGACGATTTAGATTCTATCAAACGCGAAATAATGAAGACACTATCAAAACTAGAGCAGGCCGAGGTAGAGTAATTGTCATATGATGATGCCATTGAGGCATTATCCAAGGACGCACTCAAATTTGTCAAAAACAATTCCGTTTTGGGCCTAGGCAGTGGCCGGGCAGCAACCGCATTTGTAAAAGAGCTTGGCGTACATATCAAGCGAAAAAAACTGAACATTAGAGCTGTTCCAACATCTCTGCAAATCAAGCTAATTGCAGAGCAGGCAGGCATTCATTTGATTTCAGCAGACCAGATTGAAAAAATCGATGTTGTCTTTGACGGTGCTGACCAAATTGATTCCAAGAAATATCTGATAAAGGGAGGCGGTGGAGCATTACTTCGAGAAAACATTCTGATCTCATCAGCTGGAAAAATAGTGATAATGGCAGACGAATCCAAATTCGTCAAAAATTTCACAAGAACCGTACCAGTCGAGGTTCACCCGTTTGCAAGAAACACAGTTCGAAAATTTATCAAAAAACTTGGCGGAAAACCGCAAATCAGGACAATAGAGCGAGGCTATCCATTCATCACAGAAAACGGCAACATCATCTATGATTGCGATTTTGGTACAATAAAATCACCAGGCTCACTTGCGCTCAAAATAAAGCAGATTCCAGGCGTAGTAGAAGCTGGAATATTTCAGCGAAAACCTGATGTGATTTACAAGGCAAAGGAAAACGGCAAATTCGAAATTATCTAGATCTGTTCACTAGCTTGCCGTGGCCCAGCTTTCCTACAAGCTGCATGTCTTCTGTTACTGGTTTTCCCCTAACTAGTGTAGTTATCGGCCAACCCTTTAGCTTCCATCCCTCATACACAATATAATCAGAGAATGCGCCAAAAAAGTCAGAGCTGACCTGTTGCTCTTTTTTCAGATCTATCAGTACAATATCGGCATCAAATCCCTTTTGAATTGAGCCCTTGTCATTTAGGCCAAAGATTTTTGCAGCATTTCCACTGGTAAGATGCGCCAGCTGTTGTAGATTCAGTCTGTTTTGGTTTACTCCCTCGGATAGTAGAATCGGCAGCGATGTTCCAATTCCTGGAAATCCTGCCAGAGAAGACCAGACGTCTGTTCCCACTTTTAGCTTTAGCCTGTTTGCCACATGGTCTGTTCCTATGGTGTCTATTGCGCCAGAGGCCATTGCGGACCAGATTTTTTCATTGTCTGATTTTGTCCTAATTGGCGGCATTACCTTTGCCAGATAGCCGTTTTGCTTTTCATACGATAATGTAAGATAATGAGGACAGGTCTCGACAAAAATCTTGGTTCCTTTTTTTCGCTCTTGCTCTATTGTGTCCAGTGCTGTTGCAGAACCAATGTGGACAAAATAGATTGTCGTTCCATATTCTCTGGCAATCTCGCATACTTTTTTGATGCTCTTTGACTCTGAATCAGGCGGCCTGCTTTGCGACCAGGCAGCTAGTCCGTCCTTGTGGTCTTGCTTTGCCTTTTTGATTCCGCACTCGCACATTTGGTAGTCTTCTGCATGAACTAGTACAGGACAGCCAAGCCTGGCTGCATTTTGGCACACCTTTTGGATGGTTGTAGTTTCCAGCTGGACTTGGGCATCAAATAGACTAGTCGAGCCTGGGTCCATGTCCATGTAGACGTGGCCTACCTCTCCTCCAAGATTCATGTAAATTTTAAATGACGTGATTCCGTTTTCTGCACAATATTGCATCTCTTCTGCTTGTTTTTCGTCAAATATGGTGGCGTGAATTGTATAGTCAACATAGTGGTTTGTCTTTGATGCGACTAGCTGATCTTGGAGGTATTTTTTGTAGGATCGGCCCAGTCGTAGCATTCTCATCATTGTGGTAACACCACCTAATGCTGCTGCTCTTGATTCTGTTTTTGCAGCTTCTTCTATTGGGGAATATACCCCATAATGGACGTGCGTGTCAATTAATCCAGGTATTGCAACTAGTCCCTTTGCCTGGATTTTTTTATCACATGATGGAACGTCTGTTGTAAAATCTGAGATTTTTCCATCATTGATCACAATGTTTCGCTCTAGCATTCCCTTTGGGGTTATGGCTTTTGCATCTACAATAACGCAGTCTACTGTCAACTAGAATAATTCAAAATAGTCTGGCTATTATTCTTTGAGCGCTCATCAGCTAGTCTGGTACTGGATTTGTTTTTTTTTAATTTCTCGTATATTGCATTATCCATTGATTCATGGAGTTTTTTGAAACAGTTTTAGACTCATTATGCCTGAAATTGTTTAGAAAAACATAGAACGTTTTATTAGATCAGAAGTAGAATGAACATAGATGCTTAAGAAAAGAGTACAAAAATCAGAAGTAAAAGCGGACGAATTCATAAAAGAAGTAGAACAATACATTAGTGAGAATCCACGTCTTTTCAAAGCATTTGCTGAAGAAAAATTCGACTAAAACTTTGGAGTTATCTTATTGTCAAGATAGGTTTCTGCATCAGATACAATATCTTCACCTTCAAATTTCATAACTATAGTATCAAGAAGTACGAATAGTTCCTTTTCTTCTTCCTTTGTTTTTAATATCAAAGAATAGCCGTTCTTTCGCAGATAATGTTTTGTGATTACATAAGATGTAGCCTTGTTTCCATTGTTAAACGGTTGATTATAGGCAATTCCTGCAAGAAGTAATGATGCTTTTTTGATTATTCTTTTTCTTTTGAATAAGGCACGTGTAACATCATTGTCAGCAGGTACATTTGTGGTGTTTACTGTATTAATCACATCCGATAATTTTTCCTCGTTGACTCCAAAAGATTCTCCTCTATGTTGTACTAGATGTTTGTTTGCCTTGATTATATTATCAATCAAAGTCTTTGAGATAAACTCTGACATCCAATAAACGACACTCTTATCGTATATTACATGGATCATTTCATTTTATTTTGCAAGCCAGATCTGATAATTTCACTAGATCTGTGTGTATTACCAGCTGGTATGGTATTGGATTTGTTTTTTTGACAGCTTGTCTAGCTTGATTTTTTCTGAATCTAGTGCATCTTGCGCTATTTGGTTGTCAATTTCTTCAGGGACCGGATAAACTTGGTTTTTGAGCTTTTTGTGATTTTTTAGAATATACAGAATAGAGTACAATTGGTTTGAAAACGACAATGCCATGATCTCTGGTGGGTGGCCCTCGGATGCAATCAGGTTTGCCACACGCCCCTTGCTGACTAGATAGACCTTGTTTTTGTTTGGCAAAACACACTCGTCAAGATTTGGCCTGACTTGTCTGACCTTTTGTGATAAGAGAAATTTTGCGTCAATTTCCACATCAAAATGGCCTACATTGCCCAGCACTGCGCCATCATTCATGGACAAGATATGTTGCTTTGTTATGATATTGCGCATGCCAGTACACGTGATGAAAATATCACCTAGTTTTGCTGCCTGACTCATCGGCATTACCTCAAATCCGTCCATGTGTGCTTCTAGTGCCTTGATTGGGTCGACTTCGGTTACGATGCATTTTGCACCCATTCCCTGGCATCTTTTTGCTACTCCCCTTCCAAGCCATCCGTATCCAGCAATTACTGTTCTCTTTGATGCAAAAAGCAGATTCATTGCTTGTAGGAATCCATCAATTGTGGACTGGCCTGTTCCATACTGGTTGTCAAATAGCATCTTTGTTCTTGCATTATTTACTGCAATGATTGGATATTGCAGCCTGCCTTTTTTTGCTAGAGATTGGTATCGTGTAATTCCGGTCGTGGTTTCTTCTGTTGCGCCAAAAATTCGAAGCTTTGCCTTGTGGGCTTTTATGTTAAGATCTCCGCCGTCATCAGTTAGAATGTCTGGTTTGTGTTGCAGTACCATATTTTGGCACCAATCATATTCTGGTTTAGTTTGATTCGACCAGGCAAGGACTTTGATTCCTTGTGAATCTAAAAAAGCTGCAATGTCATCTTGGGTGGTAAGCGGATTTCCCCCACAGCAAACTACTTTTGCTCCAAGATCTTGGAGTCCCATTAACAATACCGAAGTTTCTTTGGTTATTTGCAGGCAAACTCCAAGTGTTATGTTTTTGAGAGGCCTTGATTTTTTCAGCTTTGTCATGGCATGGGTTAGGACTTGCATGTGGTCCTTTGCCCATTCGTATTGGGTTTTTCCCTTGTCTGCTAAAGATGGGTCTTTTATCTTGCTCAATTGTAGTACATGATGCTTGGCACAAAATAATGATTTGTTAAAGACTAGAAATAGAACTAGGGTTTTTGGTTAGTTAGGGCTGGTGGCTTAGTGGTATAGCGCTGCATTCGCAATGCAGAAGTCGAGAGTTCAATTCCCTCCCAGTCCACCATTTTTGTAAAAATTTGCTTATTTTACGCCATATCATCACATTCATCTTTACAATTGTAAATTACTGTAATTAAATATCAAGCAACCAGTAAAACATTATGCAATCCCTAGAGACAAAAAAGATCCTAGTCGTGTCCTTGTTCGCGTTATTTTCATTTGTGTTTGTAGGCATAATCTTTTCATTTACAGTCGGAGTTGTTGGCGCAAACAATATCACATCGTATAGCAGCTGGCTTGGAATCGCGTACGTTGCAGGCCTATCCATGATAATTCTTCCATGTACCATGCCGGTCGTGTTTGTCATAGTTCCGCTCAGCATGGGCCATGGATACAAAAAGGGCCTTGTCATGTCGCTTCTCTTTGGAGCAGGCCTAGTAGCCACAATAACTCTGTACGGTCTTGGCGTTGCTATACTAGGCAATACTGCATCCTTGGACCAGATATCATTTACAATGTTTGTAATAGCTGGAATAATTGCATATGTCTTTGGCCTCTCGCAGCTAAGACTAGTTGAGCTAAAAATTCCGACATATTCCGGGACTCCAAAATTCATACTGAATCGCGGTGATTACACCAAGTCTCTCTTCATGGGATTACTCCTTGGAAACGCAGGAGTGGGATGCCCAAACCCAATGTTTTACTGGCTTTTGATTTACATTGCAGGAACGGGAAGTATGGAGATTGGCTCATCACTTGGCTTGGTCCACGGAGTGGGCCGCGCAATACCTCTGATTCTGATTTCAGTACTGGCAATTATAGGAGTAAACACCACGAAGGGCCTTGTCGCAAACAGACTAAAAATTGAAAATGCTACTGGCTGGATGCTCGTGTTTTTGGGCTCTTTTCTGATAATTAACGGAATGCCTGGCGGACACCAATGGTACGAAGATACTTTTGTACATATCATGTGGAACAATCTTGTTTCCATGACTGGAATTCCTCCGGAATTTCATGTAGGCCAGCACATGCATGATCCAATGCCAATAGAGATACCAAAGAATATGGTTCCGGCAATATTGGCTGTGCTTTTGGCAGTGCCAATCATGTGGAAACTTTACATAAACAGAAAGGAAAAAGTCACAACATGAAAGACCCTGTGTGCGGCATGGAAGTTGGCAAAAAGGTGAGCCAGTCATTCGTGACGGAAAGGAATACTATTTTTGCTGCGCTACATGCAGGTGGGCTTTTGAGCAAGACCCAGAGCAATTTACAAAATAGGACGCGATTTGCATGTCCGTACGCATTTTGCGTACAACTGTAAATAAGCAATTCACATCCAATCAAGGCATGGCAGACAAGCAGGCAAAAGACGCAATAAGCCTTCACAAAAAGCTAAGAGGTAAAATCACAATTGAGAGTAAGATCTCCAAGCTAAAACCACGTGACATACAGCTAATCTACACACCAGGAGTTGCCGCAGTATGCAAGAAAATCTATCAAGAGCCTGGCCAAAAATACACCCTTACATCCAAGGCAAACAACGTTGCCATAGTAACCGACGGCACAAGAATTCTAGGCCTTGGCAACATTGGCCCATATGCTGCCATGCCAGTAATGGAAGGCAAGTCAGTCTTGTACAAAAAATTTGGCAAAGTGGATGCATTTCCAATTTGTCTTAACACTACAAAAAAACAGGAGATAATTGATGTCATAAAGGCAATTGAGCCGGTATTTGGCGCAATTAACCTAGAAGACATCGAGTCGCCAAAGGTTTTAGAGATATCTGACCAGCTTCAAGAGGAGCTGCCAATACCAATATTTCACGACGACAGACATGGAACTGCAGTAGTGGCACTTGCAGCATTACTAAATTCACTCAAGCTTGTAAAAAAGAAAATAGAAACTGTAAAAATTGTGATTGCTGGTGCAGGATCGGCAGGTTATGGGATTTGCAAGCTCCTAAGCTTTGCAGGGTGTAAGAATCTCCTAGTTGTCGACTCGTCTGGTGCAATACATCAAAACAGATCAGAGAACATGAATCACTACAAAAACGAAATTGCAGGCATTACAAATCCCAGATTGGAAAAGGGATCATTGGACCTAGTCCTAAAAGATGCAGACGTATTCATAGGTGTTTCCGGAATGAGTGGCATTCTTTCTAAAAATATGATTCAAAATATGAATAAAGATTCCATAATATTTGCACTGACAAATCCAGAACCAGAAGTAGATCCAAAGATTGCCAAAAATGCAGGCGCTAAAATCATAGCAACTGGCAGCTATCTATACAAAAACAAGGTAAACAATGCAATTGTATTTCCATATTTGATGAGAATAATTCTAGATAAGAAAATCAAAAAGATAACTTCAGACATGCTCTATCTTACGGCAAAAGCAATAGCAGATTCAGTGCCAAAAAAAGATCTAGCCTATGATTATATCATTCCAGAAATAACAAATCAAAAACTGCAGAAAAATATAACAAAAGCGCTAAAAAAACTCTGAACACAATTCAAATCATATCTATGTAAAATCTCAATATGTAGGCAAGTAAACATTATACAGCTAACAAAACACTTACTATTCATGAAGGTCTTCAACGGAAAACAGTCAGCCCAGGACTACATGTCTGCACACACATTGGCATTTTCCACGCCAGAGTTGACATTGATGAGATACGCGTTTTGGTTGGGAGACATCATTCCGGACCCAAAGGACAAGGACAACACCATTCCAAGAATAATGGCCTATGTTGAGGAAAAAGACTTTGCACCAGTTGAAATTATAGATGATGAACACTACGAGCCAACAGGCGCTGTACGAATCACAGGCACATACGGCAATGTCAACAAGGTCTCAGGCGATGGCAAGTTTTGCTCAGAGTGTGGCTCCAAGATCTCTGCATCCGCCAAGTTTTGCACCGAATGCGGCGCAACCCAGGATTAGAGAATCTTTATCTCAAATCATTATTGTATAGTATCATGGCAAAGAAAAAGGCACCAGCACCAAAGACAAGGAACTGGGATTCTCTATGGAATGAATACTCGAGTCTGCTCAAAAAATGGGCACAAAACCTAGAGACCCTACAAAAGACAAGCTCCGATGTCCAGGCAAAATACAACGAAGTAATGCTAAAGGCAGCAAACGAATCCAGCGAAAAGACACTAAAGGAATTTCACAAAAACTGGCAAAAAGCAATGAATGATGCTGCACTGGATGCATTCAAGCAGTTTGACAAAAACTGGCAAAATGTCACATCCGAATCTGGCATGGACCAGCTAAAGGCATATGGCGAGCTTATGGACAGCTTTGCAAAAACCTGGCAAAAAATGTGGCAAAAATAATTTTTTTAAATTTTTTCTAAACTTTGGTTCCGCACTTTGTGCAGAATTTGGCACCTGCTCGTAGCTCAGCACCACAAGACCTGCATCCAGACCCTAAAGATTGTACAGATGATCTTGGCATTAGTGCCGGATCTGGAGACGGCAATGTTCCCGGTGCAGAAAATCCTTGTTGGGCAGACACTATAGAGGGTGGCCTTCCTGGTGTTTGTGCAGGCATTACTGGGATTCGTCCTGGCATTCCCATTCCTGGTGCACCCATTCCAGGCATCAATCCCGGAGATTGTGTTCCGCCAAGACCTCCTGCGCCTGCCCTATCGAGTGCTTTTTTGAGCTCAAAGATTACCTTGACTGCTAAAAACTCTAATGCGGAATATGCAACTGTATAGTCTCCTAGTTTTTCAAAGAATTCCTTGTCAGACAGCTTGCCCTGCTTGTACATTGTGTTTGCATCCAAAAACGATTCATAGTATCCCTGGGAGTCCTTGAACAAATTATCTAGTTTTTCTGCCAAAAGATTGAGTGTGTCTACTTCGCCTAGCGACATGCAAAAAATCCGTTCAAACCGGTATTAAATTATTGGGATCGAAAAAAAGAGTTTAGGCGTTTGCCAGCGCGCGCTCTATCATGTTTTTGTAAGATTCTTTTGATGCTGCGCCTACTTGCTGTGCAACGACTTGGCCCTTGTTTAGCAACATTAGTGTCGGAATGGAAAAGATGTTGTATTTTGCTGCTAGCTCATTGGCCTCATCTACGTTTACCTTGACAAACTCAACTTTGCCTGCGTAATCCTTTGCTAGCTCCTCGACTACTGGCCCTACCATTCTGCACGGTCCGCACCATTCAGCCCAAAAGTCCACAAAGACAGGCTTGGCAGAGTCTACTACCTTGGTCTGCCAGTCTTTAGCGTTTGAAACGTGATCTAGTCCCATTTTAATCAAAATTGCTCCATTCTAAGAGACCTAAAAATCTTGAGGTCGAATCTGGAACAAACAACATATACTTTAATTGGATCTGGCCTTGATTTGGAATTATGAGTTCTGAGCTTCGCCTAAAAAAACTACGGGGATCAGGCGGATTTGTAATGGCGCAGGTAAGCGACGATCAGCAAAGAAAGGGAAACCTTGGCGGACCTGACTTGTTTTTAGCACCCATAGGAAGACTGGACGTTCAATTAATTTCAAAATATTTCTGCAACACTTGTGAAAAAGACTATGAGGGAGGCCCAAAAATCGAATTTGAAAACCCAAACGAGGAAGTTGCGCAAAACCTAATCCTAAAAGAGCGTGGACAATACGTATGCACCACATGCGGCAGTACAATTGCTGAATACAGAGAATTCCAAAAGGTTGGCGAAGTGGGTCTTGCAAAGCCAATAGCACCAGAACAACCAAGCATACCAGCCGCAAGCTTTGAGCAGCCAGTTGTAATTCCAACACCTCCGCCAGCAGTCAACATGACACCAGTCCAATCAGCAGATTCCACATTTAGCTCAATTACCGGCATGGCAGTCTATGATTCCAATGCAAAAAGAGTCGGAATTGCAAAGCAGGTGGGAATCGATTCTTCACACCAAGTGGTTCTAGTTATCACCAAAAACGATGGCTCTGATCAAACAATAGAATGGGCCAAAATCAAGAAAATAGGCGAAATCATTTTGCTTGGCGACGGCTCTTCAGAATCAAGCGCACTATGCAAGTGCGGCTTTGAGAACAAGCCTGGCTCCAAGTTTTGTGAAAGCTGCGGAACCAAGCTGTAACATGGCAAAGACAAAGAGCATCATCAAGGATGTCTTAATTGTAGCAGTAGGAGTTGCCGCAATCTGGATTGGTCTCCAGGTAGTCTTTGGAACGCAAAATCCGTTCTATGTTGTGTCCAGTGGAAGTATGATTCCAGTCTTGCAGGTATATGATGTTCTAGTAGTAAATGGAAACGAGCCGTTTGAGAACATCCAAGTAGGCGATATCATTGTCTTTAATCGACCTAACGGACACGACAGGGTAATTGTGCATAGGGTAGAGACAATACTGGACGACAGTCCTGAATCCAAAACAATACGCACGAAGGGAGACGCAAATCCAATCTCGATTCCAGGAACCGACTATCCAATCACAGAAGAAGAATACATCGGTAAAGTCTTCTATGTGGTGCCGCAAATTGGCTATGTCACAAGAATTTTGGCCCCGCCAATCAACTATGTCATAATTGCAGTAATTGTAGGTATAATGATAGTAAAGCAATATTCTCAGAAATCAAAGGAGAAAAAAGAACCGAAATTTGAGACAGACCCTGCAAAAGATCCTGCTCCACCAAAAGAGGAATTTACAAAGCAAGATGATGTTGCATATAACGACTCGGTAAAACCAGACGACATACAATCAGACAAAGACAAAACAGGCGCAAAAGGTCAGAATTAATTTTATTATAAAATTAGGTCTTTCTGAGATCATCAAATGTAGAACCCAAGATGTGTTTTCGCACAACTCTGATGCACTGGTGCATTATAGTTTTGATGTCTTCAGATAGATCTCCCAATATTTTTACGACCAGTCCACAATCTTCTGGCAACAACAAAGCCGGCCACAAGCGTTTCGCTTGCAAGGCTATACAACTTGTTTTGAGTTATTTTGTAATTTTGAAGACTCGCTTGAAATAGTCAGAGTTTTCTTTGGTCTCTTCTTGGTCATTCTTTACGTTTGCAAGATTCTTTGCCAAGTTTTTCTTGTAGCCTAGCTGCATTTGTCTTGCAATCTGGATTCTCTGTGCCTGTGGCGAGCCTGCGCCGTGCATTGATTCTGTCAGATAGCCGACGGCATTTCTGCCCAGAGTCATGTTTTCAATTAATCGCAAAATTCTCATTCTGTTCTCAACATCTACTCCCTTTCTTCCGGCCAGGTATTTTTTGAGCAGTGGTCCTGTTTCTGGATTTCTAAAGTCTTTTTCAGAAGGCATTGTAACTACGATTCCTCCCGCAATGTCTTGTGCCAGTCTAGAGATTTCATATGGGAATCGTGTCACATTGTGCTTGCATACGTTTGCCAGCATGTCGTCGTTTAGCCATACACCGGACTTCATTTCCTGTGCTTGGTATGATGAGGATATTCCTGCAGCAAAGATGGATTCGTTAAGATGGGTCATCTCTACTAGTTTTTCTCGTATGTGCGATATGTCTGGAATACCATTATAGTCAGAAATTGCAGCTGCTGCTCCGATTAGAACATCGCCTAGGCCTGTCTTGCAGACATAGCTTCGTCTGTGATAACAAGTGAATCGCTCAACTAGCATTGCGGCAAACTCTACTTCGCCGTTCATGAAAATCAAATCATTTGGAATGAATACGTTGTCCAGTATGACCATTGCCTCTTGGCCTGCAAATTGAGAGTTGCCTGCATCAATGTCACCTTCCTCCATGCTTCGAGTGTCACAGGACTGTCTTCCATAGATGTATGTTATACCTGGTGCATCAACTGGGATTGCGCCAACAATTCCCCAGTCCTTGTCCTTTTCTGTTAGGCGTATGGTTGGCATTATTATCATCCAGTGAGAGTTGATAACGCCTGTCTGGTGAGCTTTTGCTCCTGTTACGTATACTCCTTCTGGTGTTCTTTTAGTAATATGCACAAAGAGGTCTGGGTCTGCTTGTTCTGATGGCGCCTTGCTTCTATCACCCTTGACATCAGTCATCGCGCCTCCGATTACGTAGTTGTTTTCCTGCATTTTTTTGATAAATTCTAAGAGCCTTTTGTGATAATTAGTATGATATTTCTCATCAATTTCAAATGTTGTGGAATGAAGTGAGTTTAGTGCATCCATTCCCACACATCTCTGAAAACATGTTCCGGTTAGCTGGCCAAGCTTTCTCTGCATCTTGTTTTGGAGTACCAAATCATTTGCAGATTCTGCAATATGCAAGAATCGGTTTACTCGCTTTCCCGCTATTTTTGACATTGGGTATGCAAGCTCTTCTTCACGCACTGCCAGATCGTATGTTTCTGCAACTGCGTTAATTGACGGTCGAATCATTGGATGCTCGACTGGATCTTGGACTTTATCTCCAAAAAGATAGACAGTCAGTTTTCTGCCCTTAAGACTATTGATGTAATCTTGGCCAGTCCTAATTGCCATGTCGATATCCCCACGAACTTGTATAAATATTGACCAGCAAGCGACTGTTTTCGTTTTGTGTCGGTTTAAAAATGCGATAAAAATTTGCTAGTGCCTAAAACAGTTTTTTGTATGGTCGTCTACAACGCCGACTGCTTGCAAGTATGCATAGATTATTGTGGTACCAACAAAGCTAAATCCCCGTTCTTTGAGATCCTTGCTAATTTGATCGGAAAGTTCAGTGGATGTAGGAATGTCAGTGTGTTTTGCAAAATTGTTTTTGATCGGTTTGCCTTTGGTAAAACTCCACAAATATTTGTCAAAGCTGCCAAATTCTTTTTGGATTTCTAGGAATTTTTGCGCATTATTGATTGTGGATTTTATCTTTAGTCGGTTTCGGATTATTCCCTCGTCTGAGAGCAAACGGGTTGTGTCTTTTTGTGTGTATTTTGATACCTTTTTGGGATCAAAATTATCAAATGCCGCCCTGTACGTCTTTGTTCTCTTTAGTATTGTACTCCATGACAGACCGGCCTGTGCACCTTCTAAGATAAGCATTTCAAAGAGTTTTTTTGTCATTGTGTACTGGTATGCCCCATTCCTTGTCGTGATACTGGATCATTTCTTCGCCCTGTGCCCAAGTACAGCGATTCATGATTTTGCAAATTTGAATTTGTATATTATTGCAATTATTGATGAGCCAACAAGTGGAGCACTCCAGTAAATCCACAAGTCATTTAAAAATCCGGAAAGAACCGCAGGTGCTAGTGCACGTGCGGGATTCATTGATGCTCCAGAAATGAATGACAAAAAAAAGATATCAACGAAGATAGCGCCGCCGATTACCAAACCGCTAAATCCCTTCAATCCTTTTGTATGCACTACAGTCAAAATAGTCGAGATTAAAATTGCCATGGCCAAGACCTCAACTCCAATTATTTCCACTAGTGAATAGCTGTAATTTGGAGCGTTTGAGCCAAGATTTGCGTCAGGGCCGATCACCGCCCAAACAAATGCACTGCCCAAAAAAGCCCCAATGAGTTCTGCACCAAGATATACTGGCACTAGTCTGACTGGCAGATGTTTTGTTATTACAAACGCAAGCGTCACTGCAGGATTAAAGTGAGCCATAGAGATTTTGCCAAACACATACACCGCAATAGATACTGCTACAAATGGCGCAAACGCCTCATACCAAAGCCCAATTTTGCCTCCAGATTGGGCATTTGCCACAACAGAACCAGTTGCACATACTACTATCACAAATGTCCCAATGAGTTCTGCAATGAACCTCTTTTTTGTGTCAGAGACGTCTAGTCTAGATTTTTGCAAAGCTTCTGATTCTGAATATTTGTGCTCACTTAAAGAATGTGATCAATATAGCAGATCATTTCTTTAGATGCTTTGATGCCTTTTTTGCCTTGTAAAAAATCTTAAATCCGCTTTTGGCTGCCTTTATCACCTTTACCATCTTGACAAAAAACTTGACTATTTTGAATGCAGTCAAAAATGGGATCAATGTCATCATTGCAATTTCATGCCAGTGTTTTTTCAGGAAAAGTTTCCAGTCATTTAGCTTTTTGTATTTCAAGTATAGATCCAGCACCAATAATCCAAAGAAAACCCATAGTAAAATTTCAAAATAAATTTCATATTCATGCGGAATGTGATACGGTGCTTCCTTTAGGAGTAATGATTCCGGATGAAACGACACAAACCCAACAAAATATACTATTGCCATCGCAAGCAATACAAAATCAAGTGATTTTGCAAGTGTGCTTTTTTCTGCCATTTATCATCTAACACAAAAACATCACGTATTTTATGCATGTCAAGAATGTGCCCAAACTGAGGAATAGGGTTTGTTTGGGCACACTTGAGCATACGTTGCACACACAAAAACATGTACTGACATAATTAGGACGATCCAAGTCATAGGCATCACTAAGCTAGTTTGATTACAAATCAGCTAAGTTGTTGATTCGATCTAATATCTTACAGATATTGCTGTACGATATGCGAATAGATTCATGCAGAAAATGTGGAATTGAGCTACGCCAATACGGCTATGCAGAAAGATGCCAGAGCTGTGGAAGGGAATTCGCCCAGTTTACGTGCCTCAAATGCAACCTAGTCTCAGACCCTCAGTACCACATACACAATAAAGCAAAAGAAGCACTAGAGATAGTGATTTGATGGAAAAGCTCCCAAGACACAAAATTGGTTTCTATTCGCTTGTTTGCGCGGCAGTTGCTGCAGCAGTTGCTCTGACTGTATTATAGTCCGATTCGAACATCAAGAACTTTGCACCCCTTTCCTTGCTCCATAACAAGTACTGGGTTCATGTCAAGTTCTTTTATTTCTGGAAAGTCAGTGAGTAATGCAGAAAGTCTCTGTATTAGCTCTGATAGTTTTTTCTTGTCTGCCGGCTTTTCTCCGCGGACTCCTTCTAGTAATTTTTTAGTTCTAATGGAATCAATCATGTCGTCTGCTTCGCGGTTTGTGACTGGTGCCAGTCTGAATGTAACATCTTTGAGAACCTCGACGTAAATTCCTCCCATTCCAAGCATGATAACTTGGCCAAATCCCGGCTCTTGTTTTGATCCAATGATGAGTTCTTTTCCGCCCTTTACCATTTCCTGAACTAGGACTCCTTTGATCTGCGCGTTCTTGTTGTATTTTTTGGCGTTTTTAATTATAATATCAAATGCATCCTTTACTGATTGCTCGTTTGCAAGGCCGACCTTGACTCCGCCTGCATCTGACTTGTGAATGATTTGCGGTGATGCAATCTTCATTACTACTGGAAATCCAATTTTTTTGGCTGCCTTTACTGCCTCTGCTGATGTTTTTGCCAGGATGCTTTGCGGTAACGGGAATCCATAGGCGCGCAGTACCTCTTGGCCTTCCTCTTCTAGGAGGTTTGTTCTCTTTTGCTTTTTGACAGAGTCAAAGACCTTTTTTGCGGCTGCCTTTTTGGCTTGGAATTTAGTTATTGTTCCTTCTGTGGAGTTGACCCACTTTGAGAATCGAAGCATTGCTCGTAGTGCTCTAATTGCGCCCTCTGCATATGGATAGTATGGAACACCGCCGTCTGCTAGGATTTTCCTGTTTGTAATTCCCTCATCTAGGCCCATCAAAGATGCAAGCATTGTCTTTTTGTATTTTTTAGACATTGATATTATAACTTCGGCTAGCTTGTCATAGTTTAGTGTGGCAGAAGGAGTGCACATTGCAATGACTGAACCAACATTTTTGTGTCCCAAAACATTGTCTAGGACTCCGCTGAATCGATTATAGTCGGCATCGCCTACTATATCCACTGGATTTCGTGAGCTTCCCCATGGAGGAATCACTGCATTGATTTTTGGCCTAATGTCCTCAATTGACGCCATCTTGATTCCATATTTGGAGCAGGCATCAGTGGAAATGATTGCAGGGCCTCCTGCATTTGATACTATAACCAAGTCGCCCTTTGGTAATGGCTGCTTTGAGAATGCAACTGCATAATCAAATAATTCTTCCATGGTATCAACACGAATTGCACCAGACTGGTTCAGTACAGCATCATAGATTTCATCAGAGCCCATAAGCGCGCCAGTATGCGACATAGCTGCCTTTGCGCCCTCTGGGCTTCGACCTGACTTTAGAATGATTACTGGCTTTTTGTATTTTTTAGTAATAGTTTTGCAGACCTTGAGAAACTCTTGGCCGTTTCCCATGTCTTCTAGGTACATGACAATTACCTTGGTCTGATCGTGTTCTGCAAGCATCTTGAGAAGATCAATTTCGTTCAGATCAGCCTTGTTTCCAACGCTAATTACTGCAGAAAATCCAATTCCTTGCGCACTTGCGTCTTCGACTAGTGCCGCACAAATTGCGCCGCTTTGCGATATAAGTGCAATTTGACCGGATTTTGGTGTAACTTTGAGAAAAGTAGAATTCATCATTGTCTTTGGATCCAAGTTCATCACTCCAAGACAATTTGGGCCAATCATTCGGATGCCGTATTTTTTGACTATGGTTTTTAGCTGCTCTTCTAGCTTTTTGCCCTCTTCATTTACTTCTTTGAATCCAGCAGTGATAACGATGACTCCTTTGATTTTTTTCTTGCCACATTCTTCCAGTACCGCCGGCACGATGTCATTTTTTGTAACAACAATAGCAAGATCAATTGGCTCTGTTACATCAAGTACAGTCTTGTATGCTTTCATGTCAAATACAACATCACGTGTTGGAGAAATTGGGTAAATCTTGCCCTTGTAGCCCTTCATAATATTGGATGTTATAGTACGGCCTACACTTCCCTCCTTGTCGGATGCACCAACAATTGCAATAGACTTTGGCTCCAAAAGGGAAGTCATGTGTTGGGTCTGCGTTGTTTTGTAAATAAAGTTATTCTTGAAAAATTCTGATCCCTAGCTGCCAAGCATTTTGCCGGCCAAGTTCTGAGCTCGCGGAATCCAAACAATTTTGAGATTTGGGATTTTGCCCATTAATGACCACGCCTTTCTTGCCAGCTCGCGCAAGGCTTCGGAGTTTATTGCAAACTCGTGGTTCAGTTGCGAGACCGTATTTTTGGAATCAGAATAAATTGTAATGGTATTGCCCTGCTCCCCAAGTCTTTCCAGGGCAGCTATTATTCCCAGATATTCAGCCTGGTTGTTTGTGATTCCGGGCTTTTTCTCATAGAAGGATTCACCTGTTTCCTTGACAAAGTAACCATAGCCGGCATTATCGCCCCCAGAACCATCCACGTAAACGCTAAGTTCCATCTTTGTACAGCCTCGTTATTTTCACACTCACATTTACAACTATCATGTACAGTATTGTGGAGATGACATGTGCGATGATTGATGCTAAATACGCTTCATATTCCAGATTTAGAAAATAATACTGCAATGCCCATCTGGATATGGTGTAAACAATTTCTGCCACACCGAGTGAGGAAATTATTTTTAGAAGATCTTTTTTGAGTCGTGTTTTGTTAAGATTGCCTGATTCGGCATAGTACTTTTTGCGATTATCAAAATAAAATAAAAAAGAAAACATTGAATAAAATACAACAAAGTCAATCGCTACAGTATATGTAGAATTGATGTAGCTTGCTTGATCAGATAAAGTCTGTGCCACAATGGCAGATACAATTATTGCAGCAAGGAACGCAATAATCAGATTTTTGTTTAACACTATGTACTGACGATAACTTTTTTGCATCATGCAATATTAAACAGGCTTGGAAATAAATCAACTTGGATGTTTGGATGTCGTAATGCCTGACAGTTAAAGGCATTTGATGTTTCAATTACATGCATTTACATTCTTGCCATACTTTCAAGGAATTTTCGCATTGTTTTAGAACAACGCTGGAGAAAAAAAGGAAAATACATGAGGCATTTTGGGACTTAATATTTACAGATGAGCCGTGTTGTAGTTGATTCTTGTCTATTTCACTCTGGATAAAAGTGCAGAATAAAGAAACGGCAAGATTGTGGTTATTTCTGCATGAATCGTGGTTTGTTTTGCATTTTGTGTTACCTTGCCCCACGAGATTGCCTCTCTGACAAGGGCGCCGCTAAGGCTTCCATCAAACTCCTGTGCAGTGGTGATGTAGACGGCATAGTCAAGGCCGTCCCTGTATTGGTTCCACCAAAGGGTGTGATGTTTTGATATTCCACCACCCATCATGAAGGCGCCGGATTTTTTTGCCTTGAATACAAGCGAAGAGAGAAGCTCGCCGTCGGCCACCACATTAAGTTTGAAATCGCTGTGTTTTTGGGCAAACATCCAGATCTGGCTACCCACAGCACCATCCACTATTCCAGGTACTACTACTGGAATGTTGTTCTTGGCTGCCCAGTACAAAAACGAGCCTTCACCCAGGTTTTCGCCTATCATTCTGGCAATGTCTGCAGTAGACATCTCCCTTTTGCCCGACTGGTATGCTGCTTCCAAAAACGCCTGTATTTTTTCCTCAATTATTGGGCCATAGCTTTCCATTGGGACAAGCACGTTTCCCAGTCTGTGGATGTTTTTTTCCAAAAGATCTGCATCATCTAGAGTAAACGAACCTTCTAGATAATTTGAGAAATATCTTGCAATATCATGATCTAGTGCACCGCATGTAGTAATTACAACATCAAACATTTTTTTCTTGAGCATATCAGCAATTATTCCCCGTAGTCCAGTGGATGTGATTGCTGCAACAAACGAGAGAAACTTGACACATTCTTTGTCGTTTATCATTGTTGAGAGAATCTCAAGGCCGTCAGCAAGATTTCTTGATTCAAAGCCTCCAGATAGAGACATTTGATTAAATATGCTCTGAATGTTATCTCCGTCTTTTATTGAAATGTCTTTTACCGCCCGACTATCTTCCATTCCATTGTAGCTTGGGATGCATTATAAATTTCTTGAAATCTCATGGTTATCTGATTATTCTCATAGAAGGTTTGTCGTTACACTTGTGTCTGGAAATTTGGTAAAACAGTGAAAAAACTTACTTTTTTGTTTTGCTGAAATAGTCATCAGATAGTTTTTGGTAGTATTGGTCTAATTTTTTGTATAGTCGTTTTGGTTTTCTTGGACCTTCCATGCTAAGAGCATACAGACACAAAATCGGAAACGCTATTGTGGCATCGGCATAGACTACAATTACATCTTCGTGAGAATTCTTTACTTTGCCCCAGCTCTTGCCTTCTTGTAGCGTAGCGCCAGATAGGCCTCCAGTATCTGGTCTGGCATCTGTTATTTGGATGACATAGTTTTGCCCGCCATGGCCTAGGCCTAAGATTTGGTCCAACAGCGGTCCAGTCTGCTGTGCAGTATTTTTGGGAACACCGCCACCAATTTCCACAATTCCTGCCTTTTTTGAATTATACAGAATCGCAGCCTGCTCAATTATCTCCCTTACAAAGTCAACCGAGAATGGCTTGTTGGCAAGTCTGAGCGGAGCTAGATCAAGGGCAAGAGATGAATCCTTCAGGGTTGAGATGTAAAGCGGCACATCATAATCATATGCCGATACTACAAAACTGCGCTCGGGATGCATTGAGTGTTCTTTTGAATATTTACCCATCCAGTTTGCAAATTCCGCAGTGGTGAATGGTTTTTCAAACAAGTTATTTTCGAACATTTTTTGCACGATTGTGTCTTGTTTTTTGAGCGTCTCTTCGCCCTTGATGTAGACGTCTCTTATTCTGACAATATCCTTTTCGTACAAAATCATATCATCAACCTCAAAGTGTCCTTGTTTGACAGGCAGATTCCAAGCAAAATGATCCTCATGATACAAGTTAGAGCCCGTAGAAATTATCCAATCTACAAATCCTTTTTCGATGAGGGCCTTGAAAAAACCTCCAAAACCAACTGGCGTCATGGCACCAGCAATAGTAAGACAGATTGTTGCATCATCTTCAATCATCTTGCGGAACAGCTTTGCAGCTTCTCCCAGCTGTCTTGCATTGAAGCCTGAGCTTGCATAGATCTCCACAAGATCATCAATTTTCATGTCTGGATTCACTTCTATGTGAGGAATGTTTTTTCCATGAAAATTATGATAATCCATATTTCATGATCAAGATTAAACTAGATAATATATTTAATGATATAATTGATTTTTGTAAAAAATTTGTTAAACAAGGATGTCATATGTGCAGAAATAATCTCAAAAAAATAATTGCAGAAAGCCAATCTCTGATCTAACACTATTGCCTAGTCCATTGTGATTTTAAGAAATATCAATATACCTGCAAGCTCGGCAATGTGCACCCCAAGCAAATATGGAAAGATCTCTGGTGCAAACAATGTCGACATGGAAAAGTATGCATATGCGCCAATAGTATTATGCAAAAACAGCATTACGGAAAACACAATCATCCCCAATGGAAGCTGCGCCCGTGTTCGCACATACATTCTTCCAAAGACAAACATCAAAACCCCAAGTGCAATCATGTTTGCTATAGAGACGCCAGACAGAATCGCGGATGTTTGCTCCATGTAGAAAAAACCACCTTTGCTATACTTATTTACTTTTTTCCAGTTTTTGCGCTATTTCCAAAAACGAGCCCATGTTTGCCTCCAGGAATCCTGATACAAAAAACGTAACATTGTATTTTTCCCCAATTCTTGTAATGATGTTGTTTTTCTCTAAAACCTCAACATGATGAATGATTGCCTTGTAATCCAAGTCCAGCTCCTTTGCCAGCTGGTTTGCGTTCAATGGAGTTTGCCTGATTGCCTGAACTAGTCTGAGCCTGTTTGCGCCTCCACGAGATCCTGCAAACACAAACCAAAGCAGCCTCTTTGCGTACGGATCATTTGCCAATGCCCTCAGAGGTTTAAAGAAGCTAGAAAAACATATACAAAAATAATATTACCAAATTTGCTCTAATCATATCATGATGTTAAACTATGACTATCCGCTGTACAGGCCGCCATCGGAGGCAGACTCGCTTATCTTCCAAGTTACACTAGGTTGTTCATTTAACGAGTGCTCGTTTTGCGACATGTACCGCTCAAAGGAATATTCAGAGCGCCCATGGGAACAGGTAAAGGCAGAAATCGACATGATGGTAAAAATTCTACCAGATACAAGACGTGTCTTTTTGGCAGACGGCGATGCGCTAAATCTCTCAGTGGAATACATGCAAAAAATAGTAAAGTACATTCGAGAAAAATTCCAGAAAATAGAGAGAATTTCGTGCTATGCAATGCCGATGAACATTCTCAAAAAAACACCAGAAGAACTCAAGCTATTACGTGAATCAGGCCTTGACATGTTTTATCTCGGAATAGAAAGTGGTTCTGATCTAATACTAAAAAAAGTAACCAAGGGTGCAACATCTACTACAATAATTCGTGCATGCAAAAAGGCAAAGGATGCCGGATACATACTCTCATGCATGATAATTTTGGGCCTTGGAGGCAAGACTTATTCCAAAGAACACATTCGCGGAACAGCCCAGGTCATCAATGCATCTGCACCCCATTATGTAGGGGCTCTGACACTATACTTGGAAAACGGAATCAAGCAAGAGTTTTTGGACAAGTTTGGCGAGCCGTTCATTCCCGTTTCCGATTCAGAAGCACGAGACGAGTTGGAAGACCTAGTATCACAAATTGATGTTACAGACCAAATAATATTTCGCGCAAACCACGGCTCCAATGCCTACACTATCAAGGGAACATTCCCGCAAGACAAGCAAATGATGCTAGATAAAATATCCTGGATGAGGCAGCATCCCGAAGTAATCAGGCCTGTTGGTCTTAGAGGATTTTAGAGTGCAAACAAGTTATCAACTATTGTGATCTGGTACACGATGTTTGCACCAATTATTAGAGAGAATGCACCTGCGACATAACGAGCAATTTTGTTGATTTTTGTTGCCTTGTTAGACAACGCAAATGGAACACCCATTATTCCAGAGACCAAAGCCATTCCGATGACGCTTCCTATTCCAAAAATCAAAATGAACCCCAGAACCATTCCAACATTGTTCAGAGTTGCCGCAGTCAGAACAACCAGACTGCCGCTCCCCGCAAGGCCATGAATGCAACCAATCAAATATGATTTGTGGGTGTGCTTGTGATCAACATCATCATGATTGTGTGCATCATAGTGTGTTGATCCGTCTTGATGTTGATGAGGGTGTCTATGGTTTAGCTGAATAATTTTCTTGTTTGACATAGTAGTGATTGCCAGAAATATCAGCATCATTCCAACTACAAGCTCCAAACCTGAAAAGACGTTTTGTTCTATTTTGATTGCAAGTGTATATACCAACAATCCCATCAGAACAAGCGTTGTTGTGTGGCCTGCACCCCAAAATGCGCCAAGAAGAGAGGATCGGAGTGTACCTGATCTAATTACTTGACCAGTAGATTTCTGCATGAATTTTCCTTTTGATACCTGTGTACCAACTGCAGCAACATGATCAGGCTCAAACGCATGCTGCAATCCAATTGACAATCCCAGACCCAAAACCAAGACTGGTGACAATTCTCCGATTTGTGTTAGAATTTCTTCCATGCTATACAAAACCACCTACTATAACATGTTTAAAAAATTGCCTGTCTGTGTGAGATCAAGTTATAAGCTATCAATTATTGGCTTTAGATTCTCCGGCAGATCTGGCAATTCTGTGTGGGATATATTGTTCTGTAGGATTTCTGGCCCGATTCTGCGCACCCGCTGCGTGCCAATCAGAGTGTCAATGCTTCTTTGTGCATCTTTTTCTGACAGAATGGTCTTTAGCTTCTCAAGCAATACGGCCTCGTTTTCATATTTTTCTATGGCATACTGGATTATGGTCAGCTTGTCAGTGGATGATAGTTCACTCAACTAACAAATTATTTCGTATAGTGATAAAAAATCTTGTGCAACCAACGTATGCTTTCCTAGGAAAATTACTCTAAAAGCATCAAGACGACAAAAACAAGAAATACTGCCATCATGCCATAATTGAAATCCTTGAGTGCAAAAAGCGCAAACGAATCCAAAGTAGAGGTAATATCAAGAATGTTTCCGCATGACGCAAACCCTGCGGGAAACGTCTTTGGTGGCGAGATCCTAAAACAAATAGACGTAGTAGCCGGAATTGTAGCTCACAGACATTCTAGGAAAAATGCAGTAACCGCAAGCATTGACAGAGTGGACTTTCTCAAGCCAGTCTATGTTGGAAACGCCTTGATCCTAAATGCCAGACTCAACGCAGTCAGAAAGTCCTCGATGGAAATCGAGGTCCGAGTTGAAGCAGAAGATCTCATCAAAGGAACCAAGACCCTGACTGGAACCGCACTGGTAACATCAGTAGCACTAGATGAAAACGGCAAGCCAACCCCAGTTCCAAAGCTAGTCCTCAAAACCAAGGAAGAAAAACAGAGATTTGCACAAGGAGTTAGGCGAATGAATCAAAGAATCAAGGAAAAAAAGCGCAACAAGGCAAAAAACTAGTTGCCAGAGCCCCATTCAGATTTTGTATGGCCTGAATTTAGCTCCGATATTGTACCCCACTTGAATTTTGGAATCTTTGTCTGGATTTCCATGAATAACTATGGCATTGCGGCCTAGTAAGATGCTGTCTGTTTAATATGAAAATGGGCCCACTGGGATTCGAACCCAGGGTCTTCGCCGTGTAAGGGCGACGTCATAACCAACTGGACTATGAGCCCAGCAAAATTCCTTTTCAGAAACCATTTAAACTTTGAGAGATTCAACACAAAAATCATTGAACCAAAACATTGGGTTTTTCTGCAGTCCAATAGGCCTAGGACATGCAACGCGCGATATCGCAATAGCGCAGTTTTTGCAAAAACCGCTAAAATTTCTCACAGGGACAGGTGCTGCCAAGCTGATCTCAGAGTACGGGTTTGCAGTAAATGTCGAATACACACCACCAAACTTTGATGTACAAAATGGCGCACTGCAGGGCTCGCTAGGCTGGCTTTGGAAATACTATCAATACTACAAGGATTGCAAGAAAATATCAGAGAGATTCATCAATACAGAAAATCCCCAAATAATAGTAAGTGATGAAGACTTCGCATCATTAACAATAGCACAACAAAAAAAGATCCCCAACATACTCATCACGGACATTTTGGAGACCAGATTCACCAAGGGAATAGGCTCGATAATAGAAAAAAAGATGAACAAGTCCATGAAAGAAATCATCCAAAAATGCAACACAGTAATACTTCCAGAGGCAGGCCCAGACCAAGACAATATCAGGCGAGTCGGCCCAATAGTCAGATCCACACAACACACCAGAGAAGAGTTGCGAGAAAGATTTGGTTTTGAGAAAAAAACTATCGTTGCAAGCGTTGGCGGAACAGATGCAGGAAAATTCCTAATCCACAAAGTAATCGAGGCGGCCTCCAAGCTAAAAGACATCGACTTGGTGCTCATCAGCGGCCCAACACTAAAAGTTGAAAATCAAAACATCCGAAATCTAGGCTTTGTAAATAATTTGCATGAGATAATTTTTGCATCAGACCTGGTGATCTCGCTTGCCGGCAAGTCCACAATAGATGAATCAAAAGCATACGGCACGCAGGGAATTTTCATTCCAATCAAGGGCCACTTTGAGCAGGAAGACAATGCAAAAGAGGAAGGTTATTTCTTTGATGACATTTACAAGCTAGATTCCTTAATTCCACAAAAGCTAGATTCAAGACGTACACAAATGCAAACAGATGGTGCAAAAAAGGCAGCCGAGATTATTTTGCAATATTCATAGCGTACCCTTAAAAGTGGTTTTGAATGCAACCAATCTTACTTGGAAAGACTTGTAGTAGCAAAGTTTGGCGGAAGCGCAAGTGGAATTGACGGCGAATTTGTATCAGATATTATATCTAGAATAAAGCACCTAAAGCAAGACTCGAAAGTAATTGCAGTTTTCTCAGCTCCACTTACCATACATGAAGGAAAAAGAAAATCACTTACAGACCTGGCGTTACACATTGGCAGAAAGGCAGAAGAGGGGACAACGCCAGACATTACACCAATCAGGCAATCATACCAAAAAATCCTATCATCAGTATCTGAGGAGTACAAGTCAGAATGCCAAAAAACAGTAGATTCTTTTCTTGCAAAGGCGGCTCAGGCGTTTACAGAAGCAAAAGACAAAAAATCATTTGCAAACGAAGTCCGCTCACGTGCACTGGCGTTTTCAGGAGAAGTTCTCATGTCATATGTTATGAGCTACATTCTGAAGGGTGCCGGCCTCAAATCAGGGGTTGCAAGCTATGATGCCTGGCCAATCATAACTGATAACAATATTGAATCAACCAATTTTCTTGCCTCAGAGTCTGCTGCAAGGCTTGGGCCGCTAGAAGAGCTAGTAAAAAACAACGAGGTGGTATCAATTGGCGGATTTATCGGCAAAACACCAGATGGAATAGAGACTACATATGAGCGAGGCGGATCAGACAGAACTGCTGCAGACCTAGGAATATTATTTCACAAAAAATACGATACCAGAATCGACTTTGAAAAAGACAGTGCCGTAGTATCGGCAGATCCAAGAATAGTAACAGAAGAGCTAGAAGACATTACACTACTATCATACAATGAGGCAAGAATTGCAGGCATGTTTGGCATGAAAATTCTAGATCCAATTGCAATCAAAGAGATTCTGGAAAACGGAGTAGACATGCCAATTATTATTACCAACATGAAGGATCCTAGCAAGACTACCACAATATTGCGCAAATCCGACAACCAAAACGGTCATCCCTTAAAGATAGTCACAGGCAAGAAAAACTGTGCCATCCTAAAAATAGAAAGTCTGGCAGCAGAAACCCTTCTGGAATCACTAGAAAAGGAAAAGCGGTATTCCGAGTTTGTCATTTTGTCGCCATTTACCAAGGACGACATTGAATTTACAAGAATCTTATTCCTGGATGCAGATTATGTCAAGCGAAACGAGCGCTATTTCCTAGGGTTTGATCCACTGGCCACCATCCAGTACAACAGGGGTGTCATCACATTGATAGGAGACCAGATGTGGCGCGTTCACCAAATTGTATCCAAGGCAAGCTCCAGAATTGGTGAGGCGGGCCTCAACATTCTAAACATGGATGCACAAGAAGAAACCTCACGAGTCATAATAGTCGTAGATGATTCTGCAAATAATATAGAAACAGCGATTCGTGCTGTTCATTCAGAAAGGTCAAAAATCACCTTCACCTGAATGCAGTACAAATCGCATATGGCGCCCTTGGTATTCCAAGAGTGCCATGCTGGGTTTGTTCATGGGCCATAGTCTAGAATTAGCCCGGCGTTACCCAAAACACGCGCTGATTATAGTAAGCGATCGCAATATTTAGACCTGATCTATATAGATCATCTAGAATTTTTTGTGAGCTAGGCACAAATCAGAATCTTGCAAAGCTCAGAAGCAGTCCTGCAACAATTAGTGCGTACCACTTGAAGTTGCGCCTATCTGTAAAGACATTCTTTGAGCTTAGCTGCTCGTCGACCCTAATAGAAGCACGAATCTTTTTCATCTCAAATCCCTGCCCAATTAGGCCTGCGGCCACTAGGCCCATGGCTAGAATGGATGATGCTATTTCCATGGTACCAATACGCAATCCCAGTATTTAGTTGTGCGTGGGTTTTTCGGATAATTTTTTAATTAGTGGCACTTTTCCGACATTCTATGAAAGAGATAGGAAAAATCTGGATGAATGGAAAACTAGTACCATTCAAAGATGCCAAAGTCCACGTACTGACTCATGCATTACATTATTCAACAGCAGTCTTTGAGGGAATTCGCTGCTACAACACCCCAAAGGGCTCTGCAATATTTCGACTGCCAGAACATGTTGATAGGTTCTTCAGATCTGCAAAACTATATTCAATGAAAATGGAATATACAAAAGAGCAGATAACAGACGCCATAGTAAAGACAGTAAAGGCAAGCACGCTAAAAGAGTGCTACATCAGACCACTGGCATATTACGGATATGGCACTATGGGCCTCACCCCTACGCCAAACAAGGTTGATGTCTCCATTGCATGTTGGGAGTGGAAGATGGGCGAATCAAAAGCAGGAAAGCAGACTGGCGCAAAATGCAAGATTTCCAGCTGGTTGCGAATTGATTCCAGATCACAGCCAATGCAAGCAAAGGCAGCATCAAACTATGCAAATGCCGCACTAGCAAGAGTAGAGGCACTCAAAAACGGATACGACGAAGCTATCATGCTGAATTATCATGGAAAGATTGCCGAAGGCAGTGCAGAAAATATTTTTGTTGTAAAGGACGGCCAAATCTACACACCGCCACTAACATCAGGATGCCTTGCAGGAATCACGCGAGACTCTGTAATCCAAATAATAGAGTCAAATGGCATGGATATTGCAGAGCGAGAACTAGAGCGCGACGATCTATATTCAGCAGACGAAATATTCATGACTGGAACTGCAGCCGAGGTCAAGTCCGTTGCCCAAGTAGACGATGTAACTATAGCAGACGGTAAGATGGGCAATGTCACCAAATCCCTGCAAAAATCATTCATGGATGTTGCCATGGGCAAAGATGAGCGATTTATCCACTGGCTGCAATACCTCTAAGGTTTTTTACACATTATTACCAAATCACAATCATGGACTCGTGTTCAGTCGGCGGAAACACAGACAGGATTTGCTGGTTTTGCAAAAAGGGTAGGCACTCTGAATGCATGAAAGAAATCGCAATAGATGCCAGATCAGAAGGCCCGCACGACTGCACATTTGACACCAAGATGGTTCCATGCCAATGCCAGCACTAGAATATTGGGATGATTACGCAAAGAATCATCTTGGCAACTTTAACTATGAGATGGCAAAATTCATCCGCGATTTGGCAATCTCACTGCGGGCACAAAATATTCTAGAAGTAGGCTGCAGTGCTGGAAATGACCTAAAGTTATTCCCAGACGAATCAAATGTAAGTGGAATCGATATTTCTGAGCTAGCTATCACACTAGCAAAGGAAAATCTGCCAAAGTTTAGCTTCAAAGTATCAAATATTACCGCGATTCCATTTGAGGACAATTCCGTTGACTTGGCATTTACAAGAAATGTCCTAAATTACCTTGACTTCCAGTACATCAAAAAGGCAGTAGACGAGCTGTTTCGCGTATCAAAAAAATACATTTTCAATATTGAATTATTTTCTGAAAATGAAGAGCAAATAGGTGACAATCCATCTACATACGGACGGAACATGAAAAAACACTGGATGGACTATAACGTAAAGATAGTAAGCAATGTAGACATGCACGAGGAAATCGAGCCTAAAAAGTCCAGATTTACACTGCTGAGAAAACTTTGATTTTCTATATAGTTCGCATATTCTATATGCTAAATTGTTAAACAATTTTCTAATTTTCGGAGATTAGTGAGAACATTGAAAGAAAAGAAATTTCAAATTGGGATCATAACATCCATAGCAATTCTTGCTATAATCACAGGTGCATCCCAAATGCATACTACACATGCACAAGATACGCCTACAGGGAACAAGTTGTACCCATTTGCAGAAGACGTCTATGCAACTGCCACATTCAAATTCAATGACGCAACTGAGACTGATGATTTTCAATTGTTTTCTCAGATCAGCGGATTTGGAAATAATGGTAGAGGTTCAACTCCAGAATTTACACTGCAAAAAGTAGTCGGCAATACACCATATTTGCACAGACAGACAGAGCTCACACATGAAAGATCAAATCGGGCCACCTCATCAAATTCCGAATGGGAGTTTGATGTGACTGTAAATCTGGTGCAGGGGCAAAAAACCCTCATCTCATACGAATACAGCCGATGCTTTATCACAAACTACAAGGTAAACACCGAATTTGACAAATCAGAAAGCTTTACCGGCAAAGACGCCTTTGCAGTACTGGAACAGTATACCATCACCTGTGGAGGTTACAACATTTCTAGTGTGTCATATGAACAGATGATACAACAAAAGCAAGACCAAAAACCATACCAGTAAAACTGGTTTTTTCTATTTTATTTTAGATTCTATTGCATCTATGTATTTTGATAAAAACTCGTGAAACATTTCAATTTTGGACTGGTCCATGGCTTGGGCACCAGAGAACTTGGTTATTTCCTGTTTTGCCCGCAAATGTTGCGATAGGATTTCTTGTAGTTCTGACTTGGATTTAGCATCAAGGCTTTGCATTAGTTTGCTAGTTTCATTTTCGAGTCTTTCTTGCAGTTTTTTATCAGCTGGTGGGGCTTCACCCAATATGTCTTGTAGTGTATAGCTGTCAAAAACTCGAATGCCAAGATTTACCATTAAAATCAAGCAAATCCTGATTTAATAAAAAACTATTTTTGAATTTCAGGTTTAGTAGCGGGTCTGGTGGGATTCGAACCCACGACATAAGGATGTCTCCAAGTAATTTTAAGAGTCCTTCGCTCTACCTGGCTGAGCCACAGACCCCACTGAGCAAAAAACATTAGTACGGTTATTTAATTGAGATGAAAAATTTAGTTTGAAGCTTTTGCTTCGATTTCGTTGTATTTGTCCAGAATTGCAGTCAAAACTGTCGAGACTGGCACATTGTTCATCTTCTTTTTCTCTGCAAGTATTTTTTGGTATGCATCTAGTGTGATGTATACTGGTATGGAGCCATTTCCTTCCAATAGTCCTTTTACCTTAAAGAGGGCACTTTCCATTCCCTTTTCAGCAGTTTTTGCGAATTTGACCTTGTTTAGAATTCCGCCCAATGGACCAAATGGCATCTCATAGTTTACCGTCATGATAACAGTGGTTAGTCTTTCAGTCTTTGGTGTAAATTCAGTAGTAATGTCCCATTTTTTGAATGGTCCTGAGGTCATTTTTGCAGAGATCTTGCGCTCTCTGATGAATTCTGTTGTCTCACAGTCCCATTCCAATCTTTTCCCGCTAAAGTCACCGACGATTCTGAATGTTGTTCCAACACCCATGCCGTCTTTGATATCCATTGGAATGACTGTCATTCCTACTCCTTTGTCAGACATTTGATCAGAGACATGCTCTGGTCTTGCAAAGTATGTAAAAACGGTGTCAACTGGAGCTTTGATATCGATTGATTTTCTAACTGTAGTCAACATTGGCCTTTTTCAAAGTCTGCATTTAAAGCTTTTGTCATTTTTCTAACAAAACCGCTTTGCATTATATTGATCGCATCGATCAGAAAATAATGCGCCAGATTGCATTTGTAGCCATTACAGTTTTGGTGCTATTTCCGATCTATTACGCATCCGGCCACGCACTGTTTAATTCAGCAGAATCCACCATTGGAAACAATAGAGTCCAAATAGCAACAGACCCCGAGTTCCCAAGTGCCGGCCAAAAGGCCAAAATCCTAATGCATGTAACAGACCTTGAGCTAAACGACGTCAAACAGTTCACAGTTGGAATTAGAGTCTTTTATGATGATATTCAGGTGGACGGAATCCCACCCCAAACAGTAGATGGTGGATATTGGAACTTTGATTATACCTTTGATAGGCCTGGCAACCATGTATTTCGAGTGGACTTGTATGGAGATAATGGCAAGGTAATTACTCACACGTTTAATATGAGCACACAAAGCCCCTTTGGCTTTATTTTCATCTATGTTATTGCCTCTGGCGCAATTGGCGCAGCACTTGTCTTTGGGTATATTTATTTGCCAAAGAGGCTAAAAAAGCGCTAGACTTTAGCGATTACTTGTTGTCTTGCCATTCTGAATGCAAATATCGCAGTAAGCAAAGTCATTGCAAATAACAAAATTCCAATGCCAAGATGTATTGCAACTAGGACTGCGTGCAGCTTTGCCTCTATGACTAGTGCGCCAAGTGTTATTTGTGTAATGACAAATACTGTTGCCAAAGTTGATGTTATCTTGATTTTTCCATCAGACCTTTTGTTTAGCCAAACTCCGACTGTAGTTGCTATTATCAGACTGCCGGTGGTTGCTGCAATGAATCGATGAACCCATTCTATGAAGAACTCATCATCTGGCAGCAATCCATTTGGGCATAGTGGCCAGTCAGGACATGATAATCCAAGGCCTGATGCAGAAACATATCCGCCGATAAACATCAGAGAATACAGAACTATCAGAGATGCCAGGGCTAAGTATTGAAGACGCAAAATTATTCTACTATGAAATTGCCTTTCATTCCAAGTGCCGCATGACCTGGAACTGTACAGATATAGCTATATGATCCCGGGGATCCTGCAGTAAATGTTACCTCTTTTGCTTCTTTTGGTTTGATTGGGTTGTTCATAGAGCCAATTGCAGAGTTGAACACTATGGAATTTACATCATCAGGATTTGACACTACGCCAAATGAGTGGAAGGATATACCATTGTTGGCAGATTTTACAGTGACAGTATCACCAGACTTTACCTTGATTTCTGGGTTGTGTCCTTCCTCTCCAGGTAGTGCATTGAATGCTAGGGTCTTAAAATCAGCAGACTCTACAAAATTAAGGTCAAATGTGTGGCTAATGCCTGTTGGGGCTGCTGCCTTTGGGGCCTCGCCTTTAGGTCCTACTGTGATTTCACCTACCATTCCCATTTCTCTGTGTCCTGGGACGGTACAGATATAGTAGAATGTGCCTTCCTCAGTTGGGACAAATGATGAGGTTCCGCTTTGTCCTGGCTTTAGTGGGTTGTTCATGCTTGCCACCTCGGTTCCAGATATAATCTCACCAAAGCCTTCAGTTGCTGGAGTTACACCGAATGCATGGAATGAGATTCCTTTGTTCACTATGGTAAATTCTACTTTGTCACCAACGCTTGCTTGAATTGTTGGATTGTTACCTTCCTCTCCAGGTAGTGCATTAAACGCCAATTGTTTAAAGTCAGATGATTCTACAAAATCTAATGTTACCGGTATTGTCTTACCACTTGCAACTGCAGGTCCTGCATGATCTTCGCTTGCTGCTTGAACTCCTGGCGGCATGGATATCCAGTAATCCCAAAATGCAAAGAACAATGCTCCACCTGCAATGCAGACACCGCACATGATTGCCATCATTTTTGCAGTTCTTGCCGGCGTCGTCCTATAGATTGGTGTTTCGTGTGACATGATACTACTCCTAGTGGTGTGGCGTCTTTGCCTGGTGTGGGTAATAGTATTTGCCGCCAAGACCCCATGGATCATCCATGTTTGCTTCCTTTCCTTTAGCAGAGCTATACAACATATTGAATAACCAAAGAGCCATGCTTGCACCAATTATCATTGCGCCTACTGATGTAATTTGGTTCATTATAATGTATTCTGGCAACGGCATGTAATCGAAAACTCTTCTTGGCATTCCATACAACCCAAGCACGTGTTGTGTGAAAAAGACCATGACTGTTCCAATAAATGACATGATAAAGTGAATCTTACCCATTGTCTCATTGTACATTCTTCCTGTGATGTATGGGAACATGTAGTACAGGAATCCAATTGAGCCAAAGGCAATTGTTCCCATCACAAACAGGTGGAAGTGTCCTACAACCCAATACGAGTCATGCGTGATAAAGTCAAATGGCATTGCAGCATTTGCCACACCGCCTGCTCCTGCTGAGAAAAATAACGCAATTCCGCCCACTGACCACATCATTGGGGTTGCGAATCGCATTCGTGCACCCCACATTGTGGCTATAAAGTTGAATACATGCATTGCAGATGCTGGCGCAGCTGCAAGTGTTCCAACCATGAATACTGTCTTTTCCGTAAATGACATTCCAGTGGCATACATGTGATGTGCCCATGATGAGAACCCAACTATACTCAGTACAACGAATGCAAAGATTCCAGATGATTGACTAAATATTGGCCTTCTTGAAAATCTAGGAATTATCTCATACATCATTCCAATTGCAGGGATGACTAACACATACACTTCAGGGTGGAATGTAAACCAGAACAAGTGTTGGTATGCAATTGGATCTCCGCCTTTAGCAGGATCAAAGAATCCGGTTACCCCCAGCCTATCAGTCAATAACATAACAAGGGCTGCGGCAAAAGACGGAATTGCGACAAGCACAATCAACGATGATGACAAAAATGACCAAGCCAGTAAAGGTACTTTGCTTAGTGGTAGATCAGGATGCTTGCATTTTAGAATTGTGACTACGAAATTGATAGAGCCGAGAACGGATGAAACACCAAGAATCTTTAGACCAAAAATCCACATGTCTGCAGCAGGTCCTGGGGCACTAATTGCAGAATACGGAGGAGTCGCGTACCAAGAAAAGTCTGCAAAGCCAAGCCAGATCAGTGCTCCTCCTGGAGGAATCATCCAGAATGCAATTGCATTTAGTTTTGGATATGCCATGTCTTTGTATCTTACCATAATTGGAACAAAATAGTTGCCAACAGCAGATGCAAAAGGAAGCAAGAATAGGAAGATGAGGGTAGTGCCATGAACAGTAAACATTCGGTTAAACGTCATTGAATCACCAATTATTTGACTTCCAGGCAAGAATAGTTCTGCTCTAATTCCAAGAGCCAGTGCTCCACCCAAAAAGAAGAATGCGATTGACATTATGGTATACAAGAGGCCGACATCTGTGTGGTGAGTTGAAAACATTATTTGCCAGATCGGGCGTGGTTTGGCCAGCTCAAGTACCATTTAGTTTTCCACCTCAGATTCCATTATAAAGTTACCACTTGACAATTTTATTCCTCCACATAGAGAGTTGCTCTCATGTTATAGTGCAAAAGTCCGCAATATTCCCTACATTGGATGGTATACTCTCCGGCCTTGTCTGGTGCAAACCAAACAGTGTTGAGTCTTCCAACAATGGCATCCTGTAATACAACATAATCATGAATGTTAAACGAGTGGTTAACGTCTTTTGCTGTGATTTCAAATTTGTATGGTTTTCCTTTTTTGAGGTGCAATTCCCCTACTTCTTTAGTTCCATCTTCATGTTCAAATGTCCAAAACCACTGTTGTCCGGTAACCTTTATCACTTCGGCTTCAGCGGGAGTATGTTCTACAATTCGCTCCACGTTCCATGCTTCTGCGCCAACATAAGTCAGTAGACAGATAACTACTGCCACGTAAATCCATTCAGGCCAGTTAGAGTGTCCGCTCATTTACCATTCACCCTTTTCTTCGTATTTTGTCGGCTTAGCCTTAGGATGAGATTCTCTGAATCGCCATACAACCCAAATGAGTGTGCCAGATACCACAGCACCAACAGTAAATGCTATTGTCATCATCTTGAAAAAGAGGTTCCAGATCTCTGCCTTACGATTAATGTATTGGCCTGCCTCCGCAGGCTCGGCAAAGACTAGGTGTATCATTGGTAAAATGACTAAAACAGTCAAAATTGACATTAATACAATTGCTCTTGCCATGACCGATTACAGCTCGTGGTCTACAGATTCTATTTAAGGCTTTTGTGAATTATCAGAAAGGCCCTTGGTTGTATCGATCAGAATTCATCGCATTGATTGCAGACAAGGAAAACTTGGCCTGCTCCTCTCTTACTATTGTTAGTGATGCGTTTGCTATTATGAGCTCAAAGAGTGATTGGGCATTCAGGTTCAGAACATTTGATATCATTGCCTTTATTGGATCCATGTGTGTCACAAGAAGAACATTTTTGCCAGAGTGTTCCTTTCTGACGTGATCCACAATGCTTAGGACCCTTTTTTTGACCTGGGCAAACGTTTCCACGCCGTTTTCCTCAATTGTTGGATCGCCTTGGTAAAATTTCAAAAACACATTTCCATGTTTTGCAAACAAATCATCGTATGCCATGCCGGAAAATCTACCCATCTCTAGCTCATAGAGGCGCTCATCCACAGTTGTCGGCAGTCCAATGTGATCGCCTACGATTTGGGCAGTCTTGTGCGCCCGCTCAATTGGGCTTGCATAGATGTGGGAAATGTCTAGGGATTTTAGGAATTTGCCAATGTCATTGGCTTGGCTAACTCCTTTTGGTGTTAGTGAAACTCCAGGCGCACGTCCTGCCAAAACTCTAGACGTGTTGTTCTGCGCTTGTCCATGACGCAAAAATATTATCAATCCCATGGATTTTCAAATTTCTCCATAAAGATAATAATAACATTGCCTGCCGTGGTTTAGTTGAAAATAGGAATTATTGGTGGCACTGGCGGCATGGGAAAAGGCTTTGCACTGCGTTGGTGCAAAAATCATCAAGTGATTATTGGATCTCGTGATGCGCAAAGAGCGTCAGATGCGGCCAAAGAATATTTGGATGCTGCAAAGCAGGCATATGGAAACATAAATGGAACAATTTCTGGCACAGACAACAATTCAGTCGCATCCCAAAGTGATGTTTTGATTTTATCAATACCATATGAGAACATTGACTCTGTGTGTTCCGGTCTTTTGGACAAAGTAAAAGATACCTGCACTGTAATATCACCCATAGTTCCAATGACAAAGACGGATATTGGTTTTGAATTTCTGCCGCTAAAGGAAGGCAAGCCATTTTCACACCAATCCGTGCAAAAACACATGAAAAACAAAAACAAGCTAGTATCAGCATTTCATGTCATATCAGAAAAAAAACTAGTTGACCCCAATTACAAGCTAGACTATGATATTTTTGTGTGTGGTGATGACAAGGAATCAGTCGATACAGTAAATGGCCTAATTAGTGAGATTAGTGGCCTGCGGCCAATATTTCTGGGCTCTGGCTCACTTGCATACATGGCAGAGATTGCAACACCTTTGCTACTCAATGTCATGATCAAAAACAAGATGAAAAACCCAGGAATCAAAATTCTATAAATGAGTGAATATCATCCACGAAGGGGCAGAAACTGGTATTCTGCAATGGGCGTTCTTTTCATAGTAGTTGGCGCCATAGTAATAGTGCGGAATTTGATAATTTGGAGTCCCGAGTTTGTAGTGGATTTTATGTTCAATGGAGAAATAACAAATGAAAAAGTCTCACTAGGCATGTTTGCGTTTGGCGGGTTTTTGATATTATGGGGATTTAGGAAAAAATATGCGTAAAGAAACCCTGATAAAAAAACAAAAAGTAATGCATTTAGCCACAGTGGATTTGTGCGGCACGCCACATCTTGTTCCAGTATGGTACAAAAAAATTGGAGCCAAATTCTATATTGGCACAAACACAAAGACAGTCAAGGCAAAAAACGTTTCAAAAAACAATAAAGTGTGCTTTTGCATAGATGTTGGGGTTTGGCACCCAATTGATGGCATGATGGCATCAGGCAAGGCAAGACTCATCAAAGAGAAAAGTACAGTCAAAAAAATTGCAGGGCAAATTTTGCTTCGCTATTTCAAATCCTTAAAAGAGAAATCTGCAAAGCAATTACTTGATCAGACAGACTGTGTAATAGAAATCACGCCGCTAAAGACAACTACTTGGCATTACTGACAGAACTTTTCTATTTCGTTTAGAGCAAAGTCAAGTGTGTTCAGGTCAGGCAAAAACACAATTCTGAAATGACCACTACCGTATTGCGTTCCAAATCCAGATCCATGAACAGTTAGTACTCCTGTTTTTCTAAGTAACTCCATTACGAATTCCTGATCTGTCTTGTATGGGTTTTTTTCAATTTTAGGGAAAGCATAGAATGCTCCCTTTGGATTAGAGCACGACAATCCGGGAATTGAATTTAGCCTCTTTACTACAAAATCGCGTCGTTCTTTGAGCTCGGAGACAAATTCGGAGACATAACCTTGCGGTCCTCGCAATGATTCTAGTGCTGCATATTGTACTGGTAGATTTGTAGATATTCGTACACGTGCTAATTTTGGCAGATTTTCCCTAATGGGTGCAAGTTTTGGTGAATTGTTAAATGCAATATAGCCAATTCGCCACCCAGACATTAGGTGCACTTTGGAGAATCCATTGAGTAGTATTACAGGTGAGTTGCCGGAAACCTTGCCAATTCCTGTGAATTTTTCGTCAAATACGATTTGGTCATAGATCTCATCGCATATGATGTACAGATCATGTTCATTTGCAATGCCTACTAGCTGTTTTAGCGATTTTTCAGAAAATACTGCACCGGTCGGATTATTTGGTGAAATTAGACAGATTGCGACTGTTTTTGGTGTTATCTTTGATTTTATATCATCAATGTCTGGTGTAGAGTTTTTCAAATCCACTGCAAATTCGACTGGTTTTCCACCATGTAGCCTAACATATGACGCGTATGGCGGATAGTACGGTCCTGGTAAGAGGACTTCGTCGCCTTCTTCTACAATAGAAGACATTACCATGTCTAGTGCCTCTGAGACGCCATTTGTAATCAAAATATCATCTGTAGAAACAGACAGTCCCTTTGCTTTTTCTTTTATTGCAATTGCTTCTCGTAGCTCCGGTAGCCCTTCAGATTGTGCGTAATAATTGTGGCCCTCTCGAATTGACTTTATCATTGCCTCTTTGACATTCTGCGGAGGTTGGAATCCATATTGAATTGGGTCACCAATGTTCAGGTACGTGATTTTTTTTCCTTGCCTTTCGACTTGACGTGCGGCAACTACAATGTCACGAATTGCATATTCAACACCTGCTACTTTTTTTGATATCTTCATGAGCAGCTAGACAGATATTTAGCCCCGTTAAAGTGCTTTTGGACTCGTAGCACAGTCTGGATAGTGCGGGCGGCTTCGGACCGCCAGGTCGAGGGATCGAAGCCCTCCGAGCCCTGAAATTATTTTTCCAGTATAACTATATTAGAACAAATGATATTGTCAATGACATGCCTGGAATTGGCCTAATGAAAAAAAGACTGGAAACAGAAAAGCAAGCACTTGCTTTAGCAATATCTGGAATCATAAAACAATACAATGCCAAACCAGAAGAAATCATGACTTTGGAAACACAATATGATGATGAAGTCGGAGACTGGTATGTTGCATTAGGCTTTGCTGACAAGCGAATAGTGATACGAATGGACTCGGTTCACGCTACTATTCTTGAAATAAACGAAGTCTAGCTATTTTTGAAATTCAATTTCACAGCAAAGATTGCATTCTTTGAAGGTTTTAGAATATGACCACTTGTGTTCGTGTTTCATAATTTGATGATATGATAGTGAGTTTAAGGGATCTGTTTGTTCTATGTCGACAAACTTGCCTTATTTTCTGAACTGAACGTTTGGAGCTTCTGGCTGCGGTATTACGATTAATCCACCGTCTCGGAGCTGACCAATTAACTGAATTACTTCCTTTTCTACTTGAGCGCGTTGTAGACCAGTTTTTTGTGCAAAGATATCTACCAGTTCAGTGATCTTTCTTTTACCATTGCATGATCGCCAAAAGTCAATGATTGCCTGATTTACCATAAAGCCTTGGTTGTGTTCGTTTGCCAAAACCATTTCACCATCTTCTTGTTGCACTACAGAGCCTACACCTTGTGGTAGTGCAGTCTCATAATCAATTGGTGCAGGAGTATTTGTGGATGAAAAGCTCTTAAGTTTTGCCTTGGCAGCCTCTGACATTTTGTCCATTGTCCATGGAGGATTCCAAACAATGTCGACTTTGACATCATTTACTCCTGGAACTTTTTTTACATATCTTGTAACATCTTGAACTAGAGTTTGATGTAAAGGACATCCCTGAGTTGTGAGTGTCATTTTGATATTGACGTCATTTGATGGAGTAATATCAATTCCATAAACTAGGCCCATCTCTACAATGTTTAATGGAACTTCTGGGTCCATGCATTTGGTAAGGGATTCACGGACTTGCTCAACGCTAACGGTCGACATATTTTGTTGTTGATTCCAAAAATGAATAAAAACTTTCTATTTGTTAGCTTCAAATAATTTTGGTATAGACACATCAAATGGAGGCTTTGCAACTCCAGCTTCCGTGATGATGCCTGAGATCAGCTCTGGTGGCGTCATATCAAACGCGGGATTTATGACATTGATTCCGTCTGGGGCTGTCTTTTTATCACCAATTTGTGTGACTTCGGTTCCATTTCTTTGTTCTATAATGACGTCTTGTGGATTGCTTTTCATATCAAATGTGGAAAGCGGTGCTGCAACATAGAATGGGATCCCATGCTGTTTTGCCATGAGTGCCACTTGGTATGTTCCAATTTTGTTGTAGACGTGACCCGTTCTCAAAACTCTGTCAGCGCCTACCACCACTTTGTTTACCAGTTTATTTGCCATCGTATAACCTACGGCAGTATCAGGAATTAGACTGACATCAAAGCCATCATGTTTTAGTTCAAATGCAGTAAGCCTTGAGCCTTGTTGTACCGGTCTTGTTTCTGTTGCAATTACTTTGATGTTTTTTCCGCTTTCCTTAGTGGCCCGTATTACTCCTAGTGCTGTACCATATGCTACAGTAGCTAGTGAGCCGGCGTTACAATGCGTCATTATGGTGTCATCGTTATCAAACAAAGTAGATCCGTTTTTGCCCATTCGCATGTTTATTTTGATATCATCTTCTGCCATTTCCTGTGCAGATTTTACAATAGAGAAGCTGATGTCATCCACATCTTTTCCTTCTTTTGCAATCTGCATGATTTTATCTAGGCCCCATGCCAAATTCACTGCCGTAGGCCTTGTCTCAAAAAGAGTTTTTCGTGCCTCTTCAAGATCAGATAAGAGTTGCTCTTTTGTTGCCGCTTTACTTTGTAATGATGCAAGTGCAAGGCCGAATGCTCCGGAGACACCTATAGCGGGAGCTCCCCGTACAACTAGATTCTTAATTGCTCTTGCAACATCAATGTAATCTGAATATTCTACAAAGACTAGCTCGTTTGGTAGCTTGGTCTGATCAATCATTACCACTTTGTTGTTTTTCCATTCTACTGTCTTTAATAGTGATAAAGTTTTCTCAGACAAGCACAATAAACGAGATTTTTTCGTTATTTAAAATAAACTTGTTAACCGTTATATCTTGAGATATTATTCGAAAATTGGTTGTTAGACTATTCAATTTTAAACAGATTTGATCCTCACGGTATGCACAAGGTTTATGACGATTGGCCTGAAATTGCAAAAAAAAGTTACAATACAAATTATGAACAAATCAATTTTGAAAATATTAATCATATTGTTTTTGCTGGAATGGGCGGATCAGGTGCATTGCATGATATATTTTCAGCAATCTTATCAAAAACCAACATACATGTAAGTATTGTTAAAGGTTATCATTTACCGAAGACAGTTAATTCTGAAACATTAGTCATTACATCCAGTGTGTCTGGGAATACTGTTGAGACTTTAACAGTACTAGATCTAGCTAAAAAATCTAATTGCAAATTGATCGCATTCTCAAACGGTGGTAAGATGAGAGATTATTGTTTTAAGAATGGGATAGAACATAGGAGTATTCCAACATATCTTTCTCCACGATCATCATTTCCATCATTTCTATTTTCAATGTTGAAGGTTTTAGCACATATCATACCAATAAAAAAAGAAGACGTTATCGAATCAATTAATAATTTAGAAAACCTACAAAAAGAAATTGCATCACATAATATTTCTCCAGATAATCCTTCAATAGACTTGGCAAACTATCTCACGGATATTCCAGTTATTTATTATCCATGGGGGCTGCAAGCAGCTGCAGTTAGATTCAAAAACTCCTTACAAGAAAATGCAAAAATGCATGCAATGATTGAAGATGTAATAGAAGTATGTCACAATGGAATTGTTGCATGGGAAAAAAGATCAAATGTTAAACCAGTTTTGATTAGAGGTCATGATGACTACATAAAAACAAAAGAACGATGGAACATAATCAAAGAATATTTTGAGCAAAAAAACATAGAATACAAAGAGATTTCTTCAGTTGGAGGAAGTATCTTGACAAAGCTAGTCAATTTGATTTATTTGTTAGATTACGCAACAATTTATCTTGCTGTGATGTCAAAAATTGATCCCACGCCAGTTACTGCAATTGATTTTATAAAAAATAAAATGAGATAAATCTGATTGTTAATTTTTGTAGATATCAATTATGACGTATAGTTGATGTTGTCTTTCAGTTAAGATATAGAAAGATCTACGTATTTGATTTTCGTATTTAATTTAATGATTTTGCGATGCCAGTCTTGGTGGAAGTGTGTTTAAAAATCTCTACAACAATATTTAAAAGAAAATAATTTTATTACAATCATTTTTAACATTGTATTAATAAAAATTCTATGTAATTGAATTTTGCAATAGGTCTTCCTGCTTTCAACGAGGAAAAGAACATTGGATCAATAATAATCAAATTAAAAGAGCTTACAAAAAACGTCATAGTGTGTGACGATGGTTCTACTGATCTTACAAGTAAGATTGCTAGTGAATTAGGAGCGATCACGATAGTACATCAAAAAAATATGGGTTACGGGGCAGCCATTTCGAGTTTGTTTTCTAAAGCGCGAGAGATTGGAGTCGATGCATTAGTGACTTTTGATGCAGATGGACAACATAGATTTGAGGATATCAAAGCTGTATTAGAACCAGTGATCAGAGATGAAGCGGATATTGCTATCGGTTCGAGGTTCATGGGCGATGACAGTATGGTTCCACGATATAGAAAAATCGGGATTAAAACAATAACTGGTCTCACTAATGTTACCACAGGATCAAAAATCACAGATGCACAAAGTGGATTCAGAGCATACAATAAAAAAGTGCTAGAAAGTATCATTCCCTCTGAGCATGGAATGGGCGTATCTACAGAAATTTTGATTAAATCTGCAAAGAGCAAATTTCGAATTGCCGAAGTTCCAATAACCATCAGATATGACGGTGAAACATCTACCCATAATGCGATATCGCACGGATCATCTGTGATTATAAGTACTCTGAAATATGTTTCAATTGAACGCCCACTTCCATTTTATGGAATACCGGGGATTATTCTTCTTACTATAGGACTAGCTTTTAGCATATGGGCAATACAAGTATTCGTTAATGAGAGAGAGCTGATCACAAACATAGCATTGATTGGGATAGCAGGAGTGATTGTTGGAATTGTATTGTTAATCACTGCAATCATATTATATTCAATAATAAGTGTCATAAGAGAACACAAATAATAATCAGAGAGCAAATTGGAACCCAATTTTTTTATTGTTGGTGCACCAAAAAGTGCCACCACCAACATGTCTTACTATCTCAAGCAACACCCACAGGTGTTTATGCCAGAAAATCTTGAACCATACTATTTTGCAAGATTGGATATACCCGAAAATTATCAGAGAGAAATAATAAGTGATAAAAAAAAATACCTAGATCTGTACAAAAAGGCGACAAATCATAAGGCCGCAGGAGAATCAAGTCCGGTTTATCTATATTGCCCACATGCGGCAGAGGACATTAGAACCCAATTTCCGAATTCAAGGATAATTATTTCATTACGCAACCCAATTGAGATAACTGATTCGCAATATTACTCTCTGAAATTTATGAAGTTTAATGCGTCTCGTAGTTTTGACGAAATATTAGATGTCGATGAAAAGCAAATTGAGAGAGATGAGTTCCACATAGACAATCTCCTAATTGCGGGTTTTTATACAAAGCACATTAAAAGATTTCAGAAGATTTTTCCAGAAGATAGAATTAAGATTGTCATATTTGAAGAATACATAAAAAACATAATTCCAACAATTAACTCTATTCTGAAATTTCTAGATATTAATGAATCAACCATATTCAGTGAACAGCCAAAGGGTGCATTCCGGGAACCCAGAAATAGCATAACAAAAAGCCTATTAGAAAATTCTGTTTTTAGAAAAATAGTCCAAAAAACAATTCCTACCGTACCAAGACAGAAAGTAGGTGAGAGATTCTTTGTCAAGGAATCTCAAAAACCCAGTATGAATAAATATCAAAGAGAACGTCTTAAGAAAATCTTTCAGCAAGATGTTAAGGATTTGGAAGATTTATTGGGTAGAAAGCTTCCTTGGCCCGATTTTAATTAGTAATACGATAAATAAATTAAAATGTTAGCAATATGAAAGATTGTTCCTAATTTGTTGAATAAATTATCTGTTATGTATATAAATATGAAAAAATAACTTTTATTGTGGCACCCAAACTTCAATTGGCCGAAGTTGAGAATCCTTTCTTAACATCTAAAGTAATAAGAAAACCGAATACACGAGATGCTCGCATATTATTTCTATATCCAAATGAACGAGGCATGAGTACAGTTCCTCCATCAATAGCTACACTATCACAGATTTTAAAAAATGAGGGACATCAGACAGGATTATTTGATACTACATTTTACAAATTTGATGACGAGTTAGCAATTGAAGATTCCGATATTGTGAATCAGAAGGCTCTAACCCACAGACCTGTTTTAGACATGGACGATGACGACTTACATTTTAAGAAAACCACCAGATCTGCTGTTGCTGATTTTTATGCAGCAATTAATGATTTTGAACCAGACATAATAGCGGTATCATGCACAGAAACAACATTCTTGCGCGGCATGAAGTTGATAGATCAGACACGAGATTGCGGAATTAAAAATATTTTTGGAGGCGTATTCCCTACATTTGCTCCAGATCTTGTCATGAAATATCCGAATGTTGACATGTTATGTGTAGGTGAAGGTGAAAATACGATCATTGACTTGGCCAATTGTATATCTAATGGTGAGAATTACTCCAATACTACAAATTTATGGATACGACAAAAAGACGGAACGATAAAGAAAAACAGCGTATCGAGGCCTGTAGATATCAACGAATTACCACCAGTAACAGATGTAGGATTATTTGGTGAGAAGAGATTCTACCGTCCAATGGGTGGAAAAATTCGCCGTTTGTTACCTGTTGAAACACATCGTGGTTGTCCATATACTTGTGCATTTTGTAATTCTCCTGCTCAAAATAGACTATACGGTGGAGGAGATTTTTCAAAGGGACTATCATTTTTCCGAAAAAAGAATATGGAGTTAGTAAAAACAGAAATTGAAAATCACATAAAAAAACACAATGTAGAATACATCTATTTTTGGGCAGATACTTTTCTAGCTTGGACGGATAAGGAATTCGACGAATTTATCAAAATGTATTCGCACATAAAATTACCATTTTGGTGCCAAACTAGAATTGAAACCATAGAAGAAGGAAAATTCAGGCAACTAAAAGACGTTGGTTTAGATCGAATCACTTTTGGTATGGAGCATGGTAATGAGAAATTTCGCAGAGATGTTGTTAAACGAGACTATACAAACGAAGATGCCATTAAGAAAATAAAAATAGTCGAAAAACTCGGAATTGTGTTTAGTGTAAATAACATAATAGGATTTCCAGATGAGACAAGAGAGCTGGCTTTTGATACTATTGAGCTAAATCGACAATTTAATTCTGATAATACCAGTTGTTCAATATTTGTTCCATTCCATGGCACCGAACTACATGAATATGCAGTAAGAAAAGGATATTTACATCCAGATACAATATGTGCAGTCAGCAATTCTGGCGAGAGTCTATTGAGTATGCCGCAATGGGACAAGAAAGACATAACAAGACTGCGTGATGTTTTTGCAATGTATATCAAGTTTCCAAAAAACCGTTGGCCTGAGATTAAGGAAGCAGAAACAGATTCAGAGTTACGCGCAAAGCTAAGCGATGAATTTGTCAAAACATATTGGTCAAAAGCATCAGGTAAAATTGAAGATGACATTGCTGAAGCTGCAAAAGGACTCTTCTAACAAATTAGAAGAAATCAGGCAAGTTGATAACTATGTTTTGTTTTAATTATTGATGTGAAAATACTTTCGATTATTCCTGCAAGAGGCGGGTCCAAAGGAATACCTCTGAAAAATCTAAAAATAATAAACGGAAAACATCTACTTGATTATTCTATTGAGGCTTCATTAAATTCAAAATGGATTAACAAGACAATAGTTTCAACCGATGATGACAAGATACTCAAAAGAGCAATAGAGAAAGGAGCAGAGGTGATTAAAAGACCAAAAGCTCTATCAACTGATTCAGCGTCAATTGAATCAGCGATAGTACACTGTCTAAAACATCTCAAGAGAAAGGAGAGGTATACTCCAGATCTAGTTGTATTACTTCAGAACACATCGCCGCTAAGAACTGTTAGACATATTGATGAAGCGATATCACTATTTTTGAGATACAAATATGATTCAATGTTAAGCGCATACAGTTCACACTATTTTATTTGGAAAAAAAGAAACAATGAAATCACACCAATCAACTATAACCCAAAAAAAAGGCCAAACCGGCAGCAATTCAACAACCAATTTATTGAAAATGGTGCAATTTACATTACAAAATACGAAGCATTCAAGAAAAGTAAATGTCGAATTTCTGGAAAGATAGGCATCTATGAAATGCCATCAGAATTGTCAGTCGACATAGACACCAAGGAAGATCTTGTAAAAGCTGAACATATCATGAAGAAGATACTATGAGAATTAGATTAATTGTGAAGATGAAACTGATCCATGCCAGCTTTAAAGTAGCTCATGTCGTGTTCCACCATAGTTTTGACTAGTTGCTTAAAGGTCATTTTTGGTTTCCAGCCTAATTGTTTTTGTGCTTTCGAGGAATCTCCAATCAGTTCATCGATGTCAGTGGGCCTCATAATTGACTTATCGATTTCAACAACATCGTGCCAATCGCCCAGTCCGGCATATTCGGTAGCTAATGTAAGGAATTCTTCAACGGAATGGGATTCTCCTGTTGCAATCACATAATCATCAGGCTTGTTTTGTTGTAACATTAACCACATGGCTTCGACGTAATCACCAGCAAACCCCCAGTCTCTCCGAGCAGAAACATTGCCAAGTGTGAATTTTTTTATTTGTTTAAACTTTATTCGGGCAAGATTCCAAGTTATTCTTCTTGTGACAAACTCAATTCCACGCAAAGGGGATTCGTGATTAAACAGAATGCCGCAGCAGGCAAATATGTTGTAAGCTTCTCTGTAGTGATTTGTCATATGATGGGCAAAGACTTTTGCTACGCCATATGGACTTCGAGGTTTAAAATAAGAGTCTTCGTTTTTAATGCCAAGATAATTCCCGTACATCTCGCTTGATGAGGCTTGATAGAACTTTGCGTCAGGAATGTTTTCTTTCACCGCATCTAAAACGCGTAATGTACCCAGTCCAGTTATGTCTGCAGTCAAGATTGGTTGTTGGAATGATACTCCAACAAACGACTGGGCAGCTAAATTGTAGATTTCATCCGGTTGAGATTGACGGATGGCAGATTGGATTGATGAATAATCGGCAAGGTCGGCCTTTATTCTCGTAATTTTATCGTAGTTACCCATTTCTTCAATTCGTTCAAAACATTTGTGACTGGTTCTTCTAAATGTACCAAATACGTTGTATTTTTTTTTAAGAAGAAAGTCTGCCAGATAAGATCCGTCCTGACCAGTGACTCCAATTATCAAAGCATTTTTCATGATATAAGTAATCCTGCTTTAGTCACCTTATCTAAAAATTCTTCGAAACCTTTTCCGCCCTGTTCATGGCCTTTCCAGACTTCTATTGCAAAGCTTTTTTCATGGTGCTTATTAAGAATTGGGATTACATTCTCAAATGGCATGTCACCCTCTCCAAACTGTAATCCTTCCCCGTCTTCGCCACCGGCGTCGGATAAGTGAAAATGCTGTACATGTTTTTCAATTTTCAACAGCTCATCGGTGACCGACAGATGGTTCTTGTTACAGTAAAGATGAGAATGACACAAATCATAACAAACATTCATGCCTGTTTCCTTACAGTATGTCAGCATATCATCTGCACTAAGGAATACATTGCTATTCCAACGTCCGCCAAAGAACCACGCATATGGCGGCATGTTTTCCAGAAGAAAATCGACATTTTTGAGATCCAGTTTTCGTACGGAGTCAACTACAAGGCCTTTCATCGTATCAACATCAGATTTTGGAGACTCGTGTAGTGAGTATCCCCCGGGATGAACTATCAAAGTAGGTTCACCTTGAAAATGATCGTTAAGTGAGATAGTTTTATCAATTGCTTTTTGTATTAATTCCAATGACTTTTCTTTAGAATGGACTTGATTAGTTTCCTTCAGACTAACAATATCAAGTAACTTTCTTTCAAAATATTCAAAACAATGAACAATTAGCTTTTGATTAAAATCTTTATCTAGTTCAAGATTCAGATCACTGTCTGAAAAATGGAATTCAAGTATTTTAGGGTTAAACTTAAGCATATCATTTAGATCCTTCTTCCTTACTTTCATCCCAAGAATCATAAAAGATCGTCCAATTGGATATACTCCCCTCTTTTTATCACTCGTTTGGCTTTTTTTCCAATTAATTCATAGTAATATTGCGGTGATAATCCTCTTGCTGGGGTTTTAACTTCCACATTATTTTCTGAAAAGATTTCGCCTTCTTTAATATCAGAAGAACACACAATGCTTTTTCCCAAAACCTCTCTTTGTAATATTTCTCCTCTAGTCATCTTTTTAATTGGAATGCCTTTTGCTTTTTCAGATTCACGAATGTACTGGATTAGGGTCTTTAGTTCTTGCGGTTCCAAGGAAGCCGCCTGATCCAAACCAGTCATTGTTTTATCCAGTGTGATGTGTCGTTCTATTACTACTGCACCCATGTTTGCAGCTACAACCGAAGGAACTATGGCAGATTCATGACCGCTGTAGCCTATTGGAACATCAAATTTTTGTCTTAAGACGGGAATCAGATTCAGATTCAACAATTCGACTGGAGAGGGGTACGTGCTATTACAATGCAATAACAGAAAAGGAACGTTTTCCTTTTTTACAAAGTTCACAGTCCTTTCAATTTCGTCCATATCTGACATTCCCGTAGAGATTATCATTGGTTTTTTTGTTTTTGAGATGTAACGAAGTAATGGAAAGTTTGTCATATCAGCCGACGCAATCTTGTAGGCAGGTACGTTAAGTCTTTCCAAGAAATCAACACTAGTAATATCCCAAGGAGTACAAAGAAATGTGATCTTCTTTTCTCTACAGTATGTCACTATATCTTGAAAGTCATCTTCATTGAATTCCACCTCGTTTAATACATCAATCAGAATTTCAGTGCCTTGACTGTCCAGTGTTGGATTTTCTAGTATCTCTTTTTGGTATATACTTTCCAAATTACGTTTTTGAAATTTTACCGCGTTTGCACCAGCATCAGCGGCTACATCTATGAGTTGTTTTGCTACATGAAGATCACCATTGTGATTTATTCCAATTTCTGCGATTATGTAACAAGGGTGTTCGTGGCCTATGGCAGTACCATCAATTTCAATTTTATTTTTGAAGCTGTACTCCATATTGAAAAAATATTTCTCAGCTATATTAATTTGTAATAATTAAAATCCTAGATGCTTCTGTTTTACAGTTTAATGAAAAGAAAAGATTTTCCAACTAGTATTCGACAAACGATTCACAATACCCGCATGTTGAATAAATAATAGCAAACTACGCAGTCAATTGTGAAATTAATTTGTGATTAATTTTTGTCAACAACATCTTAAAGATTTAAATGATAATTTTCGAACATGTAATTCAGATGAAGGACAAGATTATTTTTTGGCTTGGAAACGACTATACACATTATTGCCTCTCATATGCATTCCAGAAAAAATACGAGTGTGAGTTATACGGGATTGTTGAAGTTACAGAGAGGCCCAAAATCTTTTTTCAGAATCAGAAGATTGTGAACTTTCACAAGATGTGGTTTTTTCACGACAATATCAAAAAAAAATCCGACAAACCAGATTTAGAATACTTAGCACAATTTGAGAATAAGTACAAAGTAGATCTTTGGAAATTAGTCCAGAATGAAAGAATTTTTCTTTACTATAACAACTTTCATAAATTTTCCTCTGAGGAAATCTTAGGCATACTAGAGGATGAGTGTAGATTCTTCGACAGGATTTTAGAAGAGATTAAACCTGATTTCTTTTTCACCAAGATATCCAGCCTTCACCACCAAGAGTTATTTTATCAGATGTGCAGAAATTCGGGTGTCAAGGTTCAAGTTCTTACCTATTCCACCTTAGGGCAGCACTGTATGATTGCACAAGAACCCGCAAAGCTGGATCTTGTTGAGGACCTGAACAACATAGATAGTAAAAATCGAAACTTTGACGATCTTCAGAATTACTTGCATAAATTTGATCTCTTAAAGCAGCTTGACAGTAAAATTCTCAAACCAGGATCAGGCATGTCTAGTTCAATAAAAGCTGCCATTGAGTTCTTCTTACATTCCGATTCCAGAAATATCAAAACACATTACACATACTATGGCAGAACCAAACTCAAGGTATTTTTTTATTATTTAAATGACTACCTAAAAACAAAATTTAGAGGATCATTCATCAATAAGAATCTCGAGACGAGGATGAAACACACAGAGCCGTTTGTGTATCTCCCACTTCACACCGAAATAGAAAGATCGTTGTTGATCGCAGCCCCATTTTACACAAACCAAATTGAGGCAATAAAATGGATAGCAAAATCATTACCAATTGATTTCAAATTATATGTTAAGGAACACCCTGCGCAAGTTGCTAGAGCATGGAGGAGCATATCAGAATACAAAGAAATCATGAATATACCAAACGTAGTTCTCCTGCACCCAAAGTTTTCAAATGAGGAGATCTACAAGAATTGTTCATTACTCATTACCATTGCTGGGACGGCAGGTTTTGAAGCTGCATGTTATGGAAAACCAGTCATTACGTTTGTTGATTTGAATTATTCACTCTTGCCATCAGTTCATACATTGAAGAGTTTGAATGATCTTCCTGAATTAATTAGAAAGTCACTATCTCAAAAGATAGAGCCAGATAGTTTGGACAAATACATTACATTGTTGGTAAAAAACATCTCCAAATTTGACTATGCTGACTTTATGGCAAAGCTTGCTGTTGAGTTTTTCTATGGCAACAATCTGATGGATGTAGAAATACCAGAACTCAAGATGAAGACGTTTTTGGAGAAAAACTATCCACTACTAGAGGTTCTAGCAGATGATCACATAAGAAAAATCAAATTATTGAAAGAAAAATAACTTAACATCATCCTGAGGATTAACTACTTATGGCTGATTTTGGTTTCCACACAATACATGATAATCTATTAACTGGTGATATTGCGAAATTTAGTTTTTCATTATGAATTATTTCTATCATATTTTCAGTTTGAAGTTTTTCTAACTCTGTAACTAGGTTATCCTGATAGTCCCTCATTTTGAAATAAGATTTTACCATAAGCGGAGAGTGTGGAAAATCAACCTCAAAATGTATAACCAATTTTGGGTTTGAGTTCAGTATA
>Ga0194120_10000928_pt1 | contig 54827 bp, 55 predicted proteins | sample TA2MahCa65mmetaG_FD_148642 | JGI IMG/M metagenome (GOLD analysis project Ga0194120, IMG submission 148642) | Freshwater microbial communities from Lake Tanganyika, Tanzania - TA2015019 Mahale Deep Cast 65m | ecosystem: Environmental > Aquatic > Freshwater > Lake | place: Tanzania: Lake... | reverse complement strand
CAACGTTTTCTTCACTTTTGTGTATACTCGGTAGCGATCAGTCATAGAGGACACCTCAGTTGGTTTGGTGACCCTGAGTTTACTCTATGACTGATTTTCCTCGTATTTGTACGGTAGAGAATCTTTAAAAACAATAAAGCCGTGTCCTGAGACACGGCTTTATTACATGGAGTTTTGATTTTAGATACCGCTGAGACTGTCGTTGATGGTGCTGAAGACGTCGCCAATGATCGGTCCGAGGATCATCAAGGCTGCAATAACTACAATGGCAACTAAAACAAGAATCAGCGCATACTCAACAAGACCCTGGCCTTTTTCTTTGGGTGAAAATAACATGGGATAGGTTCTCCTTTCTTTTGGATTTCCCAGGAAAGGCATCCTAGGATTTTCCTTATTGTACATCTACCGCTATAAAAAGCAAGCATAAAAACGACATTTCCCTTAACAATTATGTTAGCCTTATGGGAACGTTAACATAAAACTGAACTACTGCGAGAAACTGGAAAGGCTGTTGTTGAGATTGCTGAAAACATTGCCGATCATCGGTCCCAGGATCATCAGTACAGCAAAAACTACGATAACAACTAAAACAAGAATCAGAGCATACTCAACAAGACCCTGGCCTTTTTCTTGGGCTGAAAATAACATGGGATGGTTTCTCCTTTCTTTCGGATTTCCCAGGAAGGCCTCAAGGGATTGATTTTATTGTACATTGATAGTGGGAAAAAGCAAGCGCCGGGTTTTCAATCCTAACAGAATTGTGATGTATCCCTCAGGAAAAGGATCGCGATTAAGTATTTTTATGAAAAAGAATATAAATGAAACACACTCCCTTCCAGCGCCTTTTCTGTGGTTAAATTACGCCATTAGGACTTACGCAAAACGGCTTAAAACCAAAATTTTAAACGCCTAGTTGGCGTTCTCTTACGTCAACGAGCGCATCAAACTCCTTTGGCGTGCGCCATAGGCAGATGAAATAATTATTGCGTAAGTCCTGAATAATGATCAATCATAAAGAATTGATGATAAACATGCTTATACACTCTGCTTCCCAGCTTCTTACCCTTGCAAACGGCCCCCAACGCGGAAAAACTCTTGGTACGCTTGGCGTTGTTGAGAACGGCGCAGTTGTTATTCGCGATGAGAAAATCATTGCAGTCGGCGCAACAGACGAACTCAGGAATGCCTACCCGGATGAACCCACCCTGGATGCGGGTCATTGCGTGCTGATGCCCGGCTTCGTGGACCCGCACACTCATCTCATCTGGGCTGGTGACCGCGCTAATGAATTCGAGATGAAAATGGGCGGCATGGCCTATCTAGATATTCTCGCGGCCGGCGGCGGAATCATTTCAACCGTCAAAGCCACACGCGACGCAAGCATGGAAACGCTGATGGCCCAGACCCGTCCACGTATACTTCGCATGTTCGTGCATGGCACAACCACCGCCGAGGCGAAGACTGGATATGGATTACAAACATCCACTGAATTACTTTTACTCAAAGCCTTGCTGGCTCTCGATGATGAAAGTCCGCTTGATCTTGTCACCACCTTCCTCGGCGCACACGCCATTCCTCCCGAATTCAAGGACAACCCGCAAGGCTATACCGACGAAGTAACTAACACGATGTTGCCCATGCTAAAAGAATGGTGGGGGACTCATGCCCCGCGCCTGCCTCTGCCTTTTGTGGATGTCTTCTGCGAAACCAACGCATTTTCCCTTGAACAGTCGCGTCAGATCCTGACCCAGGCCGGGTCGCTGGGATTCCCGCTCAAGATCCACGCGGACGAATTTGACAACCTCGGCGGCGCCGCTCTCGCGGCAGAGTTGGGAGCCGCATCCGCCGACCACCTGGTTGTCACCTCCGATGCGGATATTGCCGTGCTCGGGAAGTCAGATACAGTTGCAGTCGCCCTGCCATGCACGCCATTCGGTCTGGCTGAACATCATTACACACCCGCAAAGAAATTTATCGAAGCAAATGCCATGCTTGCCCTCGCCACGGACTGTAATCCCGGCACATCCTGGAATGAGTCCATGCAGTTTGCGGTTGCGCTCGCATGCCGCTATATGAAATTGACTCCAGCGCAAGCCATTGCCGCCGCAACGATCAACGCCGCGCACGCCATCCGCAGGTCTGACACGATCGGTTCATTGGAAGTCGGAAAACAAGCGGACATGCTCATCCTATCCGTATCGGATTACCGTCAAGTCGGCTATCGCTATGGAACAAACCTGGTAAGACAAGTCATCAAACGCGGGCGGGTATATTCAGTGGATGTGGGGTATTCTCTTGCCTCATAAATCCTTTTCACCGCGAAGAGGCGAAGGGCGCGAAGATTTTGTATTAAGGAAGGAAGAAAAAATAACGATTTTAGAACTGCGTAAGACCTTTTCACCGCGAAGGAGCACAGGTCACGAACGATTCTTTTTAAGAAAGGGAAGAAGAGATGGTAGACATTGAGGCGATTGCTACAGATGTTGTAGATTGCGCGATTAAAGTGCATAAAGCGTTGGGACCTGGTTTGCTTGAATCCACTTACCAGCATTGTCACGCTTATGAACTTTGTAAGCGAGGTTGGGATGCAAAAACCGAGGTAAAGCTTCCAATTATTTATGAAGACCAAAAAATTGATGCTGGCTATCGTATTGACACTCTTATAAATGGTCTCGTCATCGTTGAGAACAAATCGGTGGAATCTCTTCATCCTATCCACCAAGCCCAACTTTTGACTTACTTGAAATTGAGCGGGTGTAAACTTGGTTTTCTTCTAAATTGGAATGTCAAGTTGATGAAAGATGGAATCAAGCGCGTGGTTTACAATCTTGAAGGTCAAACGCCATACCCGAGAAAATAGAAATCCGTAACTAAAGTCTGTAAAAAGGATACTTGTTAATTTAATCTTCGCGAACATAAATTTTTCTTTGCGTTCTTCGTACCTTCGCGGTAAAACTTTTTAAAGGAGATTTCAATGCAAATTGACATTGTCGGCGTACCTATAGACCTCGGCGCGGATCGCCGCGGTGTAGACATGGGGCCCAGCGCGATAAGATATTCACATCTGCAACGAAAGCTTGAAGAACTAGGTTATACCATACAGGACGAAGGTAATGTGGACGTTCCCATTGCCGAAATGTGCAAGATCACCAATCCAAAATTGAAATATATTGATTGCATCGTTCCCATGTCGCGGCGCGTATCGGGCGCTGTATCCACTTCCATGCAGGCAGGTCACTTCCCGCTCGTCATTGGCGGTGACCACAGCCTGTCGATTGGATCGGTGCGAGGCGCGGCGCGCAATCGCAAGCTCGGCGTAATCTGGATCGATGCGCACGCCGATTTCAACACTGCCGAAACAACACCCTCGGGAAATATTCATGGCATGTCGCTTGCCATTCTCTGTGGGCTTGGTGATAAAAGTCTGGTGCAATTGTGGGATGAATCCATCCCTGTGATTGATCCGCGCAACATTGCCATCATCGGCGCGCGCGATCTTGATACTGGTGAAAAAGCCAATCTGCGCGATGCAGGCACGATGGTAATGAGCATGGAACAGGTTGACCGCTACGGCATGGTCACGGTTTTGGAAAAGGCGATTGAGCATGTCACTCGCGATACCGATGGCATGTATCTGTCACTCGACCTCGACGCGCTCGACCCGCGCCATGCGCCCGGTGTGGGAACCCCCGTCCCGGCGGGGTTAACCGAACGCGAAGCACACCTGGCTTGTGAACTCATCGCGGAAACAGGCAAACTGGTCGGTATGGATATAGTGGAAGTCAACCCGATCCTCGATGTGCAAAATCAAACCGCCAAACTTGCCGTTGAGTTTGCCCTCACTGCCCTTGGCCGCCGCATTTGGAATGGACATATATGATACCTATACTTTCTAGTCTGGAGCACCTCGCGCGCGAGGCAGGTGCCATCCTGCGTGACGGATACAACAAGGAACATACGATTCAATACAAAGGGGTAATTGATCTTGTGACCGAAGCAGACCACGCCTCGGAATCATTTTTGATCGGCGAGATCCAGTCCCATTTTCCCGGCGGTCATATCCTCGCCGAAGAAAGCGGCGAAACTGGCGGAAGGAGTGAGGGTCTTTGGTATATTGATCCGCTGGATGGAACGGTAAATTACGCTCATCACATTCCGGTCTTCTGCGTCTCTATAGCATATGCATCAACAGGCATCACTTCGACTCTTCGACACGGTGAGCGAGAGACGAACCGTCAGGGCGGCGCTTCGCTCAGTGCGAGTGTCATACTTGGAGCAGTCTATGATCCGCTGCGCGACGAAATGTTCACAGCGGAGCGCGGAAAAGGCGCATTTCTAAATGGCAACAAAATTCAAATGTCCAATACAACCGAACTGCAAAAAAGCCTGCTTGTCACCGGTTTCCCTTATGACACTTGGAATACGAATTTGGATAATTTCAAATATTTTGAACGCCTCGCGAAAAAAACACAGGGCGTGCGCCGCCTCGGTTCGGCTGCATTGGATGCCTGCTATGTGGCAGCCGGTCGCTTTGACGGATTCTGGGAATTCGCCCTCCGCCCCTGGGATATCGCCGCCGGCGGCTTGATTGCCGAAGAAGCCGGTGCAAAAGTCACAGCAGTGGATGGAAGAGCAGATTATCTCTCATCTCCCCTTTCCATCCTCGCCGCAGCACCGGGAGTTTATGAACAAATATTAGAACAATTGAGATAACAAATGTAGCGGTAGATAAGTCCTAGTTTCTGTCTATTATGGAGTATTACCACCAAGCACCGTCGCCTGAAATGAATGTATCATCAATTTTTTGTCCAGTCGAATGATAAAGGTTACGGCCTTGCCGATGTCCCTCGGCTGAATACGTTTGCTGAATTCTTCCAATTGATGATTTCGTATCCTTGTTTTCGTTTTGACATGTTTAGTCTTTACGTTGTAATCAAACCATTTTGCGTGGACGATGTCGTTTCGTAAATTGTTTGATTCCTTTAATTCTTTCATTATAGATGTTAGTTTGTTTTTCCATTTATCTGGATTTCCTACTGCGTTGAACAATGGCCCGTAAAGTCTACCTAATAACTCAATTTTAGAGTTGAAAGGCATGCCAGTAATCACTGCATATCCGGTATCTGGTATTTCTCCGAAGAAATTTATGATGACAGTGTCGAGGTTGGCTTCGAGCGAGTTGAAACTAGTAACGAGATTTCCAAGATAGGGGCGATTTTATCCAAGTATCTGTCGAGGAGTTCGGCTTGTTTCTCAAATTCTCTTTCCCACTTTGAGATATTGGTTTTGATATTCTTGGGGTTGGATTTGGACATAGAATTTTACAGAAAATACTTACCACACCGTCAGAGATGCTTGAAAAGTGGGCCCGGAAGGATTCGAACCTTCGACCAAGCGATTATGAGTCGCCTGCGCTAACCACTGCGCCACGGGCCCGTTCGATAAATTACCACTTACCATTTACCAGGACTGGTTATTAGTAAGTGGTAATTAACGAGAGCGGGAGATGGGATTCGAACCCACGAATATCAGCTTGGAAGGCTGACGCCTTACCACTTGGCGACTCCCGCGAGAGCCCGATTTTACTTTGATGCTCAAAGTCAGTCAAGCACCTTGACCATCATAATACATTACAGTAAAATACCACCCGCTAAACAATGCTCCCGTAGCTCAGTGGATTAGAGCGCTTGCTTGCGGAGCAATAGGTCGCAGGTTCGAGTCCTGCCGGGAGCACCACGAACCGTCTTTCAACCCGGAAGGCGGTTTTATGTTTAACCTTGATGCAGCGGAAAAATAGGTTGCAGGCCCCATCGAGGGATAGTATTCGAGTCTTTCCGGGAACGTCACACAAAAAGAGGCGGAGAAATTTCGTTTCTTTTTTGTTTATAATGAACGTATGAATAATAAACCACATATCCTTTTAACCAACGATGACGGCATTCGTTCGCCCGGCTTATGGGCGGCGGCCAGCGAACTTTCAAAGATCGGCTACGTGACTGTCGCCGCGCCGCGCGAGCAATCCTCGGGCATGGGGCGCAGTTTGCCCAGCACCTCAGATGGGATCATTCGCAAGGAACAGGTACAAGTCAACGGTCAGGAATGGAGCGTTTATGCGGTCGGCGGTTCCCCGGCTCAGGCTGTCCTGCATGGCATTTTGGAGATCGTCCCGCATAGACCCGATCTGATTGTCTCTGGAATCAATTATGGTGAAAATGTCGGCTTGGGCGTGACCATCTCCGGCACGGTCGGCGCGGCCATGGAAGCCGCCGCGATGGGCTATCCCGCACTGGCGGTCTCGCTTCAAACCGAGGCGCATTATCATTTGAGTCATTCAGAAGATGTTGACTTTAAAACCGCAGGATATTTCACCGGCTATTTTGCGAAACTGCTTTTGGAAAAAAAACTTTTTGAGGGGGTGGATTTGCTGAAAGTGGAAGTGCCGAGTCATGCCACGCCTGAAACCGGGTGGCAAATGGCGAGGCTTTCCCGCCTCCGATACTATGAACCGGTCATCGCTGAAAGAGAATCCTGGGATCTGCCCGGCTCGGTCTGGTATAGGCATGATGCCAATCTGAAGAACGATCAGGAAGATTCCGACGTGTATGTTCTGCGAAATAAAAAAATGGTCGCAGTCACACCGCTGAATTTGGACATGACGGCGCGTGTTGATCTTAATCAGCTTGAAAATTACTTAAGAGATTCTTCGCCCCTTCGGGGCTCAGAATGACAGTTAAGCGCGGATCATTGTCAACAGCATCTTGAATTTTTGAATCGCCTTCAAGGCATGCGGCTGATTGGCAGGCATGATGATCGCATCCCCCGTATTCAATTGAAATGGCTGTCCCGAAATCGTTACTTCGGCTTGGCCTTCAAGCACATGAACCAGCGCATCGTAAGGCGCGGTGTGTTCGCTTAAGCCCTGATCCTTGTCAAATGCAAAAAGCGTGACATTGCCTGCTTCCGCTTTGGTGATCTGGCGGCTGACCACTGCGCCTTCCTGATAGCCGGCCATTTCAGAGATGTGTAAAACCTGTGATTTTGGTGCAATGGACATGCTTCCTCCAAATTTTATCTATTTTTCTTCAGGCGATTTGGCAGAGCGAAATTCCCTGAACAATAGAAGATCATAAACGATCTTAAGACCACCTGCAAGAAGGAGAGGTGCGCTGAATAATGCAGGGATGCTAAAGAGGACACCCCTCCTTAATTTTTCACTTGCATATAATCAGCTTTTATGTCAAAATGTAGTTGCTCCACTTAGGGTGCCCCCCTCACCCTGAGTGGAGTACTCTTTTATCTGCCTGCTATTACACTGGAAAACCCCTCCCAAAAAACTTCCGAAGTCTACCCGTTGACTCGACCTCCTGCTTGAGAAGATTGCTCGTTTTCCCTCTGCCTGGATGGACAGTGTTTATCCGAGAATGAGCAATAAACACAACAATCTCCTTCTCTGGGACGGAGAATTACGCCGCAACTGGCGCATTGATAATAAATGACTCAGGTATCGGGCGGCATTTGTTCCGCTTTGGCAAAGCCGCAATGTGGACAGGTAATGATGGCGTCAAGTTCTATCATATTTTTATTTGGCTTCTATAATTCCATTGCATTGGGGGTAAACATAATTCACAGACCAGAGAAGTCCCGTAGTGTTGTTCAAATCCTTCATTTAGTAGTGGTCAATTCCTTTAAAATAGCAAGCGTCTCCGCTTTACCTCCCGCGCCATTCTCGCCGCCAGGTCCCACGCAGGAGGGACAGCCATCCTCGCACTGGCATTGACTCACTAATTCATAGGCCCGTTGGATTAACTCATCGTGGATTTCAAAAAGTTTCTGGCTGAAGCCAATTCCTGCCGGAACGAGGTCATATAAAACTACTGATGGCTGACTGCCGACCGCGGACCATGCAGGGTCTGTATGAATACCTAAATCACGCATGTCACACATTAAGAATAAGGGCGCGAGATTGCCCAACACAAATCCAAGACCTGCGAGACCACTTCTCATGCGGACGTTTTGTTCCACTTTCTGATGACAGGTTCTGCATAAGGTTGTCAAATTTTCCAATCGGTTGGCTTGCGACGGGTCTCCTGCCCCGTCGCGAACGAATGTACGGAATGGAATCTTGTGATGCACGTCATGTTGACGCGCCCTGAACGTAGCGCCGCCCTGACGGTTCGTCTCTCGCTCACCGTGCCGAAGGGTCGAAGGGTCCGACTCCACTGCGCCGCACACCTGACATTTATAGCGATCCCGCTTACGGACACTTTCACGTATCTTTTGCCAACCCAGCCCATAATCATTTGAATCGCTCGTCCAGATTCCCGCGTCACGCAAACGTATGATGGTTTCTTCGGAGAGGGAAAGCCAATAGCCGGTGGTCTGCAATTCGGAGGGAGGCATGTCGAGCGGTTCCTGTCCCAAATTTTCATAGGTGAACCAGCGTAATTTTTTGAATCCCACAACTTGAGTCGTGACTTGAATTTCACCATACGCTTTTTCTCCGACCTCACCCCCAGCCCCTCTCCTGGAAGGAGAGGGGAGCGAGGCTTGAGCATTTATAGATAACACTTCGATCTCGGAAGTTTTTTGCGCTTCGGTGTAGTAATCCAAACCAACCGGCACGAGTTGCGCGATATGACCTTCAAGGTTGAACTCCTGCACAAAATATTGCTGACCTTCGTGCATGTAGATCGCTCCGGGGTGAACCATCCACGCGGCGCTTTCGCCATCCACTGTACCAATCGTCAACGGTCTGCGGTCTTCGGTCACGCTTTGCAGTATCACGCTATGCGGCGAGGCGGAACGCAGTGAAATATTCGCGGCGGGATATTGGTCTTTCATCCAGTAATATTTTTCATTGGAAAAATGAGCGTCTTGATTGGCGACAAGAAATTCAAGGTATTCATCGAGCAATTCATCAGAGATACTCCCAAAGCCATCGCCTTTTTGAAAAGGCAGTTCGAACATCGCACAACGCAAATGCTCCAGCAAAATAAGCAGGTGATTTGGATTCACCAAAGCCATCTCTGGTGAATTGCCGAAAAAATATTCAGGATGGTGCGCGAGGAACTGGTCGAGCGGATTCGGCGAGGCGACCAGCATGGAGACCGCAGGATCATCTCCGCGTCCTGCGCGACCCGCCTGCTGTCTCGTGCTTGCGATCGTCCCCGGATACCCGACCAGGATTGCCGCGCCCAACCCGCCGATATCTATCCCCAATTCAAGCGCATTTGTGGCAACCACAGTTTTGACCGAACCATCGCGAAGGCCTTGTTCGATCTCGCGGCGCTGGTGAGGAAGGTAGCCGGAGCGATAACCGCGGATTTTGGAATTGGGAAATGGGAATCGGGAATCGTAGGACGAATTCCGATTCCCGATTCCCGACTCTCGATTTCCTTGGAGATACGTCAAAATGATTTCAACACTTCTTCTGGTCCGCGCAAAGACTACACTTTGAATATCGTGCGCAAGCAAATCACTTGCCAATCTTACGCTTTCAAGCAGGCTGCTTTTTCTTAATCCTAAAGATGGATCGGTGACCGGCGGGTTGTAAATGATGAAATGACGTTCGCCGCGCGAGGAGCCGTCGTTGTCAATTAAAACAACCTGTTCTTCTATTAGATTTTCGGCGAGTTCTTTTGGGTTGCCAATCGTTGCTGATGCAAGTATGAACTGCGGTTTTGCGCCGTAAAAATTTGCCACGCGCTTGAGCCTGCGGATGACGTTTGCCACATGCGAGCCAAAGACCCCGCGATAGGTATGGGCTTCGTCAATGACAATGTATTTGAGGTTGGAGAAGAAGTCGCTCCAGTTGGCATGATGAGGCAGGATGCCCGTATGGAGCATATCCGGATTGGACAAAACAATGCGGGCGTTTTTGCGAATAGCGGGGCGGTGTGATTGAGGGGTATCTCCATCGTAAATGGCAGGTTTCAAGTTCCAGGTTTCAGGTTTCAAGTTTATGAGCGTGGAAAGTTGATCTTGTGCGAGAGCCTTGGTTGGGAATAAGTACAAGGCTCGTGCTTCGGGATTTTGAAGCATGGTTGCAAGGACTGGTAGATTGTATGCGAGAGTCTTTCCGCTGGCTGTGCCTGTGGCGAGGATGATATTTTTTCGCGCTTGGGTGTGAGTCCAGGCGGAAAGTTGATGGGAGTATAACGAGAAAATGTTACGGGAAGATAATGCCTCTTGAAGAGAAGCAGGCAGATCGGCGGGGAAAGGATGCGTTTGCGCGGCGCGCGGGGGAGTTGTCTTCCAGGCGGCGAAGTTTGGCGCGGTGTCCGGGTCCTGTTTCCAAAAGTCAAATAAAGGTGCGAGTGTTTTCAAATTTTATAGCACCGCCTGCGCTGAGGGTTGCTCGCCAGCCGTGTGCAGGGAACGGAAAGCCCACGCGCCGATCCCAAACGGGACCCAAAACGTGACGGTGCGATAGGTCAATGTGATCAAAACCGCCTGACTCCAATTGACATTTAATGTTGACAGAGCGATTGGTAGAATCCCTTCCACAACACCGATGCCTGAAGGTGTGGGAGACACGATCAGGAAAAGATATGCGATCGAAAAGCCGGCAATGATAGTGCCGGTTGAGAACGGAACTTCAAAAGATAGAAAGGCGCAAACCAGAATTAACATTAATAAGCCCTTATTAAAAATCCCCCAGAGAACAGGTCTCACCAAACTGGATGGTTTTTCAGTCAACCCTGAAAAACCATCAGATATTTCGTGGGCAAACTCATGTGCGCGGGTTTCGCTCAAGTATTCCTGCTTGCGAAAGAATCCTACAATGCGGTTGATGAGCCGCGCTATTTTCGCAAGCGTATTGCCCAGTTTTTCCTCCGAGCGATAGCCAAGGTATAAAATGAAAGCGTAGATCAAGGCAATACAAAGCAAAAAAAACGATGCGGAAATTTCACCGGCATTCAAGTCATCACGGCGCACAAGTACGATCAGCCCCAACGCCAGGATGACTAAAAAAGCCACCTGATCGAGCAAAAGGTATAGGGCCGCGGCGACGGTGACTTTACCGGCGGCATGTCCACGCCGCCGCGCTTCTGAAGCAAAGAGCGCGATGCCTCCCACGCCCGCAGTGGGCGCCACCACGTTGATAAAGTTCGCGGCTGTTGCGATGCGGCTCAAGGTCAGGATATTCTCGTGGACTCCCAGCAAATGAAAAATGGATTGGTACATCCGCGCAGTGGTGGTGAACCAAATTAACTGGACGAGGATGGCAAGTATGAAATACCCCAAATGAGCCTTATTCAGCGTGAGCATGATCGTTTCGAGCTCGCTGAAACTGATCGCAACGACTGCAATGCCGAGAAAGAGGATTACGACGATGATAAGCTTTTTCATTGGAGGAATTATACACAAATACTCAACGGCCGGTTTTTACGGCGTTTTGTCGGGGCGTTTTACGTCTCACTTATATCATCTTTTGCCCTGTTTTCGTCGTTGAGACAAATGGCAGGGTTTTCTCACAAGCTACCCCCCACGCAAAGCTCACCGAGGTGGAGGGGGCAAACCCGATGTTGACGCAAACCGAATCCGCATAAATAATTTTGGTTGTCGAGCGAGATGCCCTCACCCTGCCCTTTCCCGCTGGAAGAGGGGAAAGTCGTCCCGCCAAAAAGTCGACACAACCGGGGTGAGGGAATTTTCTCCCCCCAATACGACGGGCTAACTGTTGAATTCGCATCCCAAATTTTCATTGTCGTATTTGGGGGATCGCGAAGCATATCCGAGCGGAGTGAGCGGTAGATGTCCGAAGGGCAGAGGGGGGCGAACTGCGCTTCACCCACAGTCCCGTTTTTGATTTCACGGCATATCATTATGATCTGTCTATTCCAACCATTCTATTCCATACTTTTTGGATATTTTTTTGTGGGTTGTGTCGTTGAGGATGCCAGCTTCCAGTGCTGCGTCTAGTTCATCAAAGAAATTCTCAATTCCGCCAGGGATCGCCATTCCCAAATATCTTGATCGCGTCTTCAATGGGTTATAAAGCGCGTGCGGAATATGTTTCGGTAAATGTGCTACACCGCCTGTAACGACCTGCAATTTTTGATCAGCGAGTCTGATCTCGATCGCACCCTCCAAAACATAGATAACTTCATCTTCGTACTGATGCACATGGATGCGGTTCCCGCCTTCAGGATCAAACTCAAATTCAAAAAGATAATATGCGCTATTGGTTTGTTGAAGTGTAAGTTTATGAGTAATTCCCAGGAATTTTAACACCTTGCCCGAATCTGGCGGAACGACGATGGGTTGCGGATGATTGGATTTCATAACCGTCTCCTTGCTTATGAAATTATACGCGTCTCAACCACAAACCCCTCTCCCGTCTCCCCCAAGGGGGAGAAGCCGACACCTTCTGAAACAAGATGTTGACTTGGAAACTCAACAAAATCATCAACCGACCAGCCCCCTTCCCATTTGGGAAGGGCGGGGGGATAGGTCAAACCACCACCGCCCTTCACCCACAGCCCCGTTTTCATTTGGATCAAAGCAACAAACAAGTGATATACCAGAAATAGTTTATAATCGAAACATCGCAAATAAGTCATTTGATAATCAACTTCCTACCATCTTAAGGAGGAACAATGGCATACCAAGCTGAAATCAGTAGAGCAAATCCAACTTGCTTTTTCTTTTTGATTGACCAATCATCATCAATGCTTGACCCAATTATGGGTGTTGCAGGAAATCCAAGAAAAACAGATTTTGTTGCTGACGCGTTAAACAAAGTTATTCAAACTTTGATTGTAACGGCATCAAAAGATGTCGAAGTAAGAAGATATTATCAAATAGGCGCTCTTGGATATGGCGGCGAGAATGAAATTATCCCTGCTTTTGGTAATTCATTTGGGGAACAAGATCTTGTATGGATAGATGAACTTTATTCAAAGCCATTACGCGTGGAAGATAGAGCTAGAAAAGAGTCAGACGGTGCAGGTGGCTTTCTTGAGGTTTCAACAAAATTTCCGATTTGGATAGACCCTGTAGCAAACGGCAGAACGCCAATGTGCCAAGCACTGGAAAGAACGAAAGAAATTTTAGAGAAATGGACAAAAGACCATCGGCTTTCTTATCCGCCCACTGTAATAAATTTAACAGATGGGGAAGCTAACGATGGAGATCCTCGAATCCCAGCCAATGCTATTCGTGAGCTAGCCACAGCAGACGGTAATGTAATTCTGATAACTGTCCACGCATCATCTAATCAGTTTTCACAGCAACTATTTTTCCCAGACAATAGTGAGAGCCTGCCAGACGAACCATCACGATTGATGTTTGAAATGGCAAGCCCAATTACCAGTTCAATGCTAAAAACGTCCGAAGAAATATTGGGGATTAAGTTGCAACCAAACGCAAGAGGCTTTGTGTACAATGCAGGAATCGAAGGTATAGTATCCGCACTTGAAATAGGTACTCGCCCAGCAAATCTTCGGTAAGGAGGTTTTGTATTTGTTTGATGTCAAATCGTACTCAATCCCTAAAAATGGAAATTCGACATCTGAAAATGAGGATGCAAAAGTAATCCTGCCTCGGAAGCATGTTGATGGTTCCTCTTTCTTGCGTTGCGCAGTTTCAGACGGCGCAACGCAAACTTCTTTTTCTAGACTTTGGGCGAAATTGCTTGTAAATGAATCTACTCAATTTAAGCCGTCTCTAAAGAGATTGGGTGATGCAATTCATAATGCGCAACTTTCTTGGACAAATGAGATAGCCAAATATGATCTTCCGTGGCATGCTGAAGAAAAGGTAAAAAAGGGTGCGTTTGCAACACTACTATGGCTTAGTATTAATAAACTGGATGACACGGGCGGCACATACAAAGCATTAGCACTCGGGGACAGCAATTTATTTGTAATCAGAAAAGAATCACTTCACATTTCATTCCCAATACAAGATTCTCAGAGGTTCGGAAACGATCCTATACTTATATCGTCAATTCCAGCAAGAAATGAGAATATGGCAGAAAGAATAAATATTTTGGATGATGCTTGGTTTGTTGGCGATGAATTCTTTTTAGCGACCGATGCGTTAGCATACTACCTCCTCAAGAAATTTGAACAAAACGAAAGTTTTTTTTCATCTCTAAAAGAAATATTGATTAAGCAAATGGTTCATTATGATTCTTTCCAATCATGGATACAGTCTTTGCGAGAAAATAACGAATTGAAGAATGATGACACTACCCTGATTTGGATTAAAACTGTCCCTGTATTGAATTAATCTGAAAATGAAAACAGCAATTAAGTATCCAAGTATTAATGACTACCAGGAGACATTACAGCATCCTGAATTAAAGTTTAAAGACCAACGATTAAGGTCGTGTAATGTTGAAAAAGACCCAATGGGAATGCCAAAAGTTAGGTCTGGCGGGTTCGCCCTTACATATAAACTGGTCAATTCCAATAAGCGATGGGCTGTAAGATGCTTTCATAAACCGCTCGTAGATAGGGAAAAAAGATATGCGCTAATCAGCAGTTATTTGAATTCTAATAAATCTCCTATCCTAATAAACGTGGAATATCTCCCAGACGAGATTTTGGTAAAAGGGAGCAGGCATCCTGTGACCTTAATGGACTGGGTAGATGGGGATACATTAAGCCAATACCTTTATAAAAACGCTAACAGATCTGGCAAACTGGCGAATCTGGCAGGGGAATTTTTATTCGTTATTGATGAACTCGAAAGATTGCAGATTGCGCATGGTGATCTTTCTCATCTAAACATAATCATCAAGAATGAGAAGATGATACTGATTGATTACGATGGCTTGTTTGTTCCATCAATTCAAGGATGGAAAAGTGCTGAACTTGGGAACAGGAATTTTCAACACCCACTAAGAAAAAGCGAACATTTTGACAGCAATTTAGACCGATTTTCCGAAATCGTTATTTATCTCGCTTTGAGTGGTATCGCCTTGTCGCCGAAACTCTTTAATAAATATGGTGCTGGCGCAGAAGGATTGTTATTTAAAGTAAATGATTTTCTAAGACCCCACGAATCCCCATTGCTTCGTGACTTGGAGTCTATCCCTGAATTAAAACATTTGGCTGAAAATTTTCGGGCAATTTGTCTAACAGAAATAAGTAATGTTCCAAAATTGAGAGATTTGCTTGGTGAACAGGCTGTTTTGATTCCGCAAGGAACGCCTTCAACTCTTTCTTCTTTAGAGACTCAATCTTCGTCTATTGTATTTGACGCTACTAACAAAGGTCTCTTGCTTGAAAAAGTGGGAGAATTTATTACCGTCGTCGGACAGATCACAAATGTATATCAAGGCATTGCTATAAATCAAAAGCCCTATGTTTTTGTTAACTTCGGAGATTTTCGGGAAGGTTGTTTTACGGTTGTGCTTTGGTCAGAAGCCCTCGCACTATTGAAAGAAGTCAACAAAACACCTAACGATTACTTAAATCAATGGGTTAGCGTAACAGGTACGATAACTACTTATGGCGGAAGATTCAATACAAGACCCCAAATTGTATTGGATTCGCCAGCCGACATTCAGGTAATGGCTGAAGAAGAAGCACGAGGCAAGTTGGGTTATAGTGATTTTAGTTATAACAAACAGGAAGATGCTATTTCCACAGCAGATTCTGTTTCATCTACCGCCACAAGAGTTAGCGCTCGCGATGAAGATAAATTATCGCGACTATACTCGAAGCCTCAGTCCAATGTTCAACCATTAAAAAGCCAATCTGCAACCAAGTCAGTGAAGAAAACCAAGAAATCAAATACATCCTCTGTGCAACCGCAAGTGAGTACATCAAGCAAAAACGCTCAAACGAGTGCCCAGAAAAAATTAGATCATCTGTATTCACAAGGAAATATAACTCCTACCCAATTAAGTAAGTCGAAGACTGTTCGAAGCAAACCGCTACCTCAAAAAACTTCAAAGCCATTTATTCAGATACCATCTTGGATTTGGTGGGTTTTTGGAATATTGTTGATTTATTTTTTCTTTTCATCAACAGCAAGTAAGACTCCACAAGTACAAGCTACTTCAACCCCTAGACCACGAGCTACGGCAACCTTACGACAGGAACCAACCCTTTCTGCTCTTCAAGTCGCTGCTACTGAGAGTGCCGAATGCATGAAATGGACTAAGGTGAATAGTGCCCATGAGGGTAAACAAAAATGTGTATACGGTATTGTGATTGATAAAAGAAGAATTACGACGGATAGCGATTCTTGGTTTTTGATTCGCTTTGACTCGAGTCCCGCTACGTTTTATATAATTTCCGAAAATACTTTGCAGGTAAAAAATGGGGATTGTATTGTTGCAAAATCTATCGTTAACTATGATACAAATGGAATTCCATATATGGAAGTAACTGAGATTGAAATTGAAAACAATCAGTGTACAAATTAACTTGCGGTTTTCCGTTTGTGCAACCCGTATCCTAAACTAACACATCTTGTTCAAAACTATAGTCCGCTTCGAGCGGACTCGTAAAAATAGCACGGGTGATTCATCCCCGTGCGGGCTAACAGATTGGCATAATGCCCCTCGAAACCGAACCAGCCTCTCCTGAGTCCGAAGCGGTGCGGGTTAAACAAAAACTGCGGAGTTGGATAAGTTCTCCGCAGTCTCTCGTCTACTTCCAAATATTTTCGTACGCGTATTCGCCGTAGAGCAATTTCCCCTCGGCGAAGCGACTGAATCGAAATGGCGTGATGTCCACCGTTTTGGGCTTTCCATCCAACATCAACTCCACCATACTGGCGCCCGCAACGGGGGAGGTCTTGAAGCCCGTGCCGCTCAAGCCGCAGGCGAGATAGAAACCGTCGGGACCCGCCGCGCTGTAGATGGCGCGCTGGTCGGGGGTCAGCCCGTCACGCCCGACGTGGATGGATTGCAAGCCGCTCTCTTCGATCTTGGGAATGCGCCTGACCATGTTGTCGATGAGATTTTCGAGGAACTTGGGTGAGGGCGTTTGTTCGTCAGTTTCGGGCGATTCGTCCCGCAGGGAATCATCTTCGCTGGCGGCCAGGATGAGCGCACTGCCCTCGGGACGGAAGTAGCAACTGATGATATCGTCGATCACCGTGGGGATCTTGCCAAGCGACGGCGGACGATGCAGGAAGGCGACATCGTGAGTCCACGTTTCAAGCGGGACCTCGACGCCTGCGAGGCTTGCGACATGCTTTGCCCATCTCCCAGCCGCGTTGATGACGATGGGCGCATCGAAATCACCTTGCGTGGTGTTGACGCCTGTCACGCGTCCACCTGACGTGTGGATGGCTGTCACTTCACAATTTTGAATCAGCGTTGCCCCATTGCGCTTTGCAGATTCGAGAAAGGAGTTGGTGGTGAGCGTGGCATCGGCGTAGCCTGAATCGGGTTCGTAGGCGGCGAAGTCGAAGTGGTCGGTGGCGAGGTCGGGGAAAAGTTCCTTCACCTCCGCTGCCGAGATGACCGAAGTATTGATCCCAATGCGCTGCTGGTTGGCGACGTTGCCGCGCAGTTTGTCTTCATACTCACGCTTGACGATTTTCAAGAAGCCGGTGTTGATGAAGCCGCATTCGCCGCCGACGCGTTCCTTCCAATTGCTGTAGTAGTTTTTATAACTGACAAAGGTCAGTTCGGCTTCCACAGCAAGGTCGTAGTGCATACGGACGAGTCCGCTGGAGTAACCGGTGGCGCCTGAAGCGACGGTCTTGCGTTCGAGGATGGCGGGTTTGAGTCCGCGCTCGGCGAGGTGAAAGGCAATACTGGCGCCCATTACCCCTGCGCCGATGATGATGGTATCGTAGGTTTGAGTCATATTCTTTCCTCAACAATATTTGATTTGACTGTGTGGAGTATACACCAGGAGACGGTTGATATTGCGATATACTTCCCTCATGTCACGCACAAAAATCGGACTCTTTGGCGGCACATTTGACCCGCCGCATATCGGACATCTCATCCTTGCCAGTGAAGCCGCTTATCAATTCAACCTCTCCCGCCTGTTATGGGTGCTGACACCAAACCCTCCGCACAAACGGGAACAGACGATCACTCCGCTCGAACATCGTCTGGCGATGCTGCAAAACATGGTTGCCGGCAACCCGATTTTTGAAATCTCATATCTTGAAATTGACCGTCCCGGGCCGCACTATGCAATTGACACGGTCAGATTGCTGGCCGAAAAGGAACCCTCAGCCGATATCATCCTTTTGATCGGCGGTGATTCACTATCGGATCTACCCAACTGGCGCTTCAGTTCGGACCTTGTTACTGCTGTTTCCAAAATCGGCGTGATGCGCCGCCCGGGCGATTTATCCAACCTGGCCGAGATTGAAGCGAAACTTCCCGCTGTTACGAAAAAAATCACCTTCATTGACGCTCTTTTGCAGCCTGTCTCCTCGCGTGAATTGCGCCGCCGAATTGCCGCAGGAGAGGTCTACCGTTATTATGTGCCTCCATCCGTCTATGATTATATTGAATCGCATCATTTGTATCGCGGGAAATAATAGACAATATGTCACTGTTCCTTGATTCCATTTTTTCGTCCATTGCTCTCAGCCATTTCATGGTGGATACGTTCAACGCCAGCCGCCCGGTTTTGCTGACGTATTTAGGTTTAAGCGAATCACAGATCGCATTATTTTCCTCAATATACATCTGGGCCTCTGCGCTGACACAGCCTGTCTTCGGCTGGATATCAGATCGCATCGGGCCTCGCTGGCTGGCGGCTGGTGGAGTGCTATGGATGACGGTCTTTTATTCTGCGGCTTTATTCTTCCCAGGTAATACCGGTCTGGCTTGTCTCATCATTGCGGCCTTCGGCTCCTCGGCTTTTCATCCAGTAGGCGCCGTGCAAGCCACCCTGCGCGGACGTGATCTCCTGAAAGGCCGTGAGACCACTGCCACCTCTCTGTTTTTTATGGCCGGCCAGCTTGGGCATTTTATCGGCCCGATTATGACAGGTTTTATTCTCGCCTCATATAAAATCCCCGGGTTGTTTATTGTCCCGATTGTTTCCATTCCCGTTGGTTTTGCTTTGCTTCATCAACTGCGTGCCAATCAGCCGCATCCGAAACCCGACCAGACGCATCGTTCCAATCGCGCACAGGTGAGCCTGATTTTCATCGTCATTCTGGCGCTGGTCGCGGCTTTGCAATCATGGGCGCAGTCGAATATGGTCAATCTCATTCCAAAATACATCAAGGACCTGGGTCAGGGTGCAACAATATATGGAAGCATGGCCGGCCTGTTCATGGGAGGCTCCGCGCTTGGAAATGTATTCGGCGGTTATTTTGGAGATCGCTATTCAAAACGCTTTATCGCCGCGGGAGTTCTGTTCCTTTCCGCCATCCCGATCTATACTGCCAGTTTAATTGGCTGGTCGTGGTGGTTATATCTTCTGATCCCTCTCGCGGGCGCATTCACCGGCGCAGTTCATAGCATCATGGTGGTATATGCCCAGCGGATCATTCCCGGTGGCATGGCATTAGCCTCCGGACTTGCGCTTGGGTTTATCTTTTCCTCGGGCGCGTTGGGATTGCTATTCTCCGGTCATCTGGCTGAATTGTATGGCTTCCCATTTGTGTTGACCATGACGACGGCCATGGTGCTCATTGCTTCTCCTTTAGCATTGCTGCTCAAAGAGCCTGAACTCAAGAATATACAGAACCTTGAATAAAAAAAGAGTCCCTTCATTAAGAGTGGACTCTTTTATCATCTTTCTTCCTTCATTATTTATGCATTCAAGTGATATGTGTGATACAGGTTCTGGCATGGATTTCCCCATGCGATGTGCATTTCACGCGAGCTCAGGTCAATCACCAAAGCATTGATTGTCTTTTCGCGGTCAAGCGGGTCGAGCCCCTCCACGTTATGATTGCAGATCGAATTCGGCATGTTGACATGATCTTTCTGGATGGCTTGTAAACTCTTAATGGAATGTTTGCCGGTCTGCCGCAAAAGCCGCGAAGCGCGAAAGTATCTCACGCGCGAGGAAAGCAATTCTTCAGGGTCTTTTTCCACTTTTCTCATTTGCGGGTCGAGGTAATGATTGGTATGCACCATGTAGCCGTCGTGTGCATACAGGATCTCAAATTTACGCGCGGATACTTCTATTGAATACATTTCGCCGCTTTCATGTACAAGCAGATGGTTATACCCTGCGGCGCGATGTTGCACGAGCATGCGTCCGATCGCGCCTGAAATACGGCGGGAAGCGAGCACTGCGCGGGCCACGACCAGACGGGGAATCCCGATGCGTGAGTCGCTGGGATATACAGAGTCAATCAGTTGGGCAATGCCATAAGCGTTGAATCCGACATTAGGCAGGAGCCCGCCATAGGTCATGGCAAGAAACGGGGGATCCTTTTCAGGTTTGGCAGAGATGATCAGTACATCGTTTTCGTCTTCGGGAATCCAATCTTCGTTATGTGCCGCGAGGACATGACCATCTGCTGTGCGCTCATCATTGACAGCCATGCTGGTGCAGCGGGTAAGGTGAAGCGCATCTGTGGTGACGGCCTCCATTGCATTGAGTACCATGATGTCATCAAATGGTGTATTTGCGCCTGCGGCCAAGCCGCGTAGTTCATCCACAAACTGGGGATAACGTTCTTCTGCAAAAGGCAGGTATTTGCGGGCTTGTATCTTCGCGCCGTCCCAGGTGAGTTCGAGCGTATTGTATGCGGCATCAATCAGCATACGCGCGTTGGCGACACTGTTTTGAACCTGGACGCGGGCGGCTTCGCCGATCTGTTGCCCCATTTCACGGTGCGTACCTGAAACCTCGATCAGAGGCGGGGGAGTGGCGTGGGCCGGGGTGTTTGGAATTTCGTCCTTCAAAACCATGTTTTCCTCCATGATGAAAACCGCCTCGGGGATGACCACGAGGCGGGCGCATTATATCACGCAGTTTTCAGAATTCTATTTTATCCTGCCGGACACAGCAATTCTTACTTCTCACTTCTTTGCCGGCCTCACCATCTCATCCCTGACCGTATTATACAAACTCTCAGCTTTCAGATCGCTCAACGAATAGTATTTTCCTTTGAGGGGATTGGCGAATAGATGGGCGAGGCCCTGGTAAAAGGCTGTGTGTTTCAGGTTTTTGGATTCTATGGGGTAAAATATCAGTGTGAGGATTTATCTTGACACAAGCGTATACAACCGTCCCTTTGACGATCAGACCCAGCCGCGTATCTGGATGGAAACTCTGGCTTTGGCATTGGTTTTGCAATTGGTGGAGGCTGGCGAAGCGACTCTTATAAATTCATCCGTGCTGGAATTCGAGAATAGTCGTAATCCAATTTCACTTCGACAGGACTGGATGGCGCGTTGCCTCGAGCAGTCAACTGCTTATCAACTTGTGAACGAGTCTATTCGTAAGCGCGCAGAAATACTTGAAGCACATGGGCTGAAAGCAATTGATGCTTTGCATGTCGCATGTGCCGAATCCACCGGAGTGGATTATTTTCTGACTTGTGATGATCGTTTATTGAAGAAGCAAAAACACATTAGCGTGCCATCTATGAATCCGCTCGATTTTGTTCAAAGAGTAATGGGAGAACAGCCATGACCATTCATGTCCCAAGTGAAAGGCAAGTTATTCGGGAGGCGGCTCAGGTGTTAATAATGCACATGAGTCCCGCTAAAGCCACGCGTTTTTGGGCTTCGTGGCAGGTTGGCGAAGGGGATTATCTTTTGATTCGTGAGCAACTGTTTGCAAAAGAAACTGTGAAATCTCTTTATAAGCAAATTGAAGAATTTCAGAAAAAGAAAACAAGAAAGTAATAATCAATGACCTCGAGATTCTCAAGGAACTCCGAGGTTTTTTCCCTCCCCTTCTCACTTCTTTGTCGGCCTTGCCATCTCGTCCCTGACCGTATTATACAAACTCTCCGCTTTCAGATCGCTCAACGAATAGCATGGCGCCTTGAGGTGGTCGGCGAGTTGTTGCGCGAGTCCCTGGTCAAAGGCGGCGTGCTCCATGTTGATGACCACAGAGCGCGTCTTTTCGTTTGCGATCATTTCCGCAAATTTAAAGCCTTCTTCCTGCGGCGGTAGCGTGCCAATGGACACATTGCCTGCGCCGTCGGTTAGCACAATCAGAAGCGGTTCCACATCGGGATGAATATGTTTTTCGTGTTTTAGCACATCATGCGCCATGAACAGTCCCGCCGAGAGGGGAGTCTTTCCGCCGACGGGAATATCCATTAATGCGCGTTGTGCAAGTTGAATTGAATTGGTTGGGGATAAAACCAGAGTGGCGCGGTCTTTCTGGAAGACGATCAACCCCACGCGGTCGCGGCGTTGATAGGCGTCTGTCAGCAACGAGAGGATCGCGCCTTTCGTGGCGTTCATGCGTTCAGCTACTGCCATGGACCATGAAGCATCCACGAGGAAAACCACAAGATTTGCCACTCGCTTCACGCGCACCTTGCGCTGCAAGTCGTTTTTTTTAATGGAGAAAGCAAGTTTCTTGCGTTCTTCAGTGCGTTGATTCTGAAAAGGCGCGGCGGCGCGGAAGGTGGCATCGAAGGCGATGTCGTTGAGTTTGTCACCTGCGGGGCGTGCCTTGATATAACGGCCGTGTTTTCGCTCCGTTTTCGTAAGCGAACGGCGGCCTGCCTTTTGGCGGGTTAATTTATCGAGCGGGGTGTTGAGTTTGCGTGGCTGGAAGGTCTCGCCTGCTTTAATTTTTTGTCCGCCATCCCACCAATTTGCATTCGAGCTTGCGAACACTTCCTGCTGCTGCATGGGTTCGGGGTTGCCCTGCTGCGGACCTTCCTGCTGTTCATCTTCGAGTTTTAAGTTTTTTTTTTCTCGGATTCGCCGTCCTGCTTGCTTTCGGACTCATCATCCGATTCGCTCGGGACCGATTGGCCTGCCAATTGCTCGATGCGTTCCTGCAACTGTTCGGCCGTCATCTCGGCTTGCTGGAAGGGTGTGCGTTTAATCCGATGAGGAAGCGCCAACTCTGCAGCGAGCGCGATATCATGATCGTTGATCTTGGTGCGGCCTTCGAAGGCGGCTTCAGCCCGGGCGGCTTTGAGGATGACCAAATCCGCGCGGTGACCATCCACATTCAGGGAGGAGGTCAACGCAGCGATGGAGAGCAGGTCGCGGCTGGTGTGGGTAACCTGGTCAACGAGTTCGCGCCCACGCGCGATCTTCTGCGAAAGTTCATCTTCTTTTACAAGCCATAATTTACGAAAAGCTTCCGCGTCTCTTTCAAACGAAAGGTTACGCTCCATAATGGTCACACGTTCGCGCGCATCCCGGATGCCGACGATGTCAACGGATAGCGCGAAGCGATCCAGCAATTGGGGGCGGAGATCTCCTTCTTCAGGATTCATCGTCCCAACGAGAATGAAGCGTGCAGGGTGGGCGAAGGAAATACCCTCGCGTTCGACCGTGTTCACACCCATCGCCGCTGAGTCCAGCAGAATATCCACCACGTGGTCGTCGAGCAGGTTCACTTCGTCAATGTAAAGTAATCCCCGATTGGCGCTTGCTAGAACACCGGGTTCAAAATGGCGTTCACCTTTTTGAATTGCTTTTTCAATATCCAGAGTACCGACCACACGGTCTTCGGTTGCAGAAACGGGAAGATTAATGAAAGGTGTGGCGCGCTCGGCTGTTGGGAGCTTTTTGCTCGCGCCGCCGCGTTCCTTACATTCGGTGCACCAGGTCCCAGGCTTATCGGGATCACAGCCGAAGCGGCAATCCTGAACGATTTTTACATGCGGCAGCAATGCGGCCAATGAACGGGCGGCGGTTGATTTTGCTGTGCCGCGTTCGCCGCGGATCAATACACCGCCGATACGGGTATCAACGGCATTCAGGATGAGGGCGCGTTTCATGCGCTCCTGTCCAACGATGGCTGTAAAGGGAAATATAGCGGGCATTTGTTTACTCCAAGCCGTGATTATACCGCCTGTTGCATAATTTACTAAACTTATGGCAGAATTTGCCAGGAAAGATCGCAATTCTGGCTAGTCACGCATGTCTTACATGCGTGCGACACTCTGTAACGCTAGTTTTTTCATTCAAGCAAGAACTTGGTTTAAAGATCAACCCTCCTTATTGAAAAAATTCTTTATGACAATTGGATGATATAATCGCCAAAACTTAACGAAGAGGTACTATATGATAGATCCTGTAATTTTTTCGTTCAAACTGTTTAATTGGGAAATTGTCCTGCGCTGGTACGGAGTATTGGTGATGCTTGGCGCAGTTGCAGGCGCATTATGGGCTGAAAGGGAGATTAAGCGGCGCGGCGAGAACGGTGAAGTGATCTGGGATGCGATGATCTGGGTTTTGCCTGCCGGCATTATCGGCGCGCGTTTGTGGTATGTCGTGAACAATATCCTTGGGGGAAGCACTTACTATACCGATAATCCCGCAAAAATTTTGAATATCCCCGAAGGCGGCTTGCATTTCTTTGGTGGTTTGCTCTTTGGCGTGATTGCGCTTGCCATCTTCCTGCAAAGAAGCGGGAAGGATATGTGGCTCTTCCTCGATGCGTTGGCTCCGGCGACATTGCTGGGACAGGCCATTGCGCGTCCTGCAAATTTCATCAATCAGGAATTGTATGGCCAGCCTACTCAACTTCCATGGGGCATCCCCATCGAGACAGGCCATCGTCTCGCTCAATACTCGGACCTGAGCCTGTTCCCGGTTGAGACAACCCGCTTCCACCCGACCTTTGCCTATGAAATGATCCTGAATATTCTAATCGTACTATTCTTGTGGCGGCTTTCACGCCGTTATGAGGAGCGGTTAAAGCCGGGTGCGTTATTCAGCGCATGGCTGATGTTAGCCGGCCTTTCACGCGCCTTCATTGAATTCTTCCGCCCAGACCAGCCGCGCATCGGCGAATCATTTGTCAGTTACACGATGCTGGTGTCATTTTTAATGGCAATTACGGGTGTGGTCATGCTGCTTGTCCGTTACGGGAAATTGCAGCTTGCCCTGGCTGAAGGATGGGAGGATAAGTATCAAATCACGAAGGCTGAAAAAAAACCTCGTGCGCGGGTTAAGCCTTTTGCCGAAGATGCGGAAAATATGGATGATCAAGTGGTTTCCAAACCTGTAAAGGGAAAGCCGGTTGCAAGGGCAAAGATACTTGTAAAGAAAGTGCCTGCAAAGAAAACAGTGACGAAAAGTAAAAGTAACAAGTAGCGAAACAAAATGAGAGCGCCGTAAGGCGCTCTTTTTTTGTTTTCTTTTTACATATCCAGCTCAATGCTTTTCGTAATGGGCACCTCTGCGCGGGTTTCAAATTCAAAGCGCTTGAAAATATCAGCGTATATATTCACGATCTGTTTGCGGGTGAATCCCATTTCTTCGTAGGAGTAGGTATGGTCGCTGTTGAAGGAGAGCGTCTCTTTGACTGCCTGGTCAATGATAACGGGCAGGCCGGGTTTATCAGGATAACCGAATTGTTCATAGAACGAACGAATGACAAACTCCGGGCGTTGGATCAGGTCGTCGTATTTCAGGATCAGGTGTCGCGCAGAGGGATGCGTATCCAGATAATGGATGGGGTGACTGTACCAGTACTTGGTCATGTCTACGATCTCGTCCAGATAAAAATATCCTTCGCCGGGGTCGGTGAATTGGCGGCGCGCGTAGTTGATCCAGGAAATGGTGGACGGGAGCATATCCAGCGGATTGCGGGCCAGGTAGATGATGCGCGCATCCGGGAAGAATTCAACCAGCGTTTCGATTTTGGCGCTGAAAGCCGGATCTTTTGCCACAAAATATTTTTCCCCGGTTGCATACAAGTGCCTTTGCAGCATGGACTTATAAAAAGTCATGATGCGTTTTTTATGTTCGGGGCTGAGCGCTTCGTCGAAGTGCTGATAATTCGGCATCTCGTCCATGAACGGGAAAAGGAAGGTGACGAAATAGCCGTCCCAAATATGCAGGTGGATATTTTCATCCTCTTCGGGTTGGAAGAAGGAAATGGGGTGGATTTTTATTTTGCCAAGCGTGCGGCGGTCGAAGGCGTAGAGCAAACGATGCAAAGTGTTGTTGAAATATTTTTTATCGAGCCGCGATACGAATTGCGTGATCTTCTTTTGTGTGATCGAAGGCGTGAGATAAATATCCCATGTGGTCAGGCTGGTAAAAGTTTCCGAATCGCGGGAGAGCAGGCGGTGCAAAAAAGTTGATCCGCTGCGCAGGTTGCCGAGGATAAACAACGGTTTTTCGATGGGCTGATTTTTGTAACCGGGGAAGAGCATGTCATCCAGCCAGAAACAAAACCAGTGGATGAGCATGCCGACCGGCCAAACAATGTAAAAGAGGGCGAGGAAGAGAAAGCGTTTGCGGGTGAGGCGGGCAGGGGTGTTTTTTGAGTTGAAAAATGAACGATAAAAAGTGCGCCAAAAAAGGCGGAAGTTATATTTCATTGAAGACGGGATCCTTACATACCTTGTTTTGGAAAAAGCCATAAGTGCGATTTCATGCGCTATTCTATCAGTAAATGCTTTTTTTTGATTGACGGTTTTACAGGAGGGTGCACTCACACCTTTTTGCATGGGTTGCCACTGCAAGGGATGGACAATGACATCTTTATCCCCGTACATGCCCATCACAGGGACCCTGATATGCCAGCAAAGGATAAACCCGACCCTTATTTCGCGGATTCCATATCTTTTAAGATGCAATATAACAACTCAAGTAATACTGTTTTGACCGTATCACGGTTTGTGGCGACACAAGGCAAAAGCTTGGTTTCCTGATCAAGACGCAGGGCGTGACGCATATCTTCAAGTTCCCATGCATCTTCGATATCCTGCTTATTTGCGGCAACCACAAAAGGTGTGGGAGCATACGCCCGGAAGGTTTCGAGGATCGAGCGCGCCTCGCGGAAAGTTTCAGGACGGGTGCTATCCACCATAACAATAAAGCCCAACATGCCCTCAGAAAGAATCTCCCACATGAAATCGAAACGCTTTTGGCCAGGCGTGCCAAACAGATACAGAATCAGATCCCCATCCACCGTGATGCGTCCGAAATCCATTGCCACCGTGGTCGCAGGTTTAACAGAGCGTTCTTCATCTGAAGAAATCTTGCGTTCCGTAGCGACAACATCAATTTCGCTGACAGACTGAATAAATTGTGTTTTGCCAGCGTTAAATGGACCTGTCACGACCATTTTAACCGTTTGCATAATGCTTATCCTTCCGACCTTTTTGCACTATATCGTGCGAATGCGACCGATCAGTTTGTTGATCAATGATTTCCGTTCTTCCTTGCCTTGCATTGGGAACATCTTTGGATTCTGCTGAACGGGCGCACCGGCAGGACGTACCAATTCAACCAAACCGGCCTGCAAAAGACCGTATACAATTCTACGGATCTCAATTTCGGTCAACTTATTCGTACCCGCGATCTGCCGCATCGTATTCTTCGGGTCCACAAATTTGACCACCTTCCATTCTTCCACGCTCAAATTAACATGGGTCAACGGGCGTTCGGTAAACTTAAGCGCCATATCCAGGCTGGGAATCTCATCCTGCAATTGGTCAAGCTCGCGCAACTGGCGCGAACCTTCAATAATGATGTTCTCAAGATCAAGCCTTATATTAATTTTGTCTCCGGGGGGCAGCATCTCGTTCTCAAAACGGAATATCCCCTCCACCCACGTAAACAACCTGCGCACCATCTCAGTGAAATATCCCTGCAAATTCAGCAGAATATCTTCCCGTGTCATATATCCTGCGTTAACAAGAAGCAGTCCCAGCTCCTTGTCGGTCATCTGGCCGGCACGGTCTGCAATCGCGCGGTATTGATTGACATTGATCTTATTTGCCTTATGAAGTACGGCGGCCAGGCTTCCGTCCTCCTTGCCAATTCGGACATAAGCCAGTTTCCCCTCGCGAAATGATATATAGGCCTGTTCCGAGATACCATCCACAATCAAAGTGCCAGTCTTGCTGGCCAGGATGATCAGGTTGAGAAGTTGGGTAATTGTAAAATCCCGTAAATTTCCGTGCAGAGCCATGAGTTCACTGCTTACCCAAAAAAGAGATGGATTGGAAAATTATACATGTAAAGTTCAGATTGCGTCAATTAAATATACATTATTGTTAAGTTTTAACGCACAAACTTGATTCTTGGTGACTATTGATATATACTAATGCAACCAGTAATTATTTAAAGGAGGTCTTCATGGCTGCAGAACGCCGAAACCTGGCGCGAAAAAACTTTTCTTATTACATGCGCGTTGTTGACGACAGCACTGACAAGCTGGTTGGTCATATCTCAGATATAAGCTCGGGCGGCTTTAAATTGGACAGCAATTATCCAGTACCGCTAAATAAGGATATTCGGCTTCGAATTGACCATACTGGCGAGATCGCAAGCAAAACCTATTTGATCTTTGTCGGGCGTGCTACGTGGTGCCAGAGCGATCTATTGGCTCCCGGTATGTATAACGTCGGTTTCAAAATCGTGAACATGACCCCGGCCGATTACGATATCTTCCTGAAAATGTTTAACGAATATAGCAGGTAAGCCGCTTCTGAGGAAGATCGCATGGATTTCAAAGCCCTATGAAAATGGGGCTTTTATGTTGAATGCAAACGAGACCCATCCTCCTAAAACCGTGTAAAATTAAACCATGAAAAAATTCCTGCGCTGGCTCATTCATACTGTTTTGAAACTTATCACAAAAATAGAAGTTTCCGGTTACGAAAACCTGCCGGAAAAAGGCGGCTTTGTGATCGCCGTCAACCACCTTGGTATTTTGGATGCGCCGATGGCGTATTACGCCCTGGATCGCTGGAACCTCTTTATTCCCGTTGCAGAAAAGTGGGAGGAGAACCCAGTTCTGAAATGGCTCGGTAAATATCTCAACTTTATTTTTATTGACCGCTTCAACCCTGACCTTAAATCCATGCGCGCAATGATGAAACGTATGCAGGAAGGACAGACCTTGATTATTGCGCCCGAAGGGACACGCGCACGTGATGAAAAAATGGCGCAAGGGAAACCTGGTGTGGCTTATCTCGCCTCTAAAATGGGTTGGCAGATCCTGCCTGTTGCGATTTCCGGCTCGGAAGATCGGATTTTTAAAGGCAACCTCAAACGATTTCGTCGAACTTATATAAAAATCACCGCGGGAAAATCTTTTATGCTGCCTCCTTTTCCAAAAGGGAATCGCGAAGAGACTTTGCAGCAATATACTGATGAAATCATGTGCCGCATTGCTGTGATGCTGCCGGAAAAAAACCGCGGATATTATGCTGAGCATCCAAGATTGATAGAGCTGTTGAATGGAAGTGAATAACAATTTCAATTCTTGGAATGTACGCTGGGCTATGCGTGTCTCTGCGAGGCGCTCGTGTAGTTAAGAGGAGGCAGTCTCCTAAAAACAAGGGATTGCCCACCGTACTGGCGTACTGCACTGTGAAATAAGAATTGTTGTTACAATACCCATATGAAATATAAAACTTTACGCGCCATGGTGCGTTTCTTGATGAATATCATCGCTGATGTGGAATTGGTTGGCATGGATAGAATTCCGCAAGGCAATGTGCTTATTGCTTCGAATCATTTGGGTCGGTTGGATTCTGCAGTTTTGCTTTACATACTCGACCGGGAAGACATCATCATGGCAATAGCAGAAAAGTATAAGAACCATCCGTTATTTGGGACAATTGGCCGTGCGATAAATGGGATCTGGTTGAACCGTTTTGAAGCTGATTTTGCAGCACTGCGTGAAATACTGGCGCGTATGAAAATGGGTGGACTCATGGTCATCGCACCAGAGGGCACTCGCGGGGAAACGCGCGTCCCATTTTTTCGGCATGAATAGCATGGTTCCAATTACAATTAATCCGAGAATCAGAGACTCTGCCCTGAGCCCGTCGAAGGGTTGGAGATTGGGTGCCAATCCACCGTTGAAATATCCAATGAATTTACCCGCGGCAGTTTCTGTGGGAGGAGTTTTGATTCCCAAAAGATTGTCGATCTGGCCGATGAAGATGATGAGGGCGATGCCCGAGGTGAAGCCGCTGATGACGGACGCGGGGATGAAGGCGATGAAGCGGCCGAGGCGCATGAGGCCGATGACGAGCAGGAGTGTGCCTGAGAGCAAGCCCGCGACCCAGATGCCTTCAAGACCGTAACGCGCCACAAGCACGATCAATACCGCGGACATCGCGCCTGTCGGCCCGCTGATCTGATAGGGCGCGCCGCCGAGCAGACCCATGATGAGCCCTGCAAGAATGGCAGTGACCAACCCCGCAGCAGCAGATGCACCTGATGCGACTCCGAATGCAAGCGCGAGCGGAAGGGCAACCGCGGCGACAGTTAAACCTGCAAGTAAGTCCTGTTGGAATCTGGCAAGCGAATAGTTTGAGAACTCGTCTTTGTAGAGGCGAGTGAGTGAACGACGCGGCATAAGTTGTTCTCCGAAATAAATAGGTTTGCAAAGGCTCGTGCTCCCCCAAGCGTCCTTTGTTTAGTGGTGGGATTTTATCATAATGCATCTTAAGTCAAAATATGAACTTGGTGATTTGTTACGCAAAATTTCTTCGAGTTCCGATTAACCTCTCGGTTCAAAAACCACGATCTGGATTTTTCTTTCCGTCACCTTTTGATATTCCAAATTGTAGATACTCCGCGTCTATGCGACCGGTAACGACAAAAAGTTCGCGGAATTTTGTGATAGCAGAGGAATGTCGGCGTAAATCTTCGCCTTCGGCAAGTAAGGCCCCTTTTGCTGCATAAAACATTGCATAGTATGCGCGGGATACTGCGTCGTCGAACAAACCAATTTCAAATATGCGACGCGCATGATCGAGCTTGCTCTCAGCCAATTCCAGCCATGTGGCTGGTGAGTTCATATCTGCTGGGCTGTCCACAATACCAATCCTTCTTCGCGCGCGGCTTGTGAAATTGAAAATCCGGATTGGAAGACATCCTCCCCAATAACAAGAACAGAAACGAAGGGACCCTTATTGACCATTGAGTCTATGGCAGCGTCAATCAATTTCTTCCAGGGTACATCTCCAGGTCCGCCGATATAGGAGTTTACAGGCTGTTTATCTTTGCGAAGGACAACCAGTACATCCAAATCTGATTCGGGAGTCGCTTGTCCACGCGCGTATGAACCATACAACACAATTCGACTAATTGCATCGGGGAATAAGCCCAGCGCGCGATTCTGGAAATTAGCCAGAGTTGTTTTCACAGTACGCGGCAGGTGAATCTTTGTCTTGACAGCCTTTTGTGTGCGTAAAACTGCGTGTGCCATAATTTGATTATACCTAATTCTGAAAACAAGAACTTGAGGGTTTGATAATGCTCCGAGTTTTGCAATTAATCAATAGGCTGAAATACAACAATCGGGATGCGGCGGGAGGTCATTTCTTGATAGCGTAAATAGGGATGGTGGTTTTTGGTGACGTAGTCCAAAAGGCGGGTGTTGTTGTGATGGTGTCATTTGTTCCGACACGGTGAGTAGTGAAGCGGCATTGAGATTCACCCCTTTGTGTTTAGCCGATTTTCTTTACCAAATAATATTCACCACGTTCAAAGCCGCGGTCCAAATAGTAGTGTCTGGTTCCAATGGCCGAAATAACAGCGAGTTTTTCAAACCCATTATTGCGCGCGATGACTTCCGCTTCTTCGAGCAGACGCGTGCCAAGTCCGAGATGTTGGGCGGCGCCAGTTTGTCGCTTGCGGTCGCCGACTGCGAGAGATTGTCCGTAGACATGCACTTCACGGATGAGTGCCGCGTTGTTGAGATCAGACATGCCAGTCAGCGGCGCATCTTTTGTGGGCAATGACAAGCGGATAAATCCCGCGAGTCCGTCATCGGGTGTGACGAAGGAGATGAAATGTTCCTCGGCTGTACCTGCCTGATAGGTGAGGTCATCAATGTGCAAAGTTTTTGACTCGACAGTTTTGCCGCGCACTTCGCGACAGCGCACGCATTGACAGTGTGTGCCGCGCTTTTTCATTTCGCTTTGAATATCCTGCCGCAGACTTGTGCGTGTATTTCCTTCCACCACGTTGTTGCCAGGAATGTCACGAATCACACGGTTGACACGGCAATAGCGCGGAATGCTCGGTTTGATATCCGCGATCAAGTCAACCAATTCCTGGGTGGTGTATGGATGGAATTCGCCGCGTTTCCAGTATTCGTATAACTCGGCGTTGGCGAGCAATTGATTCGGATAAATTTTTATTTCATCGGGACAGAAATCCTGCCAAAATTTTGCAAAATCTTTGCGGTCTGATGCGGGGGTTGCGCCCAAAAGATTCGGCATCCAATGCAAAACGATCTTGAAACCTGCGGCGCGAAGTAAGGCAGTGGCTTTGCGTGTGCATTCCACAGCATGTCCGCGTTTGTTGATCTCCAGAATGTGATCGTCAAAACTTTGCGCGCCCATCTGTACTTTGGTCACACCGAGGTGACGCAGCCAGCGCAGTTCGTCCGGATTAATTTCATCGGGACGGGTTTCGATCACGAGGCCGACATTACGATGAGATGCTGTTTCATTTGTAGTTTGCGCCTGGGCGATATTTACCCCGGCAGTTTCCATTTTATCGGCGTGATCTCGAAGGGCACCTCTTTCGAGTTCGTTCATTGCGTCAAAACAACGTTTGACGAACCACTCCTGATAATCCCGTTTGTAAGATGACCAAGTGCCACCCAGGATCAGTAATTCGATCTTATCGGTTGGGTGTCCTAAATTTTCGAGCGCGCGAATCCGCGCGTGCACTTGCTCGTATGGATCAAATTGGTGTTCAAGCGCACGCATGGCGCCAGGTTCATCAGGTAGATAACTCTTGGGCATGCGCACATCGGTGGGACAAAAAATACATTTCCCAGGGCATGGATACGGCTTTGTTAAAACGGTGACCGTGGTCACGCCCGAAAGAGTGCGCATGGGTTTCATGCGGATACTTTCAAGCAAAACCCCGTCAGGTTCAAGAGTGCCCGCCGCCACCATTTGTTTGTAGGCGGCCACCAGCGCGGCTTTTGTTAGATAGCCTCCGCCACGCTTCGCGTCCAGCGGATGAGTACGCAGTGCGCGCATCACATCCGTCCCTTCGCGGATTTCATCCAACACGTGATGAGCCAGCATTAGTTTTTGCGGGGTGAGTACTTTAAATTTTTTCCAACGTAGTCTTCGTTCAGAGATTTCCATAATTTATATGCCGGAATTATACCGTTACATAGTGCCCGAATGAGTATAATACTTTTATGAATTTAACCATCGTAGATCAACTGCTTGCCATCAACCGAAAATTTTATAACCACTTTGGCAACGAGTTTTCAGCCACACGCCAGCGTTTGCAACCCGGCGTGAAAAAAATACTTAATTCAATTAAGCAGGATGAATCCGTTTTGGATTTGGGTTGCGGCAATGGGTATTTCCTGCGCGAGGTCAGCAGACGTGGTCACAAGCAGACGCTTCTCGGCGTGGACTTTAGCCTGCCTCTGCTTCGAGATGCAGAATCTGCGCCGGGGGTTATATTCCGCGAAGTTGATCTTGCAAAGTTGCCAATGACCAGTAATCAGTCACTGATCTCGGGTCACTGGTCGCTGATTACTGCTTTCGCAGTTTTGCACCATATTCCATCCCATGAAATACGTTTGGATATTTTGCGAACCGTGCAGAAATTATTGGAGCCGAATGGAAAGTTTATTTTGTCCAACTGGCAGTTTTTGAACAGTGAAAAATTAAAAGCCAGGATCCTGCCCTGGGCCAAGGTTGGGCTGTCAAATAGCGATGTGGATGAAGGGGATTATTTGCTCGATTGGCGCAGTGGGGGGGAAGGCTTGCGTTACATTCACCATTTTTCAGTGGAGGAACTGCTTGCGCTGGCTGGGCAGGCCGGGATGCGCGTGAGCGATTCCTTTTTATCCGATGGCGAGGGCGGTAATTTAAGTCTGTATCAAACCTGGCATCTAAAATAATTGCTCGACTATTTATACGATCACTTGCTGCGGGGCGACAACATACTGCCACCAATTGTTGTGTATCCCATTTTTGCGGCCTGCCACCCGCGGGAAGTGGTTGAACCACCACTTATGATGTGCGCGGGTGTCGCCATTTCCCCATTCGGTAGGACCGACAACGCGTACGTCTCCTTTAAAATTGGGGAAGTTCAATAACCAGTCGTAGCATTCACTCTTGACAGGAGTGGTATTGTTCCAATCGTAATCCCTCTGGCTGTTGGGCGCAAAGTGGATGTTGCCGCAGGCGGCTCTGCCCGGCGCGATCTTGTCATATTGCGTGAAGCGTTTCCATAAATTTGCCTGGGCGGGTAATTTACTAAAGGTCTTTTCCATGATCGATTCTGCGCGATGGCCAAAAGCCTCCTCCATTTCACCGATGTGTCTTTCGTAGGAAAATCCCATCATGACAAAGCGGCGTTTGCTGGCGGATGTATTATTCAATGGAAGCGCGTTACACCAAAATGCGCCTGGCCCGCCCATGATCGATTCGTAAAAACCCGCATGGGGGAAACCAAAGAACCACACTTCGTCTATTTCATTTCGCGCCACACGCTGCAGGATATTGTATTTGCTGAGGATGGCGTGGTAATTGACTTCCTGCGGCATGTGCGGCGGGGATGTGCGGCGCAGGACATCCATATAAGTTTGCGGGGTGTAGCGGAATCCATCTATCTTGGCCGGGAAATCATTCACATCCACACGCTCAACGATCTGAAAGCGGGCCAACCCGCCACTGACCACGATGATATCGGCCATAAAAGCAGTGACCAAATCTGTTGTGCGGTACCACTTTTGTTGTTGAGATAGCGTCATCCCCGTCGCTTTATCCATGACGGGGTCGTACACCAGCAGGAGTACCTTGCTCTTTGTGATCCGGGCAGGCTCCGTTGCGCTGTCTGCAGGGTATTTGGCAGGTACGAAAAGTTTCACAAGTGAACTTAATAAACCGGGCATATATTAATCTCCGTGTTAATAAACTTATCCTCCTGATTGGGTTTCGGGAGGACGAAGGTGCGGGGCTACGGCATCTCTGTTGTGAAATAAACCTGACCATCCACTGCGAGGTATAACACATGATTGGGGCTGACAGTTACCGCGCCTACCGTGCCGGATGGGATCGGGTTGGTTGTTCCCGTTGTTGGACGGAATTGGTTTTGCAATTCAAGCGACCGTTGTGAAAACCGGAATATTCTCTGTGTGTCTGCATCCAATAACAGGATGGATTGATCCGGGGGCGCAGCGAAAAGCAGTTGTGTGAAGTGCGCTGTACCGAACAGGTCAATATCCTGATACGCTTTAAATGGATTGATCATCACGAGCGGATCCACGCATTGCGATGAACTTGAACCAATGCGGCTGTATGAACAATTGGAGAGGTGTCCGTCAGCGTGGAGCATATACAGTTCATCGCCGGAGACGATGAAATCAATTACATCCTGAGTTGGGGTTTGCTGACCGAAGAAGAAATATGGACGATCAACAAAGGTTCCATCCTTGCCGTTATAGACCCAAACGGCGCGTGCAGGCGAATCCAAAACATATAGATTGCCGCTGTCCAGTGTGAAGGCAGTCACTCGTCCCCAGTTTGTATCGGGAGGGGGCAGGGGAATGGGTTGCGCCACCAGTCCCGGCGCACAATATAAGAGATTACCGTCCGCATCAATACCCAGCAAAGTGGCATTGATGGAATTCAGCCCCGGCAGCGCCAGAATATCCACAAACGGGCCGACCGTGTAATTGCCATAAACGCCCGGCTTGCAGTTGAAAGTTGTATCCAGTTGAAAGCCGCGTCCGCCGGCGGCTGGAAAGGCGCGCAGGGCCTCTCCGTTTGCAGCATCGAGCAGGTAGAGGTCTGTTTGGCTGGCAGACATGCGGCTGATATCAATGCCAAGATTACTGCTGAAAGCAGGATTGAATTGCATATGGGTAATGCCAAGCAGTTTATCGAGATTGTTTTCCGCCTCCTGGCGCAGACTGATCGTATCTGAGGTTTCGCGGTGCGATTCGGCGATCTCCACATTCAGCAAAACATTTTCCCAGGCGATGCGTTGTTCGACAGGGTCACTGAGAGAGCCCGCCTGATTTCGTATTTGTTGAGCCTGTCTCAAATAAGTATCATATTGCTCACTGCGCCCATAACGCAGATAGACTGCGCTGGCAATTGTGACCACCATGAATGGGATCAGGATCGCCATGAAGATCATCAAAGAGGAGGAAGGGAGCGGAGTTTCCACCACCTCGCTGTTTGGTAACAGGCGCGGGAGGAATTTCATGAATTTTTCGCCAAGCGTACCGATCAAGCGGCGGGTGGACTGAATGCCGGTTGCAATTGCCTTTGCTGTTCGCCGCGTACGTATGGATGCTTCACGCGCGGGGGCGGGCCGTTCCACTTTCTCGGGGATGGAAATTTCCTTGCCTTCAATTTTCCCATCAATTTCAAGTGAAGTTGGTTCAAGGGGTGCATCCGTGGTGGAATGTTGCACTCTTGGAATGGAACCTGGAAAATCACGCGGCGCGGTATTGCGCGGCAGACTCGCCAGCGGGGCGGCCTGAGTTGGTTCTTGTGGAATTGATTCATCCCGTTGCGGCGGAATGGCGTAAGCCGAGGGATGTAGAACATGCGCGGGTAATTCGGCAGCGGAATCAGGTTGGTCCTTCCGAGCAGACAGCGGGACGACCTGAGCTGAAGCGTTCGTGATCAAGGAAGGCGGCGTTGTTTGGGCTTCCTTTTTTTGTTCTGGGATTTCAGCCGTCCCTTTTAATAAATTCAAAACGCCGGTCCCTTCCGATGACTGGATCAAGACAGCGTTCAAGTCCTCCCGCGTCAGTGTGGAAAGGCGGCGGCGCATGGCTTCCAGCGAGGATGGGCGCGGATCGTTCAACGTGCTTTCCCATGCCCCCGGCGCTCTTCCTAAAAAAAGCATACGGTCGCCAGCCATCAATGAGATTTGAGAATAATAAACATAGGTTTTCTGGCTTGTGCCCAATCCCCTGCCCGATGTGCCAGGTTCGTGGATGTGGCGGGTTTCATTTTGTCCAAACCAAAAAACGTGCATGGGGCCGCTCATTGAAAACGTGCATTGGGAATCACGCAAAGCGGCGAGCGTAAGCCAGCCGCTGGTATATTGACCCCGTCCGCTGGTGGACATATTGCGTTCGAGTAGATTCTTGTTGACATTTTCTGTGGCAGCGCGCAAGGCGTTGGTCAATGACCCCGCGGTTTTGTAAAAAACATCCGCTGCATTCTGGGCCGTTTGCATGTATTCTGATACCGAAAAGACAGCATTGCCGGTCAACAATAAATACACCACCAGCCGATCCTGCGCGCGGACGCGCACCGCACTTTGCGGCGGCGCTTGCACAATCAAGCCCGGCAGGCTGGTAATTTCCTGTCCATTAATTCGATAGAGGGGTACGAGAGTGAGATCAAGAGCCATGTAAGAATAAACCTTAAGCGCCTATCCTAAAGGATGCGCTTTTCTATCCACAGGATACATTTCGCTATTATTATACTGGTAAAATTCGGCGGCTATGGAATATATACTTCATAAAGATTTTTCAGAAATAAACATGCAGGAGTGGAACGACCTGTTGAAAAACTCGGTCAGTGACACTCCATTTTTGCGTCAGGAATATCAACGCGCCTGGTGGGAGCATCGCGGCGGCGGCGAATGGAAGCAGGCAGATCTGGTTCTGGTAAGCGCGCGCGAGGATGAAAAACTCATCGGCATTGCGCCGCTCTTTATTTCACAATACGAGGGCCAGCCCGCGCTCCTGTTAATTGGAAGCATTGAAATATCCGACTATCTCGATCTGATCGTGCGGATGGATGACCACGCGCGTTTCATCACTGGATTATTGGACTTCTTGGCATCGGATCAAGTACGGGCGGGGTCACCCCGCCCCTACAATTGGTCTGGCCTCGATTGGTATAACCTCCCCGATTCATCCCCCACCCTCGCCGCCCTCAAAGCGGAATCCACGCAACGCGGCTGGACTCATCATGAAGAGATATATCGTCCCACTCCGCGCATTGCCCTGAACGGTGACTTCGATGAATATCTCGGCCGCGTGGAAAAGAAACAGCGTCACGAGATCCGCCGTAAAATGCGCCGCGCCGAAGCGAGCGGACGCGGCGTGCGCTGGTTCATCTCAGATATGGCAGACCCCGAAGCCGAAATAGACTCGTTTCTCGGTCTGATGGAACACGACCAGGGGAAAGCAGGTTTTCTGCATGAACCCATGCGCGCTCAAATGCGGGGGATCATCCACGCCGTGCATAAAAACGGCTGGTTGTGGTTAGCCTTCCTCGAAGCAGATGGTCAACGCATTGCGGCAACCCTCAATTTTGATTACAACAATAAATTATGGGGCTATAACGCGGGAGTCAACCGCGATTTCATGGATCTTTCCCCCGGCTGGGTTTTGCTTGCTCATGTATTACAGTGGGCTTGTGAAAACAAACGGGCAGAATTCGATTTTATGCGCGGCGACGAAGAATACAAATATCGCTTCGGCGCGGTCAATCAATATGTGATGAGGGTAAAAATTACAAAGTAGGGACACAGCGCAGCTGTGTCCCTACTGTTATGATTGACCTACCCTCCCCCACTGACTCCTCCTACAATCCCACCCTCAGTCAACTTCCTTAAATCACCCAAAGCGGACTCGATCTCTGCGGCAGTCACAGGGCGGTCTTTATCGCGGTGTTTGAGCGTACCTGCTTTTGCTTTTTCAATTGCCAACCCTTTAATAGAAGCATTATTTGCCAGAGCCTCTTTTACCAAAGCCGCCCCCTGAGAATATCCGATCAAGGGGTTCAATGCTGTCACGATAATCGCATTCTTTGCCAGCCAGCCTTCGGCTTTTTCGCGGTTGACAGTCACACCTTTCACGGCGCGCTCAGTAAACGCATTCACCGAGCCGATCACCACCTGCATCATCTCGAATAAATTATGCGCAAGGATCGGCATCATCACGTTCAATTCCAATTGACCTGCCTGCGCCGCCATCGCCACCGTTGTGTCACAACCGATCACATGGAACATGGCCTGGTCAAGCATTTCAGCCATCACGGGATTCACCTTGCCAGGCATGATGGATGAACCCGGCTGAACGGCTGGTAATCTGATTTCATCGAAACCAGTTGAAGGTCCGGAAGAGAGCAGGCGAAAATCGTTTGCGATGCGGATCAGGGTCAAGGCTAGAGTCCGCAGTGATGCGGAGAAATCCGCCGCATCCGCCATGGATTGCATCGACTCAAATAAGTTATCGGACTCAACTAACTGCAAGCCGGTCAACTCGGATAATTTCTTCACCATGCGCGCATGATATTCAGGATGCGCATTCAAACCCGACCCGACAGCTGTTCCGCCAATCCCCAGCCGACTCAGCCCCTCAGCCGATCTGCGGACTCGTTCTGTGTCGCGTTCCACCGCCATTGCATATGCGGAAAATTCCTGACCTAATCGTACAGGCACCGCATCCTGCAAATGAGTACGACCAGATTTGACGACACTATCAAATTCCCTCGATTTCTCTTCAAGCGCAGATTGTAAATTCTTCAGTGCAGTTAACAATTCATTCAACCGCCACAACGCGCCGAGGCGGATCGAAGTTGGAATGACATCGTTCGTGGACTGTGCCATGTTGACATGGTCGTTTGGGTGAACATAATATTTACCGATCTCTCCGCCCAAAATTTGCGTGGCGCGATTGGCAATGACTTCATTTGCGTTCATGTTGTGACTCGTCCCCGCGCCCGCCTGAAATGGATCAACGACAAACTGGTCATCCCACTTGCCGTCCATTACTTCTTCTGCGGCCTGGGTGATGGAGTCGGCCAATTGCTTTGCAGCGAAATGCTTGCCGTCCGTTTCGCGGTTATTGAACAACCCCAAATCAAAATTCACCAGCGCCGCCGCGCGTTTGATAGCCGCCACGGACCAAATGAACGCGCGCCACGGCTTCAAGCCGCTGATGGGGAAGTTATCCACTGCGCGCTGGGTTTGCACGCCAAATAATGCCAATGCCGGCACTTGCAGTTCACCGAGCGAATCTTTTTCTTTGCGAAAATTGTGTGTGTTCATTTTTCCTCCAGGAATAATTTGTTTTTGTGATATTTTACACCTTTCCCAATTCTGTTGCTTGCGGTGCACGCCACACCGTCCCGACGCTTTTTCGGGAGCGCAGGTACGCCATCCCGGTTAGTAGCGACCCGCCTAATATGTTTGCGCGCAGGCTTTCACACTCCGCCCAATCCGATTCTTGATTCGTGATATAAATGGCATTATCTCATCTTGAGGAGCATTCTTCATGAAACGCGCAGTCAGTATCAGTATCGGTTCGTCCAAACGCAACAAGGCTGTGGAAGTGACGCTGCTTGGCGAAAAAATCAGCATCGAGCGCATCGGCACAGATGGGGACATGGAAGCCGCCGCTTTGAAATACAAAGAACTCGATGGTACGGTGGATGCATTTGGTGTAGGCGGTGCAGATTTGGAAGTTGTGGCAGATGGAAAACGATACCCCTTTCATTCAGTGACCCCCATGGTGCGCTATGTTAAAAAGACGCCGCTGGTGGACGGCGGTGGATTAAAGAACACGCTTGAAAATAAAGCTCCTGCATTCCTGGATAAGAAAATTGGCGATTACATCAACTCCCGCGGCCGCAAAGTGCTTGTGACCGTAGGCGTGGATCGCTGGGGACTCTCCCAGGCGTTTGCAGATGCGGGTTATGAAACGGTCTTTGGCGACCTGATGTTTGGGCTGGATATTCCGATTGCAATTCATAAAATCAGCCAGCTTAAGATATTGGCCGCACTGCTCATGCCGATTGCCGGGCGATTGCCCTTCGCGTGGATCTATCCCACAGGCGAAAAACAGGAGAAGCGCACACCCAAGTGGGGAAAATATTACGGATGGGCAACCGTGATCGCAGGCGATTGCCATTACATTAAACGTTTTATGCCAGATGACCTGACGGGCAAAGTCATCGTTACCAATACAACCACACCCGAAGACGTAGCCCAATTTAAGAAAGCGGGCGTGAAATATCTCATCACCACAACGCCCGTGATGGACGGACGTTCCTTTGGTACGAATATGATGGAAGCCGCGCTGGTGGCTGTCGCTGGCAAGGGGCGCCCGCTGACATGGCCCGAATTAACTGAAATGCTCAATAAACTCGGCTTTGAACCTCAGTTGCAGGAGTTGAATTAAATATGGATGCGATCATTACCGCTGGCGGAATTCCCCAACCCGGCGACCCTTTATATACTTATTCCAAAGGCGACTCCAAGGCCTTGATCGAGATCGCAGGCAAGCCCATGGTGCAATGGGTTTTGGATGCATTAGGCGATGCCAAAAAAGTGGATAACGTTATCCTGATTGGGCTTTCTCCAAAAAGTGAATTGACCTGCAAAAAGCCTTTGCATTACATCTCCAATCAGGGCCGCATGCTGGCCAACATCGTAGCGGGTGTGAACAAGGCGATTGAGTTGAATAAGAAAAGCGAATATGTCCTGATGGTCTCATCTGATATTCCCGCCCTCAAAAGCGACATGGTGGATTGGCTGGTGAAAACTACCATGCAAACCAGGGATGATCTCTATTACGGTGTTTGTCCGCGTGAGGTGATGGAAACCCGTTTTCCCACCTCCAACCGCACTTATACAAAATTAAAAGATATGGAAGTATGCGGCGCGGATATAAATGTCATTCATGTCAGTATGACAACGGATCATCTTGATACCTGGGAAGAGTTGATCGGCAATCGCAAGAGTCCCTTGCGACAGGCGGCGGTGATCGGCTGGGATACCCTCTTTCAATTGTTCACACATCAATTCACTTTGCAAGGCTTGGTGGAGCGTGCTTCGGAACGGATCGGCATCAAGGGCCGCGCCATCATTTGGTCTCAGGCTGAGCCGTGCATGGATGTGGATAAACCTCATCAATTGGAATTGATGCGTGAAGATTTTGCCCGTCAAAAACGTAAGTTGATTGCGGCGGTCGGGAAACCCGTCTCCAAAAAGAAAAGTGTCAAACCGAAACCTGTTAAAAAAACCTTTGTTCCCAAAATAAAAGTCAGGGTAAAGGCGAAGAAAAAATGAGTCTTCGCTCCATCCTTGAGTTTGACGCCCGACTCTCCAGTCAATTGCGCGTGGCTGAAAAGCCGGGTTTTTTGCGCAATCTTGCCGCTTTCTTTGCGCACTCCGGCGACTCATGGTTTTGGGCCGTGGCGCTGATCAGCCTTTGGTTCTTTAGCAACTCGGCATGGAAGCAGTGGGAAGTGGTTGAATTCTTTGGCATGCTGGGGCTGGCTGGCGTAGTGCTTGCCATCAAATTTCTCGTCCGCAGGGAAAGACCGGAAGGCGAGTGGGGTGGGATTTATCGCAACACGGACCCGCATTCCTTTCCATCAGGTCATGCCGCCCGTTCATTTCTGATAGCGGTCATTGCATCGGTTCTTGCCCCGCCCTGGCTTGCTGTAGTTCTTTGGATTTGGGCGCCGCTGGTAGCTTTGGCGCGTACGGCGATGGGCGTCCATTATGTTTCAGATGTTGTGGCAGGCGCAATCCTGGGAATAATAATTGGCTTGATCGGCTTGCAGGTGTATCAGCCAATGATTGACTGGTTGACAGGGTTGATCGGTTTTCCGCTTTGGTGAGTTGATTTTTTGTGAATTGAAAAAACACGGAGTCGAGCAATCTTGACTCCGTGTTTGTATTATTACCAAAATACTTTAATCCATCACGAACGGATTAAAGTTCGTATCGTGGTCATAGTAATCTTCGTGCTCTGCGCGTTTCAATGCCCGCACGACTGCATACGTAAGAGGTGTGAGTAATACTTCCACAGCCACCTTGAAGAGATAATTTGTGACCGTGAGCGTTAAGAACAGGCTCCAGGGGAAAACACCAAAAGCGGAAGCGACCACAACAAACATAGCCGTATCAACCAATTCGCCGACCAGCGTACTGCCAATCGTGCGCGACCATAGCCAGCGTCCACGGGTGAACACTTTCATTTTTGCCAATGTGAAGGAATTTGTGAATTCACCGAGCCAGAAACCAGCCAGGCTGGCAAGGACAATCCCGCCGCTGCTCATACCGCCCAGAATGGCTTGATAGGCGTTATCGCCTGCGTAACCCTGCCAGGTGGCTTCAGCGGGTAAGTTGCTGATGACCCAAAAGACGAAGGCCGCCAATGCAAGCGAAAAGAAGCCTGTCCAGATCACGCGGCGCGAGCGCTTGTAACCATAGACTTCGGTCAGAATGTCGCCAAAGACATATCCAATCGGGAAGAGGATCGTGCCCGCATCGAATGCCATGCGGATATTAAAAACGCTGAAGCCCAGATCAATGATCTTGGCAGACGAGGCGATGTTGCTGATCAACAGCACCGCAACAAAAATGCCCAGAATAATGTCGAAGAACCGATAGTTTTTTGTGTTCATGTTTTTCCTTTTATTCTTCCCGAAGTTACCACGCCGCTGCGCACATGCCATATCTCGGCCTCTTCAATGAATTCGGGAGCGAACGATCCCATGTCTGTTGTTGTGAATAAGACCTGTTGTTCTTTGTTTACATATTTCAATAAATCGGCGCGGCGGTGGACGTCCAACTCAGCCATGACTTCGTCGAACAGAAGGACTGGCCATTCACCCGTGCGTTCCTTCATCCATTCGACTTCGGCGAGCTTCAAGGCCAGCAGGGTCGTCCGCATTTGACCGCGCGAGCCGTAATCGCTGACATCCGCTTTATTGATGATGAAGCGCAGATCATCGCGGTGCGGACCGATCGTTGTCACACCGCGAGCGATCTCTTCACTGCGGATATTTTTCAGATGTGCTAAAAATCCAATTTGGATTTCATCCAATTCCAAACTGGAGCGGTCAATCGGCGTATCCAACTTCAATCCCAATTGCATCCTGGGCTTGGGAAGCGGATCATAGGCAGGCTCATAAGCGAGACGAAGCACTTCGTTTCCGCGAGTCAGGTCGTGATGAATGCGGGAAGCGAAGCGTTCGATCTCCCGAATAGCCTGGATGCGCCATAAAATGATCTGCGCGCCGAGTCGTACAAGCGTTTCATCCCACACTTGAAACTGGTTCGCGTCTCCCGGACGCTCGCTCAACGCTTTGAGAAGCGCATTGCGTTGCATGAGCGCCTGATTGTACTCACTCAACACGCGCGCATAAGCGGGGACAGTCTGTGCCAACGCGAGATTGAGATAACGGCGGCGGTCATCGGGCCCGCCTTCGATGATCTGTGACATTTGCGGCACAAAAATGACCGCGTTGAAATGCCCCATAATATCGCTGACGTGTTTCTTCACGCCATTCAGTAAAACTTCCTTGCGCAGTCGCTGACCGTTGACGCCCGTTGGCTCGAGGATCAAGCGCGCTTCGAGACGATGCTTTGTTTTGCCGCGTTGATAATCTGCCACAAGCCGCGTCACCGCCAGCGGATTTTTTGCTTCGTGAAAGTTGACGATCTGCCGATCCACATGCGTTTGAAAGGATGTGAATGCCGCCAGAAAATAAATCGCTTCGAGCACGCTGGTCTTGCCTTGCGCGTTACTCCCCACAAGCAAAACAGCTCGCCGTGGAAATTCTACATCCAGACGGGAGAGACTGCGAAAGTTGGTGAGGGAGAGATGTTTTAGATACATCGTAGCAGGTCGAAAAAGTTAATGGTTGAAGGTCTAAGGTCAAAAGTCAAAAGGTAATGGATTTTCGACTTTTGACCTTGGACCAAATTAATCCAAATCCACCACTTCATCAGGTTTGGGAACCCACACTTCCGTGGCACGGTCTGTGAATAAAACGCCGTTCAAGTGGTCAATTTCATGCTGAAAGATGCGCGCCATCCAGCCTTCTGTTTTTAGTTTGACAGGGATGCCGTGGCGGTTGAGCGCTTTCACTTGAACGGATTTATGCCGCTCCACCTCTCCCAGTAAGCCGGGAATGGACAGACAGCCCTCCACGCCGATTACTTTTTCTTCCGAAGCCTTCGTGATCTCAGGGTTGATCAACACAAAAAGTTTCTTGGGTCTGGACGGGGCTTCTTCGTTATCTTCTTCTTCATCGTCTTCGTTTTCTGCGTATTCAACGACAGCCAGCTGCTGCGAAATGTTGATCTGGGGCGCGGCAAGCCCAACGCCCGGGGCTTCGCGCATCGTCTCGATCATGTCATCTATCAATGTTTGCAGGTCCTTATCGAACTTCGAGACTGGTTTTGCCTTGCGCCTTAAAATGGGTTCGGGCAAGTTCACAATTTGTCTTAATGCCATGCTTGTTAAATTCCTCTTTTTTGCAGATGCCTGTTTGGATAATGGATGGGTGTGTCGGATAGGCTCTCAGAAATCCATGTCATCCATGGATTGGTTATCCACCAGAGTGTCTATTTGATCATTTTTTTCAAGATCATCCATGCGCTGGCTGGCCAGACCGGCTTTTAATATTTCATCATCTTCCTCAGTTGAGACCGGCGTATCAAATTCCTTCAGGTTTTGGTGATACGCCGCCAGCCAGATTGCCATACGTTCCTGTTCCATGTTGGTGGAATCTTCGCTTTTCCTCGCGAGCCGCACCATGCGGCGGCGGTTGATGTCTGCCTGCACACTGGCGGGATCGAGCACATCTTGAAACTCAAGATTTGAGCCGCCCACGGAAATATAGACCGTGCCAAAGTTAAATAAATAGCCTATCAGGCCTTTGCGTTTAAATTCAGTGCTTAATATGTTCTCGATCTGTGCAGACCGTCGTTCCTGTGTGCCGAGCGGGGTTTTATCAAGGTCTATAATTTCATCCGGCGTCACTTGAAAGATGTCATTCATCCAGTCAATGTATTCCCAGATCATCCAGCCAAAGAAGAGCAGCATGAGAAGCGGAATTGTGACAAGGATCGTATCCGGACGAAAACCGCCGCTTTCCAATTTTTCAAAAATTGCCTCATTCGGGTTGTTGTACAGGCTCCAAATCCGTATGAACAACAATACGACCAGGCCCAAAAAGAATAAAAAAGGGCGTCCCATTTGTTTCAATAACACAAACCAATGCTTGTGATAAATGACTGTACCGCCATCCTCCACGCGTAGTTTAAACAGGTTTGCAAGTACAATGCGGATCAGTCTCTTATTTTGGATTTTCTGATCTTCCGACACAATATGAGGAGGCAGTTCATCCTGCGCTTGTTGCGGCACAGTCAACCCCAGCTTGGCGCGCAGGGCATTCTTCATCGCTTCTTTTTGCGCCTGTGTGCCTTTTGACTTTGTGCGTTCCCAATGCTCGCGGATGATATCCGCTGCCTGATTGGGATGATCTATATAATCAAATTGGATATTGCCGACGAAGGTATGCACCGCCACATTGCCATAATCGAATGCCCGCCCAATCAAGTCCGTTTCCACATTCACCGAAAGAATCGTCCCGAGCGGCACTTCCTGGCGGCTGTCGTAGATGCCGATCACACGCTCCACCCAAACCACACGCTGGTTGGTCACAATATAATAATCATTGCTCCAATCAATGGCCTGCCAGAGCGCCCATAACAGGATGCCGACCAGCAGGATCACTCCAAGTACCACGGGCGTGATTACGCCTGCTAGAAATGACCACGAAAAAAGTGCGATGGGTAAGGCCAGGAAAAAAAATGGAGCGATCAAAGCCTGGACCAACCTGATCTTATGTCTGCGTGCGATGAAAAAAATCACTTCATTAGGACCCAGCCATTTGAACACGCTGGCGCGCGCTAATTTACGACTTTTGATGGATATCAGAAAATTCGGTTTTAATTTTTCATACTTTGCAAGCAGGTCTTCAAATCCCTCGCGCGATAGAAATAGAATCACGGTCTCTTCAGTGGCGATCACGGTTGCCGAACGATTGCGTTGTTCAAACAAGGCCTCTTCGCCGAAATAATCTCCCGCCGTGAGCCAGGCCACAAAATCCCCGCCTCTTTCACGCGGCCGGACTACCTTCACCTTGCCCTCGTAGATCAGATAAAACCCTTCAGGTCTTGTGCCAATTTCAAAGATGATGGCATCCGCCGGGTATACGCGCTCTTCCAGTTTTTCTGAAATACCCGTCAACTGATCATCCATCAAACCGTTGAAGAGATGGATCTTGTTTAATAATACGTTGCGTTCATTAATCTCAACCACAGGTTTATTCTATCAAACTTCACGCACAATCGTACAACCATAGGCAGGTGAATCCGTCAGCTCTGGCAAATGCCCTTCGAGCAATGACTCAACTGCCTCGTCCAGAAAGAAGCGCGACGGAATTTTTGTGCGAAACGTGACATCATCCGCAGAGCCGCGATAACGCAGGATTCCCTCTCGATCCATCACAAAAACATGCGGAGTGGTTTGCGCTTCGAACAAGTCAGCAACGGTACAATCCGCATCAAGCAGGACGGTTGGCAGGCGGCGGGCGTCAGCGGCATTTTTCACATCTTGAAAATTCTCGCTTCGATTCGACGCAATGGACAGCATCACCACACCGTGCAGACGCCATTGCACAAACATCGCCAGGATGGCTTTATCCGTCCGCTCCGAATGTGGACATTCACAAGACCAAAAATTGACGATGATGATTTTGCCGCGATAATCGCTGAGACGATGAAGCCTGCCTTCAAGATCAGGCAATTCAAAATCGGGAACGGGGTGGTTGATTTCTAAAGACATGTTTGCAGGTCGCAGGTTGAAGGTTGCAGGTTTACAGGATGTAACATTCAACTTTCAACCTTCCAACCTTCCAACGATCTCCACGCCTGCCAATTTTTCGATCACACCCACCACAGCGGAGTTATCCAACTCGCCCATGCCTATGTTAATCATCTGTTGATAGAGTTTTGTATTCTCTTCGGTTGCTGAAATCGGCACATCATACTCTTTGGCTGTATCCAAAACAATCTTCATATCCTTTAATTGCATGTAGGCTTTAAAGCCAGGCTTGCGATTGCCTTCGAATAATCTGGGCGGTTTGATATCCAGCGCCCAGCATTGGGCCGCGCCGGCTTTGATCGCCTCCACCACTTTGCGCGGATCAACGCCCGCTTTCTTCGAGAAGACCAGCAACTCGCCCATGGCCACCATCTGTGCGGCGACCATAATTTGATTCGCGGCTTTTGCCACCTGCCCTGCGCCAGCATCCCCGACGTGTGTAATAGTCTTGCCTATTGCCTGAAAAATAGGCATGACCTTTTCTAGCGCTTCTGCCTCGCCGCCGACCATGATCGTCAGTGTCGCATTTTTCGCGCCAATGTCACCGCCTGAAACGGGCGCATCGAGTGAGAACACACCTTTTTCTTTTAACTTCTCCGCAATCATGCGCGCCGAGGCTGGTTTGATGGTGGAGTTATCCACTAGGATCAGTCCTTTGCGTGCGCTTTCGATAATTCCATTTTCACCGAGCGCCACTTTTTCCACGTCTGGTGAATCGGGCAGGTTGGTGAAGACCACGTCCACTTGTGCGGCAACTTCCTTTGGAGAGTTCGCGGAGCGTGCGCCTTCCGCAACGAGTTCATCCACTGCAGCGCGGGAACGATTATGCACAACCAGCGGAAAGCCTGCTTTCAGAATATTCCGCGCAATAGACTTGCCCATTAATCCCAAACCGATATAGCCAACTTTGAGCATGTGAGGAGACTCCTTAAACACAGGTCGGGATGATATCCCGCCAGAATGATGCTTGAGATTATAAACCCCCTCCGCCGCTAAAGCGGCACCTCCCCCAAATGCGACATGAAAAATCTCTATGTCAACTAAATATAAACTGTCGCATTTGGGGGAGGCTGGGTGGGGGCGCGGCGGAGGGGGTAAAACGAAAGAACCTGCCCCAAGAAACAGGAGCAGGCTCAACGTCAAGAAAACAGCGGTTATTTAATCGTGTATGTCACGTTGACGGTCACAGAAATCGCAAGTTGTCCGGGTTGGATCGGGACTGCCGCGCCTTCGTAGGCGCCGCCACCGCCGCCGCCCTTGCCCTCGTAATAGGGATATGGGTTGTTATCATAGAAGTTGATGGTTTGGATGACGTCGAGTGAAACACCTGCGGCATCCGCCAATTCCTGAGCCTGCACTTTAGCATCTGCTACCGCGCTTGCGCGGGCTTCCTTTGTGGCCGCGGTTTTATCGGCAACGTCAAACTGAATGCTGTAGATGCTGTTTGCGCCCGCGCTGATCGCAGCGTCAAGCAGGTCGCCGAGCTTATCGAGGTCGCGCATGGTTACGTTGACAGTGTTATCCACCACATAGGTCGTGCCGGAAATTTGGCCCAAGTCGTCATACTGTGGATTCGACCAGATGCTGAAATTGGTGGTATGGATGTCTTTCGCGTCCACGCCGGCATCCTTGATGGCTTCGATCACAGCGTTGGATTGCTCCTTGTTGGTTGTCACTGAATCGGAAGCGCTCGGACCCTGGGTGTTGACACCGATGTTGATGTAAGCAATATCGGGTGTCAGGTAGACCTGTCCGATACCATTTACATTCAGGGTGCGCAGGTTTTCGGTCGCCGCCTCATTGATGGTAGTCGGCCCACAGGCGCTCAAGACGAGCGCGAAAACCAGAACTGCAATAGCTAAAATTTTTGTACGCATTTTCATCTCCTTTTGTTTTGTAATCCATTTCATAGACGAGCCCGCTCTAAAAAAGTTCCCTTGCACCGCAGCTATTATAAATTTTCAGGAAGCAGCGGTACTTTGTATTTTAGTTCATTTAAGGCTAAAATTTTGCAACAAATGTTCTATTATCGTCATTGCGGGCAGGGTGAATTTCCCGATAAAGCAATGAGGGGTGGTGAGAATGCGGATAAACTATCAACAAATCTTTACTCGAAGAAAAGAAATCGGCGCAGACGCACGCGAAAGATGAAAAAAATGGATGACCGTCGAACCAAGGCGCGTGACATGGAAAAGGGGTAAGCAACGAAATTTGAAGGAGTTGGGATTTTAGGTTATATGACGCTGGTCAGGAGACCTGCGTCGAACAAGTTGAAGTAAAATAGAAAGTAGAGGTGAAACTATGGTTGAGATGACAATGCGCGTGTCAGACAATCTCGCGCTCAAATTGCGCCGTATGAACAAGTGGCTGCCGACGGTGCTGGAACTTTCATTGGCGGGATTCAAAACTCCCGCCGCGCGGACCGTTTCAGAACTGATTGGTTTTCTGTCCAAAGGACCAACACCGAAGCAGGTTGCTTCATATAAGGTCTCGGAACGTTCCCAGCAACGCCTGCGCCACCTGCTTGCGCTCAATCAATCCAGCCTGCTCTCGGAAGAAGAACAAGCCGAACTGGAAGAAATCGAAACATTGGAACATCTTGTTACGATGCTTAAAGTTCGGGCGCGCGAACAGTCGGTGGGCAAGCCCCTATTGGGGGGCAAGGGAAAATGAGCGGGGATATTTCAGTTGTCCTGAGGCGATTGGTAACAGAACGCGCGGAAGGCAGGTGCGAATACTGCCTCATGCCCAAATCAGTCAGCGCGTTTGAACACGAACCCGATCACATTATCCCGATCCAACATGGGGCAAAACGAAAGCCGATAATCTTGCGCTGGCCTGCCTGCGCTGTAATCGCCGCAAAGGACCCAATGTCGGCTCATTCGACCCTCAAACTGGCGCGCTGGTTCCATTTTTCAATCCGCGTTCCCAAATGTGGCAGGAACATTTTCAATTGGACGGAGCAATCATTCAGCCATTGACTCCCGAAGCGCGCGTGACGGTCAAGATACTGCAATTGAATAATGAGCAGCGCGTCGAAGAACGCGAGCGGTTGATTGCCCTGGGATTGTATTGATGACCTTGCGAACTGAAGGGCGATGGGGCGTCCCGACTATGCTGTTGTCTGCCAATGCCATGAGTAAAAAGGAGCGCAGTATTTATGAGCAAATCAATTCCTAAATTCAAAAACGAAGACGAGGAACGCGCTTTTTGGAGCGAACATGATTCCTCCGAATATCTGAATTGGAAAAGCGCCGAGCGGGTTTTATTTCCGAATTTGAAACCATCCACCCGCGCAATTTCCCTGCGCTTGTCAGAATCGCTTCTGGATGCTCTGCGCCAGATGGCAAATGAGCGCGATGTGCTGTATCAGTCCTTGATTAAGATTTTTTTACAGGAACGAATTGAAGAGGATTTCAAGTCGCGACATTTGCCCAGCTCTGGGTAAGGCAAGGGAGAAGCGAGATTGAAGGAGTTGGGGTTTTACCCACGAAGATTATTAAAGAAAACAGGCTCTGTGTATGAGCCTGTTTTTGTTTTATGCTTCCTGTCTGCTTAGTTTGTCACTTGCCAGACGATTGAGACTGATGCCTTCTTCTTGTGCTTCGATTGCCAGTTTACGGTGTAGTTCGGGTGGGATACGAATCATAAACTTTCCGCTAAATTGTTTGCTGGAGAGTGGCTCTGGCAAGGTTTCGCCGTTTGCCTTCATATCCTTGACCACCTCCGCTACTGCGCCACGGATGCCCGCCAGTGCGGCTTCGGGGTTTTCGTCCAGCCAGCTCAGACTGGGAAACTCAACGCATAAGCCTGCGTATTCCTGATCTTCTTCAGACCATGTAATGCGATATGTGTAACGGTCATTTTTCAACATTTCCTTCTTCCTCCAGTCGTTCAATTGCTTTTAATACTTGTCTGACCTGATATGCCTTTGCCATGCCTTTATCGTTCTGGATATTGACGCGCGGGTCTCCCTGCCAGGGAGTCTTGTATACCTTGTGACTGCTCCCTGTTTGCCGCGTTTCTCCAAAATAATGTTCGCAAACTTTACAGAGGTCTTGAAAGCGGATTCCTTTTGGATTGCGTTTCATTTCAGCAATTAGATCTGTAATTTTGGGCATGTGTGCATGATACCATTATTGATACTATTGCGCAAGAGGTGAAAATTTCAAGCATGATAACATTTGAATGACAGGAGAGGAAAGAAGAGCGAGGCGCAGAATTTGAAGGAGTTGGGGTTTTGAAAACTCACATGTTGAACTAAAATAAGCTATGGCGCATTTACAAAAGTCACTTCTCAGAATTAGCGAATTAATCGCTTTATTCAGATTGAGTATTGAAAATGATATAGCTATGGGGTTGTTTGATAAAAACCGATTAGCTGAAGATATTCTCGTTCCAATATTCCGAGAGATTTACAGCTACAAAAAATTGATAAACTTAAACCCCAAGGGCGGAAACTTCCCAGGAATTGATCTGGGCGATTCAGCAGCAAAAGTAGCCTTTCAAATAACCTCTGACACAAGTAGCGAAAAGATTAAAGACACCCTAAAAAAGTTTGTTGCACATAAACATTACAGACATTATAAACATTTAATTGTTTATTCAATTACAAAAAAACAACCCAACCATCTGGGGCGTGATCGGGATACTATTATTGGAAAAAAATTTAAATTTTCTAAAGATAATGATATAAGAGACTATACAGACCTGTTAGACACGATAAAACAATTGCCCCTGAGAAAGATCGCGAAAATTGAGGCTATTTTAGAAGAACAGTTTGAGGAATCTAAGAAAATTCCCACAAAAAAATTGGTTGCCGACCATACACAACAACAATTAGCTAAGGAAAAGAATGCTAAAAAATATATTCCAGATATTTTTATCGAGGTTGCAGATATAAAAGATCAAGCGAGATATTTTTCTTTACCAACAACGTTTTTCCAAAAGACAATTGATGAGATTGACAGGCTGGATTTCGAAGAGACAAATTACATACTGGAAAAAGTTTCACTTCCAAAGTTGGTTTTTAACGCCCCGAAACTATTATCCAAAGATTTGACACTTGAAGATCATAGATATAAGTCCGATGTTCTAATTGCCTCGCTAACCCAAATTAAGGATGCTCTCAAACCTTATACTTCAGTACACTCTTATGATTTTGTTGACGAGAAGGTTCCAGAACGTAAAAAATATATATATAAAGAGATGAAATACCGTCTGGAGAATACATCTTATTTCCTGACAAGAAGCATCGACGACATTATTGATAACATCAAGCTCATTTCTTCTCGTGTATTACTAATTACAAGTAGAGCTGGGCAGGGGAAAACAAATTTCGTTTGCGATTTTGCTGACACTGTGCTTCTAAAGAGAGGAATACCATGTTTGTTTTTTACAGGACGAGATTTCAATCATGTCGCGCCCGAAAAAATTGGTGAATACTTTCTGTATTCAATCTTTGGACATAGCCTCAACAATTTAGACGATGCATTTGACAAGTTACAGGAGCTGGCAGGTGATTTAGATTCACCAATAGTAATAATAATTGATGGAATTAATGAACATAAAAACATCAAAGACTTTTCTCATCACCTTGAAAAGTTTATTGAAAGGGCATTGAATCACAAAAGCATCAAATTTATTTTGACTTGTCGGTCCGAATATTTTGAGGAAAGATTTAGCAATCTTAAGACCTCAAGCTTTTCAGATAATATAGTTTATGTTAAAAATCTGGAAACCCGAATGGACAAAAAGCACAAAGAACAGTTGCTAAAGGGGTACTTTCGTTTTTTCAACATTCGAGTCGGCTATTTGTCGAAGCGAGCAAGAGATATTCTTGAAAACGATGTTCTTTTACTTCGTATGTTTTGCGAAGTGTATGGGAATGTAGATAGAGATAAAGTTAGCTCCCCAGTGCAAATCTCCGATATTTATCGAGAAAAGGTTTTTAGAGAATATTTGGAACGGAAACTGCGAGATGCAATTGTACATGACAGCAACGACCCTCAAGTTGCAATAAGAATAGGTGACAAGTATCGACAAGCTCTAAAACATATAATCGAGTTAATGATTGAACAAAAGCAGTACGCGAATATTCTAATATCAGATATTTCAGCCGAACATGATGAGGCTATAACAGGGCTACTTGGTGAAGACGTAATAATAAGAAAAGATTTATTTAATAACGGCGATGTTCTGAGCACCAGCACGGAAGTCTTAAATTTTACCTTTGACGAGTTTCGAGATTTTTTGATTGCCAATTATTTGGTTAACAATGTTTTTGCAAAGAACAAGAAGAAATTCGAGGAGTTTATCGACAGCGCGTCATCTGAAAAGTCTGTTATTGCGGAAGGGCTGAGAACATACCTTTTTTATTCGTCCAGGCACCCAGAAGGCAGGGGCGTAATTTTGGATTTTATTCGTAAAAAGGATTGGTATCAAGAGATTTTCATTAAGAGCATTTTTTCCGTTGAAGAAGAGCTTATAACAGATGAAGACATTAATGAAGTTAGAAAAAAATTTTGTGATAATGAACGAACTGCATCTTGGATATTAAGAATGTTGGTATGGCGCTGGCGGGTTTCTTTGTACACCAAGCTTAATATCAATTTGTTATTCGAAATTCTTGACACAATTGATGTAGAGCTTTACAAGAAACTAGTCGTGCCTGGCTTAAGCGGTTATGGTGTTCATGGAGTTGATGGTTCTAATTCTTGGCAAATAAATCAATTGACAAAAGATGTCGAAGAAGACTTGGATGATAAAAAATTCAAAATCACAGCCGACTATCTAAACATAATGGAGCTGCTTATTTATCTGTTTCCAGTTTGGGGTACCCAATCTTCTTCAACTTTAACCCCTGCTTTTAATGCTTATTGGAAATTTGCTCATAGATTTCCAGATAAAGCCACGACTCTTCTTTTGAAACACATATTTATTGAAAACTTAAATATACGGTCACAGGTTTGGCGCATGTTGACTGGCATCTCAAACCTTAAGCCTCCTCCAATTTCTTTAGTAAATGATTCTCTACCGTACATGAGTTGGTACCTCTGGCAGGCTAAAAAGGAAGACGGGTTGAAAGTCTAGCGAATGCTTCAATGCGTACTTTAGCCAATCGAGTCCCAAACGGAA
>Ga0194120_10000927_pt1 | contig 54856 bp, 46 predicted proteins | sample TA2MahCa65mmetaG_FD_148642 | JGI IMG/M metagenome (GOLD analysis project Ga0194120, IMG submission 148642) | Freshwater microbial communities from Lake Tanganyika, Tanzania - TA2015019 Mahale Deep Cast 65m | ecosystem: Environmental > Aquatic > Freshwater > Lake | place: Tanzania: Lake... | reverse complement strand
GCGGCGCTCAAATGACCTGGCGCCTATCGGACGCAGGCACGGAGGCCTGCGCCACCGATGCAACGGGTGGGGCCGGCCTCCGTGCCGGCCGCGATGCCGGAGCGTAGTCATCAGAGCCGCGCTATGACGCCTCCCGGCGGGCCCGGGCCAGGCCGCCGGCGGGCCGCCCGATCAGCCCCGGCAGGCGGCGCTCCCAGGTCTGCACGATGCCGGTCTCGAGGAAGGCCATGAGAGAGCGCCCGTCCTCCCCGAACGAGAGATCCTGGACGCGCCCGGCGTGCCCTCGGAAGGTCTGCAGGTGCCGGCCGGTCGCGATATCCCAGACCATCACCGTCCCGGCGTCGAGGCCGGCCGCGAGCCAGGGCCCGCCGACGCCGTCGGGACCTGGGCCGAAAGCCAGGCTCCAGGCCGCGTCCGGGAGGACGAACCGCCGGCATGGCAACTGGGCGTCCGGGAGGTCGAGCACGTCCACGTGGCACTCGCCCGACTGGCCGCCCCGGGCGCTGAGCGCGAGATACCGGCCGTCGGAGCTGAGGGCGAGTTCGCAGGCCGTTCCCGGCTGCCGGTGGGTCGCGATGCGGCGCCCGAGAGCCAGTTGCCAGACCACTACTTCCACGAAAGCGTGGCTCCCGGGCCCGGCCGTGCCGGAGCACAAGGCAGCAACCCGCTCGCCGCGCCAATCGAGAGCCAGACGCACGACCCGGCTGGCCGTGGCGAGGTCGGTGCGATCCGCCAGGTTTCGCGTCCCGAGCACCGTGACGCGCCGGCCATGCCAGGAACCCGCAGCGAGTCGCGTACCGTCCCCGCTGATGGCGATGGGCCCGATCTGCGCGCTGCGCTGCGGAGCGAAGGGATCGGGCGACGCGATCCGGGGCGCCAGGGGTCCCTGGCGCCCGCCCGGCCAGATCCGGACCTTGCCGTTGGCATGGTGGGTTACGGCGAACTCCCCCGACCCGGCCAAAGCCAGCGCCAGGATCTTTTCGGGTACCGGATCCGAAACCTCGGGTTCACCGGTCGCGCCGAGCGTCCAGGTGGCGAGTGCCGACTCGGCGGCCGTCACGGCGATCCCGGCCGGGGCCGAGCCTCTGACCAGCGGGAGCAGGCCGGGCGAGTGCTGGCGCCGGCTGGCCACCCGCCGGCTGGTCCGCAAGTCCCACACGCCGATCCCAGGGTGGGCGAGTCCGGGAGCCTTTTGGGCTCGCGCCGCGACGAGGTCCGCAGCGGGCGCCAGCGCGACTTCCAGCATTCCGGCCGCGTCGCCCAGGCTCAGCGTCCGTGCCCGGCGCCCCGCAGGATCGAAGATTGCCATCGCCCCTGAGGCCAGCGCCGCCAGCACCGAGCAGCCGTCTGCCAGGAAGCTGATGAACGTCACGTCGGCTTCGCACTGGGCCAGCCATGCCGGCATCCGGCTCCCGGCACGGAAGACGGCGACCTGCGAACCGCCGGCGACGGCGCGGTGGCCGCCATCGTGGGCCACCGCCAGACAAGTAGCCCTGCCCACGGCGTGCACCGTGCCGCGCGCTTGGCCGCTCGCCACACCGTACAACCGCAAGTCGCCCGACCGGTCGATTCCCGCGATGCAGGCTTCCCCTTCCCATTGCGCGATGCATGAGCTGGAGACGAACCCCAGGAAGCGCCGGCGGGAGGACTCCGCGCCAATCTGCCAGTAGCGCATGCTGCCCCAGGTGCCGCAGCCGAACAGGCCCCCGCCATCCGGTGTGAACGCGAGCAAGTCGCCGCCTGATACCCACTCGGTTTCGGCGACGACCGCAAGGTCCGGAAAGGAGCGAACGATCGCTTTCGAACCCGCGATCGCCGCAAGTAGCCGGCCGTCCGGGCTGAATGCCGCGGCGCTCACGGGATCGGGCAGCGCAAGCGTGGCGCAGGGCACCAGGTCGGGCAGGCGCCAGACCTGGAGATAATCCCAGCGCCCGCCGGTCGCGGCGAACCGGCCGTCGGCGCTGAGCGCGAGGCCACGCCCTTCGCAGATCCCCAGCGCTCGCGTGCCGGCCGGCAAGTAGCCCGCGCCCTCGCGGCCCCGGCACTCCAGGGCGACAGAGCGCAGGGCGGCGAGGCCGGGCGACCGATCGTCCACGGCTTGCGGCGCCACCAGTGCCTCGACCGCCGCCCGCGCATGCGTGGCCGCGCCGTCGAGGATGGTTTCGACCGCGTCCATGCCCCGTCAACGCCCGGGGCCGCGCGCCTATGCCGTGGCGATCGGGAGCGCTGGGTATGTGGTGCGAGGGGGACCAGGTAACGGCCACGACATCCGCGCACAGACTCGACCTCGTGAGGCTCGTGGGCGGGTGGATCTGTCGCTCCGATTCAGGTGGGCGCGCGCTGACGACCCTGGCGCTGGACGTCGCATCCGGCCACTACTCCGCGCCGGCCGACGTGTGGGGCACGATCGCCAGGGAATGGGAGCAGCTCGATCCGGCGCATCGCCGGCCCGGCAGTGCGGGGTGGGCGCGCCTGGAGGCCCGGGTGAGGAACCTGCAACGGTTCGAGGCGGAACTGTCGCACGGCACGCTGCTGCTTCCTCGGGATCCCGGACGCCGTCCGGACGTGGACCCGAATGCGAGGTGGCTGGGCGACTTGCAGGCAAGGCGCGGTCTGTGGGCACTGGGTGTGCTCGAGGATCACCTCGAGCGCGATCCCGCCTCCGACCCGGCCGGGCACCTGCTGTGGCCCCTCGTGCGGGATCCGGGCGTGCTGCTGGAGGCCTCCGAGTGGAAGTCGCCGATGAGAGCCGATGATGGCCGCGCTCCCTTGGCCTGGTTGCGGCAAGGCCGGCAGCGCCTGGGCTCGGCCACCGTCAACGCGCTCTTCGCGGTCCCGGCGCCCGGCGGGTTCAAGGCCGGCAAGCTCGAACGCTTGCGCTTCAGCGCCTTCGAGGCGGGCCCCGGCGACCCGCCGGCGATCTGGGCCGGGTGCCCGATTGTCAACCTGGAGGCCGAGTTCCGCGAGGCCGTCCTGACGGGCTGGCTGGCAGGTTGGCGGCATGCAAGGCCCAGAGGGACCAGCAAGGCCCCGCCGGTGCTGGTGGTCTACCTCCCGCGCTTGCTGGACGGGGGGAGTTACAGTGGTAACTCGATCGGCCTGGCCGCAGCCGCGGCTGGCCTGGCGATCGGCCGCGGGGAGAGTGTCCCGGCCGACCTGGCCCTTACCGGCGCCGTGGCGGGGGACGGCACGGTGGGGAGCGTCTGGCATGTCTGGGACAAGGCGGCCGCCTCGCGGGAACTGGGCGTCGTGAGGCTGGCGGTGCCCCGGGACAATCAGATCGAGGCCAGCGGGCCGTTTGGCGAATCCGGTGTCGCACCGATCGACACCGTGGAGGATCTCGCGGGTCTCTGGAAGGCGCCGTCGGCCGGCGTCCCGCACGGCCCGGTCCCCGATCTCGAGCCGCTGGCCCGGGAGGCACTGTTGCGGCGCCGCTGGACGTTTCCGTGGATGCCCGGGGAGCCGGGCGCCGATCGGGAGATGACGCTCGCCGACCGGGAGGGGCGAGAGGTCGTGAAGCTGCTTGCGACAAGCGAGCCCGGGACCGTCCTGGTCCTGGGCGACGGCGGGAGCGGCAAGTCCTGGAGCGTGCTGATGGCGGGCGCCCAGCTGGCCGATCGCCTCCCGGTCTATCACCTGGAGGGCCGGCACCTGGGTTCGTCCGAGAGCCTGGAGCGCATAGCCCAGTGGTGGGTGTACCAGCTGGCGATCTCACCGGAGCCCCCCTGCCTGCTCCTTGACGGCCTCGACGAGGCCCCCCGCTTTGCCGACCGCGCGGCCGAGCTCGCGCATTTCGTGGTGCGCTTGCTATCCGCCAGCCACGGGCGCGGCAAGTTGCTGATCGCGAGTCGCCCGGCGGCGGTGCGCGCGCTCGAGACGCGCGCGTTCGCGCGCGAGCAAGTCGACTGGGTCTGGATGGCTTTCGACCCGCGCCAGTCCGCCAGCGCCCTTGGTCCGGGGGGCGACCTGCCGGATTACTGCACGACGCCCTTCCTGGCCCAGTGCTACCGCTTCGCGCTCCCGCGCAACATCGAGGGGCCGGCAGGCCTGCTCTCGGAAGTCGTCGACTTGGTATGGCGCTACGCGCGCGACAAGAAGAAGGATCTGCCGGACGCCGACGTGGACCGGTGTACGACGGTCCTGCGGACCCTCGCCTACGAGGAGGTGCTGCGCGGCGAGGCGCGCGCCGACCTGGTATGGCCGGCCGACTTTCCCGATTCGCTGCGCGAGGCCTTGCTCGAGCTGCGGCTACTGGATCAGCGTTCCGGCGCGCCGCGCTTCGGCAGCGTCGTCGTCCGCGATCATTTCGCGGCGCGGCACCTCCTGGAAGGTCCCGAGCGCTTGCCACCCGGGCTCGAGTCGACGCGCTGGCGCGGGCCGATCCTGCAGGCGGCCGAGTTGCTGCTGGGAGAGGTCTGGGCAGACAAGCACGTCGACATCCTGATCGAGGCATTGCCCCACTGCATCCGCGCCCACGATCGGCCGCTCCACCATCGCGTCGCCGAGCGCTTCTCCCGGCCCTGCTCCGCGCGGGACCCCCGGACGCCGCGCGACCTGGCCGGGCCGGCGAAAGCGGCGTCGTGCGCGCTCATTCCCGCGTCCGATCTGTACTACACCGGGCACCTGGTCGAGTGCTGCGAAGTGCTGGCCACCGTGCCCTTCGAGGATCTGGAAGCGCGGGACAAGGCCTGGGCGGCGCACCAGCTGGCCCTGTGCCTGTGGCGGGTGAAGGCTCCCGCCCTGGCGCTGGCTTGCCTCGACAAAGCCGATGCCATCGGCAGGGATGCCCGCGGGGATCGCAACCGGCATGCCCGCGAGGGCACGCGCGCGACCTTGCTTGCCGAGACCGGGAAGGTCGACGCTGCAGCCGTGCTGGCGGCGCGAAAGCGCCGGGGGCACGCGCTCCAGCACCGCCACGACGACGCCGCAAGGGACGCGATCGACCTGGTGCGCATCGACGCGCTGCGCTTGGCGGAGCGCCTGCGGAACGAGACGTCCGGCGACATCACGGCCGCGCTCGCCGATCTGGAGGCCGCGGCCGCCAAGGTAAGCGGCGACCATCGCGAGCTTGCCAGGCGGCTCGAGACGCCCACGGCCGCCGGAGCGAGCTATCTGGACGCGTACCTCTCCGCCCTGCTGCCCGAACTGTCTCGCCGCGGCATGGTGGGCCAGGCCGCCTGGATCAGGGCGCGGGTCGACGAGCTTCTGGGCGATCCGGCCGGCGCCCGCTGGCTCCCCCCGACGTGCCGGGCGTTCCTCCTGGCCAATCGCGGTCTCACGCTCATGGCGAGCGGCGAGAGTCCGCTTGCCGAGGCCGATTTCGGAGCTGCCTACGAGATTTTCAGGTCGCTGACCCCGGGGTATCGGCTCCACGAGTTCGGGATGCTCGCCTTGCTCGAGCAGCTTGCAGGTGAACCCGGTTCGCTCGGATCCGCGGAGGTGCTCGCCGACTTCCGGAGCCAGCGGGAGTGCGTCATCGCGGGGGCCACTCGCTGGCTGCGCGTCACCGGGCTGTGGCCCGCCGCCGAATCTCTCCCTCGGGATCCAGACCTGGCGGTGCCTCCCGCCGGCCCCGAACTCCCCGATTGGGTGCTACGAAAGGTCCTGGCGGGCTAGCTACAGGGCCAGCAAGCCAAATGTCGCGGGTGGAACGACCAGGCGCGCTCCGGGCGCCAGGTTCGCGGCGAGCCACTGCCCCACCTCGGGCGGCGCCATCTGGCAATCGATCGCGAGCGCCGAGTCGCCGGCGACGACCACCACAGGTTCGGCCTTGACACCGTCGAAGTCCAGCGACAGCGCGACGAGCAGGCGCTGGCCGGCCAGCGCCGGATCCGGCAGGGCGAGGGTCGCCCGCAGCCGGCCCTCGTGGGTCAGGTGCGGCCGCTTCTCGGGGGATGCCGGCAGATCGATCGCGTCCTCCCGGCCGTCGCGCCGGAACAGCGTGACGGTCATGGCCGAAGCGGCCTCGTAGCCCGCCAGCGCCCGAAAGGCTCGAACGATGGGGAGCCGGCGCAGCAGGAAGAGGATGTCGGCGGCCAACCCTTCGCCATCATGATTGCTCGACGCCGGAACCGCCTCGAAGTGGCGAGGCGCTTCCCGGGCAGCGTCGGCCACGCCGGCTCCGGTCTCGGGCACCGCGGGAACGTCGGGCATTGCCGTCCTCCTTGTCTGCAAGCGATTATCCACCGCCCGGCGGCTCGAGGCAATAACGTCCGACCCCACCTGTCCATTCCCGGAATAACGAGGAGCGGTCGGTCGTTGAGGTCTTGAAGGAGACCGCCGAAACAGGCGGAATCAGGAGGGCCGATGACGGGATTGAAGAACGGGAGATCTCTCCGTACCATTTCCGGCAGCCACGCAACCGGTCGCCGGAGCTCGTTCCAGCACACCATGCCCGCCCCCGCCACGCCCTCCTTCCAGGATCTGCTCGCAGGTGCCCTGTCCGAGCGAGACAGGCTGATCGCGGCGTTCGGCGGCGACGTCGATTGGGCCGCCCTCCACCGGGGACGGATGGACGGGGAGGGGGCCGAGCGCTGGGAAGCTCTCCGGGACTGCCCTTGCATCTGGGACCTCTGGCTGCGCTACAGCGGTGCTGCCGAGGATTTCCTCCGGGGTTGCTGGGTCTGGGACGCTCCCCTCGACGACGAAGGCGCCGCCCAGCTCGCCTCGGAGGTGTTCGCCCGCCTGATCCGCTACCTTCCCAGCTTCAGTCGCTCGAGTGGCGACGCCCTGGCCAACTGGTTGCGGCGTCCGCATGCGGTGCAGGTCTTCCAGTCCTACCTGACGAAGTGCGGGGCGACGGCCAAGACTCACACGAACGCGGCCGGCGCGGTGGTGGAGACCCGGCAGGCGCGCGTCGAGCCGCACTCGACCGTGCCGGGGGACCTGGCCGGCGACCACGCGTCCGGCTACCGCAGCGAGTTCGGGTCGCTACCCGACGCGGGGGAGGAGGCGGAGGACGAAAAGGCGCGCCAGGAGTTGCTGTGGCTCCAGTCCCGGGAGCTGGTCTGGCTGCTGGAGGCGTGGGACGCCAGGCCGCAGACCTACTACCCGCGGATCTGGGAGCTCTACCTGGACGGGCTCGCCGGCCAGGAGAAGGTGACGGACGCCGCGATCGGAGCGGCGCTTGCGGCTGGCGTGGGGCGGGCAGGCCCGGACGGCAAGATCCAGCCCTTCAGCCAGACATTCGTCAACCATCGCCGCTTGCGCGTGATCGAGTTCCTGCGCTTTCTGCTTCACGAGGGTCGCCAGATTGCGGCGCGGGGAATCGATCATCGCGACATCTGGCTATGGGCGTGGCAGTTCCGTGCCGGATTCTCGATCGCAGCTGTCGCGGACGATCTGAATCTGCCCGAGACCGAAGTGAGGCACCGCCTGGAGCGCATTCGCGAGCGGGTCCGGCAGGCCTGGATCGCCAGCCATCGATACGGTGAATGGAAGTACGATTAGGATTCGGCCATGACCATCGCAGACGCTTCGCAGTCGCCCTTTCTGCCCATCGGCCAGGGGGCCCGGGACGCGGCGCGCGCCGTGGCCGCGACTTTCAGCATCCCGGAGGTCCGCAAGCGCGTCCTCGCCAATCGCCTGGCACGCCAGGTATTCCTCGACTGGGCCGCCGATAGCGGGTTCGAGGTAGTGGAAGAGGCCGCCTACGCTGATGCGCCGGATGTCGTCGAGGTGCTCGATGTCTGCGACGTCTGGATCGCCGGCCGGCGCGTGGGCGTCTCCGCGCTCATGCCCGGCGAGGGCCGCCGGCCGCGCGTGGACTGGCGAGCCCTGAATTACGGGTATCACGCCGATCTCTATGCATTCGTGGAGCTGACCGACGCCCTCGACGGGGGCACGCTCGTCGGGCTGGCGAGAAACCGGGAGTTCGTGAAAGAAGGGCGCCATCGCGTGGCGACGGGCCTGTACTTCGACCTGCCGGCGGCGGCCGTCCTGCCGCCCACCGCCTTCGCGGCCCTGCTGGCCGAACCGCCGGCCGGCGTCGATCCGCCGCCGGGAGCGCTCGCCCACGAGGAGGTGTTTCCGAAGCTCGGGGATTACCTGCGCGACGCGCTGCGATTGCCGACGGGCGTGCCGGGCGCCGGGCGGCATGCGGCCTCCGATGCCTGGGAGAGCTTGCCCCCGGAGGCGTGGCGCGTCCCGATCGAGGCGCATGACCTCTTCGAAGCTCACTTGCTGGCATGCGCAACCTGCAGGCGACGCTTCATCGCGCTGCGGAAGGCTGAGCGAGCCGGCTCGCTCGATCTGCAAGAGGCCGAGTTCCGGGCGCAGGACGAGCGGGCGGTGATAGACCTGGCCGCCGCGCTGGCCGTGCGCGGCCTGGCGGGAAGGGCTTCGGCCAGTTCGGCCGAGCACGGCACCTACCCCGTAGCCGGCGCCACCGGCCTGACGATACGCGCCCCGGCCGACGCGGCGCGAGGCCCATGTCTGACCGCCGAGGGGCGGGTCGAGGGCCGGCTGTTCCTCGAGGGCGCCGCGAGCGAGGTGGCGGCACTGCGGCAGCTGACGGCCGAACTGGTGCTGGGCGGCCAGGTCGTCGAGCGATTCCCCGCGACGGTCTCCGGAGCCGTCGTCGAACTCGACCACGACCTGGCGGACGGAGCGCTGACCCAGGCCCTGGCCGAGGACCTGGCCGCGGTCGGCCGGCTGGCCGTCGGACCCGGCGAGTTGCGCTTCGAAGCGTCGACCTGATCAGGGCTCCAGGCCGCAATCGTGCGGCCCGCGCGGCGCCTCGCCCGCTGAGGCGATAGCCACTTCGTGCCGATTGCCCCAGGCTGCCAGGGCTACGAGCAGGCGCAGCCACGCCCCGTGCGCCCTGCCGGCGGGGAACTTCTCGAAATGTGCCCTGAGCTGGCGCAGGTCGCGGGGCCCGATGCGTTCGAGCGGCTCGGTGGCCAGGCGAGTCGCCGGCCACTCGGGACTTTCGGGCGCAATGGACGCCGAGGGGTAGGGCTGGAGGTCGAGCGCCTGGCAGGCGAGCGGCGAAAGCCGTGCCAACGCCGGGCCCGCCTCCGGATCCGCCGGGGGATGGCCGGCGCGGGAAGCCAGGACGACGACGCGCGCGGCCGGCCCGAGCGGGATCTTGAACAGGGCGGACCAGAGGTGATCGCAGCCGCGCGCCCTCGGGACCGGGACGAGAGTGGATCGATCCGGGCCGGCACCGGCTCCGACCGCGCGGAACAGCAGCGACGGGTCGGCGGCCCAGGCCGCATCCAGCACCGCGTCGATGGCGGCGGGGCCCGCCCAGCCGAGGTAACTGGCCAAGGCGTCCCCGCGCGGGTCGAGCGCGGCGCACTCGCCCGCGCGGCCCGCCAGAAGGAAGAACGCGACGCGGGCATCTTGCGCGAGAGGCTGATAGCCGGCGGCCCGCGCGATTGACATGGCGAAAGCGTCGCCTTCCAGGGCATGGATGCTCACCTCGTCCTGCGCCGACCCCGGCGGGAGCGCCCGGAGGTGAGAAAGGGCGGCCTCCCGATCCGCGTCGTCCGGGGACCTGGCAAGGCGCAGCAGCGCGGTGGCCAGGCGGCGGTTCGAGATGCGCTGCGCCGGGGATTCCGCCACGACCAGAGCGGTCTCGAGCGTACCTTCGACCCGTGGGGACGCGATCCAGCCCCTCTCGAAGATCAACCGGCGCAGGCGCGGATCGCCCGTTCGGTACCAGAGGCGGCAGACCTCGTCGACGGCCTCCTGTCGCTGCAGCAGGCCGGCGGCGGCGAGCAGTCGCGCGGCGATGGCCCGATCGGGAATCGCGATGGCCGCGCCGGCCAGGAGGCCGGCCGCCGCCGCGGAGCCGTCGGCCAGCAACTCGCGGATTGCGGCCTCCCTGGCCTGCGCGCCCAGTTGCGAGTCCCGCCCGACGAGCCCCTCGAGCAGACGGCGCCGCACCTTGCCCTTCACACGGAAGAGACGGCCGGCGGATCGATGCTATTTCAGCAGATCCCCGACGAGGGTCGCCCCGCCGCGGGCGGGGAACCTGAAGTCCATGTCGTTCGCCAGTACCTGGATCATGACCGCGAACGCCTCTCCCAGCTCGATCGGCTGGACCTCCGGCCGGCGCTCCCGCAGGAACCCGTGGGCCTGCGAGAACGTCTTGAACAGGCCTTGCCGCACGAGCAAGCCCGCGGCCACGGCCGCCGAGCGGTGGCGCCCGAGCCAGCAGTGGAGGTAAACGGTCTGGGCGGGTCCCGCCCCTAGCGCCGCCTCGACCGCCAGGACCGCGCGCCGCAGCAGGGCGGGGTCCGGGGAAGCTTCGATGATCGGCACGTAGCTGAAGAAACGTCCCGAATCGCCCAACAACGCGGCGAGCACTTCCCGCGGGCGCTCGGCGCAAACCGCCACGACATGCGTGACCATCAAGTGCTCCCGCAAGATCGACACGTCGATTGGCTCGCACGGCAATGACCCGAGGTAGAGTCGAGTCGTAAGCTGGTCGAAGCTGATCCCCATCTACCGGTAATACTTCTTAGGCGGCGTCCGTATTCCATTGCGGACCACTCGAAAACTTCTCCGGTTCAAATCCTGCAGCAAGGGAACGAAACCGATCGCATCGCCAGCAAGGGGGGCAGGTCGTGCCAGAAGTCGATGAAGCAGTCGCGAAACTGATGCCGGGCGCGGAAGCGCTGGTCGCCAGGGCGGAGAGGCTGAGGGAGCAGTTCCGGCATGACGATCTCGCCTGCCGCCACTGGCTCGCCGCCTTGCTCGACCGGCACGGACCCATGGCGGCCGACGTGTCTCCCGGCCTGGACGCCGATTCGGTGCGGCGCGACACGCTCGATGCGCTGGAGCGGGGGGACGCAGGGGCGCCCGCCCCCATCGGCGACGTCGTCGGCGAGGCGGCCGACCGGGCGGCCAAGCGCGAGCGGCCCGCGGTCGGCGAGCGGGATCTGGCGTTCGTCATCCTGCGGTTGGCGGGCTTGCCGGTAGGGGACGCGGCGCCCGGCGGCGCGACGACCGCCGGGGAGAAGGCCGCGAAAGTCGTGGGCGGCCGGAAGCGCAAGACTCCCGCACTCGACCATTTCGGTCGCGACCTCACGGCCGAGGCCGCGGCGGGCAAGCTCTCGCCCGTGGTCGGCCGCGATCTGGAGCTCGACCTGGTCATCGAGACGCTCTGTCGCCACACAAAGCGCAATCCGGTCCTGGTGGGGCCGCCGGGTGTCGGAAAGACTGCCATCGCCGAGGGTCTGGCGCAGCGCGTCGCCGGCGACCTGGTCCCCGATCTTCTCAAGGGGGCGAGAATCGTGGCGCTCCAACCCTCGCTCCTCGAGGCCGGCGCCGGCGTCAGGGGCCAGTTCGAAGAGCGGCTGCAAGCCATCCTCGAAGAGGCGGCAGCTACCGGAACGATCTTGTTCTTCGACGAGGTCCACTCCTTGATCGGCACCGGCGGCGCGGCGGGCACCGGGGACGCGGCAAACATGCTCAAGCCCGCGCTCTCGCGGGGCGAGCTCGCGTGCGTCGCGGCGACGACCGACGCAGAGTACCGCAGGTACATCGAGCAGGACGGAGCGCTCGAGCGGCGCTTCCAGCCGATTCGCGTGCAGGAGATGACGCCGTCGCAGACGCTTGGCGTGCTGCGGACGCTGCGCGACCAGTTCAGGGCGAAGCGCAACGTGGCGGTCGGCGACGAAGTCCTGGCGTGGCTGGTCGAGTTTGCCCGCGAGGCGCTGCACAACCGGTTCTTCCCCGACAAGGCCGTCGATCTGCTCGACCAGTGCGTGGCCAACGCCCTCGCTCAGGGCAAGGACGCCGTCACGCTGGCAACGGCGGAAGGGGTCGCACGCCGCATGGTCGGCATGGCCGTGGCGGTGCGAGAGCGGCTCGAGACGCTCAGGTCGCTCCTGGGCGAGCGCGTGCCCTTGAGACCCGAGGATGAAGCGGCCCTGTTCAATCGCCTCGAGGTCACGCTTCGCGGGCTCGACATCAAACCCGGCAGGCCCAACGGCGTGATCCTCCTGACCGGCTCCGCGGCGAAGCAGGCCGACGGCATGAGCCGGATCCTCGCCGAAGCGCTCGCCGGAGCCGCCGAGCGCGTGGTGAGCATCGACTTCGCGCAGTTCAACCATCCCGGGGCCATCACCAGCTTCCTGGGCGCCGGGCCGAGCTACGTCGGCTACAACGCCGAGTTGCCCATACACCGGCTCATCCAGATGCCGATGGGAGTCTTGCTGGCCCACAACGTCGATGCCTGCGACCAGTCCGTCCTCACGGCGCTGTCGAAGGCGCTGCATGACGGGTTCCTGACGGACGCGGCGGGCAAGCGGATCTTCCTCAGCGAGGCCATGGTGGTGTTGACGGCGAGCCTCGATCCGGGCGCGGCGCCCAAGGCCGCCTTCGGCTTCGGGGCCGACCAGCGGCAATCCGGCGCGCCGGCGGACGCTCGCAAGGCCGTGGCGGCCGAGCTGGGGGAGAATTTTGCCGAGGCGATCGACGTCATCATCACCGATCTGGCCTCGTCCGAGGACTCGACGCAGCGCTGGCTGGAGACCGCTCTCCTGCCGGCTTTCGCGGCGCGCTACCGCAAGGTGGGGGTCGAGGTCCTCTGGGACGCGGAGCTGGTCGGGTGGCTCGTGGCCCAGCGCGAGCACGCCCCCAATTTGCGGGCGTGGGAGCGCCTGGTCGAGGATCGCCTGGGCCCGAAGATCGCGGGGTTCTGGGCGGAGCCCGGCGGTGACCTCCGGGCACTGCTGGTCACCGTGCAGGATCAGGTCGTCGTCGTGCAGATGCGCGACCAGTAGAAAGGCGGGAAAACGATGCCAGACAAAGCGCAACGCCTGCGGGCCGTTTACGACCACCTGATCGACCTGATAGAGAAGAAGTTCGGCTCCGACGCGAAGCTCATCAAGCACCCCGAGGGCCTCTCGTTCGGCATGCTGTACAAGTCGGCGGCGTCCATGACCAGCGTGCTGCCGTGGCGATCCGACGACGCGGTCGTCGCCACCCGGTCGTACGTGGTCACCGGCGCCACCATCGACGCCGACCTGATGCGCCTGCTCCTGGGCGTCAACGCGAACTCTCCCAACGGCGCGTTCGCGATCGACGACGAGGGCGACATCGTCTTCTGCCACACCATCCTGGGCAACTCCGTGAACCTCGACGAGCTCATGAGCTCGATCACCGGGGTCATCACCACGGCCGACGAGTACGACGACATCATCACGGCGAAGTGGGGAGGGATGCGCGCGCTCGACAGCATCCGCGCTTCCGCATACATGAGCGGCGCGAAGTAGGAGGGTCGCACAGTGCAGTTCGACAGCCAGAACCAGGAGAAGACCTATCAGCAAGTCAAGCAGTGGGCGACGGAGATCTTCGGCGAGGACGTCTACTTGCGAAAAGACGCACCCGAAGTGTCCATTCCACGCGGCAGCACGATGCTCCGCATCCAGGTTCACGACTGGGGCGAGGGGAAGGTTGGCATCCGCGCCCTGTCGTACATGGTCGAGGGGGCCGAGATCGACGAGGCGCTGATGCGCTTCCTGCTCGAGAAGAACGACGACGTCGTGTTCGGCGGATTCGGCATCGATTCCGACGGCGACGTCGTGTACCAGCACTCCATCCTGGCGACCGGCATGGACAAGGAGGAGTTCCGCGCGGCGGTCAAGGCCGTGGCCGCGGTGGCGGACGACTTCGACGACGAAATCGTTAGCCGCTGGGGCGGGAAACGAGCGCTGGAACGGTAGATCGGTTGCCGGACCAACCGGAAGCTGGCGGCGCGTCGTCCCTGGACGCGCCGCTTCGCCGTGATCGCCATTTCACGCGCATCTTCTGCGTGTTCCACTTCGATCCGGGAAGCGCGACCGATCCGTCGCTCGGGCTGCTCGGGTCCGGGCCCCTCTGGCGGGTGCGCGGGCCGGAAGATGCAAGCCGCGAGAACGAGGTCAAGTTCTTCCTGCCATCGGTTCGCAACTACCTGCTCGCGGCGCCTTCGTACCGCCTGGTCGAGACCCATGAGGTGGCGCGGTGGTACGGCGGCGACCTGCGGTTCGCCGGGGTAAAGAAGCCCGACGTCAGGGCGCGGGAGGACTATCGCTTCACGCTGGCGAATGGCCTGGTGCATCTCTTCCAGGGGACCGGCATCGGCACTGACGCTCGAGTTCCGCCTCCGCGCGCGCGCCTCGGGGGCGGGGAATCGCAGGATCTCACGCTTCGCGACCTGGTGCGCTTCAACTTCGCGGTTTCGCGGCTCGATCGGTCCCAGAAGCTGCTCATCAGGCGCGAAGGGCCAAATGAGCGCAATCTGACGCAGGCGGCCGAATTGCCGGAGTATGCGCTGCTGATGAACCCCACCGGCCTCTTCCTGCACGACGTGGCCGAACTCTTGCTGCAGGCGGCCGGCCTGTCGGACGTGCGGGTCGAGTTCCTCAACGAGCGGGCATTCAAGGTCCAGACCTTCGCGCAGCTCGCCGAGCCCGAGCCGCTCGAGCGCTTCGGCGAGGCGCTGTACTTCCTGCGGCGAGTCGCCAACGAAGGCTACATGCCGTTGGCGGCCGACCTGGACGTCGAGCGCGGCCCCGAGATAGTCCGGAACTACGGCCATTCGGTCCATGGCTGCGCCCTCGAGGGCGTCGCGACCCTGGAGACGGCGTGGAGGCACGAGTTCTCGAACGAGTTCATCGACCGGGCGCGGACGAGCTACTTCGCCCACTACCTGCTCGCATTGCACCAGCGAGCGGCCTCGTTGATGCTCGCGGCCGAGGCGGGACGGCTGCCCTTCGTCCCCGAGGATGCCGACAGGCGGGGCGCAGCCCGCTTCGAGGAGTTTCGGCGAGGCGTCAATCGGCTGCGCATTCGCACGATCAACTTCAACCTGCACCACCGCTTCGACACGGTCAGCGCCATCACGCCCTACGCACAGTTCTACGGTCTGTTGCGGGCGCGCCTCGGCCTCGACGATCTGGCCAACGAGACGCGCGAGGAGGCGACCGAAGTCGAGCAGCAATTGCGGGCAATGGCGGACGATCTGCAAGCGCGCGCGAGCCGCAACCTCAACGTCTTCCTGTCGGTCCTGGGCCCCTTCGGCGCGTTGCTCGCGCTGTTCGGCACCAACCTGGGTCTGTACTCCGACTTCCAGGGAGCCTTCTACACCAGTCCCTGGTTCCTGATTCCGGTGGGCGTCTGGCTGATCTCGACGTTGCTCCTCGTGCGGGTCGCCGATCCCGGGCTGCCGGGCCGCCTCTTCTGGGCCGGCCGTTCGCGAGTCGGGGACGGCCCGGCGACATTACCCGCTGCCGGCCGGGAAATCAGCGCGACCGTACCGCGGGCGGGAGAGCGCTCCGCCCGGCGCGAGGCGGGCGGGTAGCGGCTAGACCTCCCGAGTCCTCCCCTACTGCCTGGCCGGCTCGTCGATGAGGTGGCGGACCGGGCTCACGCCGTTCTGGTGCCGCGGCGCCTCCGCCACGGTCCGGACCGTGTAGGCCGTCTCGCTGGGGACCAGCGCCAGGCGAACTTCCTCGGGCTCGGGATGCTGCCACAGCTTCCGGCCCAGGGCGCGGCGCAGCCAGAAACTGGCCCACTGGTAGTCGACGAGCGGCTTGGTGAGCAGCAAGAACGCCAGGGACGGGACGATGGGCAGCAGATAGCGCAGCGCCGCGTCGGAATCCGAGAACATGGCCATGTAGGCGACGTTGAAACCGAATTCGGCGGCGATCAGGCAGACCGCGATGACGAGGTAGGTGACGGGCCCGCGCCGGCGCATTCCGGCTTCGTCCTCGTCGCAGACCTCGTTGCGGAGGCCGTCCTTGCGGTCGCCCAGCTCGTAGCCGGACTCCAGGACCCGCCGCTGGTAGCGGATGACGGCGAGGTGGACCAGGCTCTTGACCAACGTGACTTCGGCGTAGATGAGGATGAACGTCCACGCGAGGCTCCAGATGATCGAGGCGCGCAGGCCGCCCAGCCATTCGAGGTACTGGAACTGCATGCCGAAGATCGCGCACACCGCGATGGCCGCCGGATAGGTGACGAAGATCAAGGTCACCGCGGTGGCGGCGAGCAGCAGGATCCCGAGCCGATCCTGGTACTTCTGCTCGCGCAGCATGAGGGCCCACTCGGGCGCGGTGAAGCCGCGCTCGGCTTCCCAGACGCCCAGGGCGGCCTTCAGCGCCTCGAAGAGATCCTTGCGCTTCTGCTCCCAGGACGCGAAAGTCTCGCGTACCACGGCCGACACCTTGAGCTTTTCCTGGTGGGCCTCGAGCTTGTTGGAGCGGTCGCGCTTGCGCAGTTCGGCTTGCTGCGCGGCACGCACTTCGTCGCGCTCCTCGCCGAGCCGGAGCAGCTCGCCCTTGGCGCGGGCGACCGCATCCAGGTGGGCTTCGCGGAGGTCCCGATCCTCGGGGATCTGCAGCGTATGGGGCGCCGTGGCGAGCACCGAGCGCACCAGCAGGACCGCCGGCAGGACGGTACACAGCGAGCTCAGCACGAACTGCAGGGCCGGACGGGTACCGAACACCGCGTAGCCGGACAACGCCAGCGGCACCAGCACCCCGCCGAACAGCAGCAGGCTGACGGCGAGTTCCCGGCCGATCTGGGCGCAAGACAATCCGGAGAGGCGCTCCCGCTTCCAGGCCTCGAGCTTCTCGGCGAGCCTGCGAGCCTCGTTGGCGGCCAGCGTCGAGACGCTCGCGGCACCGAGCACGCTGTGGGCGTAGGCATCCGCAAGCTTGCCGAGCGGGGGGATGTCGCGGGCGTTCGTGCGGGACTCGTCCCTGAGCTGGAGCGCGCGCGCCGTCAGATAGCCGAGCCGCGCGACGAAAGCGCCCGCGCCGGCCGCGACGAGTACCTGGTACAGCCACACCGGCTGGGCCCAGCCCAGGGCGGCAGCCAGCGCCGCCCCGGCCACGACCGCGGCGGCGCTGCACAGCCACGTCCCGAGCAAGAACAGGCCCAGGGCGTGGACGGCGCGGCGCGAGCGAAGGTCTTCCCGGTCGGTGGCCAGGGGATCTTCCGGCGGGCGAACGCCGGTGCGAAGCGCCTCGACTTCGGCCGCGCCGTGGCCGGCGCTCGATCGCACCTGCCCCAGGGAGTCGGGACCGTCGAGGAAACGCGTCTCGCGCCGGACGTGCAGCTCGCGGTCGACGGCGGCGGAATCGGGCGGCGAGCCCAGGTGATCCCGGTAGGCGCGCCGCGCCTGGCGGGCCGCCTCGTCGGCCGCGGGAAACCGTTGCGTCGGAAAGACGTCGTTGCTCACGTTCCTTACCTCCCGAGCGTGCGGATGATAGCTGTCAGTCCCTTGGGCGAGCTCATGGCCACCGGGCTGAGGGCGAACACGCGATCTCTATCCAGGCCGTCCAGCAGCGGACGGAAATGGTCGGTCCGGCGCGGCTCCGTGAACATGAACGCGAGCACCGAGCTTGACGCGAGGGCCCGCAACGGATCGGTCCAGCGAACCGGATCGATCGGGTCGAAGTTGGCGTGCGGGCGGGCGATCGGCTCGTCGGCCCCGTCGCCGAACACCAGGATGGCCGTGCGATAGCCGCCGCGCTGCGCGTCGCGAGCGTCGCGCAACACCCGATCGAGCCCGTCCCCGTACGCGGTGCCGCGCTCGTCCCACCGCTCGCCGTCCGAGTAGGCAGCCAGGACGGCCGCAAGCTCGCGGCCGGAGGGCTCGCGCCGCGGGTAGATGGGGAAGATCGTGTCGGTCATCCGGTAGATGGCGAGCCGATCGAGCACCGGATCGAGGGCGTGGGCGATCGTGCGGAGCGCCGCGATGCTTCCCTGGCGATGCGGCCAGCTCGACTCGGAGCAGTCGAGCAACGCGATCGCCGCGACCGGCTGCTGCTTGCTGCAGCCCCCGACGACGGCGCTGGCGACCCCCAGGGTCAGTAGCAAAGACGCTTTCAGACCTCCGACGCCAGACATCTGGCCTCCTTTCGGCGTGTCATCGCTCACATGCAGTACGGATCGACAGGCTCGGGTATTCCGCGGACGTCCCGCGGGAATACCCTCCCCCGGCCGGCCGTTCGGGAGCTGGCGCGAGATGTCCGCCGGAAAGGGAAAACGCCATGAAGGCCAACATCGCCCTGAACCTCGGTATCGCGGCGGCCGTCGCCGCCCTCTCCGCGTCGGCGCTGGCCGTGCCTGGCTGCGTCGCCGTCGTCCCGGGGGCCGCCACCGACCGAGCCGGCGGCGTGTTTCACATCCAGGGTCCGACGCCCGATGGCGGGAACGTCGCCATGACTTTGCCGGGCAGCCGCGGGCTGCTGATGGCGGGGCAGCTCGCCCGCGTCGAGCTCCTCTTCCGGTTCGCCGACGGCACGACGCTGCCGCGGAGCATCAACGACTCGCAGCGCCTGGCGGGCGAGCAGTTCGCGGTCGAGGTCACCGGCGTGCCCGAAGGTCCCGTGGGCGTGGCCATCACGCTGCTGGACGCGGATGAAGGGGTGCTCGGGACCGGGACGGGGGCCGGGATGGTCAAGGCCGGCGCGCGCACGACGGTCGACGTCGAGATCTTCGTCAACACCCCCACCGGGGACGTGCTGGTGCGCGGGCGCGTGACGCGGGACAGCCGGCCGCCGAGCGTCGCCATCGGCACGCCCCAGCCCGGCGCGAGCGACGCGGGCGGCGGAGCCTTCGCTCAGCCGGCGACGATCGCGGACGTGAAGATCCTGGCCGGGCGCTACGCCATCAAGGCCCAGGCCAAGGTGCGGGGCAACGCGTTCCCGGACGCCGTGGGCCTGCTCGACCGGTCGCTCAAGGTCGAACTGCTCAAGAAGTACCGCCGGCTCAAGCTCTCGGTCGCCGTGGACGACGCGGCGCCTGCGGACAAGCGCGCGCGGCCGTTTCAGCTAAAGGATCCCGCCGGCAATCTGCTTGCCGACGGCACCCTCCAGCGCCTCGACGCGGCGCTGCCGGTGGTGGTCGACGTGAGCCGCTACGACTGGATCGAACTCCTGCTGCCGCGAGTCGACTACGACTGGGACTTCCTGCCCTTCGAGGAAGTGCGGTTCGGCGGCATCCGCTTCGAGCGGTGATCGCCGGCGCGCTACTCGAACAGGATCAGCTTCCGGAATGCCGCGCTCCAACCCGCTTCCGGCCGCTTGCCGGTAGCCCACGGCGATTCCCAGAAGCGCGGGTCCGCCTCCAGATCCCCCGCCAGCCAGCGCTCGGCGGCCGCGAAGACCCGGTCGCGTTGCGCCCGCATGTCGGCCACGTGAGCCAGCGGATCGACCGGCCGCCCCAGATCTTGCAGCAGGTAGGCGGCGCACGCCGCTTCCAGCCGGAAGTGGTCCCGTGCCAGCGCGGCGTGGGCATTCGCGAGCAACGATGCTCCCCGATCCGCCCGGCCGGCCGCGGCCAAGTGGGCGCCGAGCTGCAGGCCGATGAAAGCGGCCTCGGGCTGATCGGCCAGGCCGTGGCGATCGAGGAAGGCGAGGCCGCCCTCGACGGTGGTCGCGACCCAGACACCGAAGCGGAGACTCTCTGCAACGGCCGGCAGCGCACATGCCAGATTCCGGTAGAGGTAAGAGACGTTGAGGGCCTGATCCCCGTAGCCGGCCGCCTGGAGCTCTTCGTGGGACGCCAGGGCCTTGCCGAACGCTTCCCGCAGGCCATCCTCGGCGATCCGGCGCTCCCCGGGGGGGGCCAGGCGAAGCGCCACCGCGAGCGCCAGGACCAGGTCGTTGCGATCGCGGCAAACCTGGTCGGCCAGATCGGCGGCGGCATGTGCCCGCAGCTTCGCCGCGAACGAATCGATCGCCCCGGCGACCTGGCCTTCCTTGAGGGCCAACCTTCCCGCCGTGCCGGCGATTTCCGAAGCGAGCACCCCCTCGTGGTCCGGAATCAGGCGCTGCGCCAGGTCTAGCAGCGTCCGCGCGGCATGGAGCTCGTTGAGATCCAGCAAGGCCGAGCCGAACTGCTGCGCGATCTGCGCGGCCACGGCCGGAAACGACTCGAGGTCGCGCAGCCGGCCGGCCTCGAGCAGCAGATCGGCCATCTCGCCGTACCGTCCGCCGTAGTATGCGCCCTTGGCATCCCACAGCGACATGGTCGCGAGCTGCGCCGCGTCGAGCTTGCCCGCCCAGGTCCGCAGCAGAGCCACCACGGCGTCGCGCCGCCGGGGTTCGCGGCGCCGCTGGAAGTGCAGCGCGGCGGCAACCAGGAGGTCCGCGAGGGCTCCGCGCCGTGCCGGAGGGCGGCGGTCGGCGAGCAATCCCAGGGCATCGGCCCATGAGAGCGGCGACACGTCGGGCAGGTGCCGGCCCTCCGCGGCGCGGCGCTCGAGCTCCACCGAAGCGAAGTGGTCCCGCAGGAGCGGCGCGGCGAATGCCAGGCCGCCGGCGCCGGCCTTGAAGAACGGGAGCTGCCAGAACGCGCGGGAGTGCTTCACTTGCGCGGGAAGGTCGGCCAGACCAAGTTCGTGCCGGTCGGCCGTCACCATGCCCAGGGCGAGATCGCCCACGTGGCGCCGCCAGTCGGTCGTATCGCCCGCGGATCCGCGCCGGGCACCCTCGCGATCCCATAGCAGCCCCTCGACGCCGGCCAGCAAAGCTCCGAGCGGCAGCGAGGCGGCCGCGAACCGCGTGGCCTCCAGGAACTTGAAGCACTGATACGCCAGGGGCGTCGTGCAGCCCTCGGGCGCATCGCCAGGCAGCCTGCACGCGACGTCGGCTTGATCGTAGCTCCTTCGCACGGCCGCCTGGAGCTGCAGGCTTTCGCCGCCCCGCCACCGGTCGGGACGGCTGGAGAGGATCACGCGTGAGCCGGGAGCCGAACTCGCGGCGAGATCGGCGAGCAGGGCGGGAAGCCACGATCGATCTTCGTCCCGGTAGCCGCCTTCGTCGAGCCCATCCACGACGAGCCACGCCAGGTCTCGCGAGGCGCGGCGCCACCATGCGACGAGCGCGAGCCCGGTCGCCGGCGCGATCCACGTGCCGGCCTCGAGGAAGTAGACCGTCCGGCCGCCGGAGACCGCGGCCAATCCCGCTGATGCCAAAAGGGAGGTCTTGCCCGCTCCGCCGTGCCCCACCAGCAGCACGTGCGCGGTGCTCGAGGCCAGCCAATCCAGGGCGTCGGCGCGCGCCTCTCCCGCGACCACGTCCACGGGCACCACCTGGTCGAAGCGATCCCAGGGGAAGGGATCCCGGTGCCGCTCGAGGGAGGCCAGGCTCTCGGCGCGCGGTGGCGCCCAGCGCGCCGCCAGATCGCCGCTCCCTTGCCGGTGCTCGTGATCGAGCCGCGACACGAGGTCGTCCATTCCCGCGACGCCCACGGTTTCGCGGGGGAAGCACGAGCCGGCCCGGAAGGCGTTGAGGCCCTGCGGAACGTAGAGGAAGCGCATCCCGGCGGCCTCCGCGGCCAGCGCCTTCGGGCCGATCCCCTCGACCTTCGCGAATCTGCCGGCCCGGAAATCCCCGGTGAACGCGGCGCACTCGAGATCCCGCTTCCGGGCGATCGCCCAGGCCGCCGCGGCGAAGACCATGCCCGCCGAGCGGCCCCGCAGGGCGGCGTCGGCCGCCAGCCACACCACGAGCCCGGGCGCCGGCTCTCCGGGCCTGACCGCGGCCCAGGCCGCCGCCCAGGCTTCCGCGGCCGCGGCCAGGAATGCCGGATCGCACCGCCCGCCGCCCAGGATCCCGACGGCCTCGGCGCCGGCCGAAACCGGGGGCTGATAGGCGGTCAGGCGCACGGGTTCGAAGTGGCCGTGGCCGCCGAGGGTGGCGAGCACACCCGTCTCGACGCCACCAAGCAGCATGCCAGCGCGTTCTTCCAGCCATCCGTCGGCGGTGCGGGCCGCCAGCAGGTCGCCGGCCCGAAACTCGAAGGCCCGCGGGTTGCCCGCAATCCCGACAGGCTCGGTGCCGCTCTCCTCGGCCCGTGCGAGTTCCCAGAGCGCGAGCCGCAGGCCGAAGTGCCGGTCCCAGTCCAGCGCCGCCGGGAACAGCCTGGGGAGGTCGGCGGCTCCCGCCACGAGCGCGTCGAGCCGTTCGCGGGCAACTTCGGGGCAGAGCGCGAGCAAGGACCTGGCGACATGCCAGGCCTCTGCCGGAAGGGGGCACCTGCGGGCGCGCTCCCAGCTCACGCGCAAGCCGTCGAAGGGGAGCCCGGGGCACTCCAGGTAATCGGCCAGGGCGTCGAGGTCGGGCCGCGCCACCCTCGCGCTAGGGGCGATCACCCGCATTCACCGGCGGAGCAAGGCGCATGGCGGCGTGCAAGTCTGACCAGTCGAGGTTGTGGATCAGCCAGTCGAGGTCCGCGGGATTGGCGAAGTCGGCGTCTTCTGCCTTCACCCAGGCTACGATGGCGGACAGCATTTCCCAGAACCGCTTCGACGCTTCGCACTGGACGCAGCCGACTCGCCGGCCGATGTCGGCCTGCCGCCAACCCAGGATCTTTCCGAGGTAGAGGACCTCCCGCAACTTGCGCCCGGGCTTGCGCGCGTCGATTTCCCGGATGTGCCGGTCGAGGCCCTCGAGCAGCAGCGCCCGGTGCGTCTGCGCTACCGCCCGGCCCTGGTCTCCCGCCGCCTGCGGGTCGAGCCACTGATCCAGCGAATACTCCTCGCCGTGGGCAGGTTCCTGCTCCCAGCGCGGCCGCCACGACTCGCGCACCACCACGCTGCCGTCCTCCGGGTCTATCACCTCCGACTTCCTGGGCTGAAAGCCCCGGGCGATGCGCCAGTCATGCGACAGGTTGTTGAGGACGGTCTTGCACCAGCCCAGCAGGAACAGACCGGCCGCCTTGTCCGGATCGGCGGGCGATCGTCGATCGCTCGCCCCGGCGGTCGCCCGCGGATTGAAGTCGTCGAGGGCCACGACCAGTTTCTCCTGCAACAGCGCCACCAGGTCGGCCCGATCGGCCTCGCCGATCTTGGCGCTCTGGGAGTCGCGGCCTTCGGTCGCGTTGCGCCCGGCGAGATACCTGGCGCACCAGGGCTCCAGGAGCCTGGCTATCTGCGACCGCACGGCCTCGATGTCGGGGCGCTTTCGCAGTTGCCGGAGCGAGGCTGGCAGCTGCGACAGCTCCTGGCGCGCCGCGTGCAACTCGGCGTCGAGCCGCGCCGCATCCCCCAGGCGATCCGCGGCGCGCTCCCGGGCCCCCGGCTCGCCGCGCCGCTCCCCGTCGGTGCACTCCCAGGCTTCCTTGCGCGCTGCCTCCCGCTTCTTCTCGAGCGCCCCGACGAGCGCTTGGAACTTCATCTTGCGGCGGGCGACGTCGGTGAGGCCGCTTGCCCGGCACAGGCGCTGGTTGGTCGCCAGCAGGTCGGACAGCTTCGCGGGGAGATCGCCGGGGATCCCCTCGATCCGGAGAGCGCTTTGCGGGCTCTCGCTCTCACTCATCACCGACGAACTCCAGCGCGAGGTGCTCTGGCTCGAGAGCCCAGCGGCCGTCGGGCCATGCGAGCCCTGTCTCCCCGAGCCAGGCCAGGATTGCCGGCTCTTGCAGGCGGCGATCCAGCGGTACCCCCCCGCCGGCGGTGACCGTCGTGTCGAACGCGGGCTCGGTGGCGCCTTCGGGTCCGAAAGAGAGCGCCAGCGTCAGGCGTACCGTCTTGCCCGCGTGTTCCATTCCCACGGCGAGCGCGCCCTCCAGGCGGCCATCCGAAGTGAGCCAGGGGCCCTCGCCCGGCACGCGCGCTGCCGGGATCTCGTCGTCTCCTCCCGAGATCGCGAAAGATGCCGGCTCCGCCGTGCTCGCGGCCATGGCCGTCCGGCGCAGCAGGGCGGCCGGGAAGTAGACGATTTCGGCCTTGCGTCCGGGCGGATCGACCTCGGCCGCCAACCGGGCGCCGATCGCGTCTTGCCGGCAATCCGCGCAATGGAGCATGTGTGCCTCGAACATGGGGATCGCGGCGGGATCGATGCGGCGCTTCCAGTACTCGGGGATCCGGGGCCGCACCTCGTCGCATTCGAACGCCCAGATTTCCCCGGGGGGTTCCGCCTCGGGAAACCTGGCGAAGTCTTCGGGCCGTTCGAGCCGCGTCAGCTCCGAGAGGTCCAGCACGGCGTGGCCCCGCTCGTCCCACGTGCCGTGATTGTCGAAGACCGCTGGCGTCGTCGCTCCCAGGATCTCGGCCTCCACGTCGGAGCCCGTCGCGATGTCGCCGCGCAGGCCCACGGCGACGTAGACGTCCGAATAGAAGCGGTGCATGAGGGCCCGGAAGTCGGCAAGCACCCGCCTGGAGCCGGGCAGCACCGGGCACGCGTTGATCCGCCGGGCGCCGACGTGGACATCGCAGACGTCGAGCAACTCGGCGACGGTAGAGTCGGCGGCGAACGAGTCCCCCGCCCGCGCTTCGGCACCGTGCGCCGCAAGCCAGGCCAAGAGCCCCTCTCGCGCAAGGAGGTTGGCGAACACGCGCTTGCGAACCGGGGCGGTCGAGAATGTCGCCGCTTCCCGTCGCAGCGCCTCCCAGCGGTCGGGATCGATGCGGAAAACCGTGGTCATCATGCGCGAATCGCCTTTCTAGGCCCGGGGGTCCGGAATCTGAGCGTGGTCGTCGTGGTCGGCGCCGCCGCGGCGGAGCCAGCATTCGTGCAAGATCGCCGCCAGCAGGGCTTCGAACCCCTCGAAGCGGTCGGGAAGCTTCTCGCCATGGATTGCCTCGTGGCGCGCGAGCGCCCAGGAGAAGTCGCGTACCGTCGCCGCGAGCTCCGCCGCGGGCATGCCCGGGACCGCATTTTGCAGCCGGCTCCTGGCGACCTGGCTTGCGTACCCCAGCAGCGCCTCGCCGGCCGCGACTCGCGCGTCGTCGCCCGCGCCGCCCGCCAGAGCGCGGAGCCAGCCGGGGTACGCCAGCCGCGCCTGCTCGCGGGTCAAGCCGCGAGGCGGCCCTGGCGATGCGGTGAAAACGTCTCGGTCCGGCAACCTGGCTGGCCCTTTCGCAATCCCACGAAGTATCCGATGACCCTTCGCCGACGGCAAGCGCCGGTGAAACAGCGTCGGGAAGCAGAGGTGCCACATCGGATTCGGACTCCTGTCGAACTAGCCGGGCAGCGCGACGCGGACCACGCCGTTGTCGCGGTGGATGCGCACCACCCCGCACCTTTCGAGGCTCTCCAGGACTTCGTTGAAGTTGCGGGCTCCCACGGCGTGGGGGTCGAAGTCGCGATCGATGCGCGCGATCGTCTTGCGCAGCCAGCGGGTGTCCACCGGGCGATCCTGCGCCTGTACGTTCACGCACAGCCAGGCGATCCGGGCGACCTGCACGAGCGGATCGGGAACGCGAGGCATCGGGCGGACCGTCCGCGTCGTGCGGGTCTCGCGGGAGGTGATCGCCGCCCGGTCGGCCACGCCATCCACGGCGCCGCCCGGGGAGTCGTAGGCTACCAGGATGGCTGCGGGGACCTTTGGCATCGTCGCCCTCCTCTCCAGGGTTTCAACACTCCGTCAACGACCCGGGGCCAGCCCTTATTCGAGCCTCGGGGGAGATCCGAGTAACTGGTCCGCAGTCGTGAGAGCCGGCAAGACGCTCTCACTCTCCCTACCGCAGACGAATCGAGCGGATCCGGTTGCTGCCGGTATCGGCCACGTAGAGGGTTTCGTTCTTGAAGGCCAGGCCCGTGGGCCCGTTGAAGCGCGCCGCGTCGCCATAGCCGTCCACCGTCCCGGGGAGCCCGGTTCCGGCCAGGGTCGCGACCGACCCGTCGGCGCGGATGGCGCGGATGCGGTTGTTGCGCTTGTCCGCGAGATAGACCGTGTCGTTCGAGCCGACCGCGGCGCCCCACGGCGTGTTGAACTGGGCAGTGGCGCCTTCGCCATCCTTGAAGCCCGCAGCCCCGCTACCGGCTAGGGTCGCCAGCCAGTAGCTGTCGATCGCGCGGAGCGCGTTGTTGGCGGCGAGGTAGAGGCGGCCGGCGGACGCGGCCGTCAGGCAGTTCAGGCCCTGAAAGGTGGCCTGGGACAGGTACCCGTCCTTGAAGCCCGAAGAGCCGCCGCTGCCGAGCGACGTCACGTAGCCCTGTGGAGTGACGCGGCGGAGCCGGTCCTGGCCCCCCTCCGCGACCACCAGGGCATCGTTCCACCACGCGATGGCCGTGGGTGCCGAGAGGCGCGCGGCGGACCGATATCCGTCGGCGTACCCGGAGGTTGCCGAGCCGGCCAGCGTGGACACGGTGCAGCTCGGCAAGTCGATCAATCTGACGCGGTTATTGTCGGTATCGGCAACGTACAGCTCGCCGGTGGGTCCGAACGCTAGAGCAGTCGGATTGCGGAATCGCGCCTGATAACACGATCCGTCCGCGTGGCCCGCTCCGTTCTGGCCGGCCAGCGTGGACACGCTCCCCCCGAGGGACACCCGGCGGATCGCGCTATTGCCCGCGTCGGCGACGTAGAGGAAGCCGTCGGGTCCTACGGCGAGTCCCACGGGGCCAGAGAACCGGGCCACCGTCCCGTCGCCATCCCCGTGGCCCGCGTACCCGCCGGCAAGCGTCGCAACGTAGGCCAATGGCGTCGGAGTCGGGGTGGGCGGCTTGGGCGAGGGCGGTGCGGACGGCGCTGCCGACGGTGCCGGCGTGGCGACGGGGCCCGGAGTGGCGGCGGCTGACGCTGCGAAGCCACCCGGCGTTCCGCCGATGCGAATGGTGAGCTCCGCGGCGACAGACGGATCGTAGTTGCTTCGGGCGACGACCTTGACGGTGCCGGGCTTGGCGTCGGGCAGAACCGAGAGGTTGCCGCCGGCATCCACCTGGGCGACGTCCGGATCGGACGTCGACCAGGTGAGCTCCCGGCCGTCGGGGTCGGTGAATACCACGCGATCGCGATCCAGCGGGTTGGTGTACTGGACGGTCGCGCCCAGCTTCATCGCGCTCGTGCCCTGGCCCGGCAGGTACAGGGACGTGGCCGGGTACCGGAGCGTGATGCGGGTCGCCAGGTAATGAACCTGGACACGTGCCGCGACCCGGCTCTGGGCGTTTGACTTGGAAGTCACGTAGACGACCGCCGACCCGGTCGCCGAGCCGTCCGCGGGCCGTACGAGCCCCAGGTCGTCGACCACGACGAGATCGGCCGCTTGCGGCTCGAACCGCGTCTCGGCGATATCGCCAGTGGTCTTCTTCTTGGAGTTCGTGCCCTTGTCATAGATGTAGGTCGTGACCGTCAACTGCACGCGATCCTTGATTCCCAGCACGGCGAGCGAGTCGCGCGAGCCGCCGATCGCGAACGGCAGCGGCCGGAACAGCACGGTGGACTGGGGAAACACCGACAGCTCCGGGAAGATCTCCGGCACGTCGATTCGGCCCTCGACGACGGGTATCTGGAAGGTCGCCTTGGCGATCGGGCCGGCGTCCTTGCCCACCTTGCGGACGGTGACGGTGATGTTGGCGACGAAGGTCCCGGCGTCGCGTTGCAGGTGCCACTGCACATCGCGGCCCGTCGAGCTGTTGAAGGTGCCGTAGTCTCCTTCCTGCGACCACTCGATGGCCAGCGGCGCCCCGCCGGAGGCCACGTCGAGGGACATGGTCACGGTCTTGAGATCCTGGCTCAGGTTGTACAGGCGCTTGCCGAGAATCCACGGCTCGAAGCTGTCCGAGCCTGGCGCCGAGGCGGGCGACGCCGCAGGGGCGGGCTGGGGGGTGGGGGCGCCGTCCGGCGGGTAGGCCAGGCCCGGTCCCTGGCTGCCTGCCTGGATGCGGGTCATGTCGTAGACGCGAACGCCCGGCGGGCAGCCAGCAAGGAGCGCGACCGCCGTGGAACCGGCCAGCATGCGGAGCGGGAAGCCGACAATGCGCACCATCCGAATGAACCCTCCAACCACGAGCCGGCTCGGCACCTGCCTGGCACTTCGTACCGGTCGATCCAGTAACGGCGGCGGGCCACCAACTATTTCTTCTTCATCCAGGCACCTTTCGCGCCGCCGAGGATTCCCTGAAATAATCCCGGGCGCCAGGAAGTTGTCCGAGAGGAATCCGCAACGATCGAGGAGAACAGTCGATGGTCCGCCGGTTGCCCGTGTATCTGCTGCTCGACACGTCCGGCTCGATGGCCGGCGAGCCGATCGAGGCCGTCCGCCAGGGCGTCAAGGCTCTGGTGGCCGATCTCAAGGGAGATCCCACCTCGCTGGAGACCGCATTCCTGTCGGTCATCACGTTCGACGACGAGGCCCGTCAGGTCATTCCGCTGACCGAACTGACCTCGTTTCGCGAACCCTCGCTGGATGCCAGCGGCCGCACGGCCCTCGGCCACGCCCTGTCGGTGCTGCTGGACGCCTTGGATAGTGAAGTTCGGAGGACCACTTCGACGCAGAAGGGCGACTGGCGGCCCCTGGTTTTCCTGATGACGGACGGCGAGCCCACGGATGCGTGGGAAGCCGCCGCAGACGCGGTGTCTCGGCGCAAGTATGGCGCCTTCGTTGCCTGTGCGGCCGGACCGCGCGCCAACTCGGCGACGCTGCGCCGGATGACCGAGACCGTGGTGGAGCTCAGCAGCCTGCAGCCGGAAGAACTCAAGCTGTTCTTCCGCCAGGTGACGGATTCCATCAAGCAAGCCTCGGCAAGCATTCAGGCGCTCCCGCCACGGGGACAGGCCGACTTCGGGCCAGATCCCGGCCTTCACACCCCCTAGGTGAGAGCCATGCGTTCGCTTGCCGACGTCGAGCCGATCAGCCAGGGCGTCCGCTGGCGGCTGGGCTTGCCGACGGATGTGGCGCACGAGACCGGCGCACTGCTCTGGGACCAGTACCGCGGCCAGCCCGAGAGCTGGACCGAGGCGACCAGCATGGCGTTCAACCTGGCCCAGCTCTTGCGTAACGCCATTGGCGCACGCCTGGGCGTATTCCCGGCAGATCCCGCAAACGGCGAGATCCTCGACTCCCTCCGGAGCGAGTTCGGGAGGTGGGTCACCGAGTTTCCCGCGGCTTCCACCCTGGTCGCTCGCAAGATCCGGTTCGCGTTACTGCGATCGAACTCCGGTGGCGCCGAGCGCAAGCTCAAGGCTGTTCGCTGGAAGCTCGGCATCCCGGCCGATGACGACCCGACAGCGTCGGACGACTGGCACCGGCTGGTGTTTCAGGGGGATCGCCCATTCTTTCACCGCCTGGCCGACGTCGCGGACGCCCTGGGCCTGCAGCTGGAGAACGCATTGCGGCTGCGGTTCGGCCTGACGCTTGCGAGCGGGGTTCCGGATCACGACCAGCTGGTCCTGGATTCGCTGGTCTCGGCATTCTCGGCCTGGGTGGCGCTTCGGCCCGCTCACTCGATCCTCGTCGCCGGCATCATGCGCCGCAGTCTCGGCGTCCACCCGCCGCGGGGCTCCAACGGGATGCCGCGGCCTCACGCGGCGCCACGCATCGTGCGATCGGTCGGGGAGGGCGATGACGATCGGCGGATGCCTGAATGCTCCCAGCCCCGAAACGGGCCTCCTCCGCCCACACCGCAGGGGCCCGTCGCGGGCCCGCCGGCGGCCTGTCCGGCGAGCTCGGCCGACGCGCCCGGCGACGCTCCGGCCAGGCCGAGTGCCATGTGGCGCGTGCTGGCCGTCGAGGATCGGATGGATCGCCATGACGACACGTTCACCGCGACGCTGGAGGTGCCGGGCGCCTATCGCATGGTCGGTTCCCGGGCTCGCGGCCGCAAGCATCGGCACGACGGAACCAACTGCGACGACTGGTTCGAACTGGCGCGATCCGGCGACTGGGCCATCGTGGCGGTGTCGGACGGCGCCGGCTCGAAGCGCCTCTCGCGGGTCGGAGCCAAGGTCTCCTGCCGGGCCGCCGCGGCGTCCCTGGCCGGCTCCCTGGCTACCCTTCCCGTGCCGGGACCGGAGACCGTCGCCCAGGCGCTTCTCGGCGCGGTCATTTCGGCGCGCCGCGCGCTGGACCAGGCGCTGCTGGAGCGAATCTCGAATCCCGAGTACGCGGGGCGGTTCGGTGGCTTGCAGCCCGCGGACTTCGCCGCGACCTTGCTCCTGGCGGTCATGCGTCGCTTGCCGGGATCCGCGGGCGGCTCGTTCTGCATGACCGTGCAGATTGGCGACGGGGCCCTGGCTGCCGTTGCCGGCGATCGGGTAATTTCCCTCGGCGTTCCCGAGGCCGGAGAATTCGCGGGCGAGACCCAGTTCCTCGCCTCGGCGGGCGAACCCGACATGGACTGGCTGAGGCGGCGGGCGCACGAGCATGTCGGGCACTTCGACGCGGTGCTGGTAATGACCGACGGCGTCGCTGACGACTTCTTCCCGGCCGATCCCGGCTTCCGCCACCTGGCCGACGAGCTCGCGCTTTGTGGGGCGTTCCCGCGCCTGGGACGCGGCGCGCCCGCCGTCGCGGGACCGCAAGCGCCGGCCGGCGAGCCCCAACGCCGGCTCCTGGAGTGGCTGGACGGGTACTACCGGCGCGGATCGTTCGACGATCGAACCTTGGTGGTCGTTACCGAGGAGGATACTGCAGCATGAGAGGATCGCTTCCCAGGGTCATTCTCGAGGACGGCTCTACCCTCGAGTACCTCCCGGATCTCGTGGGCAGTGGCGCCGAGAAGGAAGCCTACTTCACGGCCGACCGGAGCCAGGTCGTGCTGTTCTTTCGTAACCAGGGAGCGGCCGCCGACCCGCACCGCCTGGCCCGGCTCCAGGCCATCCTGGGGCCGCTCAACCCCACGCTTTGCCCCGCCACCGGCGGTCACTTCAGGGAGTTGTACTGCTGGCCCACCCGGGTGGTGGTCAAGCCCCGCATCGGCTTGGTCGTGCCGGCCTATCCGAGGAATTACTACTTCGCGACGGGGCCCTACAGGGGAAACACGAAGGTCGGGCGCTGGTTCACGTCGCCGCGGCTGTCGCGAGCCTTGCCCGCGGCGGAGTTCGGAACCTGGGACATGTACCTGTCGATCTGCATCCGCATCGCGCGGGCCGTGCGCCGACTGCACAGCGCGGGACTCGCCCACTCGGATCTTTCGCACAAGAACGTGCTGGTCGACCCGTCCACCGGCTCGGCCGTCGTCATCGACATCGACGGGCTGGTCGTGCCGAAGCTCTATCCCCCGCTCGTCCTCGGGACGAAGGGCTACATCGCGCCGGAAGTCCTGGCGACTTCCCGCCTTGCAATGGACGATCCGCGGCGGCGCCACCCGAGCATCCTCACCGACCAGCACGCCCTGGCGGTCCTGCTTTACGAGTACCTGTTGCGGCGCCATCCGCTGGCCGGCAAGAAGGTTCACTCCACCTCTTCGGCCGAAGATGACGACTTCCTGGCGATGGGGTCACGCGCGCTCTTCGTCGAACACCCGTCGGATCGGACGAACCCTTCCGAGGAGCCCATTCTCGTCTCGTACAAGGCCTTCGGGCCGGATCTCGCCGACCTGTTCGCGAGAGCCTTCGTGACTGGTCTCCATGATCCCGAGCGGCGGCCGGCGGCCAGAGACTGGGAGTCGGCGTTGCAGCGGGCCTGGAGCTCGCTGGTCAGCTGCACCAACCCCGGCTGCCACGAACCGCGCTTCGTGCTCGCCGACGAGCGCCGCATCCGCTGCCCGTTCTGCGGCAAGGCCCCGACGGGACCGATCGTGGTGCTCGATCTCCGCTCCTCGCGCCGGGCGGGTGAGTGGCGGCCCGACGGCAAGGTCGTCGGATCGCCCAAGACCGCGCTCTACGACTGGCATGTCCTCGACACCGTGGTCCCCGGCGAGAAGGCCGACAGGACTCCGCGGGCCACCTTTATTGCGGAGGGCGGGTCGTGGTTTCTGCAGAACAGGGGCCTGCCCGGTCTCACGACCGGCAGCGGGCAGCCGGTCCCCATCGGCTCTCGGCTCCGCCTGGACGACGGCATTCAGATCCGGCTCGCGGGGGGGCCAAATGGGCGAGTCGCTGACGTTCGCATCATGCAAGCGGCGTGAGCGCCGCGCAAGAGAGGTCGAAAGAGTCGTGGCGCGCAGGCGCTGCGTTCTTGCCAGCGCTGGTCGCGCGCCAGAGCTGGTCGCCCGCGACCGCTAGCCGGCCGACTGGCGCAGCGCGAGGTCCGCCGGCTCGCCGCTCGGCACGAGTTCGAGCTCGCATGCGGGGCAGCGGTAGTCGCGGCGGCTCAGCGGATCAACGCAGAACACGGCACCGCATGGACAGACGGCTGCGCCCTGGTTTGCGCAGTGCGGGCACGGCGGCGTGCCGTCGAGGCGTCTGACGTCGACCGGGGGCAACTCTCCGGCGGCGCCGGCGTCCCACCAGCCCACCGGGTGGGCGGCGATGGCCTCGTAGTCTTGACCCCGCTTTCGGGCGTACCGCATCAGGTAGGGCTGGCCACCGCGGCCGCAGAGAGCCCGGATGAAGATCTGGCGCGCCGGATCGATGGAGCGGGCCAAGCGCGGCGCCAGCGCGATGCCGTCCAGAGTCGGCAGGCTCGGTGCGGCGCCCGCATCGACGGCGGCGCTCGCGGACTGGATGGAGGCCGATAGCAGCACGAAGCAGCGCCGGATAGCGTCGGCCGTGAGGTCCCTGGTCTCGAGCACGATGTCGGTGATCTCGTGTAGTACCCCGAGATCGACGTCCTGCCCGCAAGCGATGGCGTAGATGTTTGCGATCCGGGGTAGGCCGTCGCTCCGAAGTTGCGCGAGGCCGGCTTCCCAGTCGTCGGTAGGCTGGCCGTCGGTGATGAGGAAGACCAGAGGGCGATAGTCGCCCTTGGTTCCGGCGGTGGTGCGGACGACCTCCGTCCGCAGGCACCGTGCCAGCAGGCGCAGGGCGGCTCCCAGCGCCGTGCCGGGCAGCACGCTCAGGATGGGCGGCCGGATGGCGAGGACGTCGCTGAGCGGCACCACCTGGCGCGCCTGGGCATCGAAGGTGATGAAGCTGAGCGCCGCCATTTCGACCACGACCGGGTCGCTGCGCAAGGCCGCGAGCAGAGCGCGGACTCCGGCGTTGACGGCCTCGATCGCCGGGCCGGCCATCGATTCGGAGCAGTCGAGCAGGACGTAGATCGGAAGCCTGGATGCCATGGGGGGAACCTCCCTTCCCGTTGGGCAACGGCCGGACGTCGCGGCGTATTTCGCGCTCGCGAGGTCGAAACTCGCTCGCCTGCGCATGCCGCCCCACGCCGCCGAAGGGTACTAATAGCTCATGGACGTCTCCCGCGTCTCGTCATCCGCCGGCCAGCCCCAGGACGGCCCCGAGGCCGCGCAGCGGCAGCTGCAGGCCGGCGACATGCTCACGGCCAAGGTCCTGTCCACCCAGGGCCGGATGGCCAAGGTCAGCGTGGCCGGCCAGACGGTCGAGGTGCAGACCAGCGTGGCGCTCTCGCCGGGCGACGAGCTGTCGCTCAAGGTCGCCAAGGGCCCGAATGGCCAGATCCAGCTCAAGGTCATGGCCCTGCAGGGCAAGGAGTCGCTGCTCGGCGACGCCCACGTGGCGGATCTCGCCGAGAAGATGGGCCTGCCCACCGACAAGGCCACCATCGAGGCCGCCAAGGCCCTGCTCAAGGAGACCGGCTCGGTGGAGCCGGGCCAGGTGCGCGATCTGGCCAAGCTCATGGCCACGCTCAAGACGCCCGAGGAACGGGCGGCGGCCACTTTCCTGCTCGCCCGCAACCTGCCGGCCACACCGGCGGCCATCCAGCTGGTGGCCGGCCGGCCGGGCGATCCGGCCACCGCGGGCAAGCGCATCGCCGACCGGCTGAAGGCGCTCGAGAAGGCGGCGCCCGACCTCTTTGCCGCGCTTGCGGGGTTGGATCTTGGCGCCGAGGCCGGCACGGAGGCCGGCCCCACTGGCAAGGCCGGCCCCACTGGCAAGGCCGGCCCCACTGACAAGGCCGGCCCCACTGACAAGGCCGGCCCCACTGGCAAGGCCGGCCCCACTGGCAAGGCCGGCCCCACTGACAAGGCCGGCCCCACTGACAATGCCGGCCCCACGCGCAACGCCGGCCCGGACAGCAAGGCCCTCGCCGAGGCCCTCGCCAGGCTGGCCAGGGGCCTCAACCCCCTGGAGGCCGAGATCCTGGCGTTCCTAAAGGGCCAGCCCGGCGATCTGGCCGATCGCCTGGCCGGCAACTTCTCGAACATCCTCGACAAGGAGGCCGACCCGCAGGCCAAGGAACTGGCCAAGGAGCTCAAGTTCCAGCAACTCGCCGACAGCGCCGGCGCCGCCCGGAGCAACCCCGTCGAGGTCTGCCTGCCCCTGGTCTTCGGCAACCAGACCGGCGACGTGACCGTGCAGAAATGGCAGGGCAACGCCAAGGATCCCGCCGGCCAGGCCCGCGTGCTGCTGCGGCTCGACATGGACCACCTGGGGCCGATCACGGTGGACCTGATGTATTCCAAGGGCCAGGTGGGCGGAAGGATGACCGTCGGCGACGGCGACACCCGGGAGTTCCTGGCCGACCGCCTGGGCGAGCTTCAAGCCAACCTCGGCAAGGCGGGGATAGGCGTGTCCCACCTCGAGGTCGGCACGGCCAAGGAGGCGCAGGCCAAGGAGGCGCCCCCGGGGCGCTTCGATCTGCGGCTGTAGGGCGAGCGATGGTTGCCGATCTACCTGAGGATGGCCAATCATCACAGAAGCAGGCCGTCGCCCTGCGTTATGATGAAGATCGGGACGCCGCGCCCGTCGTCGTCGCGACCGGGCGTGGCAAGATGGCCGAGGCCATCATCGCGGCGGCAAAACAACATGGAATCCCGATCCAGGAGGATGCGCAGCTAGTGGAGGCCCTCAGCAAGCTCGATCTCGGGGAGACCATTCCCGCCGAGCTCTATCCCGTGGTGGCCGAGGTCCTGGTGTTCGTCGCGAAGGCCAACCGGGAGCGCGGCAAGACCCGATGATTAGCGTCACGCGCCTCAACCACACCGAGTTCGTCGTCAACGCCGAACTCATCGAGACCATCGAGGCCACGCCCGACACGGTCGTGACGCTCACCAGCGAGCGCAAGTACGTCGTGCGCGAGTCGGTCGACGAGGTGGTACGCCGCGTCCTCGCCTACAAGCAGGCCTGCCAGGCGCCGTTCCTGCAGCAGGCGAGCGCGGGACAAGGAGATACGTAGCTGGAAATCTCGACACCCATTGGCCTGATCCTGGGCTGGGCCTCGATGCTCATCGCCTTCACGATGGAAGGCGGCACCATCGGCGCGCTGATGCAGGCCACGGCGGCCATGATCGTGTTCGGCGGCACCTTCGGCGCGGCCGTCACCGCGTTCCCGATGCGGGATTGCCTGAACATTCCCAACCTGATGGCCATGTCCTTCAAGAAGAATTCGCTCGAGCCGCACACGCTCATCCCGCAACTGGTGCGCTACGCCGAGAAGGCCCGCAAGGAGGGGTTGCTGGCCCTGGAGGCCGACGTGGCGGACGCGGGCGACGAGTTCCTGCAAAAGGGCATGCAGATGGTCTCGGACGGCATCGACCTCAATACGGTGCGCGAGATGCTCGAGACCGAACTGTCCTTCATCGCCAGCCGGCACGCCGCGTCGTTCGGCATCTTCGAGGCGATGGGCGGCTACGCGCCCACGATGGGCATCCTCGGCACGGTCATGGGCCTGATCTCGGTGCTCTCGAACCTGGACGATCCGAGCACCCTGGGCCCGTCGATCGCCCTGGCCTTCGTCGCCACCCTGTACGGCGTCTGGACGGCCAACCTGCTGTGGCTGCCGATCGCCAGCAAGCTCAAGCGCAAGAGCGAGGAAGAAATCCTGGTCCGGGAACTCATGCTGGCCGGCGTCCTGTCGATACAAGCAGGGGACAACCCCCAGATCGTCGAGGAGAAGCTCAAGAGCTACCTGTCTCCCACCTTGCGGCGGCAGATAGCCAAGCGGGACGACTGATGGGCAGGCGGCGCGGCGGACATGCGAGCGGCGGGCATTCCAGCTCCGAGCGCTGGCTGCTGACCTATGCCGACCTCATTACGCTGCTGCTCATCTATTTCATCGTGCTGTTCGCGATGTCACAGATAGACACCACCAAGTACAAGAAGATGGCGGACGCGATGTCGAACGCGTTCAACGTCATCCCCAGCGCGGGTGGCGCGGCGGATTCCGTGCTGCCGCCCGGCTCGAAGCTGGTGATGCCGCCGATCGCCCCGATGCACTCCGAAGAGGAGGCCGCTTACCGCCAGGTCGAGAAGGCGGTCGAGGATGTGGCCAAGCAGCTCAAGGCGACCGCCTCGTTCGACGTCCACGAGGAGAAGCGGGGGCTGGTCATCTCGATCGCCGACACCGCCCTGTTTGGCGGCGGCACCGCCGATCTCAATCCGAACATGCAACGCGCGCTCGACCAGATTGCAAATTCCGTGCGGAACATGCCCAACCGGATCCACATCGAGGGGCACACGGACGATCTCCCCATCAAGACCGGTCGCTTTCCCAGCAACTGGGAGCTTTCCACCGCCCGGGCCACCAACGTGCTCCGGTACCTGCAAGAGCGCAAAGGCCTGCCACCCAGCCGTTTAGCGGCGGCCGGGTACGGGGAACACTACCCACGCGTGCCCAACGCCTCGCCTGACAGCCGCGCCAAGAACCGCCGCGTAGACATCGTCATCCTCCGCGAGGCCACCTCCGCCAAGCAGGAGCCGGCGCAACCGGGCACGCTGGGCTCCGAACCCCAACAAGGAGCGTCCGATCATGGCCACTAAGAAGGCGCCAGCCGGCGGCGGCGGCACGTCCCTGATCTCGCCCCGGATGGTCGGCGGCGCGGTCGCCGTGGCGATCATCTCGGCCGTGAGTTCGTTCGCCGCCATCCGCTTCGCCCTGCCCAAGCAGATCATCGTGGAACAGCGCGTCATCCACGAGACCCCCAAGCCCGAGCACCACGGCGTTCCGGAAGGCGACCTGTGGACCGTGGGCGATCCGTTCATCGTCAACCTGGCCGATCCTACCCGGCGCTTCTTGAAGACCACCGTGACCGTCAAGGTCGCCCGCGATCCCGCGGCCCATGCCGAGAAGAAGGACGAGGGCGGCGGGCATGGCGGCGGCCACGGGAAGGCGGCCGATCCCGGCAAGGCGATCATGGGGCGCATGAAGCCCTGGGAACCGGTCTACCGCGACGCCATCATCCGCACGCTGCGCCGGCAGACCACCACCACCCTGTTCGACCAGGAGCGCGTGAAGGCCGAAATCAAGGTCGCGCTCAACGTCCTGCACCAGCAGGACGAACGCATCCCGGAAACCCTCGACGTGTTCTTCGGAGATTTCGTGATCCAGTAGCGCCGGCCTCCGTGCCGGCCGAAACGCCATGTCAGACATCCTAAGCCAGTCCGAAATCGACGCCCTGATGGCCGCCCTGGCCAAGGGCGAACTGGCTCCCGAGCGCCTGCCGTCGAGCCACGACGACGAGGGCCCGGCCACGCGGAAGGCGGTCCGGGCCTACGACTTCAAGCGCCAGAACAAATTCTCCAAGGACCACATCCGCACGCTCTCGATGATCCACGAGGGCTTCTCGCGCATCCTCTCGACCGCGCTGTCCGGCCAGTTGCGGATGCTGGTGCAAATCGAGGTGGTGTCGGTCGAGCAGATGACGTTCGACGAGTACTCGCGCTCGATGCCAGGCCCGACCATTCTCAATATCTTCACGCTCGAACCGCTGGTGGGCACGGCCCTGCTCGAGTTCAACATCGACCTGACCAGCGCCGTCATCGACCGGATGCTGGGCGGGCCGGGCAAGGTCACGCGCATCCGCCGCGACCTCACCGACATCGAACGCACGCTCATCCAGTCGGTCACGACCCGCACCCTCGGCAACCTGGCGGAGGCCTGGGAGAGCATCGTGAAGTTCAACCCGCGGCTCGAGAGCACCGAGACCAACCCGCGCTTCGTGCAGATCGTGCCGCCGACCGATCCGGTGGTGCTCATCACCTTCGAGGCCAAGCTCGGCGAGAACACGGGGCCGATGTCGCTGTGCATCCCCTACATCGTGCTGGAGCCCGTGATGAGCAAGATCTCGGCCCAGGCGATGTTCGCCACGCAGCGCATGCACCAGAGCGAAGAGTACAAGGTGCGGTTGCACGAACGCGTCGTCAACACCTACGTCCCGCTCGCCGTGGTGCTGGGGAACTCCCAGGTGACGCTGGGCGACATCGTGGCCTTGCAGGTCGGGGACATCCTGCCGCTGGACCAGCCCAAGGAAGAGGATCTGCCCGTCGTCATCGGCGACGTGACCAAGTTCCGCGGCCGGCCCGGCACGCTGCGGAACCGCATGGCCGTCCACATCACCGAGGTGCTCGCCGAGGAAAGGGAGCAAAATGAGTGACTTTGCCCTGACCCCGGAAGAAAACGACGTCCTCGAGGAGGTCGGCCAGACCGCCATGGGATCGGGAGCCTCAACGCTCTCGATCCTCCTGAACCAGCAGGTCACGATCACCTCGCCGACCGCGCAGGCGTACCCGCCCGAGCGGCTCTACCAGCTGCTCCAGGAACCATCGGTCCTGGTCGAGGTGCCGCTCAACGTCGGCAACCGCGTCCCCACCGCCTTCTTCTTCGGCCAGGCCGACACCGCCCGCATCACCGACCTGATGATGGGCGGGGAGGGCTCGCCACCCGACACCGTCATCGACGAGCTGCGCCTGTCGGCCATTTCGGAAGCCGTCAACCAGATGATGGGCATGGCCGCCAACTCGCTGACCAGCACGTACGGCCGCAAGGTCGAGGTATCGCCCCCGCAGGCCACCGTCGTCGATCGCCCCGAGGAACTGGTGCTGCCGCCGAACTTCGGTGGCGGGCCCTACGCCGTCATCACCTATCTCTTCTCGATCGAGGGCCTGGTGGAATCGCAGATCTACCAGCTCTTCCCTTCCGAGGGCGCCCGCGACTTCGTGCAGGCCATGAAGAGCAAGCAGCAGGCGAAGCAGGCCGCCGCGGCCGCTCCCGAACCGGCGATGAGCGCGGCGGTGCCCGCCTCGCCGCCGTCCGGGATGCCCGCGGGAATGCCCGATATTCCCCAGATGGCCCCCCAGGCGGCTCCGCCCATGCCCCAGCAGATGCCGGCCGCGGCCTTTGGCGGCATGACCCCGGAGATGCTCGCCCAGATGCAGGCCGCGCAGATGCAGGCGCAGATGGCCCAGATGGCGCAGATGGGCATGGCGGCGGGAGCCTACGGCATGGCGGGCAATCCCTACGCGATGGGTATGCAGGCGCCGCAGCAGGCTCCCGGGCCCGGCGCGGCCTTCAGCGGCGGCCCGGTCGCCCAGCCCGTCACGTTCGGCCCGCTGGGCGCACCGGCCGGGATGCCGGGGGCGGGCGCCGCCACCCGCCTCGATCTGATCATGGACGTGCCGCTGCGCGTGACCGTGGAACTGGGGCGCACGCGCATGCAGATCCGCGACGTGCTGGAGCTCGGGAAGGGCTCGGTTGTTGGGCTTGACAAGCTCGCCGGCGAGCCCGTAGATTTGCTCGTCAACGGCAAGCTCATCGCCCGCGGAGAGGTCGTGGTCATCGACGAAAACTTCGGAATCCGCGTGACGGACATCGTCAGTCCGGCCGAGCGCGTGAGCGGCTTCCGGGGCATCGGGCCGGCGTAGGGGCGCGGTTTGAAGAGCATTCTCGTCGTCGACGACGCGGCCTTCATGCGCCTGATGCTCAAGGACATCCTGAGCCAGAACGGCTACGCCGTGGTCGGCGAGGCGAAGAACGGCGTCGAGGCGGTGGACATGTACCGCAAGATGAAGGTCGACCTGGTCACCATGGACATCACGATGCCCGAGATGGACGGCATCACCGCCATCAAGCAGATCCGCCACGCCGATCCGGCCGCCCGCATCATCGTCTGCTCCGCGATGGGCCAGCAGGCGATGGTCCTCGAGGCCATCCAGGCCGGCGCCCGGGACTTCATCGTCAAACCGTTCCAGGCCGAACGGGTCCTCGATGCCGTCAAGAAGGCGCTGCGCTGATCGCGGGGCCGGCAGAGACGCCGGCCCCACCCCGCCGAGCGGGGCCGGCAGAGACGCCGGCCCCACCCCGCCGAGCGGGGCCGGCGGAGACGCCGACCATACCCCGCCGAGTGGGGCCGGCCTCCGTGCCGGCCTCGGTGTCGCCTTCGCCATGACCTGGCTGGCGCTCGCCGCTCCCGCGCTGGCCCAGGCTGCCACCGGCGACGGCTTCGTCTGGCGCGACTACCAGGATCCCGCGCTGGCGGTGGCCCCGCAGCAGCCATTGTGGCTGCAGGCGTTCTGGTTCCTGGTGAAGCTCGGCTTCGTCATCGCGCTGATCTACGCCTCGCTGCTGGCCTATCGCAAGCTGCTGGGCCAGCGGGCGCCGGCCGACTTCGGCCGCATCCGCGTGCTGGAGACCGCCCGCCTGGCCGGGACGCAGAGCCTGTACCTGGTGCAGGTGGGCGACCAGACGTTGCTGGTGGGTTCCAACGGCGCCGGCCTGCTGGTGAAGCTGGCCGAGTGGCCGGCCGATCAGCCGCCGCCCGAAGCCGCCCAGGTCGCCTTCGGCCAGACCGTCCGCCGCGCCGCCGATCGGCCCGACGATTTCGAGGCCGTCATCGATTCTTCACTGCGCCAGGCCGTGATCCCCCCCAAGTCGGAAGGCTAGCTTACCGAAAACGGCTGTGGGGGAGCTCACAGCCGGCCGGCAACCCGCCAGGTAAACATAACCAGTCGGGAAGCTCCCCGTAACTTGCACCGGGGATGAGGCATGCGATGAACACCGGGTTGGCCCGGATCAGGGATAGCTGGCTGCTCTTGGCTGTCGCCGCGGCGGCGGCCCTGGTCGCGTTCGCCCCCCAGGTCGCCCATGCCCAGGTCCGGGTGCCCGACATCCCGCTGACCACCGATCGGGGCACGGTCGCGGCGAGCCTGCAGATCATGCTGCTGCTCACGGTGCTCTCCCTGGCGCCGGCGATCCTGATCATGATGACCGCATTCACGCGCATCATCATCGTCTTGTCCTTCGTGCGCCACGCCATCGGCACCCAGGCGATGCCGCCCAACCAGGTGATCGTGGGCCTGGCCCTGTTCATGACCTTCTTCGTGATGGCGCCCGTCGCGACCAAGATCAACGACGAGGCCGTCCAGCCCTACCTCAACGGCCGCGCCGACCAGGTCACGGCCCTCAAGAACGCCGAGCAGCCGCTGCGCACCTTCATGCTCAAGCAGACGCGTCAGAAGGACATCGGCCTGTTCATGAACATGGCCAAGCTGCCCAAGCCGCAGCGAGTCGCGGATATCCCCACCTACGTGCTGATCCCGTCCTTCGTGATCAGCGAGCTCAAGACGGCCTTCCAGATGGGCTTCATGATCTATCTGCCGTTCCTGGTCATCGACATGGTCGTCTCGAGCATCCTGATGTCGATGGGCATGATGATGCTGCCGCCGGTCATGATCAGCCTGCCCTTCAAGCTGATCCTCTTCGTGCTGGTCGACGGGTGGCACCTGCTCGCCCGCGGGCTCGTGCAGAGTTTTCTCTGAGGAAGGTTTCGATGTGGGTCTGACGAGCCTGGCATCCTCTCGTGGGGCGCTCCGGCGCGCCATGCCCGCGCCCCGCTGCCGCCCGGCGCTTGCAGCCGCTTCCGGGGCGCACGCATGACACAAGAGATCTTCCTCGACATGGTGCTCCGCGGCATCATCGTCATGGCCATCATCGGCGGCCCGGCCTTGCTGCTCTCGCTGATCGTCGGCCTCATCATCAGCATCTTCCAGGCGGTCACCCAGATCAACGAAGCCACCCTCACCTTCATCCCCAAGATCGCCGCGGTGGGCATCGCCCTGGTGTTCCTGGGCCCGTGGATGCTCCAGAGCCTCATCGACTACACGGCCAACATCCTGATCTCGCTCCCGCGGTACGCGCACTAGTGTCCCGCCGCACTGATTCGTTGCGCCTTCGGCGGCGCCCTTTCGGCCCTGCTGTCGTTGCCCGAGAGCTTGTGTACCCGCGCCGCTTCAAGTACACGGCGCTCTCGTGCGCCTCGCCATGACCGAAAAACGCTGCCCGCACCCACAACGAATCAGCGCGGCGGGACACTAGGCCCGGCATGCAGCCGATCCCCACGCTCGATCTTGGGGGGCTCCTGGCCCTGCCCCAGCAGACGGTGCTGGTCTTCATGCTGCTGCTGTGCCGGTTCAGCGCGATGATGGTCACGGCGCCCATCTACTCCAACGTGCAGGTGCCGGTACGCATTCGCGTGGGCCTGGGATTCTTCCTGGCCCTCATGCTCCTGCCGGTGCAACTGGGGCGGGCGCCCGTGCCGCAGGTCGGCGATCCCGGCGCCCTCACCATGGCGCTGGCCGGCGAACTGGTGGCCGGCCTCCTGCTCGGCTTCGTCACCATGCTGCTGATCCACGCGATCCAGTTCGCGGGCTACATGATCGGGTTGCAGATGGGCTTCGGGATGGACCAGATCTTCGACCCCAACTCGGGCGGCCAGATCACCAGCCTCGCCTTGATCCTGACCGCTGTGGCCACCATCTCCTTCCTGCTCATCGACGGCCACCACTTCCTGGTCCTCGCCGTGGCCAAGAGCCTCGAGGTGATGCCTCCCGGCGAGTTCTACATGGCGCCGCAGGTCAAGGACCACCTGATGGACAGCTACAACGGGATGCTGACCATCGTCTTCACGCTGCTGCTCCCCATCCTGGGCGTGTTGCTGCTGGCCGAACTGGCGCTGGCGATCATGAACCGCGTGATGCCGCAGATGAACGTCTTCGTCGCCGGCTTCCCCATCAAGATCGGCGTCGGCATCCTGACCATCTTCCTGGGCCTGCCGCTGATGATGGCGTACTTCGACGACCTGTTCTTGCGCTGGATCCGGCAGGCGCTGGCGTTTTTCGTGTAGCCCGCCATGGCCGACGCCGAAAAGACCGAAGAAGCGACACCCAAGCGCGTGTCCGACGCCCGCAAGAAGGGCAACGTCATGCGCAGCCAGGACGTCACGACCGCGGCGATCATGCTGGTGGCGATCGTGATGATGCGCCTCCTGTGGCCGGACGTCGCCGAGGAGTTGCAACGCCTGGTCCAGACGCACCTGGGGCAGTTCCCGGAAGGCGACCTGTCGATCGAGTCGCTCTGGCGGATCCTGCTGGAAGACGCGACGGTGGTCCTGCGGGTCTTGGCCCCGCTCCTGCTGGCCCTGCTCGTCACCGGAATCGTCGTCAACTACCTGATGGTCGGGCCGTTGTTCACCACCGAGTCGATGCGGCCGGACCTCAAGAAGATCAACCCTTTCACCGGGGTCAAGCGCTTCTTCGCGGCGCGATCGTTCGTGGAGCTCTTCAAGGGCATCCTCAAGATGGCGATCATCGGGGTCATCGTCTGGCAGGTGCTAGCCGACCGGTATCCGGTGATCCTGAGCGGCCTGCGCATGAGCCCGTCCGTGTCGGGACCGCTGATCGCCGAGGCCGCCTGGACGCTGGCCGTGCGCTGCGTGATCGCGCTCATCGTGATCGCCTTGTTCGACTTCTACTGGCAGCGGTACGACTACAAGAAATCCCTCCGTATGAGCAAGCAGGAGGTCAAGGACGAGCAGAAGCAGCAGGAAGGCGATCCCAACGTCAAGGCGGAGATCCGCAAGCGCATGCGCCAGGCGGCGCGGCGCAGGATGATGCAGCAGGTTCCTCGCGCCACCGTCGTCATCACGAACCCGACGCACTTCGCGGTGGCGCTCCTGTACGAACGCGACGGCGCGGCGCCGGCCCCGATGGTGGTCGCCAAGGGCGTCGACGACGTGGCCCTGCGCATCCGGGCGATCGCCGAGGAGCACCAGGTGCCGATCGTCGAGAACCCGCCACTGGCCCGCGAACTCTACCGGGTCGTCGAACTGGGCGACCTCATCCCGCCGGAACTCTACGCCACCGTCGCCGAGGTCCTGGTGGCCCTGCACGCCGCGCGGCCGGATCGCGTGGCGCTGTAGGCGATCGACGCATCCACGTAGTTTTCACTGTTGACGTTAATTTTCGTAAGTCTTGCATTCTGCCGACCCAAGACTGTAGATTCTTGCCATCGCTAACCGCCAAGGGGGCCTTTCCGCGCCGGAAACACGTACGTAGGCCCCTCGAACACACAGGAGGGCACCTTGCCGATCCGACTCTCGGTCTTCGCGCGCCGAATCTCGACCGCGTCCGTCCTCGGAATGGCTGGCATTCTCGCGACCGTGGGGTGCGCTCCCCCGCCCGGCCAGACGGCCGCTGGCGGAGCGCAGCAGGGGCCAAGCGGCCCGGCGGTCAAGATCGGCTACATCGGGCCGCTCAGCGGGTCCAGTTCGGCCAGTGGCATCAGCGCCCGCAACGGTGCGCTGCTGGCGGCCGAGCACGTCAACGAGGCAGGCGGCGTCAACGGCTCGCCGATCGAGTTGCTGCCCAAGGACGACGAGGGCAACGCCGACAAGGGCGTGGCGGCCGCCAAGGAACTGGTCGAGGCCGGCGCGATCGCCGTGATCGGCCCGAACTTCAGCGGCGTCTCGGCGCGCGTCGTCGACGAGGTGCTCAAGCCCGCCGGCATCGTGGCCATCTCCCCGGCCTCGACCGCGCCGTCGCTCAGCACGCTGGGCGCGACCGGCTACTTCTTCCGGACCATCCCCCAGGACAACCTGCAGGGCGGCGTCATGGCCGGTTTGCTGTCCAACCGGGGCCACGCCAACGTGCTGGTCCTCAACCGCACGAACGCCTACGGCACGGGCCTGGCGGCGCAGATCAAGAGCCACTTCGAGCAGCCGGGAAATCGCACGGCCACCGTCGTGGATTACGGCGACACGGCCACGCCGGATTACGCGGCCATCAAGGCGAAGATCCCGAGCGGGGCGACCGCGGTGGGCCTCGTCGGCTACAACGAGGACGGATCCTCAAGGCCTGGGTCGCCGACGGCGGCAACAGCGGCCTCAAATGGTTCTTCAGCGAATCGCTGCGCAACGATTCGTTCGTCAGCCTGGTCGGCGACGCGTCCAAGATCGAGGGCTTCGAAGGCACTTTCCCCCACCCTTACGGGGACAAGATCGCCGACTTCGAGGCGGCCTACGACAAGCGCTTCCCGGGCGCCCCCGACAACTTCAGCCCCTACGCCTACGACGCCGTCCAGTTGCACGCCCTGGCCCTGGTGGCCGGCAAGGCCAGCACCAAGGACGCGATCAAGGCCAACCTCAAGGCCGTGGCCGCCGGGGGAGTCGAGGTCGAGGGCTACGGCGTGCCGGGCTTCCGGGCGGCCGCCGAGCGGCTCAAGATCGGCGGCGATCTGGATCTCGACGGCGTGTCGGGCGCGCTCGACTTCGACGACAACGGCGATGTCAAGCAGGCCCAGTACGTCACGTGGAAGGTCAAGGGCGGCAAGCTGGAAAACCAGCCCACCGTCTTGCGCTTCGGCTTCAGCAACTAGGAGGACGCGAACATGGCCCTAGATACTCTCAAGGCGACCTGCGCCCTCCTGGGCGCCTTTGCCGTCGCGGCCGTGGGCTGCGCCGCTCCGGGATCCGCCCCCGGGAACCTGGTCCGCTTGCCCATGCTGCTGGGCGCGGCCGACGACACGCACGAGGTGACATTCTCGATCAACTTGCCCGCCGGTCTCGCGGCGCCGGAAGGAGATCGGCAGGTCCAGGCCAAGGCTGCCGACGTCGCCTCGGTCGAACTCGCGGCCTTCTACACCGGCGAGCCGCAACTGGGCTTGATCAGGAAGGTCTTCCCGATCGCCGACCTGACCGGCGGCAAGAAGGTGAAAATCGGCGGCTTCAAGGCCGGCAAGGTGATGATCGAGGCCCGCGCCTACGACCTGGCCGGCAAGATAGTCGGCTACGCCGAGGCGCCCACGACGGTGGCCGCGGGCACGGAGATCAAGCTCGATCTGGCCCTCAACGCCGAAGTGACCCCGGGCGACCTGGAAGTCGGCGCGTCCATCACGCTGACCGACGGCATCAAGCTCGTGGCCAACGTCGACCTGCCGGCCAGCACGTCGGTCGTCACGTTGCCCATCACCATCTACGCCGGCCCGAAGGGCGGCAAGAACTTCACCGTCGGCGTGCACCGGATGCGCTTCGCCAACACCCTCGAGGCCACCGGGTCGGTCAAGACGCTCAACTTCGTCAACATGGACGCCGACAAGATGCAGGTCATGGTGACCCGCGTGATCAACGGCACGGTGCCCAAGACGTCGCTGATCCACGTGATGCAGCCCTACGAGGTGTACAGCCTCACCTTCAAGGAGGGCGCCAAGGAGGTCATCCGCTTCCGGATGGGCCACCGGGTGAAGAAGGGCTTCGTCAACCAGATGGTGGGCCAGCCCCAGTTCCTGGAGTTCTGGAACTACACCAACTAGGCTGGGCATGGCGGCCGGGCGTCACAAAGAGCCCGGCCGCAATACCGATCCGGGGAAAGTACGTAGGTACGGGTATAGGCACCCCGTCCAAAGCAGTCGGCCGAGGTAAAGGGCATTGGTAGAAGCAGAAAAGAAGGTTCCCGCGGCAGCCGAGCAGAGCGAGCAGGTCGCGCCAGTCGTTCCGTCCTTGCGGGGCCCGGCCTGGCTCAAGCCGGCCCTGACCGCGATTTTCCTGATAGCGCTGGCCGTCACGCTGGCGCTCGGCTGGCGCTTCTGGGCCAAGGATGCCGCATTCCAGAAAGACCTCCAGACGCGGGCGGAGGCCAGCGCCCGGAAGGGCGCCGCCGCGTTCGAAGAGATCGTCTCGCGCATCGAGGCGGAGGCCCGCGAGCTGGCCGAGGCGGGCGGGCCAGCCACCCGTGACGGGCTGGCCGGGCTCCTGGCGGCCGATCCGGCGCTCACCTCGGTCGGCTACGTGCCGCCGACCGACGTGGCCGATGCCGAGAAGCGGCCGGCCGTCATGCACATCCGCCGGCCGGCCGGCAACACCGAGCAAGTCGCCGGCGAATCCCGGCGCGCCGCCGGAGAGGGCTGGGTCGAGCCCTACTACCGGCAGGAAATCAAGGAACGCGTCGCGGAGTACTCGGTGCCCGTCAAGGGCGGGGGCGTCCTGTTCGTGGACTTCGGAACCTCCGCCATCGACCGCGTCATCGACTCCATCGACCTCGGATCGGCGGGCTTCGCCTTCATGGTCTCGGCCGAGAAGGGCCGGGTCCTCACGTATCCCGTCTCGGAGTACGTCATCCAGAAGCAATCGCTCGACGCCCTGTCGACCCGGATCCAGGAACCCGCCTACGCCAGGCTCGCCAAGGCGGTCAAGGCGGGTGACGCGGGCACTTTCTCGGCGGTCAGCGGCAGGACCGGCTCGCCATACTGGCTGTCGTTCCAGCGCGTCAAGCAGACCGGCTGGTCGTATGTCGTGCGCCTGTCGGCCGACAAGCCGTCGGCCGCGGCCCTGGCCGGCAAGCAGAACCTGATCCAGATCTGCATCGCCTTCCTGGTGATGGCCATCGCCGGCCTCGCGCTGTTCTTCCAGATAGACGGCTTCGAGGACAACGAGCTCTGGAGGCTGTGCGGGATCTGGGCGATCGGCCTGATCGGCGGCACGCTGTTCATCTGGCTGCTGGCGCTGGGCACCGTGGCGCTGGTCCAGTCCGACTCCGACATCATGCTGACCGACCGCGGCCAGTTGCAGCGGTTCATCTCGCAGGATCCGTACGCCAACGGCAAGCTGACGTTCCAGACGCCCATCCGCGTCTCGACCGGCATGCACGTGCAGTCGGTGGAGTTCAGCGGCACCAACAACGTGTCGGTCACGGGCATCGTGTGGCAGCAGGTTCCCGATGCGATCAAGGACAAGTTCGTGCCCGGGGTGACCTTTCCCGAGGCCATCAGCGCGAGCCTCGGCGAGGCGTACACCCGCCCGGCGATCAACGGCACGACCCTGGGCTGGAACTACAAGATCACGCTGCGGCAGGATTTCGATTACAGCCGCTACCCCCTCGACCACCAGAACATCTGGATCCGCCTCCGGCCCGCCGAGTTCGACAAGAACATCATGCTCGTGCCGGATCTCGACTCCTACGGCACGTGGGATCTGGCGGATCTGCCCGGCATCGACGTCTCGGCCGTGCTGAGCGGCTGGTTCTTCGAGCAGACGTTCTTCGACTACACGAAGCTCCGGTACAAGTCCAACTTCGGCATCCAGAGCTACGTGGGCCAGTCCGACTTCCCCGAGTTGCGGTACAACATGCTCATCGCCCGCAACTTCGCGGGCCCGATGATCTCGGTGATCCTGCCCATCTGCATCATCGCCGGCCTGCTCTTCCTCAACCTCAAGTTCACCAAGCCCGGGGACAAGACCATGGCCGTGCTCGGGCCGATCGTGGGCTTCTTCTTCTCGGTCGCCCTGACCCACGCCAAGGTTCGCGACACCTTCTCGTCAGGCGACTTCATCTTCATGGAAGTGTTCTGCCTGGAGATGTATCTGATGATCGGGTTCGTGGCCCTGGCGGCCATCCTCAAGGCCAGCGAGATCGGCCCGAAGCTCTTCCACGCGCGCGGCGGCCTGTACTCGCAACTCGTCTACTGGCCGCTTTTGTCCACCCTCCTGTTCGCCTCGACGATCGCGGTCTTCTACCGGTGACGCGCGAACTTCTGTCCTTGGCGATCGCGGCCGCGTCGCTCGCGGCGGTGCCCGGCGCGGCCCTCGCCCAGGAGGGTGCCGTGACGTTCACGACGATGACCGCCGGGCCCTTCCGGCGGGTCGCGACGGTCGCGGAGGATCTCGAGGCATTGCTCGCGGCTTCCGCCTCGCCGGATCGGCCTCCCGCACGCATCGGCGCCTTGCGCCGCGGGGACTGGGTCGTGTATGGCGGCGGCGCGGCAGCGGAGCAGGCAGCCGTCGAGGAAGCCGCCCGATCGGGCAAGTGGTCGATTGCCGGGCCGGGGCGCAAGATCACGACGGTCCGGAAGGGCGCGACGATCGCGTTTTCCGAGACGAACGCGGGGATCGGGCGGTACGCCCCCGGAGCCGGGCCGGGACCCGATGGCGCCGTCTGGGATCTGGCGGGCGTCCCGGGCCAGCAGCTCAGGCTGGTAGGCTTCGGCGACGATGTCGCGGCCGCCAGGGTGCTGAGAGAGGGCGGCTGGGTTCCGACGGCCGCGGCGCGCGGGAGCGCCGGCCCCGAGGGGCAGGCGGCCGACGTCATCGCCGTCTCGACCGTCGAGGGCGGATTCGCCGTGTTCGACGCGGCACGCCGGCAGGGGCGGTCGGGCGGCGCCAGGTGGATCGACGGCGGCAACCTGGTGGACGATTCCAACGACGCGCGGGGCCGGCGGACGCTGCCGCTGACGCTCGAGAGCCTGCCCGCCGCGGGCGTGGCGCTGGTCGTGCCGTACAAGAACGAACTCCGCCTCTCTCGCGCCGATCAGGCGCGACTGGCCAGGGCCGTGCCGCTGGTGGCGGCCAACCTGACCGCGCCCCCGGACGTGCCGATCAAACCGTTCGAAGTACTCGACGTCGGCGGGTCCCGGGTGGGATTCGTCGGCATCGCGGATGCTTTCGTACTCGCCCGCAACAACCTGCTTGGCGCCGGCACCGGTTGGTCCGCGCAGCCCGAGGCCCCCGCCCTCGCGTCGGCGGTCGCCGCCGCCCGGGCGCAAGGGGCCGAGGCGATCGTCGTGGTGACCAACAAGGCCGCCGGCGATCTCGCATCCCTGGGACCCGCCGCCGCCGGCGCGGCCGCCATCCTGACTTTCGACTACGACCCGGGTGCGCCGCAGCGGAGCGTCGCGGCCCGGGCAGCCGCCGGCCTGGATCGCGCCTGGCTCGTCGGCAGGCAATCTCCGGTCGAGATCGGCCTGCTTAGCCTGGACTTCGAGGGTGGCAAGGGTGGCGGAAAGAGCCTGGCCGCCGTGCGTTTCGAGACCGCCCGGCCCAGCGACCGCGACCTGGCCGACCCGCAGGGAGCGGCGCGGGTCATCGCGGCGCAAGCGGCCTTCGACGCCGCGTTCTCGGACAGCGTCCTGCCCGATAGCCGGACGCTGCCTTTCCCCCGCCCGGCATACGGCTCGCGCGAATGGACGCGCCTGGCCGCCGCCGCGTTGCGGGCGGCGGCCGGAGCCGATGCGGCCGTGATCGCCACGCGCCGGGGCGGGCGGATCGCCACCGGCGAGGTCTCCCGGGCGGTGGCCCTCGACTGGCTGCCAGCGGGCACCGGCGTCGCGGTGGCGGACATGCGCGGCGACGCCCTGCGCGGCTGGGTCGCCTCGCTGGGTAAGGATGCCGGCGTGGCGGGCTACGATCCGGCGACGGGCCGCATCGGCGGGCGCAAACTGGTCGACGCGGAGGTCTACCGCATCGTGACGACGGATAGTTTCGCTCACGGCGGAGCTTTCGCTCCCGCGTCCGAGCCGAGGACCGATCTGGCGCTCGTCGGCGATCTGCTGGTCCCGGGAGGTTCCGGCGCGACGGTGGCCGACGTCGTACTGGCCAGGCTCGACACGCTGCGGACGGCGCATGGCGGCTTCGGCGCGGGATTCGGGCTAGGGCTGGCGGCGCTCCTGGGCGACGACGGGAAGGCGCTCGAACCCAGATGGTCGGTGAGCCTGGCGCCCCTCGACGTATCGTTCAACGATTCCCTGCCTTACAACACGAGCGCCTTCAGCTCGGTCCCGAATTCGCGGATCTCGGCCCCGGCGACGCAGACGTTGCGGAGCAAGGCGACCGTGACCGCCGCGTACGACGGCGCCGAAGTCGCGTGGCAGAACACGGGCACGCTCAAGTACGATGCCGCGACCATCACGGCGAGCGCCTCGCAGCAGATCAAGCAGCTGACCAACGAACTTCGCCTGGGCTCGCGGATCATGGGGAACGCACTCGCCGCCCAGATCCCCGCGATCGCGGGCCAGATGTTGCCCTTCGCCGAACTGGCCTACGTGACCGAGGTCGTGCCCGGCACCAACTCCAGGACCGGAGCCCAGAATCCGCGCCGCCAGGACACGCTGGCCATCGCGGGCTTCGCGCTGCGGGGAAGCGGGTGGCTAACGGAGGCCGAGGCCGCCTTCGAGGCGCGCAAGAACTTCGCGGTCGTCGGAAAGGACATCGAGCCCGGCGGGCGCCTGGGCCTGTCGCTGGGCAGAAAGCTCGGCATCGTGGACCTGTCGCTCGAAACCGAACTCGACGCGTTCCTGCCGATCGCCGGCGACACCGCAGCAGATCTGGGCCTGTCGGGCCAGTTCGGCCTGGCCGCCAAGGTGCCCCTCGGCGCCGGACTGGCCATGCGGGTGGGTGTGGACGGCCTGGTCTTCCGCGGGAAGATCCCGGCCACCGAGTCCCTCGGCGCCGTGATCACGCCGAGCATCGGCTTGAGCTACGGCGCGACCTGGAAGCCGCTCACCGGCGTCTTCTATTAGGGCGCCTTCATGTCGACACCGATCCCATCTATCGTCCGTGGCGCCGAGCCGATCATGTTCGACGGGGCACGCGCGCTGGCGCTTCTCGAGTCCCAGGTAGCCATGGGGCCACGCTGCCCGGGATCGCCGGGCCATCGCCGGGCGCGCGGCTGGTTGCTCGAGCAACTGGCCGCGGCCGGTGCCCGGGACATCACGGTCGACGACTTCGCGGGGGATTGCGCCGGGGTGCCGGTACCCCTCTCCAACATCGCGGCCGACCTCGGGCCGCGCGGCGACGCCCCCGTCCTGCTGGCGGCGCACTGGGACACCCGCCCGTGGGCCGACCGCGATCCCGATCCCGCCAGGCGGAACGAGCCCATCCCGGGGGCCAACGACGGCGCTTCGGGTGTCGCGGTGGTCCTGGAAGTGGCACGCGTGGCGCGGCCGGCCGTCCCTGTACGCGTCGTGCTCTTCGACGGCGAGGACCTGGGGCGGGACCACGTGGGCTACAGCCAGGGTGCCCGCCGCTTCGCTGGCCGCCTGCGCGGGGTCCTTCCCAGGTGGGGCCTGCTGCTGGACATGGTGGGCGACGCGGTCCTCGAGATCCCGCGGGAAGCCTACAGCGAGCGGCATGCGGGCGAGATCGTGCGGAAGGTGTGGGACGCGGCGCGCGCGCTCGGGCACGAAGCCGTCTTCGTGGACCGGCCGGGGCCGGGGATCAAGGACGATCACCTGGCGCTGATCGAGGCCGGCGTGCCGATGGTCGATCTCATCGACTTCGACTACCCGTGGTGGCACACCCTGGGGGACACTCCGGATCGGTGCTCCGCCGCCTCGCTGGAAGCCGTCGGGCGCGTCGTGACGGCGACGCTGGAAAGCGAGTGCTGACGTGACAGTTCTTTACACCTCCCGGCGCGGATCGGGGGTAGAAGAAATTGGTGTAACCGCTAGCCCTTGTAGGAGGATGCAACCGCATGCGCAACCAGGACGGACCGGACGATCCCGGCATCGCGACCAGCAGCAAGAAGCGGTAGCGACGTACGCGACAGGCCCCCGGAGACGCGCGTCTCCGGGGGCCTTTTCCCTCCGCGCCCTCGCCGTCGCCATGCTCGGCTTGCTGGCGTTCTGCCAGGCCGCTTTCGCGGCGGAGAGCCCGCTGCGCGTGGCGGTCGCGGGTTCGCCGCCGTTCGTGGTCGCGACCGCCGACGGCGCGCGGACGGGCTTCGCCGTGGACGTCTGGAAGGCCCTGGCCCGCGATCGGGGCCTCGCGTACGACCTGGTCCCGTACCCCACGGTTCCGGAAGCCCTGGCAGCCGTGCGGCGCGGCGCGGTGGACGTCGCGATCGGTCCCATCAGCATCACCGCCGAGCGCGCCAGGGAGGTGGCCTTCACCCAGCCCTACTACCGCGCGTCGCTCGGCATTCTCGCCTCCACCCGCCCCCCGAGCGCCTGGGAGCGCATGCGGCCCTTCCTGTCGGCGACCTTCGGGTTCGCGGCGGGCTGCCTGCTCCTGCTGCTGGTGGGAGTCGGCTTCCTGGTCTGGGTGGCGGAGCGGCGGCGCAATCCAGACCAGTTCCCGCCCGGCCTGCTGGCTGGCGTGGGCAACGGCATGTGGCTCGCGCTCGTCACGATGACCACCGTGGGGTACGGCGATCGCGCCCCGGTCTCGCTCCCGGGCCGCGTCATCGTGGGGGTCTGGATGCTGGTCTCGATGGTCACCGCCTCCACGCTCACCGCCGCCCTCGCCACGGTCTTCACCGTGAGCCACGTGACGTCGCCGGCCATCGAGCGGCCCGACCAGCTTGCGGGCCGGCCCGTGGCCGTGGTCAAGGGCACCACGGGCGACACGTTCGCGGCGGCGGTCGGGGCGCGCGTCAGGCGCGTCGCGGCCCTCGACGCGGCCGTCGCCGAGGTGGTCGCGCGGCGCGCCGACGCGGTGGTCTTCGATCGGCCCGCGCTGCTCCACTTCCTGGGCGAGCGGCCGGAATTGCCCTTGCGCGCCGCGCCCGCGCGGTTCCACTCGCAGAACTACGGCTTCGCGTTGCCGCTCACCAGCGCGCGGCTGCACGATCTCAACCGCTCGCTCCTGGCATTCCACGAGTCGGCCGAGTACGGCGCCGTGCGCGATACATGGATGCCCGGCGCCGGCGAAACCGAGGGGGCCGCGTCCGAGTGACCTCCCCTACCAGAGGGTGGTGATCGCCACCAGGAGCTGGAGCGCGAGCCACGTGGATGGCACCAGCGCCTTGACCCAGTAGGTGACCTTCTTGCGGATCTCCTCGAGCTCCTTTTCCTTGAGCGCGTTGTCCACGAAGAGATAGACGATCACGGCGCCGATCGCGGCGTAGGAAATCACCAGATACTGGTCCCAGTAGGGCAGGGTGGTATCGCGGACCGGCACGCGGCCGCCCAGCGAGAGCTGCAAGAAGATCTGTCCGATGAACGACGCGAGGGCCATGCCGAGCTGCGCCTTGAAGTCCGAGGGCAGCACCAGCACCAGGAATCCCGAGAACACGAGCGCCAGGGCAGGCAGCATGAACCGCAGGACGCTCCAGAGGACCGACCGCTCGACGGTGACGCCGAAGGTGTAGCGGAAGGCCGAGCCGTCGCCGGCGCCCAGCGTCGTGGTGGTCGGCGCCGCGTCCAGCTTCTTGCCCGGCACCCAGTCCACGACGCTCAGCTTGAGATCGACCGGCGTCTCGTTCGGATCGAACTCGTACTCGATCGCGGGATCCTCGGTCCTAAGCTGGATCAGCAGGCGCTGCCTGTCGAACGGGATCCGCTGCGTCTCGACGTCGAAGATCAACTGCGCCCGCACCAGGTACACCTTGTTGGCCGGTTCCTTCACCACCGGCACCGCGCTGCTGATGCGGCCGTTCTCGAGCAGGAACTCGGCCGGCTCGCACGGCCCCGAGCACTTGAAGGACAGGTTGAAGTCGGCCTCGAACTGGCCGGCCAGGGGATTGACGTTGCGGATTCCGAGCAACTCGAACGCGACCTTGGCCTTGACCGGCGCTCCGGCCGGGGGCTTGCCGCCCTCCGCCAGGGCCGTGCCAGCCAGGGCCGCCAGCAGCGCCAGGGCGGTCAGGAGGATCGCGGCCGCCCGGGAGATTGCCGGGCGGAAGGCGAGAAAGCAGCCGACGATGCGGGTCACCATGGGGGGCAGGACTCCTCAATCCGTGGGCGATCGGCCCAGCAGCAGCAAGACGCAGCAGACGACGACGGCGACCGAGGCAGCCGCGCCGTCCGCGGCTTCCGAAGCTTCCGAGAGCATTCCCGCGGCCGCCTCTCGCGAGAATGGACTGCGCTCCCAGGCTTGCGCGTCCTCGATTGTTTCCGCTTCCGGTGCATGCGCGGCCAGATCCCGGCGGAAGGGGCCGATCTGCCGGTCGCGGCCCTGAAATGGGCCGCGCGGGCTCGAGACCACCCAGCGGAACGTCCGGGTCTGCGGCGGCCGCCCGGGCGTCGCCGGGACCAGGGAGACGGCCGCGCGGTACACTCCGGCGGTCGACTGGGGCAGGCGGCCGGAGACGATGCCCGACGCCGGATCGAGCCGCAAGCCCGCCGGCAGGCCCGTGGCCCGGTAGCTGGCGCCCGCGCCGGCCGGTCCCAGCCCGAGGGCGACCGAGACCACGTCTCCGGCCGCGCTCACCTGGTCGCCGATGGCCGGCACCTCCGCCAGTGCCCGTGGCGGTGGCGGCGTGGGGCTCGCTAGACTCTGCTCCGGCGGCGCGGCCGGCACCTCGCGCTGCATCGGCGGCGTGGGCCTCGGTGTCCGCGTCCGAGCGTCGCCAGGCCATTCGAGCGCCGCCATCAGGGCCGGCGCCGGCGAGGGGCCGGTGGGCGTCGCCG
>Ga0194120_10000923_pt1 | contig 54943 bp, 46 predicted proteins | sample TA2MahCa65mmetaG_FD_148642 | JGI IMG/M metagenome (GOLD analysis project Ga0194120, IMG submission 148642) | Freshwater microbial communities from Lake Tanganyika, Tanzania - TA2015019 Mahale Deep Cast 65m | ecosystem: Environmental > Aquatic > Freshwater > Lake | place: Tanzania: Lake... | reverse complement strand
TCACCCCACTGACCTTCGCGGAGTACTCGGCCAACCGCTCACGCTGAATCGACTGCGGAAACCGAAACCGGTTCTCCCCCATCTTGAGCGGCCTCGTCTCCGACAGCACCTTGTGAGCACCACGAAAGACTTCGATCAACCCTTCGTCATCGTGGTTCGAGTCAATCACGACCTCGACATAGAACGGCTCCCCTTCGCGCACCTGAGCCGGGACCTTGACCTGCGACAACTGCACCTCCGGATCATCGCGCGTCGGCAACGGCACCGTCGTGATCGGAATGAGTTCACGTCGTCCGCCCCGATTCGTGGTCGCCAGCGCCGCCTGCAGCGCATCTCCACGCGTCTGATTCCCGTCCGTCAACAACACAATCCGAGGCACATAATCCGGCGGCATCGTTGCGGCCGCCGCTTCGATCACAGCGGCGATGTCAGTCCCATCAACGTACCCGTCAAGCTCCGCGTGACGAGCCGAACGCGCATCACCACTCTGGATCGCTCCACCGCCGTCACCAACTTCCTGCTTCGGCCGCTCACCCGACACCACCCCTGGCCGCAACCCAAACGGAACGAACGCGACACGATCCTCCGCATCAATCACTTTCGCCGCCAACAGTTCATCCAGAAATCGATTCGCCGCTATCGGCCCGCCGACGCTTACGCTCTGATCCACCGCCACAATCACAAACTGCCGAGCCGTCGGTCTCAGCCACGTCAGCCCTGCCAAAGCCAACACCAGCACCACCACAATCACCACTCGCACACCCGTCGAAACCATGCGCTGCCACCGAGCGAAATCGACCAAGCTCCGCCGGAAATACCACACCACCCACGGCACCGCGACCAACGCCGCCAGCCAGCCGGGATGAGTGAATTCCAGTCCGTAACGCAGTTCCGACATAACGCCTCAAGAAATCACTCGCCGCTGATAGGCCCACCACTCGACCGACATCAACAGCCACGCCAACGCGATCAGCCAAAACCAAACCGGCCGATTGCCGAACAAGCTCGCCGAGACCACCGATATCTCTGTCCGCTCGTCCGTTTCGAGAACTCGCACGTCTGATTCCGAACGATCCGTGAGGTTGCATGCGAGTTCCAGCAACGTCGCGTCCCTGTCGTCGGCAACGACTCGCCACACACCGCATTGATCGAACGGCCCCAGCGAGAACCTTTCCGATGGCGTCGGCAGCACCGAACGGCGGCCGTCCGGCGCAATCAACGCGAGGGGGCTACGGCTACGGTCCATCGCTGCGACATCGATCTCCGTGATCGATCCGGTCGGCAATGACTCGCGGAGTTCACCTCGGTTCTCGGTACACCAATTCAGAGCGTTCATCATCAAGATCGGGAACGCGGTGCGCAGCGGCAGGTCGCCCTCATCGAGATTGACGGTCAGCAGCAACACCTTTTGTGCTGGCCGCTCGATCATCGCCAACAACGGATCCCCCGCGACCGATTGAGCCATCACTTTGACTCCTTCGTCGTTGGTGAATTTCAATTGTCGAGCTTCCGGCATCACGACGTTGTCCAACCGCACATGACGGAGCAGCGGTGAGTCTTTGTCTTGCTGATGGACGACTGGATTTTGCAGCACATCGCCGACTTGCCACGCATCACAACTCTCTCGCGGATCAATGACAAGCACCGCCCCCTTTGGCAAAACGCCGGGAACCTGGCGATAAAAGATGGTGATCGCGGCGGCCGACGCTGAGGCTTTGGATGACAGCTCTCGACCATCAGCCAACGGCTTTCCGCCGGGCGGGGTGATTTGCGTCAGCTCAATGAGCGGATTCGATTCAAAGACCTTTTGGAGAAACAGATTTCCTTCGGACACGAGAGTCACCGGAATCATCTCACGCTTCGGCAGCACGGCCCACGCGCGATTGTCTGTCGCGAGTGCATCCGCTCGATCGAGCTTCGCCAGAAGTTGTCCGCCGTCGACCGAGGCCTTCTCGAACGATTGATTCCAGCGTTGTCCGGCCGTCAGCTTCAGCGGCACGACATCGACTACTTCGTCATTAAGGTCAATTTCCAGCCGGCACTCAATCGGTTCCTCGGAGGCATTGGTCACCTCGGCAAGAATTTCGTAGCCCAGCGGATCAATCAAACTCCGCCGCACTTGGAACTGCGTGATTCCAACATTGCCGACACTTGAGCCGAAGCGATGGACGATAAGCCGCGTTTCAACGGAAGGGGGAGGCTCCTGCCGCACCGGTTCGCCGGGAGCCTCGTCCTCCCGGAGGCGGTGAAATCCACTGTCGGTCAACACGCCGATCTCGCGCCGATGCTCATCCTGCCGTTCGCCGAGTAATCGGTGTGCGAGTTCCACAGCAGCGACCACACGCGTCGGATTGTCCGTCGAGACAACATCATCAAGGGCATCAGCCAACGTTCGACCGTGACTGGAAAATCCACAGGCAACTCGCGGAGTTCCACCGGCAGTCACCACCGCCAGTTCATCGCCGAAGCGCATTCCCCGAATGACTCTTAACGCTTCTTCCTTCGCGGCGGCCAGACGCGACGGCGCAACGTCGGTCGCATTCATACTGGCCGAGTTATCTACGATCAACACGATCCTTCGCAGTTGACGAGTTTCCCAGGCAAAGAACGGATCGGTCAGAGCACCAACGAGCAACAGGATCAGCACGACCTGAGCCAGCAACGACATCCAATGCCGCATACGTTCCCAAATCGAACGAGGCTGATACTCATCGTAGATCTGCCGCCAAAACAGAACCGTCGAGACCGGAACACGGCGGAGGCGGACCTTCAAGATGTAGAAGACCACGACGGGAATGAGGGCGGCGAGCCAGAGGAGGGCGAGCGGAGAAGCTAACGACATTTGCGGCCCTCCCATTTCCAAGCAATGCAAAGTGCAAAGCGCAGACAGCTTCGCAAGCGGTGCCCCGCCAGATCATTCTTCACTTTGCACTCGGCACTCAGCACTTTGCACTTCCTCCTTATCCGACCGCTCCCGATGCGCGCATCATCTTCAGAATGAATTCATCAAACGGCACCTCGCACCGGGTCTGCGTCAGACCCACGCCGTATCTGCGACCGTACTTCCGCAACGACTCCTGGAAGTCCTCGAACAGCATTCGGTACTTTTTCAAGGCGTTCTCGGTGATCGTCACCTTTTGACCGCCGTCGGATTCGATGTCAACGAGTTCCAATTCCCCCAACAAGCTCGGTTCGGCTTCGAGGCGATCGTGCAGTTGGACGGCGTGCAGTTCGTAGTTGCGATAGCGGAGCAAGTCGAGGCCCCGTTCGTAGCCCTGCGGGTCGAACAGATCGCTGATGACAACCGCCAGGCCGTGACGTTGCGGACGCTGCGTGAAGGCTTTCGCGACTCGGCCCAGATCGGTTGCCTCGCCCTGCACGTCCAGCCCTTCTAGAAACTTCAGCAGCGAAAGGATTCGATCCTTGCCGCGAGTCAGCGGAAAGTCGGCGATGATGTCATCGGCGAACGCGATGATGGCGACTCGATCCAAGTCCGCCAGCGCGATATAGGCCAGCGCGGCGGCGATCTGCCGAGCCAGATCGAACTTCGGCGGCATGCCAAACGCCATGCTTCGCGAGCAATCCAGCAGCAGGTAGACGTGCAAGTCCTCTTCTTCCTGAAAGCGCTTCAACAGCAGTTCGCCGTGCCGCGCGAAGACGTTCCAATCCAGATGACGAAAATCATCTCCGTGTGAATATTCGCGATGGTCAGCGAACTCGATACCGCCGCCCGTCTGCATCGTCCGCCGTTGAGCCAGCAGCGAACCACGAAACATCCGTCGCGAGACCAACGACAGGTATTCCAGCTTTTTCAGAAAGTCCGAATCAAACAGCGGCATGAGTCGCAATCATCAGAGGATTGAGGCGACGAAATGTATCGAGACAAACGACGAAAGGCAGCTATCGCCTGCGATTGCAAATCGACTGAATTGAGCCGGGTTCGTCGAGCCTCTACCCTTCGTCCGTCCGCTCGCGCGGGTTAACGACGACGAGGCATGCGATGGCAGATTTTCAGACAGTCGCTCTTGTGGGCGATATTCCCGAAGGCGAAGGCCGAGCCTTCTGCGTCAACGGCAAGATGGTCGCAGTCTTCTTGACCAACGGCGAGTACTCGGCAATCAACGATCTGTGCCCGCACATGGGAGCCTCGTTGGCCAGCGGCTACGTCGAGGACGATGGCGTCACTTGTCCATGGCACGCCTGGCGTTTTTCGATCAAAACAGGAACGTGGCTGGACAATCCGAACTCGAAGTGCCGCACCGAGACTTTCGAAGTGCGAGTCACGGGGAACGAAATCCAAGTGCTCGTCCCTGATCCACAAGTGGCGGTGCCGAGTGCGACAACCTGACCACAACAACCTCAGCGGAAATCTTCATGACTTCGCCAGCAATCTTGCGAGTAGACGGCCTGGTCGCCTCGCCTCGATCCTTTTCTTTTGACGACTTGCAAGCGTTTTCGGAGACCGAGCACGTTCGCGACTTCACTCGCTTTCATCCGAAGCGACCAGGAGACGGCGTGACGTTGCGCGCCCTCTTGAACCGTGTAGCTCCCGCCTCCGAGGCTACCTACCTGACGCTGCACGCCACGCGCGACGACTTCGCGGCGAGCATTCCGCTGGAAGACCTCGTGGATGAGGCGGTCGTCGTCTATCAGCTTGATGGAACGCCGTACCCAGATTCCAAAGGGGGGCCGTTTCGGTTTCTCCTCAAGAATCCCGCCATGTGCCACACGGATGCGCTTGACGACTGCGCGAACGTGAAATTCCTCGACCGCATTGAACTGACCGCCGGCGGTGGCCGCGACACTCGGAGAAACGACGAGCAAGCGCAAGAAGCATTGCATCACCACGGATAGAACCGATCGTCTTCGATCCAGCACGACGCGCCCGCAAGTGGTTCCGCGACCGCCATTGGCTGGCGCGTCGTGCTGACTTTTGATTTCATCCAACATGCCATCGATCCGCATTTCCAACCTGACGACCAACGTGTTCGAGCCAGAGGCGGACCTCCCGAAACGGCTCGCACACACGCTGCGCGTTGCCGACGCGGACATCGCTCGCTGGCGAATTCTGCGCAAGAGCCTCGATGCACGATCGCGCCGCGAATTGAAATTCGTCTACACGCTGCTCGTTGAGTTGCCCGACAGCGATCAGGCCGCATCGCTGGTCGCGGGAAAACGACCCAACGTCGAATTGTTCTCCCCGCCGTTATTTGAGGATGTCCCCTGTGGGTCAACGCCACTTGAACAGCGACCAGTCGTGATCGGCTCCGGGCCGGCGGGATTGTTGGCGGGATATTTTTTGGCGGTCAAAGGCTATCAGCCCCTGATCATCGAGCGCGGTCAAGCGGTCAAAGAACGAGTTCCGGCGATTCGCCTGTTCGATTCCGGCGGCCCGCACGATCCCGAGAACAACTACCTGTTCGGCGAAGGGGGAGCCGGCACGTTCAGTGACGGCAAGTTGACCTGTCGCCTCAGTGGCCCCGATGTCGATTGGGTGCTCGCACGGTTCGTCGAATGTGGCGGCAAGCCATCGCTGATGTACGAGCAGCGGCCTCATCTGGGAAGCAACCGGTTGCCGATGATCGTCCGCAATCTGCGTCGCAAGATCGAAGAGTTCGGCGGCGAGTACCGCTTCGGCTGTCGGCTCGAAGGACTCGACATTGTCGACGGGCAACTGCGCGGTTTGCAGACGTCCAGCGGCCACATCGCGACGACACAGGCGATCCTCGGCATCGGCCACAGTGCTCGCGACACCTACCAGATGCTGCTCGACGCCGGCATCCCCATGACGCAGAAAGCGTTTCAGCTCGGCCTGCGGATCGAGCAACCGCAGGAGCAAGTCAATCGGCACAAGTACGGCCGACCGGAATACCTCGAAACGCTTGGCGCGGCGGACTACACGCTGACGGCTCGCGGCGAGCGGGACGTGTATTCGTTCTGCATGTGCGCCGGCGGCATTGCGATCCCCAGCATCTCCGAGCCGAATCGCTTCGCGACGAACGGCATGAGCAACTCGCGTCATGACACGCCGTTCGCCAACAGCGGCATCATGGTGACACTCGAACCACACGAGTTCGGCGGCGATCACCCGCTCGCCGGGGTCGAACTGCAACGCCGCTTCGAGTCCGCCGCGTTCGAGTTGGCCGGACGAAATTACTTCTGTCCAATTCAATCTGCGCATGATTTTCTCGCCGGCCGCTCACCGTCGCCAAATCAACGCTTCGATAGTTCGTATTCGCGCGGCCTGGCTCCGATGAGCCTCGACAACACGTTGCCATCGGCAGTCCTGTCCGCGATTCGCTCCGGCCTGCCGCTGATGAACCAGAAGTGGCGCGGTGATTTTCTGAAAAATGCCAACTTGATCGGTCCCGAAATGCGTGGCAGTTCACCTGTGCGAATTGACCGCGATGTTCCCGCTCGACAATCGCTCGGCTGCCGCGGCTTGTACCCGGTGGGCGAGGGAGCGGGCTTTGCCGGCGGCATCGTCAGCGCAGCGGTCGATGGCCTGCTAAGTGCCAAGCAAGTCGTTCGCACCTTCGCGCCGATCCAAGTGACGAGTCGTGTCGAATGAATTGCGGGCGTGCGTTCGATTCGACCGACGTGGGAATCGAGATTCACGCTTCAGGCTGCGACTTCGCAAAATCTTGCTCAACAAAAACCTCCCCTGTTGAGCGACTTTTTGTGGCGGTTTTTCGGGGAGAACCACTCTTGACCCCGACAAAGGCTTCGCGTGGTACGGCCGCCGCCGAACCAGCCTGGCCCTGGAGTGTCACCATCCTGCTGCATCTCGAAGCCTCACCGCTTTACCGTCAACTCGACCCAAGAGCGCAATCGCTCGGACAGGTATTGGCGAATCAACCTGATCTTGCACGTCGTGTACCGCCTGTGTTCGTTTGCCCGGCCGAGCAGAGACGTCCTTCAACTCGCACCGCTTGTTCGACACTCTGGCAGTCTCCACGTTGAACTACGTCGCGTCCGCTCCGAATGCGAGCGTCTGGAATCTCTCCAATCCCGACCCATTTGGATTCATCAGCCAGGGGTTTTTCACTGGTGACAAGCACGTTTGCCCGTCGAAAATTACCGACGGCACCGCCTCCACATTTCTGGTTGGTGAGCGTCGGTTTTTCAAAGACGGGGATGCGTCGGTCTGGTTGGGAGCCATTTTTCGAGACCCTACATGATCCCCGGGCGACTCTCGAAACCCCGTATGGCGGTGCGCTCGTGCAGTTGCAGACTGGGCAATTGCTCAACGCTCCGACAGGTTCAGCGGCCCCTGGTTGAGGGGCCGTGACTCCGTTCGCCCGGTGGGCGTTCTCCAGTCAGCATACCGTTGGTGCACAGTGCGTGATGGCCGATGGATCCGTCCAATTCGTCAGCGAGAACATTTACAGCACCGCCGATCCGGTCGATTTCTACAACCACAACTTTTGGGACACGTACCAAAAACTCCAAATTCGCAACGACGGAACTTTCATCGGCGGATTCGCCAGCCAGTAAGTCTTCTCGCCCGGAAAAAAATGAACAGACTTCCGAAGCCTCAGGGACTTCGGAAGTCTGTCTTCTTTTTTCTTTGGCTCGGATCAGCAAAGACTATTCGGCCGGAGCCTCGCCACCACCTGCCGCTTGGGCTTTCTCCGCGAGGATTGCCTTGCGAGACAGCTTCACTCGGTTCTGATCGTCGACGGCGATGACCTTCACTTCGATGATGTCGCCGATCTTCACGACGTCATGCACCGACTTGACGTAGCCTTCTGCCAATTCGCTGATGTGGCACAGTCCGTCCTTGCCAGGAGCGATCTCGACAAACGCTCCGAAATCCTTGATCGACGCTACCTTGCCGGTGTAAACGCGGCCGACTTTGATCTCTGCCGTCAGGGCTTCGATGCGAGCAATCGCGGCTTCCAATCCGGCGGCGTTCATGCCGGCGACGGTGACAGTTCCGTCTTCACCCACGTCGAGCGTCGTTTGCGACTCCTCTTGGATGGCACGGATCGTCTTGCCGCCGGGGCCGATCAAAAGGCCAATTTTCTCCGGGTCGATCTTGATCTGGTGCAACCGCGGGGCATTCGGCGAAATGTCGGCTCGCGGACGGCCAATCGCACCAAGCATCGTCTTCAGCAAGACCCGGCGAGCTTCTTTGGCTTGCGCCAGCGTGTCGCGAATGATCGCTTCGTTGATGCCGGCAATCTTCAGATCGAGCTGAATACCGGTGATCCCCTTGCCGGTACCAGCGACTTTGAAGTCCATATCGCCGAAGTGATCTTCGTCACCCATGATGTCGGTCAGCAGCGTGTACTTGTCGCCGTCCTTCACCAAGCCGATCGAGATGCCCGCGACCGGTTGAGTGATCGGCACACCGGCGTCCATCAAGGCCAACGTCGCGCTGCACACCGAGGCCATCGAACTGGAACCGTTCGACTCCATAATGTCCGAGATCGTGCGGATCGTATACGGAAACTTCTCAGCCGACGGGATGATCCATTGCACCGAGCGTTCCGCCAACATGCCGTGACCAATCTCGCGACGACCAGGGCTACCGATCTTGCGGCATTCACCCACCGAGTACGGCGGGAAGTTGTAGTCCAACATGAACCGCTTCTCGTATTCCTCGACGGGACCGTCCACCTTCTGCGTGTCGCGGCCGGTGCCGAGCGTGATCTGCGCCAGCGATTGCGTCTCGCCGCGGGTGAACACGGCCGAACCGTGAATGCGCGGCACGACACCGACCGAACAAGTGACCACTCGCAATTCGTCCGTCTTGCGGCCGTCGAGCCGAACACCTTCTTGAATCAGGTCTCGTACGACTTTGGATTCGAGTGCTCCAAACGCCTCGCTGAACTGTCGCGGCGTACCGGTCGTTGCCTCGGCACCTTCCGGGAAATACCTGGCTTTGAGTTCCGACTTGATCGCGTCGGTGCCGCTGTGCCGCTCGGCTTTCTTCGGGTTGGCTTTCGCCGCTTTCAGTGCCGAGTATGACTGTTGGAGCAACGCCGTGAACGGGTTTTCGACTTGCACCGGTCCTGGAGTCCGAGCCTTGCCGATTTTCGCACACAGTTCTTCTTGCAGTTCGCAGATTTTCGCAATCTCACGCTGAGCGAGCAGAATCGCATCGAGCATCTGGTCTTCGGACAATTGATCGCCGAAGCCTTCGATCATCAACACTGAGTCTTTGCTGCCAGCGACGATGAGATCGAGTTTGCTCGTTTTCAGTTGTTCCATCGTCGGCATGACGACGAACTGACCGTCGATAAGGCCGATCCGTACGGCACCAATGGGACCATTGAACGGGACCGGAGCCAGCATCAGAGCGGTACTCGCACCGTTAATCGAGAGCACGTCCGGATCGTTCTCGCCATCGAACGACAGAACGTTCCCCATGACCTGCACTTCGTCGTAGTAGCCTTCCGGGAACAGCGGACGAATTGGGCGATCGGTCAAGCGCGCGGTCAAGATCTCACGAGTCGACGGCCGCGCCTCACGCTTAAGGAACCCACCCGGGAACTTGCCGGCCGCGGCGAAACGCTCGCGGTAATCGACCGTCAGCGGAAAGAAATCCTGATCGGCCGATCGCGGCGGACCACTGACCGTTGCAACGAAGACCCACGTCTCGCCGTACTGCACAATCACGGCTCCGTGGGCTTGTTTTGCCAACTCGCCGGTTTCCAACTTCAGAATTCTGCCGCCAATTTCCCGTTCGACTGTGACTTTCATTTCTGATTTCTTTCCACTTCAACGGACGTCAGCCTGCGAGACCACTCACCATGAGTGACAAACGACAGCGAGCTAAAACGTCCTAACGACTATGATCCACGGCGTCGCAACGACAGCGACGCCAACTTCCAGGCCGGCGGCCGATGCTATGGCAAACGTCGTTTCGCGTGGACCCACCGCGCAGGCTCAAGCGATTCCTCGGTCCGTCACCCAGCCACTTTCACCGGCTGGCATGTCTGTCTGCGTCCGTCCCCTGACGGACGCACCGGCCGAAGCTCCTAAAACAACGTCACCTTGTCGGCCGGGGCTACTTGCGCAATTCGAGCTTTTCAAGAATCGTCTGATAGCGAGCGACATCGGCTCGCTTGAGGTAATCCAGCAGGCGACGACGGCGGCTCACCGCCATCAACAACCCACGTCGGCCAGCGTGATCTTTCACATGGCCCTTCAAGTGATCGGTCAGTTGCGTGATCCGATCGGTCAGCATGGCGATCTGAACTTCCGGGGAGCCTGTGTCCGTCTCGGATCGCGCGTGGCCACGAATCAGCTCCGTTTTTCGTTCTTTTGTCAGCGGCATTGGACCTTTCCTAAACCAAAACGTTTTTGAGACTTCGATAAGTGGGGTACTCTAACAAGCCCCTTTCAAGTTGCAACAATTGGACAGCAGACTCCCTAGGGAGGAGTCCATCATCCCATCGCCTTGAGTGAGTCCTCGACCACTTGCAGGACCTGGTCGATCTCCGCCGGCGTGTGAACCGACGAAAAACCGTGATGACACGGCGCACCGCCGTAGTCGTGAAAATAGACGCCACGAGCCGTCGTCTGCCGACAAAACTCCAGCATCTGTTCGCGGCGATGGCAGAGACTGTCGCGGTAACATTTGACCGGTTCGCGCGTGCCGAAGGTCAGGCCAAATCGACTGCCGTGAACCTGGAAACGACAGGCAACCGGACTTCGCTGTGAGATCTCCGCCAGTCCGCGAGACAGCTGCGACGAAAGGGAATGAATGGTCCGCCAGAAATCCGCCGTGCGGATCGTCCGGACGAATGCAAGCCCAGCCAGGATGCTCGGCAGCGGAGCATTGAAAGTCCCGGAGTGGGCGACGTCGCCAACCGGCTTGAAGCGGTCCATTAACTCTGCTTTGCCAGCGATCGCCGACAGCGGCAGACCCGCGCCAAGCGATTTTCCGATCGTGCAAATGTCCGGCGTGACTCCGAAATCTTGCTGTGCTCCACCAGGAGATTTTTTGGCGAACGATTGAATTTCGTCGAAGAACAAAATCAGGCCATGCTCGGTTGCCAGCCGGCGTGCTGCTTCCAGGAATCCCGGCTCCGGACCAATCGCACCGCAATTGTAATCGACCGGCTCGATCAAAATCGTCCCGGCTTCGTGCTTGTGCTGCTTGACCAGCCGTTCGAGCGCGTCGAAGTCGTTGTACTCGGCCGTGATGATCAGTTCGGCGAGCGACTTCGGGATGCCTGCGGATTCGCGGTACGGCGGCTTCGCGTCGAGCTGGTCGGCCGGCGGATGGCCGCCGATGAATGTGAATTCGTGGTAGCCGTGGAAGTGTCCGTGAAAGCGGATGATCTTGTCCCGACCGCTGACCGCTCGGCACAGCCGCAACGCGTGCAGCGTCGCTTCGCTGCCCGATCCGGTGAAGCGAACACGTTCCGCACACGGCACGATCTCACAAATTTGCTCGGCCAGTTCGATCGGATATTGGCCGTCGAGACTGCACAGCACGCCGAGTTCCCAAACCTTGTCGAACACCTCGCGCAAGCAGTCCGGCGCATGACCGAGCAACGTCGCACCGTGGCTCATCGACATGTCGAGGAACTCGCGACCATCGACATCCCAGAATTTCGCGCCTTTGGCTCGCGAGGCGTACAGCGGCGCGCCCCAACCTTGGTTGAAGCGTGTGCTGGAACAAACGCCACCCGGCAAAACCTCGCGGCCGCGTTCAATCAGTGCGCGGTAATCAGTGGAGAGATTCATGCGCGGTTCTTCCACAAATTGAACGTAATGTGAGCCTGGCCTTGGTGGTGAGCTTCATGCCAATTGATGATTTGCAAGGCCCGCGCAAACGTCCAGCCGCGATCCTTCAACAAACCGGACTCCGGAATCCGGTTCAGGTCCACCTCGGTCAACTGCGGCAGACCATCGAGCAAATGCTGTCGCGAGGCGTTGAGCACTTCGTAAATCTGATCGACTTTCAAGATGTTGTCGTCAGGGGTGCTTCCACCTTTGAAGCGAGGAATTAGCTCGGTGAAGGTCGGCGGTTTTCCGAACAGCCGTTCGGTGGCGAAGAGTTCTTCGGTCACGCCGATGTGCATGAGTTGCCAACAAATGTGTGCTCGCCCCGGCCCCGGTCGCCAGCCGAGCACCGCTGTCGGGTCGGGTTGCTTGGCAATCTCGTCCAACGTCGCCAGCGTGCGCGTGCGGTTGAATTCCCAAACGTCTTTGATGCAGGTCAACAGGCTCATGGCGGTCTCCTCAAAATCGAAACGTGGTAGATGCGTCGAGCATCCGACCAAACTCGCAACGTTTCGGCAAGTGTCAGCCGCGAAGGTGGAACGCCGAGTTCATCGTGACCAGTGTGCTCTTGCCGTCCGCATGCTGAATGATGTTTACGCAGCAGTTGTCCTGTGCCAGCCCCTTCGCTTTACGGAGTTCCAGCCCCATCAGGTGAGCGCACAGCACGCGGTTCACAATGTTGTGAGCCACCACAACGACCGTATCGCCGACGTGACGGTGCAGCAGTCGCTCAAAGGCCGGCCACGCGCGACGCAGGACGTCCGAGTACGACTCGCCGCCGAGGTACGGATGCGCGGCGGGATCTTCGTGGAACAGCCGATATGCCTCCGGAGTCTCACGAGCAATCGTATCCCAGTCCTTTCCTTCCCAGACACCGACATGGCATTCGGTGATTTCCGCAATTTGATTCACCGCCAGACCGTGTCGTCCAGCGATCACACCGGCTGTCTCGGCAGCTCTCTGCAGCGGGCTGGAATAGACGTGCTTGATCGGGTGGTCGGCCAAGAACCCAGCGACCTGCTGAGCCTGCCTGCGACCATTGTCGTTCAGCGGCAGATCAATGCTGCTCCCCTGCAGGATGTACGGGACTTGGACATTGGCATCGGTCGTACCGTGGCGGACAAGCAGCAGTTGAGTGGCGGTCATGTGGCGAGTTGTAGACCAGCCTTTCCAGGCTGACAAATCTGAATCGGGAATTCGACGATGGTTCGGGTCACGCTCAAAAACCGGACTTACTTCGCTTTTGGCAGTTCAATCAGTGTCTGCGTTTTCACGACGGCGCAGTTTTCCGGAAACGTGTGGAAGGCATGCACCAGCAAGCTGCGCGGAAACAAGTCGAGCTGCAGATAGCTCACAGCCGCCGGGGCCAGCCGATTGGGAGGGTCAAACATGCGGCCAAGGGTCGCCTTGCGGCAGTCGACGGAACATTCCTCGTGCAACTGGAGGTACACTTCCGGGTTCAGTCGCTCGACCTGAAAGCTGACTTGGTAGCCGACGCCCCCCGGCAGCCGGAGCGACTCATCGCGGCTGCCCCGCAACTTCTTGTCGAAGAAACGCTCACGGTGCGGCAACGATTGCCCATTGGGAGCAACGATCTCGCTCAGCGTTTGGTGAGGCGTGCGCAGTTCGAGCAGATGGCCCGCTTCGCAGATGGCAAGATACAGCTGGAAATCATCTCGAACGACGGAGGTTCGCTCGTAAACGACCAACAATTCCGGATGCACCGAACGGCCTAGAATCGAGAGCTTCAGTTCCGAAACATCCGGCCTGACGAAACCAACGGTCATACTCACACTTTCCTTGAACCCGAAACTGACCAGAGCGCGGTGGCCACGATTCTAGCCATGACTTTCAACAGCGCGGAAGCGGATGAGTGGACCATTTCACGAAGGTGATGAACTTAGTCGTGACCAGCATTTCGACTCTTGACAAAGAGACAGAATCGAACCTCGTCACCTGCCATCCGAAACCTTGCGCCCTGAATGAACTGCTTGAGCGCCGGAATCAATCGACTCACGAGGTATCGGGCTACGTCTGAGATTCCAATGCGAGCAGTCGTCGCTTGAGATGCACCCCCTGCGGAGCTGAAAAGCCGCCAATTTTTCCACCGCTGGCAAGCACGCGATGGCAAGGGATGATGATCGGCACTTCGTTGTTCGCCATCACTGTCCCAACAGCTCTCGCCGCCTTCAGAGAGCCGGCTCGCGCGGCAAGTTCACCGTAGCTGACGGTTTCGCCAAAGCCGATCGCTCGCGCGGCGAGGATGACATTCTGTTGAAACTTGGTGCGATGTTCGGTGCGCACCAGGATGTGTTCGAACGAAACTCGCTTGCCCGCCGCGAACTCTTCCAGCTTCGTTCGCAGCGCCGGATACCAGTCGGACTCGGAGAGTGTTTCTTTGGCGAACTGGCGATACAGAGCGGCCCAGGCCTCCTCGGCGCGGCGATGTCCCATTACCAGCCGCCACACGCAACGTTCTCGTCCCACCAGACCGAACCAACCCAGTGTTGTCGAAAACACACATGCCTGAAGTGTCATAACCGCCCCCTCGGAAAAGCATTCTTTGACCTGATCCCGGAGCACCCCTAGAATACCAGTGACGACTAACGACGCCGCCGACTGATTGCCAGCCGCCGGCGAACACCACAAGCGTGAGGACCTCGCAGACGCCGCTTGGTGCGAACTGGACCTCACGCTTTTCTCGTCAAAGGACCGAATCATGTTGGCCTTCGACTCCTACGTCGATGACTTTTATTGCAATATGAACCTCAGCACCGAGATGCCGCTGCCGGCCGCTCGTGAGACGATTTTGGGATTCTTTGAGCGAATCCAAAAGTCGTATCCGATGATGCGGAACTTTTACACCCGCGAGACCGGCGACTGCGTGCTCGAAGAAGACAAAGACCTCGGCCACCAACGCTGGGTCTCGGTCGAACCCAAACGAGTTTGCAGCGGATTTCTCAACCCGCCGGACATCAATACTGCCGTCGAGCAGCATCGCCTGACGCTCGAACTTCTGCCGTACATGCTCTCGGTCAGTCCGCTGGATTGCGAAGCGCTCGACTTCATGATGGGCTTCGATATGGCGTACCGCGGCAACCACGACGAGTTGGTCGCCGAGGCACTCGGCGGTTGCCCGGCCATAGACGGCCTGGTACGAATTCCCGGCGCACGAGTCCTCAACTACGAACCAGCGATCACGCTGACGCTCGACGAGTCGTGCCGGATGCAAGCGCGGCTGATGATCGAGACGCGAACCAACGCCTATCACGTCCGCCGTGGCGAGTACCCCGAGGAAAACATCAGCGTCTATTTCACGCTGCGGCAGTACGGCAGCCTCGAACCGGGGGGCACGTTCGAGCAAACGCTCGACAAGCTGCGCAGCCGCTGCGACGAATTGATCGAGGAATTGGTCGTCGATCCGATTCTCCGTCCGCTGGCGCAAGCCATTGCGACGCGCTGAGCAGGCATCGCGGAGAGCGATCGATGAACGAACCTTCGCGTCGCGAATCGGTGAAAGCGTCTCGGGCGTGGCATCTGTGGCTGATCGGCAGTTTTGCGGTCCTGGTCTTCATCTCGTTGGTCGTTTGGACACGCCGGCCACCGCTGCCGCAGGCCAATCAGCCGAACTCGGCGGGGGCCAAATCATTTCCGTTGCCGACGATTTCCGAGAGTCCATTTCTCAACACGAAACCGGATGTCGCCTACGTCGGCAGTGAAGCGTGTCGGACGTGTCACGCAGACCATGACGCGGCATTTCGGCACACGGGCATGGGCCGCTCGATGGCGGACGTCGATCTGACTCGTGAGCCGCCCGATGGCGAGTTCGAGCATCCAGTTTCCAAACGCCGCTACGAAGTCCGAAGACACGACGGGCAATTGTGGCATCGCGAATTACTGCTTGTTGATGATCCCGCCGAAGTGTTGCTGGCCGAGTACCCCGTGAAATTTGTCATCGGTTCGGGGCATCACTCGCTGACCTACTTGGTCGAAGTGGATGGTTTTTTAGTGGAGTCCCCCTTGACGTGGTACATGTCGCGCAAGGCTTGGGGCATGTCTCCGGGCTACGACGTTGCCGAACACTCCGGCTTTGAAAGAGCCACCGGTGAGGGCTGTTTGACGTGCCACGCCAGCCGAGCGGAGGCCCTCGACAAGAGCCTGCATCGCATGCACATCTCTGAGGCGGCCATTGGCTGCGAACGCTGTCACGGCCCCGGTGAGTTGCATGTCGAAAAGCACCGCGAACGAACCGCGGCGGCAGATTCACAAACTGAACTCGATCGCACGATCGTCAATCCCAGCCACTTGTCGCGAGAGCTCAGCGAGGCGGTCTGTCAGCAATGCCATCTGCGCAGCACTGCCACCATCCTCACGCGAGGCCGGCAAATTAGCGATTTCCGTCCCGGCCTGCGGTTGCAGGAGTTTCGTACGGACTTTTGGCTCGACGTTCCCGACAAGCCGATGACCGTCGTTGGTCATGTGGAGCAATTGCATCTCAGCCGTTGCTATCAAAAATCGAACAAGCTGACCTGCCTGACGTGTCACGCCCCGCACGATGTCGGAGGCGAGCAGAAATCGAAACCTCATCAAGCCATCTGCCTGAGTTGCCATCGCCCTGAACATTGCCGCGAGGAGGTATCGCAGCGGCGAAAGCTCAGCCCGGATAATGATTGCGTGCAATGCCACATGCCCAGTTCGAACACCGAGATTCCGCATCTCGCTTTCACGCACCACCGAATTGGAGTTCACCAGCCGGTCGCAAAATCGTCGGTTGCCGGTCCGTCGCCCGCCAGTCGTCCGGGAGTGCTGCGTCCTTTTCTGATGGAATCGTGGCCCAGCGAACTCGACCAGCAGCGAACGTTCGGCCTCGCCTATTTGGAGGCGGCGAATCGAGAGTCTCAGCCAGACCTGGCCGACCAATACCGCCAGCGCGCACTGGACTTGCTGACGAATGCCCGCACGACTGGTCTGCGAGATCCGATGCTGGATGCGGCATTGGCTCGATTGCATTTCGAACTGGAAATCCCCGGCACGCAATCACTGGCCGAGAGCACGCTGTCTCAGAAGGGGCTGGATGGCCAGGATCGCTCCAATGCATTGTTTTTATTGGCTGATTCGCACTTCCAAGCAGGCCGATGGAAAGAAGCCGTCGCGACACTTCAGCAGTTGACTCGCTTGCGGCGTCACCATGTCGACTGGCTGCTCCTCGCCGAATGTGAACAACGAATGGAACACCCGGAGGCCGTGCAACTGGCGTTGCTGACCGCCACACGCATCAATCCGCGATTGTGGAGAGTCCATCAGGCATTGGCCGAGCGATTTGCAAAAGCCGGCGAACAGCAACAGGCCGATTGGCACAAACGCCGCGCCATTCCCTGACGGCTCTTGCGATGTTCGTCAGCGATACAATTCATGCCGAACGTATTGCGTCACAGCGATGGCCGAATAGCTTTTGCAATACCAGGTGCGTCGGCAAAAAGATCGCCAGCGGAAAGATGACGATCATCAAGCCAAGATAAATCAGCGGTGGCATCCAAGTCTGAGGCCGATCACTACTCAACCCGTAAACATAGTTGATGTTGACCGGCAGGTTGGGATTCTCCGCGGGTGCCGGTGGAGCAGGCATTCCGAAGTAACACATCAGGATCAAACCCAGGGCCAAGACTGCCCAATTGCGAAACGCCCGGCTGTCGTAACGCAATCGCCAGACCAACCACACGATCAGGATCGGCAGCCAGAAGTGAAAGAGAGACAGACCGCGTGTGAAAATCGGAATTCGTTCGTCAAACATGTAGGCGGTCATGCCGGTCAACGACAACCCGACGCATCCCCCAAGAAAGTCCACCATCCACAACAACTGCGGAGCCAGAATTCCCACCGCCGGCATCGATGCCAACAACGAAGACTCGGACCACACGGCGGCCAGCGTGAAGAACACCGCCACGTCACAGAAATACAAAAAGTTTGTCAGACCGTAGTCCCGCCAATAGACAGGAACCAGCACACAGACGAACGCGGTGTAGAGCACCTTGAGCCACATCGGAATTCGGCGACCCGCCGATGTACTCCTCATTTCTTTTCCTAAGTTGCTCATTCCGGGCCTCCATTGTCAAATCGCCTGGTTCGAGAGGCGGAGAACGTACGCTGCTCCTCAGCGGACGACAACTCGATTTCACATGCCCGCCGGAAACTCAGACTTTTAATCGGAACCTCTCATGGACATTCGCATCACCTACTGCATGCCGTGAAACTACAAACCACAGGCCACCAGTCTGGCGGCCGCGATTCAGCAGCGATTCGGTGTCGAGCCGACATTGATTCCCGGTGGAGGCGGCATCTTCGAGATCGTCGCCGACGGGAAGTTGATCTACAGCAAGCACCAGACCGGTCGCTTTCCGACACACGACGAAGTGTTGTCGAAGCTCACTTAGCCAGTACGACGCGCCAGCGAGTGGTTCGAGCGTCACAACCTCTCGCAGACGCGTCGTGCTGATGGCATTTTGACCAGCTCGTTGATCGGTCTTTCCCAGCGAACAAGATTCTTGCGAACACGCCCGTTATTCTGCCGCCGCATTGCAAGACTCTCAGCCTGAGGATGACATGAGCCAGCCGCCGGAGAAAACGTCTGCCACAAATCCCGCGCCGCATAATCTCACACCGGCAATGGAGCGTTACCTCGAAGTCAAACGGCAGAACCCCGGATCGATCCTCCTGTTTCGCATGGGGGACTTCTATGAGATTTTTTTCGAGGACGCCGTCGTTTCCTCGAAAGTGCTCGGTCTGACGCTGACCAGCCGCGACAAAGGCTCGCCGAACCCGATCCCGATGGCGGGATTTCCATATCACGCACTGGAAGGCTACCTGCGAAAGCTGATCACCGCCGGTCATCGCGTCGCCGTCTGCGAGCAGATGGAGGATCCGAAGCTCGCCAAAGGGATGGTCAAGCGCGAGGTCACGCAAGTCGTGACCCCCGGCACACTGACCGACGAAGCGTTGCTCGACCCACGCGAATCGAACTTCCTCGCCAGCGTCTGGCCGAGCCGATCGGGAGCTGTCGGTCTGGCGTGGCTGGAAGTTTCGACCGGTCGCTTCGTCACCGCCGATCTGCAACCGGCTCAGCTGGCCGACGAACTCGCTCGCATCCGCCCAAGCGAGTGCCTGTACCCCGAACATCTCGCGAACGACGAGCGGCTGCGGCCGCTGTTCGCGAGAACCGTGCTGCTGACTCCGCGCGCCGCGTGGTACTGGGCCGAGGCGGCTTGTCACACGGCACTGCTGAAGCACTTGGGCACGACCACGCTCGAAGGCTTCGACATCGACTCGACTTCTGCCGGAGTCACGGCGGCAGGGGCGTTGCTGGAATACGTCCAAGAAATGCAGAAGAGTTCGCTGGCTCACATCAGCCGGTTGGAACCGTATCGCCGCGGCACGTCGCTGCTCATTGACGAAGCCACGCGAGCCAGTCTCGAACTGACTCGCACGATTCGCGACGGCAAGCGCGACAACAGCCTGCTGTCGGTTCTCGACGCAACCGTCTCGGCGATGGGCGCGCGACTACTGGCCGATTGGCTGTCGAATCCGCTGACCGATATCGCGGCAATCAATCGCCGACTGGATGCCGTCGAGGAACTGACTCGCGACACGATGTTCTGTCGCGACTTGCGCGAGATTCTCGCCGAGACCTATGACCTGCAACGACTGACCGCGAAGGTCGCCACCGGCCGCGCCAGTCCGCGAGATCTCGGGAGCTTGACGCGCTCGCTGGCGTTGCTCCCCAAGCTCAAAGCCAAACTCGCCGGACGACACAGCGTGTTGCTGCAATTGCTCGAAGCCGACCTTGATCTCAACGCCGAGATTCGCGCCGACATCGACGCAACGCTCGTCGACGAACCGCCGTTGCTCACGACTGACGGCGGCATGATCCGCACCCGCTTCAACGCGACGCTCGACGAACTCCGCGACCTCGCTCGTGGCGGCAAAGAATGGATCGCCGGATACCAGGCGAAGGAATCCGAACGGCTCGGCCTGCCGAATTTGAAAGTCGGCTTCAATAAGGTCTTCGGCTACTATCTGGAAGTCACCGCCGCTCAAGCCGTGAAGATTCCGCCGGAATACATCCGCAAGCAAACGCTCAAAAACCAAGAGCGCTTCATCACGCCCGAACTGAAAGAGTACGAAGACAAAGTCCTGCGAGCCGAAGAGCGAGCGATCTCGCTCGAACTGGAATTGTTCAACGCTCTGCGCGACCGGGTCGCCGCTGCAACGTCTCGCCTGAAACAGACCGCCGACGTACTCGCCGAAGTCGATGTCCTCGCCGCGCTGGCCACGCTGGCCGTCAACCAAGGTTACTGCCGTCCGGAGCTGACCGAAGACCCGATCCTTAACATCCGCGAAGGCCGCCACCCCGTGCTCGACAAGCTGATGCCGTCCGGATCGTTCGTGCCGAATGATGTGAAGCTAGGAGTTCCGAATGCCGAGCTCCAAGGTTTAAGTGGCGACGAACCGCAAGTTCCGAATACTCGGAATACGGAGCTCCGAACTCGGAACTCCCATGGCCGCATCCAACTCATCACCGGCCCGAACATGGCCGGCAAGAGCACTTACATCCGGCAAGCCGCGCTGCTGACGATCATGGCTCAGATGGGCAGCTTCATCCCCGCCAGCGAAGCGCGCATCGGGATCGCTGATCGCATCTTCGCCCGCGTCGGCGCGAGCGATGAGCTTAGCAAAGGTCAGAGCACGTTCATGGTCGAGATGACCGAGACCGCGCGAATTCTGAACTCCGCCAGCGACCGCAGCCTCGTGATCCTCGACGAGATCGGCCGGGGCACGAGCACCTACGACGGCATTTCGCTGGCCTGGGCCGTCACCGAATTCCTGCACGATCAAATCCGCTGCCGCACGCTGTTCGCCACGCACTACCACGAACTGACCGAACTGACCAAGACGCTCGCCGAAACCAGCAACTGGAACGTCGCGATTCGTGAGCACGGCGACGATATCGTCTTCCTGCACAAGATCGTGGAAGGCCCCGCCGACAAGAGCTACGGCATCCACGTCGCCAAAATCGCCGGCCTGCCGCGCGACGTCGTCGATCGTGCGTCGGTCATCCTCGCCCAACTCGAATCCGACCACATCGACGAATCGGGCAAGGTCAAAATTCCCGAACGCAAAACGAAATCGCGCGACCGCCAGCTCTCACTGTTCATCGAACCGGATCATCCGGTGATCGAGAAGCTCAAGTCGCTGGACATCGAACAGCTCACACCGATTGCGGCGTTGCAGAAGCTGAACGAACTTCGCGAATCGCTGGCCAAATGACGGCAGATTACTCTGCCGAGAGCCGTATCAACCGAGCAACCGGCTCCAGCCACATTCGGCCTTGAGTCGCGCGAAGTTCGGCGACGAGGACGACATCTCGTACGTTTTCGAGCACTTCAAATTCGTGAGTGACGGCCTGCCATTCGGTGTCACCGGTGAGTTTGTTGTCGCGTTTCCCGCCAGAGATGCGAAGGCCGGCTCCGGCCCCCGGCTCGTCTTCGCGAGGAGCGACCGCTTCGGTGCGCATTCGCGTTTCGAGGCGGTAGCGGCCTTTACCGAGCAGCACTCTGCGACGCCACGAGGCAACGCACTGGCCGGACTCGCCGACTTGAATCGAGTAGCGTTTCTGACCATCGATCTCGACCTCTTCGACTTTCGTGTCGTCGGTCTCTTGCGCTGGGAACCAATCGGCGATGTCGATCGGCTTGTCGCCGTCGAAATCCAGCGGCGTCGGGTCGCCGTTTTGAAGTTGTTCGCGGAGATTCGGCTCGCGGGCGGTGATTCGCTCTTTGAGCTCTCGGACTCGGTCGGCATGAGCCTTCGCAAACTCTTCGCCCATTGCGGTGACGACCGGTTGCAGGCGAGACAACGCGAGGTCGAGCCGCTCGTGCAGACGCTTCGGCTCGAAGAGGGGCAGCAGATCGGCGACTCGTTCGCGATAGCGTTTTCGCCATTCGGGATTGTGCATCACCGCGCTGGCGACCATCGGCTCGCAGTACTCAAGAATCGGCAAGCCGGGGTCGCCGAACACCTGATCCATGCCATGCGGCAAGAAGCGAGCCTTCCCCTCCGGCGGGGCGAAGTAGATGCGGTAGTTGTTTTTGTTCGGCGTGTAGCCGTCCCAGTGACACGTCATCAGTTCGAGAGCCATGAAGTTCACGAAGGCGTCCACGTTGAGATGCCCTTCGATGGCCGGCCAGCGTTTTTCGGGATCGGATTCGAGGCACGCCGCCTGCAAGGCTCGCAGATCGCTGTGATCGTCGGGGCCGTTGCCGGAATCCTTTTCGAGATCGACGTCGATGTCCTGCACAAACCCGCCGTCGTAGAAGTTGCCGGTCGTGTCGCCGAAGTGTCGCGTGAGGAACGGTCCATCGAATCCCTCCTTGAGCACATATAGTCCAAAATCGCGATCGTTCAACCAGACGCGTGCGTGAGTCACTCGGGTGGCCGGCAACTTCGCATCGCGGCACAAGTCGGAACACAGCCATTCACACAAGTACGACTCGTCCTGCACCGAGTTGTTGAGATGGAATTTCTCCATCGCGTGAAACGTCTGGTCCTTGTTGTGCTTGCGCATGTTGAGCGTGAAGGCAGGACGATCATCGAGTTCGCGAAAGCTGCCGGCAGCACCTTTGAGCTTGATCGCGACGTCGGTGTAAATCGTCTTGCCCTCGGGCAGCGTCTCGATCAGCTTGCATTTCACATAGCGGCGAGCATCTTCGCGAAGCTTCTGCGCCTGCGACTCCTTCAGCTCGATCTTGAGCTGCGGGATGACGCCGTTGTCGAAGAAGTCGTCGCTGGCGTCACGTTGCGGCCGGGCTGATTCATCGGCGTGTGAATCGACCAGGGCGGACTCATCAACCGGCACCGGCTGGCGAACCGTAGACGGCTGACACCCCGGTACGCTCAAAAGGCTGAAGATCCATAAGCTGATCCCAACCTGTCTCAAAATCCATAACGCGTGCATTCGGCACCTCCGGGCGGGATCGTAGCGAACCGGCGAGGCGTCTCACTATATTCCGCACGTCATTTCATTCTTGGAGTTTCCCGACAATGCCGGAGGTCGTCGAGTTGCGTGAGGTCACGGATCGACGTGATGTCATTCATCGCGCCGTCCAGCGATTGTCGTCGGGTGATTTGGTCGCACTCCCGTCCGAGGCGGGCTACGTTTTGGCGGGAGCGGCACTCGTGGAGAGGGCCGGTCACTGCTTCTCGGCGGGTCGTGAACCTGCGACTCTTTTGTTGCGAACCACTGAGGAAGTGGTCGATTTCCTGCCGCATTTGCCAAAGACGGGGTTGCGGATCGCTCGACGCTGCTGGCCGGGACCGTTGGTGCTCCGTGCGCCGGCGTCGATGGCGAATGGGGTGCTGGCCGCTCTGCCGGAAAGCAGTCGAGCCGCCGCCGTCGCGAACGGCCAGTTGGCGGTGCGAGTTTCCAGCCACCCGATTCTCAGCGAGGTCGCGAAGCTTACGCGCGGGCCGTTGCTGATTCGTGAGATCGACGTGCTCGCGAAGAATGTCGACTTCGCGGTCACTCCTTGGACGGACGCCGCGCTGATCGTGAAGGACAACGCTGCTGCCGAATCGAATACCGAGGTGCCGACATCCATCGTGGAGATCAAATCCGACGGAGCCTGGAAGGCCGAACGGATCGGAGCGACTCCCGAAAATCGGTTGCAGATCGCGGCCTGCGAAGTGATTCTCTTCTGCTGTACTGGCAACACTTGTCGCAGCCCGATGGCAGAGTCGCTGTTCCGGCATCTTCTGGCCGAGCGGCTGAAATGCTCGCCGGAAGATTTGACGAAGCGCGGATTCCTGATCGCCTCGGCGGGACTCGCCGCGGACTACGGCAGCCCGGCCAGCCGTGAATCGGTCGAGATGATGAAGCGCCGCGGACTCGATCTCCAGTCGCATACCAGCCAGCCGCTCACCGATCGGTTGATCGAACAGGTTGACCGTTGCTACACGATGACCAAGAGTCATCGCTCGGCGATTCTCGACAGTCATCCCGAACTGGCCGATCGAGTGCAGGTGCTCGGTCGCGACGGCAAGGATGTCTCCGATCCAATCGGCGGCGGCATGAACGAGTACGCGGCTTGCGCGGCCAGCATCGAAAAACAATTGGCAAAGATCCTCGACGACATCGTCTGACGAACTCCTTTTTCTCGGAACACGATCATGAAAATCGCAGTGGCCAGTGACCATCGAGGGCTGACCGTCAAGGAACGCATCCTGCGTCAGCTTGCTGACCTTGGCCAAGACGGAGTCGATCTCGGCCCGAACTCGGCGGAGAGCGTCGACTACCCGGACTACGCCGCGAAGGTCGCGACCGCCGTCGCCAATCACGAGGCGGATCGCGGTATCCTGATCTGCGGCAGCGGGATCGGCATGTGCATCGCCGCCAACCGCTTCGCCGGAGTCCGGGCGGCCCTCGTCCACGACGACTTCACCGCCGAAATGAGTCGCCGACACAACGACGCGAACGTCATGTGCCTCTCCGCCGACTTACTTGGCGAGCAGTTGATTACCCGCATGGTCGACGTCTGGGTGAAGACACAGTTTGAAGGAGGCCGGCATCAACGCCGGTTGGATAAGATCGATCAGAATGCAAAATCGTAGGTCAGACTTTTCGGACTGACCCGATGCGCGACCGACGCCGTTTACCAATTCGACTCAGGCTGGAGAGCTTGATCGACCGATTCAGGAGGAAAGCATGGCTCCCGCGAATTTGAAGTACGCAAAGACTCACGAATGGCTCAGCCTCAACGCCGACGTCGGGACGGTCGGCATCAGCGACTTCGCCGTCAAGGAACTGACGGATCTCGTCTACATGGGTCTGCCGAACGTCGGCAAGAAGCTGACTGCCGGCGAGGTCTTTGGTGAGATCGAGAGCGTCAAGGCGGTGAGCGACCTGTACGCCCCGGTCAGCGGCGAGGTCATTGAAGTGAACTCCAACTTGCCAAACGATCTCGACCTGCTCGCGAAAGACGCATTCGGCCAGGGCTGGCTGATCAAGATCCGGCTGAGTAATCCGTCCGAAGCTGCATCACTCCTGGACGCCGCTGCCTACGAACGAGAATGCGTGGCGGGGCATTGATCGTCAGCGACCGTTCTGTGTCCTCTGTGTCTCTTTGGTAAAAGTTTGTCACCACCAGGACCCAGAGAGCACAGAGTTGGCAAAAGGCTGTCACACTTTCCGTTTTTCGTCGTTAGGTTCACCGTGCCATACCTCTTCAACACTGCTGAGTCGCAACAAGACATGCTCAAGACGGTCGGCGTGAAGTCCGTCGATGAGCTGTTCGACCAAGTCCCGCGCGAGTTGCGACTCGACCGACCGCTACAATTGCCACCGGCTCTCAGCGAGCTCGAACTCGAATCGCACTTGCGAGACCTCGCCAGCCAAAACGTGGGCGTGTCGGGGCGAGTCAGTTTTCTTGGCGGCGGCATCTACGACCACTTCGTCCCCGCCGCCGTCGACGCGATCGCTGGACGGAGCGAGTTCTACACCGCGTACACGCCGTACCAAGCCGAGGCCAGCCAAGGGAGCTTGCAGGCGTTCTTCGAATACCAATCGCTGATCTGCGAACTGACTGGCATGGATGTCTCGAACGCCAGCCTCTACGAAGGGGCGTCGGCAATGGTCGAGGCGGTGCTGATGGCGATGCGAGTCACGCAACGACGCGGCAAAGTCGTCGTGCTCGGCTCGCTGCATCCGGAATATCGCGACACGCTGACAACCTACGTCCGGCATCTCGGCTGCGAGATCGTCGTCGTGCCGACGCCGCAGGGCACAGCCGATCCGGGTGATGCCTCCCGGCTGATCGACGACCGCACCGCTGCGGTCGTTGTGCAGCATCCGAACTTCTTTGGCTGCCTCGAAAGCCCGCGAGACATTTTTGCCGTTGCCAAGCAGCGCGGCGCACTGTCGATTTCCGTCTTCGACCCAATCAGCCTCGGGGTGCTGCGTCGCCCCGCCGAAGACGGAGCCGACATTGCCGTCGCCGAAGGACAATCACTCGGAATCCCGTTGCAGTACGGCGGGCCGTACCTCGGCATCCTCGCGTGTCGGCAGGAATTCGTGCGACAGATGCCCGGCCGACTCGTGGGCGAGACAGTTGATCGCTTCGGTAAACGCTGCTTCGTGCTGACACTGGGGACTCGCGAACAACACATCCGCCGCGAGAAGGCGACGTCCAATGTTTGCACAAACCAAGGACTGCTGGCGCTGCGAGCCACCGTTTATCTCTCACTGCTCGGCCCGCGCGGACTGCGCGAGGTCGCCGACCTGAGTTGCCGAAAAGCCCACTACGCCGCCGAACAATTGGCGGCGGTTGCCGGCCTGGAACTCGCGTTCGCTCGGCCGTTCTTCAAGGAGTTCGTCATTCGCAGCCGAGGCAACGCCGCCGAAGTCGCTCAACGCGCTCGAATTGCCGGTTTCGACATCGGTCCCGCTCTGAATCGCTTCCCCACACTCGCCGCCGAATGCGGAGCATCCACCACAGAGTATCTGCTGGTCGCTGTCACGGAGTCTCGAACCAAGAATCAAATCGACAACCTGGCCAACTCCCTCCGAAAGTAGATCGTCGAACCGATGCGCAACCGACAAGCCACCAACTTGCTGTTTGAACTGTCACAGCCCGGACGACGTGCCGCGAGGTATCCCGCCTGTGATGTCTCAGCAAGGCCGCTCACCGAGTTGTTGCCTGCCCATCAACTCGCAGAACAACCGCCTGATCTGCCGGAGTTGACTGAGCCGGATGTCATCCGGCACTTCACGAACTTGTCGACGCTGAACATGTCGGTCGACACGCATTTTTATCCGCTCGGCAGTTGCACGATGAAGTACAATCCGAAGCGACACGAGCGGCTCGCATCGCTACCGGGACTGGTCGATTTACATCCGTATCAAGACGAAGCCAGCCAAAAAGGGATGCTGGCGATCCTGTTCGAGCTTCAGCAAATGCTCGGAGAGATCGCCGGACTTCCGGCCGTTTCGCTGCAACCCGCTGCCGGCGCTCACGGCGAGATGACCGCGCTGCTCACAGCAGCCGCGTACTTCCATGACCGCGGCGAAAAGCGAACGAAAGTGCTCTTTCCGCAGAGTGCCCACGGCACGAACCCCGCCAGCGCGGCGATCGCCGGCTTCGAATGTATACAACTCAAAGGGCAAGCCGATGGTTTTGTCGATCTCGCAGAACTCAAAGCGAACCTCGACGACAAAACCGCCGTGTTCATGATCACAAATCCGAACACGCTCGGCCTCTTCGAGCGAGACATCTCGAAGATCGCGCACCTGCTGCACGACGTAGGCGGATTGGTTTACATCGACGGCGCGAACATGAACGCAATCTTGGGAATCACGCGACCGGGCGATTTCGGCGGTGACATGATGCACTACAACGTCCACAAAACGTTTACCGGCCCGCACGGCTCCGGCGGTCCGGGCGCAGGACCAATCGCCGTTCGAGATTTCTTAGCCGACTACTTGCCCGGACCAATCGTCACGCGAACACAGTCTGGCGGTGCCGATCGTTTTCAATTGACAACACCAACGAAATCCATCGGCCGAGTCCGCAGCCAATTCGGCAACGTCGGTATTTTGCTCCGCGGGTATTTGTACCTGCGCACCTTGGGAGCAGCCGGGCTCAAAGCCGTGTCCGAGCAAGCAGTGCTTAATGCCAACTACCTGCGATCAAAACTGGCCGACGTTCTGCCAGTACCACACGGCGAGCGTTGCATGCACGAGTTTGTCGCATCCGCCGAAAAATCGAAAACCGAAAATGGAATCACCGCACTGGACATCGCCAAGCGGTTGCTCGACTACGGCTACTACGCCCCGACCGTTTACTTTCCGCAGATCGTGCCGGAAGCCTTGATGGTCGAGCCAACCGAAACGGAATCCCAGCAGACGCTCGATGCCTTCGCGGAGACGATTCGCTTGATCCTGAGCGAGTCGCCGGAGTTGCTGCACAACGCGCCGCACGAAACTCCGATCTCCCGGCCCGACGAAGTCAAAGCCGGTCGGCAACTCCTCCTCCGATGGAAACGGTGATCGATGAGCGCAATCGTTCACGTGATTCTCGACGAACCGCAAACCGGTGTCTGGAACATGGCGGTCGATGAGGCGCTGCTGGAAGAATCTCTCCGCAGCGAGGTGGTCTTCTTGCGTTTCTACCGCTGGTCTGAGCCGACGGTCTCTTTCGGCTATTTTCAAAGCGACGAGGATTTGCGTCACCATCCACGCCTCTCGAAACTGCCAAGAGTCCGACGACTTTCTGGGGGAGGCGCGATCTTGCATCATCATGAGCAGACATACTCATGCAGTCTGCCTCCCACACATCGACTGGCCCAACAGCCGTATCAGCTTTACGTTGAGATTCATGCCAGCTTCGTTGCTTTTCTGGCCGAATGGGGAGTGCAAGTGACTGTTCGTGGCAGCACGTCCGCCCCCAGGAAAGAACCATTTCTGTGCTTCTTACGAGAAGCTGGCCCAGACTTGGTGGTGCGGGGACACAAGATCCTGGGAAGCGCCCAGCGGAGGCGGCGCGGAGCAGTGCTGCAACACGGCAGCTTCTTGCTCCGGGCCTCGGAATACACTCCCAACTTGTTTGGGCTTTGCGAATTGGTTCAGAACTCTCCTGACACATGCACTGAATGGGGACTGGCCGCTCACCACTTGGCACGCAGCTTGGGTGATACAATTATCATGAGCGAACTCCCGGCAGACGTCCGATCCCGAGCAGCAACGATTGCTCGCGGGAGAATTTCGACCGGTAGTTTGATCGCGCAAGAATCGAATGCTTCGATCGTTCCGATTTCGACCGATTGACAGTCGTTCTCGGCAAGGCTAGCGTTCCTTGCGCCCCTTCTGATGAATGTCCCTTTCTGGACGGCCTCTATCGCGAAAGCAATGGGATTTCGGCAAGTCAGTTCCCATGTGACGTAAAATGTTTTCGAATTTCATGGAGCAACTTCCACTCAACTTTCATCGGATTTCGGAATTTGCTGAATTAGTTTAAGCCATCAGGGGCGGGGAGCGCGTCATGTTGACTGCGGAACTGAAAGTAGTGGGTGGAAAACAACACGGTTCACTCATCCCGCTTCAGACGAAAAGGTTTTTGGTCGGACGTGAAGACGATTGCCAGCTTCGTCCCTCCAGTGAATCGGTGAGCCGTCACCACTGTGTCTTCACGCTGGATGATTTCGGTGTCTGCCTGCGCGACTTGGGAAGTACGAATGGCACATTTGTCAATGGCCAACGCGTCCGAGGTCAGACGATTTTGCAGCCCGGCGACCGGATTCTGATCGGTAAACTGGAATTCGAAATTGTCATCGCAGGTGCGGTCGGTGCCGTGCAACACGCGCGAAGCACAGCTTCATTTAATTCGTCGTCCGATGCCGGATTTCTGCTGAGTGATCTCGCTGAAACTCCTGAAGCGGCTCCAGCAGATAAACAGCCAGTCGACGGCGGACCGACCGAAGTGTTCGAGCACGTTCACAATCCCGTCGGCAACGACACAACTGTGATGAATGCCGACAACACTCATTTGTTTCCTCCAGCAGCTCCCGGTCCGCCGCCGAGCGAAACGAACCCAGACCCGACCTTACCTGTCAGCTCGACTGTTGAGACGTTCGCTGAAACGACACCGGCAATGCCATCACCAACGATGCCAACGGGCATGCCCATGCCCAATGTGCCCATGATGCCTCCCTACGGAATGCCGGGAGGCATGCCCGGTACTTACCCGCCACAGCCAGCGTACGTCCAAGCTCCATTTGCCAATTACGCGCCACAATACATGCCGAACCCGTACGGCATGCAACAGCCCTTTATGCCGCAGCCGGGTTACATGGATCCGGCGTATCAGCAACAAATGGCATATCAACAACAAATGGCTCAACAAGCGATGATGGCGCAGTATGCCGCTCAGCCTGTGCCGATCGTTGACGCAACCGACTCGGAACCAGAAGCCAAATCAAAAGTCGTCAATGTTCCGGCAGTTACTTTGCCGCCACCGGAAGAAACCGGAGTGAAGCCACCGCCAGAGACCCCGCCGCCAGCTCGGACGGAAGGCACAACCGCCGTTATTGCCGCAGAAGTTCCCAATCGACAATTGGCAGCCGACATTCTGAACAAGTTCAAAAACCGCCGGTAGCCGCTGGAGCGTTGCAACCCCAGTGATTGAAGGAGCAAATCCGTGTCTGAACCGAATCCCGCTGCTGCGGCCGATCAACAACGACGCTACCGCGAACTGCTCGACCTGCTCCCCTTGGCAATCACTCTCGCCGGACTGCCGCAGAGCGAAGGCACCCGATACTACTCCGAAGAACAGATCGAGTTGCGTGCCAATACGATTCGGCATGCCTTCAAGTTCGCGAGACAGTTAGCCAAAGATTACATCCAGCGGTAATTCGCAGACCGCTCACCTCAGGTGTCGTTCTTTTTTCGGTGGGTTGCGGAGATCTCGAAACCCTTGTGGACAATTACCGGTATGTCTGGCGATTGACTCGGTTTCGGTGACGTCGACCATCGACGGTGTCTTTTGTCCGCGTCAAGATGGGCGCAGTCTTGCGGACGTCATTCTGCGAGGCAAAGCGTGTCAGTCCTGACCGAACAAACAATCTGCTCCACGATGGGATGCCGGCTTGAGCGTGGACGTCAGCGAGTTCGAGTTAGTCCAGGGTTGTTTGGCAGGCGATGTCGCCTGCCAGCGGCTCTTCGTTGAGCGTTTTGAAGGCATGGTCTTCGGACTCTGCCTGAAAATGCTCAGCCGTCGCCACGATGCCGAGGACGTCGCGCAGGAGGTCTTCTTGCGAGCCTTCCGCAGCATACATCGCTGGGATGGCGAACGACCGCTGCGACCTTGGCTGTTGACGATTGCCGCAAACCGTTGCCGCACCCATTTGGACGGACTTGGCCGCCGCCCGATGCCGATAGACTTGCAAGCCGACTGGTTGCCGGAAGAGAGGCGAGGCGATTCGCGCGATGATGCCGAGGAAATTCAGCGAGCGATTGCCACCCTGCGTCCCGAATATCAACAGTGCTTTGTCTTGTTCTATCAGCAGGAGTTATCTGTCGAAGAAGTTGCTGAAGTGCTCGACTGTCCCGAAGGGACCGTCAAGACTTGGTTGCACCGGGCTCGCAAGGAAATGGCCGAGTACCTGCGAAAGCGTGGCCTTGATCCTCAGCAGCCATTGAATGATCACTTCCATGACCCGAAACCTGAACCAGACTGACGCCCTTCGCAATTTTCAATCCACTTTTTGATGTGCCGCGATCATGACTTGTGTTGATTTTGAAAACCGGTTGCAAGAGTTCTATGACCTTCGGCAACTCGAATTGCCGGACGAACTCTGCACTCACATCGCTCATTGCCCCAAGTGCCGCGAGCTGGCGGAACACTTTCAGCGATTGCATTTCGCCATCGCGGATTGGAAGGCACATTCGCCAGCGATTCAACTGGCCGATGTCGTTCTGCAGCGGTTGGAGTCTGAACACGGCCGCGGCACTTCGGCATCCCGATCGACACCGAGCAGACTGAATAATTCAAGTCGTCAGCGTTCGCCGCTGGCAGGATGGGCAGCATTGCTCACTTCCGCTTTGGCATTGGCGATCGCAGTTGGAATCGGTTGGCGAGTTTCCAGCAATGTCTCGTTTGTGAATCAACAGACTTCTTCTCTGATTCCGATCGCGATCGCACCAGAGAAACATCTCGATCCAAGCAATGCCTCGGCACCAACAACTGGTGATCGACAACTCGATGTGCTGTTGCATGACGCTCGTGACGCCTGCGCCGCGTTGGCCGTACAGGCGTGGCAGCAAGTTTCGGCCACCAACGTGTTCCTGCCGCCGAACGACACTTTGATTTTTTTCGGTAGTGAGGGCTCGACGGACCGCATCTCCGATTCGTTGTCGCCACCATTGGCTCCGTTGAGCAACGAACTGCGAGAGGCCGTTGATTCGTGGCTTCAATCTGTCTTTAACATTCAGGATTCCTCGACTTGACCACCATCATTTCTCGACAGCGTCCTTGTTACCGGTGGACCGCCGGACTGCTTTTGGCCTGTTTGCTTCTGACCGAATGGCGGCAGACACAAGCTCGCGCCGAAGAACCAAAGCTTGCCAGTTTGATCGGTGGAAATGTTGGGCTGAGCGTCGAGATTCACGACCTCCGTTCGCACCTCCGTGACGTCCCGTCTGCGGAATGGTTTCTCCGGCTGCGCGAACTCTCATTAGTCAAGCGCTGGCAGCAAGGTCCAGAGTTTGCCCGTTGGCAAGTCGGACAAGCCAGCCTCGCCGCGTTGGTGGGGCAGCCGCTCGATCAATTTGTTTCCGAGTTGTTTGGCGAATCGGTGCTGCTAACGGTCTCGCCGTCTCCGACCGGCTCACCAATGGCAATGCTTTTGTCTCGTGCCGCGAAGGACGACACCTGGGATCGCGTTCTCGCCCTGTGGGACCTGTTGGAAGCCCACGATGTGCAGACGAAGTCCGCGTTCGGGCGGTCCTTCCAGATTCGCCGGAAGCAAACGAACGGCCAAGCCACTGGCCCGGACCTCTTCACCGTAAAACTCGGCCGAACGCTCGCCATCAGCGAACACGAGGAACTTATTCGTGATGTGATCACACGAGCCACGACAGCAGCGAATGACAACCGCGTGAAACCGCTCGATCAATTGCCGAACTATCGCCAAGCCATGTCGTCATTGCCGGACAATGCTGCCGTCCGCATCTTCGTCGATCCACGGCGTTGGGATAACCAAATCGCCAATGAATTTGCCTCAACCCGTTGGTTGCTGCCTCTGTGGAACAAACTCGAATGGCTGTCGGCGGGATTGGAAATTCGCGATGGCCTGGTGTTCCACACCGTCGTGCATCACGACACGACGAACTTGCCGACGATCTGGCAGCGATGCGTCGAAGCATCAGGAACACCCAGCGATCTGGCAACTCGATTGCCAGCCGATGCGATATTGGCGGGCGAAGCTCGGATCGCGCCTGACCTTGGCCGTTGGCTCCAAACTCTCGATCCCTCAGAGAAATCACAACGAGATTGGCAGACCTTTGGCAAAGTCACTCGCGGACTGCTCGGCCGAGACTTATTCGACGAAGTCTTGCCGCACGCGCGACCCAATTTGGCTGGAGCCATCGTTCCGAAATCACCTGTCGACGAGGAATCTGCTTCGATCGGCGGCCTGCTGGCTTGGCAATTCGATCTCTCCAACAAACCGCCAAACAACGACGGCCAGCCGCAACTTCGAGAATCTCTTGATGGTGTATTGCAGACATTGCTGAACTTTGCGGCCGTCGCTCACAACAGTCGCAATCCCGATTCACCAGCAATTCTCAAGATTCAGCAACAGGCATCGCAGACGATCAAATGGTTAGATCGCCTGCCGCCCTATCGTCCTGCCTACGGTTTCGCGGCCGACCATGTTCTGCTGGCCACCGATCCGCAGTTGATCTCCGATTTCCACGACCGATCCACTGGGAACAGCGCATTGAGTACCGAACCGCTGTTTGACGCCGTCCGCTCACGGCACTTTGCCAATCATTCGCATTGGCTGTTTCTGAACTCTCGCACCGCTCGCGAGTTTCTCGACAAGCAGCACGAACCGTTGAGCCGACAAGTCGGTCATTGGCGAAAGCTCGCGCCCCCTTCGGTGGCACAACAACTCGATCGAGTGCGCGAACTGCTGACGCCATTCGACACGGCATTTCTCGCGGCCAAGGTTGCCCCCGGTGAGATTCGATTCACAGCAGGGGTGGTTGCTCCCGATCTTCGGCGGTGATCGAGCGTGCCACAATCACCACGACCGACGAGACGTCCCCGTCTCCAAATTGCACTCAAGAATTACTCTCTTCTTGGTCCGCACAATTTCCCGAGTCCGCGGTTGAGTCACAAAGTCCAACGTTCAACAACAATTCGCACCTTTGAGATTTTTTCGGAGCCTGTTATGCCCGCCACTTTGAAAATGGATTAAGTTGACGAACAGCGTTTGACTAAAGACCGTCGCGTATTTGAACGCCGAAGCTTCACGACTCAAGCAGCACCTGATGGTGTCGTGTGCCGGGATGCCATGCGGTCATTCCAAGATCGTCTGCAAAAATTCTTCTTTGCGACGCCCGTGCTCCGAGATCTCGACGCAACCGTCGCACTCGCTGAGCACGCCGCAAATCGAGATCACCAAATTGTCCGTCAACAAATACCGAGGCCTCCGACACATGCGTGGGCCCGGGATCTCAAGAACTTGAGCCAGCACAACTCACAGCACCACATCATCCCACGCCTGTTTCTTCACGGCACCTCTTGAAAAAATCGAAATCCAGAACGGCTTGTGAGGATTCCGCTTTGCTCACGCAACCATAACTTACAACGCTGTCACGACTCTTGACGCGTTGCCCCTGAGCCTCTTGGTGCATGAATTGGAGGGAGTTGAACCGCGTGCGGCCTTTACGAATATGGGACTGTCAACTGGGGTAATGAAACAAGATATGGCACTACAAGTAAGAAAAGACGTTGCCAACGAAGTTCGGATGAATCGGTGACTTCGCAGCATTAGTAGGCCATTCGCGGGCTTAATCCTCAACATTCCTCAGGCAGCGGTCTTCGCATAAATGCCCGTGTCTGGCGATGAGACTCAACGAGCCTGCGTCGACGGGCAAAACGCTGGTCGGAGTCATCGACTCACCACGCAGATTTTACGATCTCGAATCCGACCAAGAAAATTCCCGCATCCACCAGCGCGTGGCTGAGCCAAGGGCCGAACAGGGAACGGCTGTGGTGGTAGAGCCACGCCCAAGCGACTCCACCGACCGCCACGCCCAGCGAGAAGAATAGGCTTAGGAATGAACCCCAGCCGAAAAAGACCGACAGCACGATCACATGGTGAGCCATGAAGCCTAGGGCGGAAATCGCGATCGCTGAGCCGAGCGCCGTCGCGCGGCGAAGTTGGGCGAAGACGAACCAGCGCCAGTAATACTCCTCCAACAGCGAGTGCAGCACGGCATAGAACGCCGACAACGCGGCGAACTTTGCGGTCGAATCGATGCCCATGCCTTTGACTTTTTCGATCACCGACGGGGCAGCGGTATCAAACGCGCCGCTCGGTTTCAGCCAGAGTTGATACGCTCCGAACATCGCGGCCACGATGACGAGACCGAGCAATCCGCCAATGACCAGGCCGTCTCGATTGGGCCGTATCCAACTCAGTTGCTGTCGCTGCACGTACACGAACCAGAACAGCGGAAAGCCAATCTGAATCATCATGCCAATCGACTTGGCCGCGAGCTGCAGCCCGGCGGCAGACTCCGCCAGCAGAATGAAATAGACCCAGGTCAAAAACGATGGGAACGTGATCGTGAAGATCAGGGCGGCTCGATCGGCACGAGATGCAAAAGCCGGCTCAGAGTTCATTCTTCAGCTCGTTTTTCGGGAAATGCATTTTGATCACCACAGAGGCACAGAGACCAGAAGGGAATCGGTGGGGTACCCACGACGACTGCACTTCTTTCAACCTGTTGATGGTCTCAACTCAGTGCGTCCTCTCTGTGTTCTCTATGCTTCTGCGGTGAGAATCTTCGTTTCCTATCCTTTCAGCTTGCCACTGAGTTGCAAAAAGAGTTGTTCGAGCAGCAGTCGCTCGGCCGTTCGCAGGCCCCCTTTGAGGTTGAGATCCGTCTCCAGCAACCAGCGTGAAATCTGTTCGGCGTTGGGGCGGCCGATGCGTCGCAGGTAGTTTTCCGCGGCCGCGATTTGAAAGGGAAAGACTCCCGCTTGTTTCAAAGCCGCTGAGAGTGGCGTGCCTTGTCGCGACAGCTCTGTAGCGATCGCCAACTTACGAAAGGTGAAGGTGATGCCTCCCATGAGTTTCAAGGCTGGCTCGCCGGAAGTCAGGAGCTTGTCCAAGTTCGTCAGCGCGAAACCGAGATTCCCGTCACGCAGAGCATCGAGCATGACCCACGTCGTCTCGGCTTTCCAGCCGCCGACGACTTTGCGGACGTCTTCGCTGTCGATCTGCGGTCGCTCAGCGGCATAGGCCGCGACCTTTTCGATCTCTTGATCGAGCAGGCCCAGATGAGTCCCCGCCAGCTCCGGCAACAGCATCGCGGCTTCGCGGGTGATCTGCTTGCCGAATCGCTCTTTGACCGTCGACTGAATCCAGCGAGTGAGGTCGGCCCCCTTCAACTCGGTGCACTCGATCAACAGACCGCCACGGTCGACCGCCTTAAAGAGCTTCGTCGTCTTGGGGAACGAGCCGACATCCAGTACAAGCAGCGATTTCTTGGACGGCTTCTCCAAGTATTTTTCGAGAGTCGACCGGTTCTCGGATACGAAATCCTCCGCATCCTCGACCAATACGACTCGCCGGTCGCCGAACATCGAGACGGTCAGCAGTTCGTCTCGGACGGTTTTCCAATCGGCCTCTTTGCCGTCGAACTTCGTCGCGGTGGAGTCGTCTGCATCGCTGCCGCAGACCAGCGATATCAACACCGAGAGCGAGTCGAGCTTCAATGATCGCTCGTCGCCTGACAGCACGACGATCGCGCCGGTCGAATTGGTTTGCGGAGCTTTGAGAAACGCGGTGGCGTGCATGGGGAGAGGTTAGGAGTTGGGGACCCGGAAAACAAAAACGCTTGACCATTTCCGCCGAAGTGGCCTACGGTCGGCAGTGTGAAGGGTGCCACCAGGAATCTCAATTCGCCATCATTTCTCGCCCCCAAACCTCTGATGCTTTCGTTGCTCCCCACTCTCGAACCGCAATATGTCTGCCCCGGCGAGACGCACGCGATCTCTCGCGCGGTGCATTTGTCCCGTTTGGCGGCGTTTTATCCGAAGTGCCGCGAGTGTCCGCAGCGGCAAGAGACCGGGCAACTCCCACACCCCCAGTTCGACGCAGACGACTCGTCCCAACCCCGAGTCTCAGAGCGTTCGATCTTCACGCTGGAAGGTGTGCGCGGAGTTTACCTCAATGAATTGACGCGACAAAAAGCCGGGGAATTGACCGCCGCCTTTGCGAGTCTGTTGTGGGAGTCGCAGCCGTTGGCGGGACGCAGTGATTTGCGCGATGCGAACTCGAAGCGGCCGATTCGCCGCAGCGGGCCGGTCGTTGTGGTCGGCTTCGATGAGCGGCCGTCGTCTCCTGACATCGTCACAGGAGTCGCCGCGGCGTTGCGTCGCATGAGCTGCCAAGTCGTGGATATCGGCCAGACGTCGATGCCCTGTTTTCGTTTTGCCGTCGCGCACATGCAGGCGGCGGGGGGCATTCTGGTTTCTGGCCACGGTTGCGAACCTTCGTGGACCGGTCTCGATTTCGCGACCAAGCATGGCCGTCCCGTTTCGGTTGCCAGCCGGCGTATCGAGAACCGTGATGACAAGGTTGCTGCACGAGTCATCAGCTTGGACGACATTCATCAACGTTGCGAACATGGGGCAGCAAGGCCGCTGCGGCAGGGAGGATCGCAGCGAGTCTTTCCGGTTTCCGTACCGTATCTCGCCGGGTTCTTGCAGCGATTTCACGCCTTGCGGCCACTGCGAATCGCCATCGGATGTCCCGTGCCGTTCGTGCGACGGACGCTTGAAGTCCTGTTTGAGAAGTTGCCAGTGACGCTGACCTGGGTCGAGATTCCAAGCCGCCGCCGTGAACTGCGGAACGGCAAGGATTCGGATGTGCGGCTTGTGTGCGAAACGGTGGTGGCATCGTCGGCAGACTTGGGTTTCTTGATCGACGATGACGGAGCAAACGTCGCAGTGTTGGATGAACTCGGAAATTTGCTCGCACCAGGAGATCTGTTGTGTTTGCTGGGCGATGTCTTGCTCGCCGAGCAAGTGGGGGGTGCGGTGGTGATCGACAACGCGGCCCGCGACCTTCTGCAACCGCGAATCGCTGCGAAGGATCGCCGCTGCTGGTTGGGGGGGTGGACTCAATCGGACGTTTGGCAGGTGATGCGTCATGAAGCTGCAATCTGCGGCGGTGGTGCGACCGGTCGTGTGTGGCTGCGCGATGTCGTGCCAAGCTGTGATGCGATTCTTACGCTGGCTCTCTTGCTACAGGTCCTCAGCCGGGACGATGCGCCGTTGTCACAAGTTCTCACAGAATTTGCAGTAGCCGCTTGAAGAGGCTCGGACAATTCGCCTCTGCCGTGTTGTACGCTCATCAGCGTGAGGTTGTGCATCGCGACATCAAGCCAGTCGATCTGACGTTCAACTTCGACGGCACGGTAAAGCGGATGGATTTGGGCCGCGCAAAGCCCATCAACGAACTCAGGCCAGCCAAAGAAGTCGACAATCACATCGTCGGGACGCCCCGACACATGGCCCCGTAACAGCTAAAAGGACGCGAGATTTCTGAGCTGACGATTTCGCTCTCGGCTGCACAGCGTACAAATGGCTGACCGGTGACACGCTGTTCCCGAAACATGACGTCAACAAACTGCCAGCCATTCACGATCGCGTGACGGTGCCCAACTTTTCGAAGCAGCGTCCGGAATTAGCGCCGGAGATTTGCCAATTGCTTACCGGCTGTCTGCAACGGCACCGATCGAAGCGGGTTTGTGATCTCGCCCAGTACACCGCCTGAGAGGCTTCCTTGGAAGTCGCGCGGCTTTTATAGACGTTGCCTCCCGCACTGGCGAACTGAGGCAAACTTCACAAAAATTCGGTTGGTTGTGAGACCCGATCTGAACTGTTGCGTCGAAAGGACCGCCTGATGTTCCAGACTCTCCTCCACCGGTTCGTGACCGTTGCTGGAATATTTTATCTGATGGCGATTCACAGCCTGTTGGCTGTTGCCGGACCGTCAAACAGTTTGCTCGACATTTCGGCGGATGGGCGGCTATTGGCCTGTTCGAATCGAGACAGCGGGACCGTTACCGTTGTTGATCCGACCACATTCACCAAATTGCGAGAGATTCCTGTCGGACACAAGCCGGAAGGAGTCACGTTTCTCGGTAACAGCCATCAACTGGCGGTCGCGATATATGCCGATGACAACGTCGCATTCGTCGATGCCGACAAGGGCGAAGTCCTCGGTCGCTGCGAAGTGTTCGATGAGCCGTATTCCGTGGTCTCGACACGCGACGGATCGCGAGTCTGGGTGACGTTGGAGTACCCCGGACATTTGATCGAGATCGACACGAAGTCGCGTAAGATTCTGCGCACATTTAACGCTGGGTCGTTTCCTCGCGGACTTGCGCTGTCGAACGATCAGCACACCGCATTCGTCACCGAGTATTACACCGCGACCGTGCGGTTGATCGAACTGGCCTCCGGTAAAGAGATCGCCGCCGTGCCGGCTTCCTCGACGGACAATCTCGCTCGGCAAATCACTGTGCATCCGACTTTGCCCAAAGCCTATGTGCCGCATCAGCGATCCAAGATCACGGCCGCTCACGGCGAAGGTTCGATCTTCCCGTACATCAGCGTGATTGACTTGCCGACCGCTGATGGCCCTCTGAAAGATGACCTCAAACGCAAACGCATTCCGATGGACTCGTTTATCGGCAACCTCGTGACCGCCAGCCCGTGGGAAACTGCGATCAGCCCTGACGGCCAGCAAGCGGTCATCGTCTTTGGAGCCACTGACGATTTGTTCGTGATGGAAGTCCGCGACGACAACTACCGCGAGCTGACTCCGATCCGGCACATGAACATCGGCCACAATCCACGGGCCGTGAAGTACTCGAATGACGGCAAATGGTTCTGGCTCTACAACGCGTTGGACTTCGAACTCGTCGCTTATGACGCGAAGACGCTGCAACGGGCCGGTCTTGTGCGAGTTACCGAGAATCCGCTCGGCGACGAAATCTTGCGCGGCAAGCGGTTGTTTTATTCCGCCTTGATGCCGATGGCTTCGCGCCGCTGGATCGCGTGTTCCAGTTGTCATCCCGATAGCGATCCTGACGGCCGCACATGGCAGAATCCCGAAGGGCTGCGCAATACGCCACCGCTTGTTGGATTGGCCTGGACACATCCACAACATTGGTCCGCCGACCGGGACGAGACGCAGGACTTTGAGCACACAATTCGTGGCTTGCTGATGCAGGGCAGAGGACTGATCAACGGACCTGTCGCCGAATCGCTCGGTTCGCCGAACAAAGGCCGCTCCCGCGATCTCGATGCGCTGGCCGCGTACACGAACTCACACACCGTGCCGCTCAGCCCGCACGCGAAGAACGGTTTGTCCGATGCGGCAAAACGCGGTCGAGAAATCTTTTTCTCGAAAGAGACCGCCTGTGCGACGTGCCACTCTGGCCCGTACTTCACTGACTCGAATCCATCGACGAAACCGGTTCTGCACGACGTCAACACCGGCCGTTCCGACCCATCGGAGAAAATGCCGTTGAAGTACGACACGCCGACTTTGCTCGGCATTTATCGGTCGGCTCCGTACTTGCACGACGGCTCAGCCAAGACTCTGAAGGACGTACTGACGACTAACAATGCTGGAGACAAGCACGGCAAGTCCAGCCATCTCGCTGCCAACCAAATTGATGATTTGACGGAATTCTTGAAGGCTCTGCCGTACGAAGACCCGCAGCCAGCCGCTGTCGCCGCAGGCCTGAGGAAAGTTGACCGATGATTGGAGCCATGGATGCTTGGCCCCGACTCTCTCTTCACTTTGAATCGGCAAGACTGCCTATTCCCCAAGATTTAAAAAGGATGCCCATGATTCGAATTCTTATTGCGCTCTCGCTGATTTGTTTTCTGACCTCGCTGGGCTGTGAAGTCAGTTCTCCGCAGCCAGCCATCCCAATATCTACAGGGACCACCCCAGCCGGGCCGTCGCCCGCAGAGATTGCGGCAGCGAACGTCGCCACAGAAACCACGCCGACAGTATCGCTCAACCTCAAGAACTGGGACGAAACATTGGGCCTCGTCGCGGAGCACAAGGGTAAGGTTGTGGTGCTCGACCTGTGGTCCACGTCGTGCGATCCGTGCATGGTCGAGTTCCCGCATCTCGTCGAACTGCACAAGCAACACGGCGACAAACTGGTCTGCATGTCTGCGAGTTGCGACTACGCGGGCATCAAGAGCCAGCCGCCGGAAACCTACCGCGAGCGCGTGCTCGAATTCCTGACCAAGCAAAACGCGACGTTCCAAAACGTGCTGCTGAATGTCGAATCGGACGCGCTGTTCGAGAAGATCGAACTCGCCTCGATCCCGGCGGTGTACGTCTTTGGCAAGGACGGCAAAGTTGCCAAGCGTTTCGATAATGACAACGCGAAATCGGGCGAGGACTTCACCTATGCCAAGGACGTTGCGCCGTTTGTCGAGAAACTGTTGGCGGAGTGAGGGGGCATGCTCGACGTTCTTTGTTTTGGCATCATTGTGTCTGATCATCTCTGCTCGCCGATCTCGCGCGTGCCGCGGGCGGGGGAGTTGGTGTTATCGCCTCGATTTGAGTTGGCGATTGGCGGCAATGCAGCGAATGTCTCGACAGACTTGGCCAAGCTTGGCGTGAAGGTCGGAGTGGTGGGATTGGTCGGCCAGGACGTCTTTGGGCGGCATGTCCGCGAGTCGCTCGAAGCGGCCGGTGTCGATTGTCGATTGCTGTGCGAATCGCCGACGAGCCAGACGTCGCAGACGTTGATCGTCAACGTGCAGGGGGAGGATCGGCGGTTCATTCACGCGGTCGGAGCGAACGCCGATTTCGATGCCAGCCAAGTGACGCCGGACATGGTTCGTGATTGCCGAGTCTTGTTTCTCGGCGGCTATTTGCTGGCCGAGAAGCCGCCGGCCGAGAACATCGTGCCGCTGTTTCGGGCGGCTCGCCAGGCGGGTATTCCGACGCTGCTGGATGTCGTCGTGCCCGGCCCCGGCGACTATTGGGCTCGGCTGCGGCCGGTGCTCGCGCTGACCGACGTGTTCATGCCCAACGAAGACGAAAGCGTGCTGCTTACCGGCGAGACCGATCCGTGGCGGCAAGCCGAAGCGTTCCGCTCGGCCGGAGTCCGCACGGCAATCATCACGCGTGGCGGACAGGGCTGCGTGATCGTCTGCGACGATGGCCGTTTCGAGGCACCAGCTCATCGCGTGCCGTTCGTCGATGGGACTGGTAGCGGCGATGCGTTCGTGTCGGGCTACATCCTCGGACTGCTGCGCGGGAACGACACTCTTGACTGCGTGCGACTGGGCAGCGCAATGGGAGCAAGCTGCGTTCGCTCGACGGGAGCCACCACTGGCGTATTCAATGCCGAGGAACTCGCGGAGTTCCTGGCCGCTTACCCGCTGACGATCGCTCGGCGTTGATCGGCGCTCTTCTGGCCGAGGTCCTTCGCCCTTCTTCGACGACGAGGTCTTTCCCATGCGGCGTTCGCTGATTGACTCCATGCAGACTCCCAGACTGGCGGCGACGGCCGAAGATCTTCGGTTGACGGCGGCACATTCGCGATCAGCAGACTGGCAACGCTGGGGACCATACCTCTCCGAACGACAATGGGGGACGGTGCGTGAGGATTACTCCGCTCACGGCGACAGTTGGTTTTTCTTTCCGCACGACCATGCTCGCAGCCGAGCGTATCGTTGGGGCGAGGACGGCTTGCTGGGTATCTGCGATCGACAGGGGCGTTTCTGTTTTGCGCTGGCACTCTGGAACGGCCGCGACCCAATTCTCAAGGAACGTCTCTTCGGACTGTCCGGGCCCGAAGGAAATCACGGCGAGGACGTCAAGGAGTTGTATTACTACCTCGACTCGACTCCAACGCACTCGTATATGAAGGCGCTCTACAAGTATCCCCAGGCGGCATTTCCCTACGATCGCCTCGTGGAAGAGAACCGCCGGCGCGGAAAAGATCAGCCGGAGTTTGAGTTGCTCGACACCGGTGTCTTTGATGACAACCGCTACTTCGATGTGGTGGCCGAGTACGCAAAAGCGTCCCCAGAAGACATCCTCATTCGCGTGACGATCCAAAATCGGGGACCGGAAGCGGCGACACTGCACGTTCTGCCAACGTTGTGGTTTCGCAATACCTGGTCGTGGTTCGGTCACGACGAGTCGCCGTCCTGCTATCCGGGAATGCAACTTCAGCCGGACGGGACTGTCTTCGCGTGGCATGAATCACTGGGTGAGTTTTCGTTCCTGGCTGAAGCGTCGCCGGAATGGCTCTTCACGGACAACGTCTCCAACACGCAGCGGCTCTTCGGAATGCCGAACAACGACCTGCATGTGAAGGATGCGTTTCACGATCGTGTTGTCCACAACCGATCCGAAGCGGTCTCGTCTGGCGGCATCGGTACGAAGACGGCCGCTTGGTATCAGTTGCGATTGGAACCACGTTCAAGTCAAGAAATCCGCTTGCGGCTGACTTCTCGCAGGGAGCAGACGTGGACCCCAGAAACGGCATTTGGCTCTCAATTTGAACACCTCTTTTTGACTCGACAAGCCGAAGCGGATGAGTTCTATCGCTCGAAGCAGTCGCACGAACTTTCTCCCGAAGCAAACCAAGTCCAACGACAGGCGTTCGCCGGTTTGTTGTGGTCGAAACAGTTTTATCACTACGTCGTCCGACAGTGGCTCAACGGCGATCAAGGCCAGCCGGTCCCGCCGGAGTCGCGAAGACTAGGACGCAATCGTGATTGGCCGCATTTGTTCAATCGCGATGTGATCTCGATGCCGGACAAGTGGGAATACCCGTGGTACGCGGCCTGGGACTTGGCGTTTCACATGATCCCGTTCGCGCAAGTGGATGGCGAATTCGCGAAGCAGCAACTGCTGCTGTTCCTGCGCGAGTGGTACATGCACCCGAATGGCCAATTACCGGCCTACGAGTTCGGCTTCAGCGATGTCAATCCGCCTGTCCATGCGTGGGCCTGCTGGCGCGTCTACAAGCAAACCGGCCCGCGCGGCGGCCGTGACCGTATGTTCCTCGCACGCGCATTTCAAAAACTGCTGCTCAACTTCACCTGGTGGGTGAATCGCAAAGACATCGAAGGAAACAACCTCTTCGGCGGCGGATTCCTTGGCCTCGACAACATCGGCGTGTTCGATCGCTCGCAGCCGCTGCCCGCCGGCGGTCGATTGGAGCAAGCGGACGGCACCGCATGGATGGCGTTCTTTTGCTCGACGATGCTGGCCATCGCACTGGAGTTGGCGTCCGAAGATCCCAGCTACGAAGACATCGCCTCGAAGTTCTTTGAACATTTCGTCGCCATCGCCGATGCCATGAACACGCTCGGCGGCAGCGGACTGTGGGACGAGGCGGACGGCTTTTACTACGACCAGCTCAAGATGGAAGGGAGTGGCCAACCGCTGCGGATTCGTTCCGTCGTCGGCATCATTCCGCTGTTCGCTGTCGAAATTTTGGACCCGCATACGCTCGACCGGCTTCCGGGATTCAAGAAGCGAATGAACTGGTTTCTGCACAACCGACAAGACCTCTCGCGGCAAATCACGATCTGCGAACGCGACCGCATCGCCAACGGGCAGCAACCCGATCACTTGCTGCTAGCCATTCCCTCCCGCGAACGATTGCAGCGCGTGCTGGAACGGGTGCTCGACGAGAACGAATTCCTCTCACCGTTCGGACTGCGGGCATTGTCGAGAGCACACGCCAGCGATCCCTTCGTGTTTGCCAGCGGGAACCAGGAACTGCGAGTGGATTACACCCCCGGAGAATCCAACACCAGCATGTTCGGAGGCAACTCCAACTGGCGCGGCCCAATTTGGTTCCCGGTCAATTATCTGCTGATCGAAGCCCTCGAACGCTATCACCACTTCTACGGCGATGAATTCCAGGTCGAATGCCCAACAAATTCTGGAACGTGGATGACGCTCAAGGAGGTTGCCAGCGAGCTATCTCGCCGACTTGCGAGCCTATTCCTGCCCGACGCCACCGGTCGACGAGCCTGTCACGGCGAGGACTCACGCTATGCCAACGACCCGCATTGGCGAGATCTGGTCCTCTTTTACGAGTACTTTCACGGCGACACCGGACGCGGCTGCGGCGCCTCCCACCAAACGGGCTGGACCGCACTCGTCACGCGTCTGCTGGAGTAGCCTCGTCGTATTTCGTAGCCCTGTCTCTCCGTGACAAGCCCCTGAATCCGCACTCGACGTTATTCGCATGCTCGGCCACTCCGACTCAGTGCGGAATTGGCAAGACTAAAAAATCCCCAGCATGTCTTTCGCCTCATCGGTCATTCGATCCGGAGTCCACGGCGGTGACATCACCAGCTTGATCTCCGCTTCTTCGACATCGCGCAGCCGCTCGAGTGCCATCTTCGATTGCTGCACAATCTGCGGCCCGGCGGGACAAGCGGGGCTGGTCAGCGTCATCTCAACATAAATTTTGTGGCCGTCCCGATTGATCGTGTAAACAAGACCTAGGTCGACGATGTTGACCATCAATTCCGGATCGATGACTTGCTTTAAAGCGTCGATCAATCGGATCTCGTCGTCGTCTCCCGGTTCTGGCAGAGGGACCTTTTCTCCAACAGCATCTAAAACGGATACCACGGGCAATGAGTTCGTCGCTGTCGCCGTTGAGGTGACTGACGCACTCGTCGTTGGTCCGGGTGGCAACTCGGCTCCCGCAGGGCCGACGAAGACTTCGCCATCGCGCACTTGCACAGCAAACGTCGGAATCGGCTGCGTGGCCGGCATGCACAACGCCTTGCCGGTCTTCAAGTCAAACTTTGCACCGTGACGAGGACATGTGATCGCGCCGTCGGCGACTGGCCCGTCCGTCAACGGCTGTCCGTCGTGCGAGCAGACATCCTCAACAGCAAAGAAGTCATTTCCGATCCGCACCAGCAACGCCGGCACGTCATCCACAATGATCGACTTCCGCCCATTCGGCGGCACTTCCGAGACAGAGGCAACTCGTTCAAACATGGCTTATAGCGCACACGTCTCGCGTGCGTCCTGTTTCTAGCGTTATCCATTCTTCGCACGCGGGCCGCGTGCATCACAACTATCCAATTCCTAATTTCTTCTCGACCGTCTGGTTGAGTGTCTCACGGACCAATTCCACTGGAATTCGGTCGGACACGATTTGTAAGAACCCTTGAACAATCATGTGCATCGCTTCGAACTCCGGCAGGCCGCGAGCCATGCAGTAGAAAACCTGCTCGCGATCGACTTGGCCAGCGGTTGCGCCGTGAGTGCAGCGGACGTCGTCGGCTTCGATTTCGAGGCCGGGGATCGCATCGACTCGGCAGGTGTCGCTGAGCAGCAACGCGTCGTTGCGTTGGTAGCCGTCGGTCTTTTGAGCGTCCTTGGCGACTTTGATCATGCCGCGCCAGACGACGCGGGCTTTGTCGCGGAGCACGTCTTTGTAGAGCAGATCGCTGCGCGTGTTCGGAGCGTTGTGCCATTGCTGAGTGTAGTACGACAGGACTTGCCGATTCGTCGCGAAGGTCACGCCATTAACTTCGGCTTCGGCTCCGCGGCCATCGAGATGCACGTCCTGATGAATGTGAGCCAGCTTGGCTCCGAGGCCGCCGACTGTCCACTGCAACATGCCGTTCGATTCGACTCGACCCGCTTGATGCGCGAAGTGCCACGTCTTGTCGTTCCAGTTTTGCAGCTGGACATACCGCAGCCGCGCCTCTTTGCCGAGGATCAGTTCGACCGCGCCGACATGCAGCCCGGCCGCGTCCGCCGTCGCCGACGAAGTCTCTTCGAGCAACGTCGCGCTCGCGCCGTCTTCCAGGATGACGAGCGTGTGACTGAAGTCCGCCGCGCCGGCAGTGCTCAAGCCGATCAAGCTGTCGAGCGGTTCGTCGATCGAGACGCCTCGCGGCACGAACAGCACCGTACCGCCGGTCCAGAACGCCGCATGCCAACTCGCGAACCGATCCCGCTTCGCTTGGACGGCTCGCTTGAGGAAATATGGCTCCAGTTTCTCGCGATGCTCGACCAGCAGCGTGCTCAGGTCGCCGAACAAGACGCCTTGCTTCGCGTACTTCTCGTCGAGTGTCTCTCGCGTCGCGTGACCATCGACGTGAGTCACCATCCCCGCGAACTCGGCCCGATCCTGCATCAGCGAACCGAACGTCGCCTCCTCGGTCGGTTCACGCCGAACATGAAACTGGTCCGCTCGAAACGTGCGTGTCTCGACCCGCTTCCATTCCTCCGGATCGAGCGGCACGGCCAAATGATCCTGATATTTTTCGTAAGCCGCCCGCCGAGCCTCGACGATCCAATCCGGCTCATCCCGCGATTCCAAAAACGCCTCAAACGCAATGCGTGTGAAGCCTGTCACTCTTCCAAACGTGGTCATCGCTGCTGTCATGTTTTCTTTCAAACTCATCTCACTTGGCGAACCGGCGGGCGTTAGCCCCCGGACAACACCGGTACACGCATCAATTCCGTTCGGGGGCTTACGCCTCCCGTCTCACGGAAAATCAACTCTATTGCCAACGCATCCAACTCCGCTCGATACCTCAGGCCCGGCTTGCCGCTGGCGAGTAAGGCTTCGCGGATTGGGCCGGTGATTTCGGGGATCGTGGCCTTGCGGGCTTCGACAATTTCCTTCGTGTCGAGCGGCTGCAATATTCCGCCGGTCGGGCGAGCTTGCAGGACGTGAGTCGCCCAGTCGATCACGTCGGAACCGCAGCGGAAGCGGACGTTGGCTCGGATCAAATACCTTTCCAGTTCGATGTCTAACCCTGTCTCCTCTTTCGCTTCCCGTTTCGCTCCGGCGTCGAACGACTCACCCGGCTCGATCCCGCCCGACGGCGTGCGAAACGCGCCAGGCGGATAGCTCGGCTTGCGAGTCACCACGATGTTCCGCTCGTCATCCACAATCACGAGCGTCACGTCATGGCAGCGTCCGTGTTTCATTCCCAACCGCACGACGGCGAGTTGTTCGGCATTCATCTCGTATTCCCGCGCGATCTCAGCCGGACTGCCATATCGCTGCTCGACCTCGCGGATGATTTCAGCAGTGACGTACATGACGGACTCACGAACTGCTGCAAACTTCCGAAATCTCCAAAGACCTCGGAAGCATTGAGTTCGCACTACCCCACGCTCCCTTCCATTTGGAGTTCGATGAGGCGGTTCATTTCGACGGCGTATTCCATTGGGAGTTCTTTGACGAGCGGTTCGATGAAACCAGTGACGATCATCGACGAGGCTTCAGCTTCGGTGAGGCCGCGGCTCATCAGATAGAAGAGTTGCTCTTCGGCAATCTTTGAGACGCTCGCTTCGTGTTCGAGGGCGATTTGATCGTGCTCGGCTTCGATGTACGGGTACGTGTCGCTGCGGCTCTTTTCGTCGAGGATCAGAGCGTCGCAGACGACGTTGCTTTTGCAGTTTTTCGCTCCCTTTTCGACTTTGACGAGGCCGCGATAGCTGGCGCGACCGCCCGCTTTGCTGATGCTCTTGGAGATGATTCGGCTGGATGTGTTCGGGGCACAGTGAACCATCTTCGCACCGGCGTCTTGATGCTGGCCGTTGCCGGCGAACGCGATCGAGAGGGTCTCGCCGCGAGCGCCCGGTTCCATCAGATAGATGGCCGGGTACTTCATCGTCAGCTTCGAGCCGAGGTTGCCGTCGACCCATTCCATCAGCGAGTCGCCGTAGGCCATCGCTCGTTTGGTAACGAGGTTGAAGACGTTGTTCGACCAGTTCTGAATCGTCGTATAGCGGAAGCGGCCGCCTCGCTTGACGATGATCTCGACCACCGCCGAGTGCAGGCTGTCGCTGCTGTAGGTCGGGGCCGTGCAGCCTTCGACGTAATGAGCCGCCGCTCCTTCATCGACGATGATCAGCGTCCGCTCAAACTGTCCCATGTTCTCGGAGTTGATGCGGAAGTACGCCTGCAACGGGAAGTCGATCTTCACTCCCGGCGGCACATAGATGAACGAACCCCCCGACCACACGGCCGAATTCAACGCCGCGAACTTGTTGTCGTTCGGCGGGATGACCGTGCCGAAGTATTGCTTGAAGAGGTCCGGGTGGTCGCGCAACGCCGAGTCGGTGTCGGTGAAGATCACGCCTTGCTTTTCGAGGTCTTCCTGCAAGCTGCCGTAGATGACTTCCGACTCGTACTGCGCCTTCACGCCGGCGAGATACTTCTTTTCGGCCTCCGGGATGCCCAGCCGGTCGTACGTCTTGCGAATGTCGTCTGGCACGTCCTCCCAACTCTTTTCGAGCTTCGCTGCCGCCTTCATGTAGTAATAGATGTCCTGAAAGTCGATCTCCTCCAACGCCCCACCCCAGTGCGGCATCGGCTTCTGAAAGAAGGTCTCCAGCGAGTTGATGCGAAAATCCCGCATCCACTTCGGCTCCTTCTTCATCTCGGAGATCTGATACACGATCTCCCGATCCAGCCCCTTCCGGCTCTTGAACACATACTTGTCCGTCGGATCGTGAAACCCGTACTGATAATCGCCAATGCCGACGTCTTCGACGTCACGTTCTTGAACTGCCAGGTCGGTGGTCATGATTAAATCTCGTATGGGGTGCGGTGTATCAGCACCGCTTTGGATAATTTGATTACGCCTTCACGGCGACCGCTTGCTCTTCCGCCGCTTCGGTTGGATGTCGTTCTCTGACCGCCGCGTAGCCGTTGGCATGCAGGTCGTGAGCGAGCGACGCGTCGCCCGTTTCCACAATTTTTCCGGCGAGCATCACATGCGTGAAGCTCGGCTTGTTGAATTCGAGCAGACGTTCGTGGTGCGTGATGATGAGCACGCCCATGTGCGGGCCGTGGAGCTTGTTGAGTCCTTCGCTGACGGCTCGGACGGCGTCGCTGTCGAGGCCGCTGTCGGTTTCGTCGAGGATCGCGAACCGCGGCCGCAGCAGAGAGAGTTGCAAAATCTCCATCCGCTTCTTCTCGCCGCCAGAGAAGCCGTCGTTCAAGTAGCGCCGAGCGAACTCGCTGTCGATGTCGATCTCGGCCATCTTGTCCTTCAGTTCGCGGCGGAAATCCTTCATCGGGATCAGCCCCTCGCCTTCCTTACGGTCGGGGTTGCGAACGTTCGAAGTCGCATGCCGCAGGAAGTCCGAGACCTTCACTCCCGGAATCGTCACCGGGTACTGAAAGGCTAGAAAGATGCCCAGCCGCGCTCGCTGACACGGATCCAAATCCAGCACATTGACGCCGTCGAGCTCAATCTTCCCGCCGGTGATCTCGTACTTCGGGTGCCCCGCGATGACATACGCCAGAGTGCTCTTTCCACACCCATTCGGCCCCATCAACGCATGAATCTCTCCCTGCCGAATCTCCAGGTTCACCCCCTTGAGAATCGGCTTGCCATCCACGGCCACTCGCAAATCATCAATCTTCAAAATCGCACTCATTCGACTTTCACTCTTTCCGCAGTACCGCGACCGTTAGAAAGCGGCCCACTTCGATCGACGTGGCCGCCTCCTAACGGTCGCGGTACAGAAAAATGCTAGACCCTTCAATGACTCACACGTTCAACACGCTCGGCACGGCCGCGACGCCGCTATGGTGCGGGACGGGCAGGACTTCGGTCATGCCTTTGCCGAGCTTGCGGGCTTTGATCTTGTCTTGGATGCGCATGATCCCTTCGAGCAGAGCTTCCGGGCGCGGCGGGCAGCCGGGGACATACACATCGACCGGGACGACCAGATCGACGCCCTTGACGACGTGATAGCCCCACTTGAAGTACGGGCCGCCGCCGACCGTGCAGGCTCCCATCGCGATCACGTACTTCGGATCGGGCATCTGCTCGTAGAGCCGCCGGACTCGGCTGGCCATTTTGTAGGTGACGGTTCCGGCTACGATCATCAAGTCCGCTTGCCGAGGACTCGCGCGGAACGCCCCGGCCCCGAAGCGGTCCAAGTCAAACCGGCTGGCCCCAACGGCCATCATCTCGATCGCACAACAGGCCAGACCGAACGTCATCGGCCACACACTGGACTCCTTGGCCCAGTTCATTGCCTGCTCCAGCGTCGAAACAATCACGTTCTCTTCAAAGCGTCCTTCGATCCAACTGCTCATGATTTGATCCGTTGTGTTTGATGTTTTGAGTTTCGTCATCCTTACTGCGACCGTCAGGGAGCGACCCGATCGAGCATCGACGCCGACCGCTTCTTGACGGTCGCGGCACGAAAACACTCCCTGAATTACGGTCGAGCCGCAAACTCTAGCGGCACGAACTCGTCCTGCAATCGACTCAACTTCTTACCGTTTCCGGCTGAAACTCACAGCAATGATGCCCGTCGAGGCAACACTTCGTGAGCGTCATTTTTGTCCCCAAGACTTCCGCGAAGACGTCTTGTTCCAATCCACAAATTCCGACGTCCGAAGACGCCAATTCTTGATACGGGCAACTGTTTTCTCGGAGGATTGGCAGATCGCCCGATTCGTCAACCTCGACATCGAACCCGCGATCCGCGAGCGAGGCTTGCAACTGCCGCAAACGATCTGACAACGACCGCGAGCGATCCGTTCGCCCGTATCGCTTCACCATCGACTCGCGCACGCGCCGCACCACTCGATCGCGGAGCACCGGTTCTTCGATGCTCTGCATCTCCTGCCAGAGGATCAGGGCGAGGTCGCTGTAATTCTCGCCGAGCTGGTTCAAACCCAATTCCGAAACCTGATAAACAAAGTGTGGGCGACCTCGGCCACTGCGGACCATGACTCGCGAGACAGACCCTTGCCCCTGCAACCGGACGAGTCGCTGACGCACGGCGGTCGCAGTCACGCCGACCGAACGGCAGATGTCTGAAATCGTGCCGGAACCGAGCCGATGAAGCTGATCTAAGAATGCTCGATCACTGGTTTCGAGTGCGACTTTCATGGCTAAACCGACTGCACTACCTTGAGGTTGCGACGACAAGGACAGACCAAAAATGGTGCTTCGAGGCAGATCGTATCGGGACGATTTAATTTAGACAATCAAAATTGTCAAAAATCACCGGAGCGATCACCAACTCTCAATCTGCCGGACACTTTACCGCTTCCAACCAAAGACAACTCGAACAACAAATGACCAAGAAGTAGACTCCTCTCACGCGTCGACGGCTTCGCCGAATTCTCAGCCATTTTGAGTCTCGCGATACCCGGAGGGGATTCAGATTTCGACGGGACTGAACTTCATGAATCAACCTCTAATTCCCAAACCTCCGCCAGATAGCGAACAGGTCTTGGGTTTTCTGTTTCGTCCTCCATCGCAGACTTGGGAACAGGTTTTGATTGGTGATGGATCAAAGCGGTTCGTGTGGATGTGGTTCAAGCCTCCAACGGTTCCCCAAGGTTTGATCATCCGAGTTCCCGAGGATAACTCACCGGCACACGGCTTGACGCTCCGTTCTGTCCTGCCCTTCGCTGGTGTCGACCCGACCTGGGTGGTGATGTGGCAGGTCTATGGCATGACCTATCCAGGCATGAACGGAACCAATCCTCTGTTAGATCAGTCAATCCCCGCTCCAGTAGTCGGCCAAGACCCAAGCATCGTGATCTTTGTTGGAACCCCGCAGCCGAGTTTCATGCCGATTCCGCCGATGATCCCACTGGCTTCGATGCCAATAACGTCGCCGGTTGGGCAGACAGCGACTTCCATTCAAGACAACGCCGCTGAAGTCTTAGAAAGGCTGGACATCGAATGGAACGCGGCAATGGATGTCGAGAAGGATCTCGATCGCCTGCGCAAGATGCTGGTCGACATGATGAGTCGATTGAAGTCGTTGAACCGAGATTTGAATCCTGATGAGCGACTTTATTCCAGCCGCGAGGACAAACAGGATTGGCTCGACGCGAGGCGATTCTTAAGGGACTCAGACAATCGACTGCGAGCAGCCGTCAAAGAGTTCGACATCGGCGATCCCAGTTCGGCCGGACACAAGCGTTACTACGAGGGGCTACACGCTCAGTTCGTCGTTCCGCGGGTGCCATTCGATGGGATGGAGCAAGCGCTGATTGGATTCGAGTTCTACCGCAAGTTGCTGACGACTCTGCACGGCAAAATGAACAGCGTCTACCTCGCCGCCCAAAGTAACGCCGAACGCCGAGCACAAATGGTCTTGGCCCGAATCGCCAACAAAGTCCGCGAGGCGAGCAACAAGAAGACGGCGCTGGGCGTCGTTATGGACGGCTGATCTTGAGCGTCAGGATCAGTCGCCGTCGTTGTGTGGCGGAGTCGTCAGCACGAGCCAAAAGAAGCGGCCGGTGAAGCACGCGATCACGGTCCAGGTGGCGAGCATCATCGCCCAGGCGGTGGTAGTCATTGAGCGGGCTCCTTCTTGCGATTCAGGGCGACGTAGACCAGCACCGCGCAGCCGATGAACAGCAGCACTAGGAGCAGTCGGGTAATGTCTTCGACGAAGTGATTAGTCATGCCGCCAGCGGCATTGAACCAAGCGTAGTCCTTCACGCCAACATGTAGCAGTTTGCCGATCACGCTGCCGGGATCGAGGCTCCAACCGTCGCCGGAAAACAGGCCGGAGAACGACTCGCCCCACGGCTTGCTTGGCTTGATGAGTGAGCCAACGAAGACCGTCAGAATGAACAGCGGAGTGACGTACTTGATGATGAAGCGAAACGCAAGCGGCACTTTCATGTCCGCTCCACGAGTGATCTCGTCCCAGCCTTTGTCCATGCCGAAGACGTAGGCGAAGATGAAGGACTCCAGCAGCGCGAACACCACGAGACCGAACGTTCCGGCCCAGAAGTCGAACTCGTCAAACATGCCGGAGTGGTAAAAGAAGATGCACGGCAGCGCCAGGGCCAGCGTCACCGCTCCGAACGCCAACGACGAGCGCGAGCGTGGGACTTTGAACTCGTCTTCCAGAAACGCCATCACCGGCTGCCCCATCGCCAGCGACGACGTAATCCCCGCGAAGAACAGCAGTCCGAACCACATCGCTCCGGCGACCGGAGCGAACCAACCCCAGTTGTTGAACAGCGTCGGCAGCGTGAGGAATCCGAGTGCGAAGCCGCCCCCTTTCGTCGCCTCCATCACGGCGTCGAGACCGAGGTACGCGACAGAAATTGGAATCAGAATCGAGCCACCCAGCAGTACCTCCACGAATTCATTCATCCAGCCGGCTGACGCCGCGTTGAGGGCGATGTCGTCTTTCTTCCGTAGGTACGAGGCGTAACAGTGGGCCGACCCCATTCCGACCGACAGAGTGAAGAAAATCTGACCAGCTGCAGCGAGCCAAGTAGTCGGATTCAACAGGCCATCGAAGTTCGGATTCCAGACGAAATTCAATCCGACCAACGGACTTTCCTTCACGTTGGGTGAGTCCGTCGAAAGTGTCAGCCCGCGAAACGCCAGGATCGCTCCAAAGACGATCAGCAGCGGCATTCCGATTTTCGCCGCCAGTTCGATCCCCTTCGCTAAGCCACGAGACAAGAACCAAACGTTCAAACTCAGCGTCAGCCCGAACCAAAACAGCGCCTCGCCTGGGCTGGAAAGAATTCCCGATTCGGGCTTGCCGAGATACTTGTCGAGGAATGCACTCGGCAGCGTGTCGCGAAATGTCCCGATGACCGAATGCCAGACATACGCCAACGTCCAGGACTCGAGATAGCAGTAGTACGCGGCGATCGTCAGGTTAGCGAACAGCCCAAACACACCGACGTACTTCAGCCAACCGGCTCGCCCCATTTTGTCGAACATGCCGGGGCACGAGTGATGCCCAAATTGCCCGCCGTGTCGGCCAATCGCCCACTCGATCCAAAGCAGCGGCAGCCCCATGAGCACGAAAGTTACCAAATACGGAATGATGAACGCCCCGCCGCCGTTCTGAGCCGCTTGAGCCGGAAATCGCAGGAAATTCCCCAACCCAACCGCATTGCCGGCCATCGCCAGCACGAGCCCCAGTCGACTTCCCCAGCCTTCCTTCTGCGACATGCTGCCTGCCTCCGATGGGAAATGCTCAACGCCAAGATGCGTGAGGCGGTGTAGCGTATTGTTGCCCAGCGATTTTTCAAACGGTCATCGCCCGACACTCTGCGTCTGGCCCGTTTTTACCGCTGGGCTCTGAAGTTACGCTACTCGGCCTTGAAGCGATAGCCGATGCCGCGAACCGTCTCGATCAAGCAGCCTCTGTCGCCAAGCTTTTGCCGCAGCGAGCGGACATGCACGTCGATCGTTCGTTCGAGGGCGTTCGCATCCTCGCCGCGAGCGTTGTCGAGCAATTCGTTGCGCGAGTACGGCCGGCCGGGACGGCGCATCAGCGTCCAGAGCATCTTGAATTCGGTGGGCGTGAGCTGCATCTCCTCGCCATC
>Ga0194120_10000920_pt1 | contig 54969 bp, 60 predicted proteins | sample TA2MahCa65mmetaG_FD_148642 | JGI IMG/M metagenome (GOLD analysis project Ga0194120, IMG submission 148642) | Freshwater microbial communities from Lake Tanganyika, Tanzania - TA2015019 Mahale Deep Cast 65m | ecosystem: Environmental > Aquatic > Freshwater > Lake | place: Tanzania: Lake... | reverse complement strand
CAATGGCTCTTCAGGATCAAAAAACCGCTTCAGGCGGGTGAAAAATAGCCGGTTTTCCAATGCCATTTAAGGATTGGCGACCTTTACGGTGGATTGTTGGTCGTTTGGGCGGTTTTTCGAGGTGCCCAAATGCTTATTGTGTATAACTGGGTTAAATAACGCAGTTAAATTAGAGGGTTTCTACGCTTTCTAACCACTCAGGATTGGGCAAGGAAGCAAACACCCCTCTTACACCTTCCCCCCAATGTCTGCTGACATGTGCAAAATAGGGATCTTCTTCCGTGATGTGGTAAACCTGATCCAGGTTTAAACTATTAGACGCGTAACAACTAATGTCGATAGGTAAGCCAACCGACAAATTACTGCGCATTGTGGTGTCGAATGAAACCAACAAGCATTTGATCGCTTCATCCAATGCTGTATGGGTTTTAATCACCCGATCAATGATAGGCTTACCGTATTTGGTTTCACCAATTTGAAAATAAGGCGTTTCGTCGCCAGCCTCGATAAAATTACCCTCGCTGTAAATCATGAACAAACGCATAGGTTCGCCTGCGATCTGTCCGCCAAGGATAAAATTAGCACCTGAATCGATATTGTTTTGCGCCAAAAACTTACCATCAGAGCCACGTACGCTGCGCAGAGACTCACCCAAGAGTTCAGCAACGTCATGTAAAGAGTCTACATTCCACACAGAACGCGGGCCTTTTTCGGTCAATCGTTCAAACGCATGCAAAGCATTTTGCGTGATCGACAAATTACCAGAACTCAAGATAACAATAGATCTGTCACCCGGGTTAACAAAAGTTTTCATTTTTTTATAACTGGATATCTGGTCAACACCCGCATTGGTTCGGGAATCCGATGCAAAAACAATCCCGCTATCCAGTTTTAAAGCCACACAATACGTCATGATTTTCAAAGCATTTTTATTATCAGCCTGCGAAATATAAATGAGTCCTTATCAATTAGCAAAATTTCTGTATGCTATTTTTAGAATCTTTTTTCTTTATTCTTTGATCACCAATAAGTTAGCTCACATATCCAGAAACTGCGTCAAATTCGCATTTGTAACTTTCGAGATCGGTGACAATGTGCTACTGTCAGCGAAATTTTGAGGAACTGTTATGAAGCATTTACGTCACCTTATTCTGAACCTTGCCTGTTTATCCATGCTGGCCCCTTGGCAATTGAACTATGCCGCAGCGACCCCAGCCAATCAGAATCAACTGCGTATTCATACCAGCTTACCCAAAAAATCCGGTGATTCCTTGTTTTCCTACACAGCTGAATGGCGTCAAAATGCTGGAAAACTCTATCACTCTACCGGCATGAGTTTCCTCGACGCCAATAAACAAGATCCAGAAACCGGTGCCAGCAAAATTGCCAAAAAGCTTGCTTCCGCAATTAAAGAAAGCATGATTCAGTTAGACCCTAACTGGCGCGGCATCAATGTTGATCAGACCGATGAGCAAGCTGAATTTATCATCAGCAACAAGACTGGCTACGCACTGACGTCTGTAGTGATGCGTGATTACACTAATCAGTCGCTGGGTTTTGATCTAATGGGTAAACGCTTCAACACTGAATCAGTACAAATCGCTATTGACCTGGTTCTGGCCGCTGATGTTGAGTATCTGGATAAGTTTTCCTCGCAAAAACCTAAAACAGCCGGACAGGGCAATATCGAAATTCAAATTGACGAACAAAAGCCTGTCGTGATCAAAACCGACGGTAAAACTACCCGCGAAATTGAATCTGAAATCACACATCAACTCGCCGGCTCTCAATTAGGTGACACAACCCTAGTGACCAGTCAAATTGGCAAGGACACCCGCAACATCAAACCTTTTGATGGTGCGGAAGTACAACTGCTTAATGCTGCGGCAAAAACGGTACAGATCAATATCAACGACCCTAGCCTCGGTGTCTTGGTTAAATTCAAATTCAAAGACCCCGAAGCAACGGTGAGTAGTGAATCCCATACTATGGTTTACCTGTTGGCAGGTTTAGCCATTTTGCTTGCTGGATTCTTTTGGTATAGAAAAAAACAACTATGAATCAATTGCTATTGCCGCTTGCTTTAAAAAAGGCGAATACAATTCGATAAACGCATCTCTGACGACAGGCCTTGCTGTCTCCGGCGAACCCGAATTAAAAGGAGGCGCTGGATTGTATTCGGCATCCAGTTGCAAGGCCTCAGCGTAGGTTGCACTCCTAAATGCTGCAACAATCTCCAAACCAAAATCGATTCCAGCAGTAACGCCTCCACCAGTTACAAGATTTCCGTCCCAAACCACTCGCTGCTTAACCGGAATGGCACCTAGTTTTGGCAAGAGATCCAAAGTTAACCAGTGAGACGTTGCTTTCTTTCCTTCCAGAAGCCCCGCTTTACCGAGTAATAAACTACCCGTACAAACACTGGTTACATAACGTGCTGCCTTGGCTTTTTGCCTTAAAAAAGCAATAACCGATGGATTTTGCATAGCATTAATCACACCGGTTGCTGCACCAGGTACGAACAACACATCCAGTTCGTCTGGACAATTCGTCATCGTATGAGTAGGGACAATTTTCAAGCCACCACCACTCGCAACCGGTACTAAATCAGGCTGCGTTGTAACCAGATAAATATGCGCTCCCATCATGCCACTAAACAAATAATGCGGACCTATTAAATCCAAAGGGTTAAACCCTGGATATAAAACCATCGCAATTTTCTCTTGGCCCATCATTTTGAAGCCTTCTTCGGCCATGAGCGTTTCATGGCCATGCAAAGACAACTGATTGATTTGCTCTGGCGTTAAATGGTGATAATCAAAATTAACATTCGGTACTGGAGACAAGGGAGGATGTTTAAATAATTGTTCACAGCCATTCAATGCCGGGAGCATAGCTCCCGACAATAGCATCATCTTGTTAAATTCACGACGATCCATATTGAGAGCCTAATAACGAACTGAGCCCGTCACATAAGCAGTCGTACCTTCCGCTGGAAGCACACGCCCACCTAGATAGCCATAGGGTTGATAGTAATTTTCATCCGTCAGATTTTTAATTGAGGCGGCTAGTTTGTATTGTTTATGCTCATAACTGACCGTGGTATCAAAACTATGAAAACCTGGCGTTTTAAACTGATTATTATCAGAAAGATAGGCTTCTCCTTGCGCATAAATACCGGCTCCCACACTGAAGCCTTTTAATGCAGCCTGCGGAAATTTGTAATTCACCCATAGACGACCCGAGTTACTCGGTACCAATGCCAGTTGGTTACCTTTAGCCACACCCGCTAAATTGTCAGTAAACTTAGCATCCGTATAGGCGTAATTGGCCAAGATACTAATATTAGCCAATGGCTGCCAGGTCAAGTCAGTCTCGATACCTCGTGCACGCTGTTGACCAGCCGCCTTAGCTGCAAATATCGGACTGGTGTAATCTGTAACAGCGACGTGACTTCGATCAATTTGATAACCTGCAAGTTGACCAACCAATTGCTTGTTAATATCAAACTTAACACCACCCTCTAAGGTTGTGGATTGTTCTGGTTGAGCTTTTCCGACGAAATTTGCATACGGTTGACCACGCATACCTTCGTTATAGTTAATAAATAGGGAAAATTGATCGGTCAAATCGTAAACCGCACCGATTCTGGGTAGCGGTTTGGTTTCACTGGCCGAAGCAGTGCGAGGTGCCATGGGATCAGTACTCAAAAAATCGATTCCAACATGTGCGATTCTGACGCTGGCTAGCATATGAAGACGATCATAAACCGTCGTTTGAAGTTGGGTATACCCCCCGTAAGTTGTATTATCAACAAACTGGTTATTTATCCCTGCTCCCGGATTAGACCATGGCAATTTTGATGAACTGGCAGGATTAGCGAGATCAATATAACCCTTGCTAAGATCTGCCAGGGAGTTCATATCCCAACCCATAAAACCTTTATCTCTAAAATCACTGTGATCTGCACCAATTAGCCACGTGTTTTTAGTCACACCATAATCAAATTTGGCTTGTAAATTACCCTGAAAAGAACGTTCTTGCTGATCCTGAAACAGACGCGTATTCATCAACCCCCAGGTTGAAGGCGCCATAAATGGCTTATCAGCAACAACTGAATCGAGCCCAACTAAACTCTGAATGTTTTGATCAAAGTCTGACTGTGAATAACGAGCTTTTAAATTGACAGACCAAGTTTGATTAAATTTGTGATCGAATAGTGCGGTCGCACTATTAAACTGACTTTTACTATTCGGCGTTGTATCTGAGCCCACAAACGTTGTTTTAGGTATTCTGAAATTGCCAGTAATACTGCCATTTGCAGGCAAGCCCTGATAATCTGGCTGAGTCCATCTTGAAATTTTACCCTGCAGAGTAAGACTGGTGGAATCATGATTGGTCAGCGTTAGACTTGGATTTAGGTTGTAACGCTGGGTATCGATATTATGAACATAATTACCAGCATTGGTGTACTCACCAGTAAATCGGAACAAAGCATTTTTATTCAATACCTTGTTTAAATCTACATAAGGCTGATAGTAACTATAGGTACCAATTTTGAAGCCCGCCTCAACAAAATCATAGGCTTTGGGTAGCTTGGAGTTAATATTGACAACTCCGCCAACCGGAGAACCAGAACCGCCGCTATACAAGATCCCGTTAGTTCCCTTAAGAACCTCAATACTATCAATGTTCACTGTACTTTCACGATCACCGGGATTGTAATATTGCGTAAATCCATCGACTAATTGTTCAGCTTTAAACCCGCGAATCCGAGTTTGATCGAAAGTCGGTGAAAGCACACTGGTATTAGTGACAACACCACTGACATTTTTCAAGCTCTCACTAACGTTAAGACTCTGTTGATCATCAATCAATGAACGCTTGATAACCTGAATAGATTGTGGGGTTTGCTTGATAGGCGTATCGGTTTTAGTCGCCGAAATACTATTCACCTGAATATAGCCAGCAGCATCTTGCTGATACTTATCTGTAACGGTGACAGCTGATAAGGTGTTATCCAAGGGCTGATTTGATTTAATTACAACTGCATCTTCAGCTGTAAATGTATAGCTCAAACCACTTCCGAGTAATAAACGATCTAAAGCTTCTTTCACCCGATACTGGCCGCTAAAAGCGCCGACTCGTTTACCCTGAGCTACTTCATTGACAAGAAATGGCTTTACGCCTGTTTGTTTAGCAAGGCTTTCTAGAGCTGCGCTTAAAGGCTGAGCATCGATATTAATGCTATAAACTTTTTCCTCAGCCATAGCAAATTTAGAAGCCACCAAAACGGGCAAGGCCAGCAATACTGGATAAATTCTGGACATCATGTCTCCTTGAAATGATTGATATCCTAGATATGATTGCTTTGCCTTATGAATCGCCTCAAAAAAATTAAATTAATTAATCTAAAGTTTACGAATACTGAACTTGCCAGGCTGATACTGCACAATATTCAATCTCATTCCCACTGATAATGTGTGAAGCGTACTGACAAGATTAGTCGTGGAGAAACGCCCACTGATAGTCTTTTGTTTAAGACTGCTGTCGTTGATTGAGAATTCAACCTGATGGTAGCGGCTGATTTGTTGTAAAACTTCTGCAAGACTTTGATTTTGGAATATCAGAATTCCTGAACGCCATGCGGCAATTGTCGAAAGATCTACGTTGTTTCTAGTGGTTAGATTACCTTGTATGTCCAATTCAGCTTGCTGATTTTCTATGAGACTCAAATGTCTTTTAGCGCGTGTTTCAAGCTCAACTTCACCTTCCTCAACTGAAACCGTAGTTTTATCGTTTACTACCAGCACATTAAAACGGGTGCCAATATCTTTAATCTTGCCTTGACTGGTTTCCACCCAAAAATCGGAAGAAGGATCATGATGGACATCGAACCATGCTTCACCATGAGCGAGCCAGACTTTTCTTGTTCCTAAGAAATCGAATACCCGAATTTCACTATCCGTATTAATTTGAATAAAACTGCCATCACTGAGCACTACTCTTGAAGACTGTCCTTTTGCAGTCTGATAATGCTGGGCAAACATTTTAATACCAATTTGAGGATCGACGGCAAACACACCGATCATCAGGAAAATCAACATCAGGCCTGTATTACGCCGTTTATTAGTCAGTTGAACCTGTTTAGCAAATTGACGCGCCCGACTAAGTTCATTATCACCAACAACACTGAGTTGAGCATAGTCGTTCCAAAATAACCGAATCATCTCAAAGGCTTCTTTGTTTTCGGGCGCCTCTGAAAGCCAAGATTCAAAGTTCTGCCTCACTTTTAATGAACAGTCTGCTTCGTTCATTTTAGAATGCCAACGAATCGCCTGCTTCTGTGCATCGGTAAGAATTGAGAGATTTATAGTCATAATAACCGCTTAACGCTATTTAAACTGGCGACTTGACAAAGAAATAGCAACACAGACTTCCATGGCCGCAACAAAATGTCTTTCAGCCGTGGCTTTAGAAATTCCAAACATTTTCGCAATTTCAGGGTAGGTCAATCCATCTAAACGATGGAGAAAAAAGATACTCCGTTGTATCGGGGATAACTCTTGCAAGGCCAACAAACATTGGGTCAATAATTGCTGATGATGCAAAAGCATCTCTGGATCAGACACTGTTGCAGGCAAGGTATCAAAATCATCAAGATCTTCATGATACTTTGCTTGGATACCTAGCTTCCGGTAATGCAACTTTAGTAAATTGTTGGTAATTTTATAAAGATAAGCCCGATGATTATCAATTGTGGATAGATCAGGATGACTGATCAACTGTAAAAAAGACTCTTGTACTAAATCATCGGCTACTTGACTGGCTCTTTGTTCAGCGTAATAAACCAGTTCTTTTTTATGCTCTCTGAACAAAGAATCCAATAAATTGTTAACTGACATGCGCTTCCCTGATTTGCCAATTCGCTCAAATTTACTTTCCCTTGATTGACAAGTTCAGCAAATAGTTAAACACATAACTTAGCAAAAACCGTACCCAGAAAAAACCTTAAAAAAGTTTATTTAATATCAAATAGTTATTATTGAGCCACTGTTTAGTGGCTTAATTTCTTCAGATTATTTTTCAAAAAAATAGGCTAAATCCCTTATGAATCTATCAAATAACATTGATTAATTGATAAAACCATTAAAACCCAATAACTTCCCCATGAACCGGAACATGGGCATCCCAGCCTCGGCGTTTAAAACAGGTTTGTAGGGACAAAGAAGCGGTTTTTTCACCGTGAACCAGATACAGCTTAGGTTTAGGATCTTTAAAATGACTCGCCCAGTTTAACAACTGGCTTTGATCGGCATGAGCACTTAAGGCGCCCAAAGTGTGAATTTTGGCTTCGACTTTGACTTCGGAACCGAGAATTTTTATATATTTCTTAACACCATCCACTAAGATTCTGCCCATCGTACCTTCGGCCTGAAACCCCGTAATAACAATATGGGCGTTCCGGCGCCATAAATTGTATTTAAGATGATGGCGAATGCGGCCGCCGTTACACATTCCACTCCCGGCGATAATAATGGCACCACCGGAAATTCGGTTAATTGCCATGGACTCTTCAGCCGTTTCGGAATACATCAAGCCTTCCAACCAGGCATGCCAGCCATTCGGAGCGACTTGAGTAAACTCAGGATCGTCGATATTAAACAATGCTGTATTGGCTGCATAGATTTCACTGGCACTAATCGCCATCGGACTGTCCAGATAGATTTTTTTCTGCGGCACTCCACCCATTCGCTGTAGTTTGCCTAACCAATAGATCAGATCCTGGGTTCTGCCCACGGCAAAAGCCGGAATAATCACATTACCTCCGCTGCGCGCTGCTTCAGCCAAAGCTTCACGCAACTCATGCAAGGTATTTTCCAAAGGTTTATGATCACGGTCGCCATAGGTTGATTCCAATAACAAGACATTCGCCTCAGTCAATATGGCTGGATCACGTAATAAAGCCGAATTGGGATTTCCCAGATCGCCACTAAACACCAACACTTTGTCTTGATTATTTTCAGTCAAACGCAATTTGACTATTGAGGAGCCTAGGATGTGGCCCGCCTCATAAAACGTTAATCGCGTGCCCGAGACAATTTCAAGTTCTTGGTTATAGCTCAGAGGCTGGCGAAGTTTTAATAAGGCTTCGACGTCATCTAAATCATAAAGCGGCTCCAGGGGTTCTTTACCCGCACGTTGACGACGTTTGTTTTCCCATTCGATATCTCTTAAATGCAGATGCACAGCGTCGCGCAGCATTAATTCCAGCAAAGCAAAACTGGCTTGAGTCATAAACAACTGACCACTAAATCCCTCTTTAACCAGTTTTGGCAAACGGCCACAATGATCGAGATGTGCGTGCGAGATAAGCACGGCATCAATCGTGGCAGGATCAAAGGCAAATTCAGCGGTATTTTGTTTTTCTGTGGCTTTGGAACCTTGAAACATTCCGCAATCCAGCAAGATACGTTTTGATTCGGTTTCAAGTAAATAACATGAACCGGTGACTTGGCCGCTGGCCCCTAAAAAGGTAAGACTTGCCATAGTGGGTTTCCTCAAGACTTGCATGGTAAACGCGCACATTACCACGATACTGCAGTTGGTTAAGAATTAAGCTTTAATCAGGCAGATACAAGGGCCAATCTGCTGCATCGACAGAATCTAAGCAAGACAAAGTTTTTTGCCCTTGCCACTGTTTGACGTAGTCACCCTCTGGATCAAAAAGTTGGGCTTGTTTTTCAAGATTAAAATGTCGCTGGCCTCTGGGATCAGCACCCACACCGGCCAAATACTGCCAATTCCCCCAATTGACAGCCACATCATAATCCAGCAGTTGTTGTTCAAAATAGGCTGCTCCAAAACGCCAGTCTAGGTCTAATTCATTGACCAAACAACTGGCGACGATCTGCCGGGCACGGTTAGAAATGTACCCGGTGCGACTGAGTTGATTCATACTGGCATTGACTAAGGGATAAGGAGTATTGCCTTTACACCATTTTTGAAAGCGTTCCGCATAAAAACTCGTCAAAGGTGGCCTGGATTTTAGCCCTCTGAAACGAAATAATTTGGCGGAATGAATATAGGCGTTCCATTGAAAAAACTCGCGCCACAGCAACTCGAAAAATATCCAGTCACTTGATTCATCACGACCATTTCGAGTTTGATAGGCTTTCAAAGCTGAATAAATTTGCCTGACTGACAAACAGCCGTTACTCAGCCATGGTGAAAATTTAGTGGAATTATCCCAACCGTCCAATTGGTCTCGCACAGACTTGTATTGCTTTGGCAGGCTTCCCGAAAAATAGCTATTAAGGTGCAAACGAGCCTGAGTTTCACCCCCTACAAAAGCAGTCTGAATATCTCGATTATTGTCGTCTGCCAACAAAAGCTTATTGTTAAAGGCATATCCCCAATCTAAAAGGGGTGGCCCAGGAAGTTTATCGGGTGGACTTAAAGGCACATTGACCCTTAAACCTTCAACTTGATGTCGAAACTGCGTGAAGTGTTTGGGAAAATGATTCAGGACATCTGTTAATTGTTGAGAATCAAAGAGGGTGTGAGCGTCAGAAACCTCAACGACTAGCTGGGAAACTCGCTGCTGCAAATCTTGCCAAACCCCATTTTCATAATAGCCAAAACTTCGCTGACGATAAACAGTACAAACCTGATAGCGATTAACAAGATCGATTAGCAAGCTCAAAGGCTGCTCATGTGCAATCAGCAACTGTTGGCCATAATTTCTTAAATTTTGCTCAAGCTCTTGGATCGATTGTTTGAAAAACCTTAATCGATTTTCAGAAAACCCGGTCAAGCCATATCGGTTGGGCAATAGGTTTTGAGGATCAAAACAGGCAACACAAATTAATTGGTCGCATTCAATTGCAGCTTTGATCAGGCTAGGATTATCATCAATCCTGAAATCCTGATCAAACCAAACCAATCCGACTTTAGCCATCTGTTAACCTAATGAACCAGCAGGGTCTTGATCACAGCATCTAATTGCTCAGGTGTGACACTGCTTTCGTAAGCATTGACTTGCTTACCGTCCTGACTGATCAAATATTTATGAAAGTTCCATTGGGGTTCTTGTCCAGATGCGCTGATTAATTGCTTAAATAATGGATTTGCTTGAACACCCTTAACCGAACTGGTGGCCATCATTGGAAAAGTAACGCCATAATTCACGTAGCAAACTTTGGCAGTTTTCTCGGCGTCCGCAAATTCCTGATGAAAATCATCGGATGGAAAACCCACTATCATCAAGCCCTTATCCTTGTATTTTTGATAAAGCGCTTCTAAGCCTTTGAACTGCGGTGTATAGCCACAATTACTGGCCGTATTGACCACCAACAGCAACTTACCCTGATAGGCCTGACAAAAGTCTACTTGCTCCGAAGAATGTAAACGCTTGGTTTGAAAATTTAATAGTCCGCTACAGGTATCGGCATACACCATACTGGTAAAAAGACTTAAGACTACAACGAGTAATTGTTTCATGACGGCTACCTCAAGTTTATTGACCTGAGTCTACCAGAACACCCCATAAGTCAAATGAGCAAGCGCTTTAGTTACCTTGTAAATTTGATCCAGACTTTGGCCATAAAAAAGGCCTGCAATTGCTTGCAAGCCCGGTCTTTAATCAAAACTTCGGTGAGTCGCTTAATAAAAGCGAACTCAGATTAAAGCGCTTTATAAAGCGCAATCACCTTATTCAGTTCTGTAGTCGCTTTTTCTACATTGCCATTTTTAACCTGAATTTGTGCTTGGATCAGGCTGGCATACGCTTTTTTGAATGCAGGCGAGGTATCTGCCAAAGTTTCAGCTGAGTTACGAGCTGCTTTAACTTTGATAGTCGCTGCAGCAAAATCACTTTTAGTAACTTCAACCAAAGTCGATTCTAAATTGGTCACGATACTGCTGACCGCGCTCGCTGATGATGCTGCTTGAGCGTCTTGCGCATAAACACTAGGGCTAACCATGATCAGAGCGCTTGCAAAAATAACCAAAGCGGATGCGTATTTGAAAACTTTCATCTTAATATCCATTAATTTTTTAAAAAGTCCAATTCTGTAAATTTGTAATCGCAGAATAAGAAATCCTTCGCTGTTAGTAGCAAAATTCGAATCAACTCCCTGATAAAGAAAAGGAATCCAAAAATGGCAAATAAAAGACCCAGTAAATCCTCTGTATTATGGATTAGTAAAATTCTAATTGGGTGATCTGGAACTGCTTAACGAGTTCCGGGTGGGATCATAACGCATTTAGTTAAACCTGTTATGACGAAAACGTTAACAAACGCTATTATTAGCCTTTACATTAATTAAGCACCCTCATCAAGATTTCGTCATGAAAAATCCATTTCAATTCAAACGCAGAAACCCACCCTTTTTATGGCGTCTGAAATGGTTTCTAGTCTTACTCACCATTGGCTGCATGGAAATTTTGCCAATACCTGTTACCGACTCCATCTTGATATTTGTGCTGATTGCCCGACCGCTTTGGTTTAAAAACACCTTTGATAAACTGTATTCACACTTGTCGGAATACGATTAGCTGACTATTTTCTAGGTACGGTAAAGGTCGATTTCATTGATGAGTTGGCATTACAACCCTCTTCTCCGCACCAGAACTGGTCACCGCAACCACCCAGAAATAATGCACCCAAAATAACCAAAATCGCTTTGCTTTTTTTCATCATGTACCCCTAGGTTGACGTTAATGTTTTAGTCTGAACCATGTTTCCATGCCAAAGGTTTAAGTCAAGAGCGCCTGATAATCCTGAAAATCCATAGGATACAAAACAAAGCCCTACCCCCTTGGTTTATAATTAAGGATTATTTGAAGCAACATCCTATTTCACCAAGGTTACTCTATGATTATTAAGCCAAAAGTTCGTGGTTTTATTTGTACAAACGCCCATCCGGTCGGTTGCAAAGCCAATGTTGAAGAACAAATCGCACTGATAAAAGCCCAAGACTTCAGCCATGATTCGGCTAACCACAGCGCCCCTAAAAACGTTTTAGTGATTGGCTGTTCAACCGGCTATGGCTTGGCTTCGAGAATTACTGCGGCGTTTGGCTATGGTGCCAAAACTTTAGGTATTTGCTTTGAACAAGCACCCTCTGACAAAACCGGATCAGCCGGCTACTACAATACTGCAGCCTTTCATGATGCAGCGAGCGCAGAAGGTCTGTATGCCAATACCATCATAGGTGATGCTTTTTCTACCGCCATCAAAAATCAGGCAATCGAAGTTATCAAACGCGACCTGGGCAAAATTGATTTAATTGTCTACAGCCTCGCTTCCCCAAGACGCACAGATCCAGTCACTGGCGAGGTTTATTCTTCTGTTCTCAAACCTATCGGCAACGAATACACCGCCAAAAACTTTAATACCGATAAATTAAAACTCAACGAAATCACCCTGCTACCGGCTACTGAAGAAGAAATTGCCAACACTGTAAAGGTGATGGGCGGTGAAGACTGGGAGTTGTGGATTGATGCCTTGAAAGATCAAGATTTGTTGGCTGATGGCGTCAAAACAGTCGCCTACACCTATTTAGGTGACAAATTGACCTGGCCAATCTACGGACAAGCCACTATCGGCAAAGCTAAGGAAGATTTAGACCGTGCCGCTCGCGCCATCAACAGCCGTTTAGAAAACTATCAAGGCTCTGCTAATGTGGCTGTACTGAAAGCCTTGGTCACTCAAGCTAGTTCAGCGATCCCTCTGATGCCACTTTATCTGTCAATTCTGATCAAAATCATGAAAGAAGATGGCACTGACGAACACTGTATTGAACAGGCACACCGCTTGTTTACTGAGTGTTTATATAGCGACTCACCACGTATTGACAGCGCTAATCGCTATCGAGTGGATGAAAAAGAATTAGATCCAAGCGTGCAAAACCGTGTTGAGGCTATTTGGACCGCTGTGAATGAAGACAATGTCCTAGACTTGATCGACTTCAATGCCTATAACCAAGACTTCTTAAAGCTGTTCGGTTTTGGTATCGAAGGAGTCGATTATGACGCGGATATTAGCCCGCTGGTAGCCACCGTCTTGTAATCTGATACGACTACTCAATTAGTCAGCGATGGTCCATCTTTAGAAGCCATCGCTGACTATTACTCTTTTCTGACTAAACACCAGATTTAAGTTTAGTCATTTTGAATGACTAAATTAAAACCGTCTCGACCAACCTAGTTGCAATGAAAACTGGGTCATCGACAAATCGATATTCTGTCCAGCATAAAAGGCATTAGGCCCGGTGATGGTTTTCAGTGGTGAATACATCGCGGCAAAACTAATCTCATCTTTTTCATTCAGGGCATAACTCAATCCACTGGTCAGATGCCATTCCTGAACCCCCGGCGCCAGAATGTTGAACAACACTTCCGAACCCTCAATGGGTTGTTGTCCATAGCTCACACCACCCCGTAGAATCAAACGATCGTTTTGTTTCCATTGGGCACCGAATTTATAGATAGTCATATCATTCCAGCCAAACCCTGGTCCACGACCTGTACCCAACGCCACGCCTTGGAGAAGAGGGGCTAAAGGATTACCGACTGATTTGATTTCACTGTATCGGATATGTTCCACATCAAAATTAGTCGTCAGCCTAGCAGTGGCATCCCAAGATAAACCGACATTAAAACTATCCGGGATATCAAATCCGCCTTGTTGGGCAAACAAGCCTTGATAACGATCAAACTGTGACATATAAATGCGGCTTTTATAGGAAGCCCCTAAACGCAAGCCTTGAATAATTTCGGCTTGACCACCGACACGAAACCCAGCACCAAACGAGTAATCACGACCGCGATCACTCACACTACCCGGGTCGCTGGAAAAATTAGAAAAAGCACCCAAACCTCTCGCCTTGAAGGTTTGCGCGGCAAAAATCGGTGAAATACCCAGCGAATAGCGGTTATTGTCAAAAGAACGGGCATACGTGCCGACAATAAAGGCTTGCGCCATATCAATACCGGTTCGCCCACCGTAGAACACACCTCCTGGATAACCAGGCGCATTGTGGACATTTTTCCAGTCGGTGTTCATACCACCGTTGCCGTACATTGCTAAACCAATTGACTGTTGATTATCCAGTTTATGACTCCAGCCCAGCGTACCCACCGGAAAGAAATTGCTTTCGCTATTTTGGGTACCCGCAGTCAATGGCATTTCACCCTGTTGAGGCTGATGTGTACCGTTACTGACACTGTATTGACGAAAAGGTGCAAACAACTCCAGTTCACCATCCAATCGATCTCCAACGTTAACCAATCCCGCTGGGTTGATTGCTGCAGCGGCAATCGCATCTTGAACCTGTGCAGTCCCAGCACCCGCCATCGCTTTATTACGTGCCCCGTAGCCATGGGCAAAATAGCCATTTGTTGCGTAGGAAAAAGAGGAAACGCTGCTGAGCGCCAGCAGCGAAAAACTGGTTGCGAACAAAGAGGTTGTTAATTTCATACATAATCCAAAAAAAATTTGGAGTGCATTGTAACAGTCCAAAATCCAGACCCGAAACGCTGATCGGGAATTTAGTTATCAAAAAAATGTATAAAGCACACAAAAACCCTATGTTTTTTCAATTAACCAACAAGTCTCAGACGATCTTACATTGAATTAAACTATCTTCATCAAACGAGTAGACAGCACATAAGCGGTGATAGCCATCAGCAATCACTACTTTGCCGTTAAGCGGATCCCGAACCAACAATATGGGTGATAAATAATCGCCGGATTTAATTTTTTTCTGATCTTTTTTGACATGAGTATTACTGATACCCAACAACGAAAGAGATGAAGCCCTGAAAATATCCTTGGCTTTGAAACTGACTACCGGAGCAGACTTTAGATTTTCGACAAAACGAGCGGCATCTTCAGGATTAAAAATCAGGCTCAGATAGGCAAAGGCCGCTGGGTAATCGTGTAATTCTGGTTCAGGTAACCAGTTCAGGCTGTGGGCGTGTTTTTTTGACATATCAGATCCTTTGGGAAATCAGCAGAAGCAAGTCGTTTAAATTTTACGACGGTCTAAGGGATGCAGGCTAAATGCTTTACGACTTTGCTGCCACTGTTCCAGCACCGCCTATATGTGTTGAGTACTTTCCGGGGTCAAAACCGTAAAACATTTTCTGCGACACCAAAGCGGGATAGATAAAACCATCAGAAAAACCTAATAGGTTAAGGTGCAAAAAACCATGCCCCAGCAAAGCGGCCGCCAGTCACGATTCATGAAGGCGTTTTTCGCCAAATAGCAAAAAATCGGATTTGGTTAGCCTTTTTTTACCTGTCTCGAGTTTAACTGCATCGACATAGGCATCCCCCGACGTCACCACTACGGAACGGATTGAGCCCGCCCTAGCATAAACCTGCTGAATTAAACCAGCCGAACTCAAGGTTTCATCGTCCGGATGCGGTACCAGAATGAGTAAGCGCTCTCTTGGACCTATCCCAAGTACCGAGACTTCAGCATTTACGGATTGATTCCCCCCAAAACTTCCGATCAATACCAAGCACAGTCTTAGCAAGAGACTACCCTGTCGGGGAATAAACACCCGCTTCATGTTGATTTACGGAAAAACGACCACTGATGAATCCTAAGAGTTAATTTAGACTTTAATTCTCGGGCTTTTTGATAAAAATACAGCTTCTCGACTTGAGTTCGAGCCCATATCAGTATGGTGCTGGTCGTTTCATATATCCATTTTAGCGGGCGATAGTAGAGCAATTGCGACTTGGTTAAACTAAAAATTCGAGATACCACCAAGGTGGCGAATAACTTAATCAGAATTTCTAAGCCTATGCCTTGCAAAAGCAAGCCCATACTCAGCATCTTCAAGGCTAACAAATTAAGGGGAGCGATCAGAATCACTGGCATAAAAAAACAGACCAAGGCCTGTTGCGGCGAGCATTGAATGAGCCATGCTTCGTAGCGTTGCCAATTCAAGGCGGCCACAATTGCGTGCCCCAGATAATTAAGACCATCCCAGATCCACTCTTCTATCAGAAGAAGAGTCGCCAGAATTATTAATAGTATTTTTTTCATCTGAACCCGCCTCACAATTAGGGAGGAAACTATCTTAGACCTAGAAATTTAGGTTAAGCCCGACTGCCATATAATAATACGGAGTGCATTGACTACAGCGAAGATTGGGTGCTACATCACCAAAACCCAGATAAGGCTGAAGATATCGGTTAACTGAGTGCGACTATTCTGACAATACGATTGGCCCGCATAATTTTCAGACAGCTTTACGAGAAAACCACATCTGGTAAATACTGAACACAATTTGTACTCCCATAGATAACCCCATCAAGGCTCCACTTAACACCACGACATATGCAAAACTGGAGATCGATTTGGTCAGGAACCACGACAAAATATCCAGCAACATGGCAAGAAACGGAATCACCATGGCAATCCGTTTGACATAGACGTTAATCTCGCACAACAAAAATATTTTGCCAATAAAATACAAAATAAAGGCAATCCCAAATAAATGTATATGCGACACCCTGACCAAGGCGGGCAAACTGGCGCCACCCGAATGAGCAACCTCCGATACCCCTTCAAACAGGGTCAAATCGGGTAGCGCAGGGTTGACGCTGGGCGTATGACACAGCACACAATCTCGGTTCAGAATCGGTGCAATTGTTTCTTCATACGCCTTTTTTTCACCGCCTTCGTGAATCCATTTCAGAATCACTTCTTTATCAGACTTGTATTTAAGATTGGGCAACATGATGCCTGTCACTGCATTGCCAAGCCGGGTTTGGTCACTAGAACCGTGATACATGATCACAATATCCTCTATGGATAAACCGGGTTTACCATCGCGTCCCTGATGGGTGTAGTACATATTGACCAGTGCCATCAGATAACCAACACCAATGGTCAGCAAAAAAATGGTATTGAGGATCTTTTCGCTGCACGATATGTCTCTAAAGGTAACGTAATTGACCTTCATAAAATGGGCTTCCTATTAAAAAAACCGGCGAATTGCTTCGCCGGCAGTCCTGATAAGCTGAAACCTAAAATGTCAGCCAAGTATTAAAGTAAAGCGTGTTATTGTCACTGGCGCTTCGACCGTTGCCGACAAAATAGTTTTTATCAGCCCCATCAAAACGGGTAAACGCAACATACTGCAATGCCAGTCGCAAATTGAAATAACTCGCCAGACCCGTGGTAGCTTGTTTACCAAAAGGCACATAATCCAGCTCAGTCGTGAAGTATTCTGCATTGAGTTTGGAAGGCGCAGTTGGATCTCCCCCCACAAAATAAATACCCGAATGCTGACTTCCATAATTTTTGTTATAGCCTAATGACAGACTATAAGTCTGATCGTAAGTATAGGAGCCGTTCACACCTAAGAAGCCGATTTGTTGATTAGGATTTTTGGATATTGAACTAGGAAAACTATAATTTAGTTGCTGCTGTTCCCGAATGTAACTGCCCTTAAATTCATAGATATGCTTAGTGTCAGCCAGATATTGATAATTAACATCTACCCCTAAATCGGTAAAACGATCGGAGACCCCAGAACTGACATCCGGCTGAATATCGGTCCGCATCCCAAAATGGCCCACTTCAAAATAATGTCCCTGCCAGTTCTTTTGTAAGGCCAAACGCCAGTAAGGTGCACCGCCATTAATTTTAACCGTACCATCCTGTGACCACTGACCCATCCCTTTTTGCGCATATTTGGCGAAACTGCTATAAGCCCCTGCTTCAAGGTAAACAATGTCATTGACTAAACTGTAAAAGGAAGCACCTCCTACTTGCCCACCAAGACTGGAGATGACCGGGGCCATAGTCGGCGATTTTTGGTAGTTTGAACCTACATAAGGGTAACCCCAAGCCTGAGTGGTATTCCAGAGATCCTGAACCGTCGGGTTATTATTAAAACTGACGCCATAAATCAGATAGTGATTTCCAATATCAGCCTCATCCGCTAAACGAATGTCAGTATTGTCCCAAGCAAAGCGGTTGGCATATCCATCATAGGTGACTTGAACCAACGCTCCCATTTTTTCGAGGATTTTGCCACCATAAAAAATAGAAGCCTGATCCAACGCGATGTTGTTATTGGAATTATTGGTAGCTAGACCTTTGTTGACTCTGTCTGCATTATCCGCATCGTCTTTTTTGGTATTCGTCAACGAACCCATAATCATGCCGCTGATACGGCTAGTTAACGCCTCATCTCCGCCGCCTTGCGTATAGCCTTTTAGTTTAAATTGTCTGCCAAGAGAATTCAGATCGGGCCCATAGGCCTGAACGTGACAAGCTGTGCATGCAAGACCAGTCTGACGGGCAAAACTGGGTAAAGCATGAACACTGGTTGAAAGCAAATACCCAAACAAAAACGCAAGGATACTAACTGACCTAATTAACATAGAATTAACCCACTAATGATTAAAACCTAAGTTTTGCACAATTCATGCCACACAGCTTTCTTGTTATCTGTTTGATTTAAATGGGTTTATTTAAATCATTTCCAATATCGATTCGATCTATTGGTGGTAATCCACCGAAGGCGGCTTAAATGAACCATCTTTGCTTGAAAAACAACCTATAAGCGAACACCTCGACAGAGTAATCTCCCGGCAATTAGAAATCCAATTCAATGCGTCATACCAGTTTGTTATTTGCCGCAAAACGCAATACCAAGTTGTCACGTGATGTACTGGCTAGCAATGCCAGAACCAGTACGTTGATGTTAGATCGGCATTACTTGTCGACACTGGAAAATGAGGACTTGGCAGATGCGTTACATCCACGGGATAAACGCAAAGCTAAAAGTGTTGGTTGATGGACAGTCGTTTAAAACGACAATTAACCAACTCCGTAACACACCACCGTAGAGCCTAGATTTTGCAATCGGCTCGACATGCATTCTTACGCCCAGTGCATTACAGACTTTGTTAATGGTTTCAAAACGTGGTTTTGCATTAGGCTTTAAAGCTTTATAAAGCGCCTCTCGTGTTATTCCTGACTCTTGTGCAATTTCAGCCATCCCCCGCGCTCTTGCAATATCACCCAGAGCTGCTGCTAATAAACTTGAATCGCCCTCTTCAATCACAGCATTGAGGTATTCGGCGATAGCTTCATCACTATCTAAATAGAGCGTAATATCGAATTCAGGCAAACTTGATACGTGTATAGGTTTAGTCATGAATTAATCCTCCAATAAATTTGCTAGTGTTTTTGCCTCGACAATATCAGCGGCTTGGGATGGCTTATCACCACCCACTAGCATCTTTTAATTCAGATTATCAGGTCGCATGGTGCCCCCGTAACCAGTCTTTTAGTGCCTCATTCATACGAGTTTGCCATCCGCGGCCTGTAGCTTTGAAGGCGTTGATCACATCGGCATCATAACGGACAGTAATTGCCAATTTCCGTTGTTCAGACTTTGGCCGACCACGGCGAACCAAATTGCCGTCTAGGCAATGATTTGCATGTTCAAAAAAATCATCGGTCAACTCCGGGATTTCTTCGTATTCTTCGTCAGTGATGTTGTGGGCATCAATCTTGCTCAAGTTGCTGCCGATATTTGTTAATTTCGCGCTCATTGGCTTTTCTCATAGAAATAATGTGACGTGCCTCGCCACGAGGTGTCCAAACAAGCACCATCATACGGTTTTGCAAATGTCCCATGGTAATGAAACGTGTTTCACCGTAATCTTTGCGTTTATCTTCAAAATCAAGTGTCCATCCCGTAAAAACGTGAGCAGCATCTGCAAAATCAATCCCTCTGTTTTCAAGCGTAAGGTTACGTTTTTGTGGATCGAATGTGATTTTCATGCGATTTATTGTAACTACAAGTAATTCGTTAATCAATTCCAAGTATTGCAGGATGTTTCTTATTTGAAGACGGGCTGTGCTTGTATTGATTGGTAATTCACATTAGCAATTAATCGTCAGCAGAAGGAATGTTCGTTGACTGTCGTTTAAAACTAAGCCATTCAAACCCTGTAACACAGGCTCTTCATCATGAACGGGGGACACCGGATTACGATTAAACTGGTTTTGTCGAAGAACTGGTTTAATGGAGGTAATACCGATGTCCCAAGAAAATTCTATCCTAGGTCAGACGCGTATTTTTATTGGCATCTGAATGCTGTAAAAAAGAAAAATCATTTTTTTCGTAAAAATTGATTGTTTTTGGATTGTTATAGGCATCTACAACAATGAATCGGCATCCGGTCTTGTTGCCAGTAGTAAACAAAAACTTGATATAGTCCAAATCTCACTACCAACACCTTGTCCCTGTGTATTCCTACTGGTTGCTAATCTTCCAATTTTTACAGCCGGCAATGATAAATAGCTTTTTTGCTTTAGCCTGACTGCCTGAGCAACACGCTGAAGCATATCCTGCTTAAGTTTTTCTTTGCGAATACTGTCATTAGACAAACTAAAAAAAGCGATCACTTCACTGTCGCGCTCAACGACATAGGTTACAGACAATAAATTCAGAGCATTGTGAATTGAATCGACTGCGTAGAATTCGTTTAAATCATCGTCGCCACAATCAAACGAAGGCCTTTGCTCATCAGCTTCAAGCCTGCGTATATTGAAATCAGACATTCAACAATTTGAACTTCTTTCCTGCTGCAATAATATTTGCTTTTTTAGCTTCCGATATTTTTTTATCTTGATTAGTTGCTAACCACGCATCAAATTCACGCGCATCTTTTCCGGTTAATACCGGCGTATCTTTAACTGGTCTTGCCATGCGTATACTCCGACAAATAAGCTTGAAGCCCTTTTAGCTTCATGAATATAACATAAGGTAGATTTTATGGGCCAGAAATAAAAGACCAAACAACCGCAAACAAATCCCTGTAACACACCACCGTGTAACACAGTCAAGCTGCACCTAAAAACTAGAATTACAAACAGAAATCAGTGTGTTAGCAGAAGTTCTGTAGCACAGTCAGTGGTGTGCTACAAAAAAAGTGACGGGCATAAAAAAAGGACTTACAAGTTATTGAAAGTCCTTGATATTCATGGTGGGTCGTGTGCGATTCGAACGCACGACCATCGCATTAAAAGTGCGGTGCTCTACCGGCTGAGCTAACGACCCGATGTATCTAGCTATTATAACTTTCAGAGCGAATTAATCAAGCAATTTTTGGCAATTTAGCCAATTACTCACTTTCAAGTGCCTTAGCCAATTGAGGAGCAGGAACGTAACCTGGCAGAATATTACCTGTTTGGGTAACAATCATTGGAGTTCCGTTAACACCGAAAGATTCAGCTACGCGCATATGCTCATCAACCGGATTGTCACACTGCTTTGTTTCAGGTAAGTCTCCTTTTTTGGCCGCTGTCAGAGCTTTATTACGGTCTGAAGCACACCATACTGATACAGCTTTGCTATAAGAGTCCGATCCCTTTCCTGCGCGTGGATAAAACATATAACGCACGGTGATGCCCTGAGCCAAATATTGATCAATTTCAGAATGCAATTTACGACAGTAACCACAATCAATGTCTGTGAACACAGTTACAACATGTCGTTGCGTAGGTGATTTAAACAAAATCATCTTTTGTTCGCCTACTTTTTCCAGAGTTGATTTGCGCACTCCAGCCAATTTGCTTTCGGTGATATTCTTTTTGGCTTCCGCATCATATAACTGACCTTGAATCAGATATTTTCCATCTTCAGATGCATAAAAGATATTGGAACCAGAAACAACTTCATACAAGCCGTTAATTTCAGACTGTTTTACTCTTTCAATTGTTTCAGATGGCATGAATTTACCCAGCGCTTTTCTGACTGCTGCTTCATCAGCAAGTGCCACACTGGTATTTGCTAAGACAACTAACCAACCAAGTTGCTTGATAATTGATTTCATATTTTCTTGTCCAAATATAGTATTAGTTAAGTAAACGCCCAACATCCATCACCATCGCCACGACCATCAAACCTATCAAAAAAGCCATCCCGAGTTTTTGGAAATATACTTGGGTAGACTCAGATAGAGGACTGCCTTTAACCGCCTCAATGCTGTAAAACAACAAATGACCACCGTCTAGGACCGGCACAGGCAAAAGATTAAGCACGCCTAAGCTAATGCTGACCAAGGCTAAAAAACGCAAAAAAGCAGAAAAACCCATTTGAGCAGACTGACCAGCATACTGAGCAATACTGATAGGCCCACTTAAATTTTCCATTGAAGCCTGACCCACAAACATTTTGCCTATCATCTTGACAGTTGCGAGTGCGTAAAACGCCGTTTTTTCAAACGCCAATGGCACAGCATCCAGTACCGGATAGCTGTAGTCTACCTTTAAAGAATCTATCAGTGCTGTTGGCACTTCAACTCCGGCGCCAATTTTTCCCACACTGCTGCCATCAGCCAAAAATTCCTGGCGGGGAGTAATAGAAAAATGCATTTGAACATCATCACGAAGAACTACAGTGTCAACAGCGATATTGGGTTTTGATTGTATGTAGGCAACCCATTTTTGCCAATCATCAACCGATTGACCATCAACACTTAGCACCAAATCACCCGACTTTAAACCCGACGATTCTGCTGCATCACCGGGAAGCAAACGCCCTAATACCGGAGGTATTTTAGGGGACCAGGGTTTCAAGCCGAGGTGCTGATGGAGTTGTTCCGGGTCACGCACATCTTCATCATTCAAGGCCAGCACTCGCAGTTGAGGCTCACCTTCAAGGGTTCTAACATTAATCACAATGTCACGCTGTCCATTCAGCGCCTGCCCCAATAATTCGTCGAGGGTCAGCGCCCAAGTAGGCGTGTCTTTTTGATTGATACTGAGAATTTCGTCCTGTTCTTGAAAGCCTGCCAGTGCCGCCAGAGACCCCGGTGCAACAGGACCAACAATAGGTTTTATTCCGGTTTCACCAATGACCAAAATTAACCAGAATAAAATTACGGCTAACATTAAGTTAAAAACCGGACCTGCTGCGACGATAGCTGAACGTTTCCAGAGTGCTTGACGATTAAAGGCATAAGGCAGGTCATCAGCACTAACGTCACCCTCACGCTCATCGACCATTTTGACATAGCCACCCAGAGGAATGGCAGCGATCAGGAACTGAGTATCGGTAGGAGATTTTTGCCAAGACAATAAGGGCTTGCCAAAACCAATTGCAAAGCGAATGACTTTTACGCCGGCTCTACGTGCAACCCAAAAATGTCCAAATTCATGGAAAGCCACCAGCACCCCGATGGCCACCACGAAAAAAAACAAGGATTGCAGACCAGACATCAGCTGAGTATTTCGCTAATAATGTTCTGGGCCGCCACTCTGGCGTCTTGATCGGCCTGGAGAACTTTTTCTAAAGTGTCCGCCGAGACCGGACTAAATTTTGCCATGCTGCGTTCAATGATTTTGGCTATGTCGGTGAAGCGAACTTTTTCATTCAAGAAAGCATCAACAGCAATTTCATTAGCCGCATTTAAAACAGTAGGCATAATACCGCCGGCTTTAATGGCTTCGTAAGCCAATCTTAAACATGGAAAACGTTGCAGATCCGGCTGTTCAAAATCCATATGCCCGACTTGAAATATATCCAAAGGCGCCACACCTGAATCAAAACGCTCTGGCCAAGCCATAGCATGAGCAATAGGTGTACGCATATCAGGATTTCCCATCTGTGCCAGAACCGATCCATCTACATAATCAACCATCGAATGAATGATGCTTTGCGGATGAATAACGACCTGAATGTCATCTGGATCCATATTGAATAATAAACACGCTTCAATTAACTCCAACCCCTTATTCATCATAGTGGCTGAATCAACGGAAATCTTTCGCCCCATATCCCATTTGGGATGAGCAACAGCCTGATCAGGCGTTACCGTGTCCAAATCGGCTATTGGCGTTTTGCGAAAAGGGCCGCCAGAAGCCGTCAGCAAAATCCGACGCGCCTGTTTTGCGGTTTGCCCAGTGGTATAGCCTGCTGGCATACATTGGAAGATTGCATTATGTTCGCTATCAATCGGCAACAGGCTCGCCCCTGCTTCTTTGACCGCTTGCATAAAAATTTGACCGGACATCACTAAGGCTTCTTTATTAGCCAATAACACCGTTTTACCTGCTTTAGCGGCCGCCAAGCTTGGCAAAAGCCCTGCTGCGCCAACGATAGCAGCCATCACTGAGTCAACAGTGTCCAAAGTCGCCACAGTTTCTAAAGCTTTTGCACCGGCTAAAACCTTGATGTCAGCAATTTCACTACCCACCAACTTGGCCTTGAATGCTTCCAGATTATTTTCGTTCGCAACCACTGCGTATTCGGGTCTATGCGCTAAACACTGCTCATACAAGGCATCGATATTGCCGTTGGCGGTGAGTGCAACAACTCGGTATTGGTCAGGGTGACGCGCAACCACATCCAGAGTGCTGACACCAATTGAGCCAGTCGCTCCCAGTATGCAAATCCCTTTCATGAAAATACGCTCCGGCCAACTAACACGATTCCTGCGTAGAAAAATGGTGCCGCAGCTATGACGCTATCGACTCTGTCTAAAATTCCACCATGACCCGGTAGTAGTTTGCCACTGTCTTTAACACCTTTGCGACGTTTAATCAGACTGAAAAACAAATCACCATAAATCGAAATCAACACCGTTAATATTGACAATAAAATTAAGTCGACTGCCATCAGAACAACCAATTCGGCACCGTCTTGATCAAAAGCAGCCAGACCGTAATACACTCTTAAAGCGACACCCGCCAGAGCTGCTGAGCCCAGCGCACCATACATACCTTGCACTGTTTTGCCCGGACTGATTTCAGGTGACAAAGCGTCTTTACCCCATCGTTTTCCAACAAAATAAGCGCTTATATCCGCTAGCCAGATCAACGCCAAAAAGTACATCACCATTCCGGTGCCGTAGAAAGCACGTAATTTCGACAAAAACATCCAAGCTGAAAACAAAACCAGCCAACCCATAAAGGTTTGTAAGCCTGGTTTAATTTGCATTCTCAACAACTCTGGTGCTGCCTGACGTATCAAGGTCATGATTAAGATCCAGAATAATACCGGCGCAATCACCAACCACTCTAGTGCATCCGAGTAATTCTTGATTTCTGGCCATTCCAAGATTTCAGCGAGCATTTCTAATAAAACAGTCCAATACGTGACACCCAGCATTGGCAACACTAATAAAAGCAAAAACTGAACTTTTTTAAACAGATTATCAACACCGGTTAACTCAAGCCATTCCCACGCTGCAGCCAAGGTGATTAAAGCAATAAACAAGGAAAAATAGATAGCAGGAAGCTCTAAAACTGCCAAAACGGCAATTATAAGCAGAACTGCTGCGGTAATAATGCGTTGTATCAACATAGTTTTCTTTTAATTATGATTATGAAACGACTCAGTTTGAGTTCACCATTTGTTCGCCCGTTTTACCAAATCGACGTTGTCGATTTTTAAAACTTTTAATGGCTTCCGCCAACAACGCCTGATCAAAATCAGGCCAAAGGGCATCTGTAAAATAGAATTCAGTATACGCTAATTGCCATAACAGAAAATTGCTAATCCGTTCCTCACCACCTGTGCGAATAAAAAGATCGGGCTCGGCTAAGTCGGCGGTTACTAAGTGATCATTGATCAACTGCTCAGAGATATCCGAAATGGCTATCTTACCCGCTTCTATCTTTGTCGTGATCTGACGAACAGCCTGTGTAACATCCCAACGCCCACCATAGTTAGCCGCCACCACCAGTGTCAAACCAGTATTTCTGGCGGTTTGTTGCTCAGCCGCAATAATTTTGGCCTGCAATTTTTCCGAGAAGGCCGATTTATCGCCAATGATCTTAAGCCTAATATTATTTGCATCCAAAGCATCAACCTCTTTTTGTAAGGTTGCCATGAACAACTCCATCAGCAAATTAACTTCTTCTGTGGGACGTCGCCAGTTTTCGCTACTGAAGGCGAATAACGACAAAACTTCAATATTGGTTTTAGCGCAAAACTCCACCACTTTGCGAACGGCTCTTACACCCGCATGATGCCCCATGATGCGCGGCATAAAGCGCTTCTGCGCCCAACGACCATTGCCATCCATAATGATGGCAATGTGCTTAGGATCTGGATTCAAATGACTTTGTAGTTTGGGTTCAGACATGGGCTGATTTACATCGACATCAGATCAGCTTCTTTTTCTTCCAAATGCTTTTCAACTTCTTTAATGTATTGATCAGTCAGTTTTTGAATCTTTTCTTCGGCCTGACGTGCATCATCTTCAGAAATTTCTTTTTCTTTCAAAGCCTCTTTGATTGCCGCATTGGCATCTCGACGAATATTCCGAATAGCAACCCGTCCCTGTTCAGCTTCATTTTTAACAATTTTAACCAAATCGCGACGACGTTCTTCTGTCAATGCCGGCAGAGGGATACGAATAACCGTGCCTTGTGTGGCTGGATTTAAACCCAGACCTGAAGACATAATCGCTTTCTCAATCGCCTGAATTAAATTTTTTTCCCAAGGCACCACTTTAAGTGTTCTGGAATCTTCCACTGAAACATTAGCCACTTGCGACAACTGAGAGTCTTGTCCGTAATAGCTGACGGTAATTTGATCCAGCAGACTGGGGTGAGCGCGACCAGTACGAATTTTAGTAAACGCTTTTTGCAAAGCCTCGATACTTTTTACCATTCGAGCTGAAGCATCTTGTTGTATATCACTAATCATTTTATTTCCTCTCGATAAGAGAGCCAATGTCTTCACCACGCATTAAGCGCATGACAGCTCCCGGTTCAAAAATATTCATTACCCGCATAGGCAGATTATTATCACGGCACAATACAAGTGCTGTAGTGTCCATCACATTCAGACGTTGATCGATGGCTTCATCGTAGGTCAGTCGGGGATAAAACACAGCATCTGAATATTTATTGGGGTCTGCCGAATACACACCTTTTACTTTAGTTGCTTTAATCATCAGTTGGGCGTCGATTTCGATAGCACGCAAACTGGCTGCCGTGTCAGTAGTAAAAAAAGGATTACCCGTGCCCGCTGCAAAAATCGTGACCCGACCTTTTTCTAAATGGCGAACCGCGCGACGTCGAATATAGTCTTCACAAACCTGATTGATTTTAAGCGCAGTCATAACACGTACCGGCTGCCCCAGAAATTCCAGTGCGTCCTGCATAGCGAGGGCGTTAATGACAGTTGCTAACATCCCCATTTGATCACCGGTCACACGATTCAGACCTTCAGAAGCTTTCTCACCGCCGCGCAGAATGTTGCCGCCACCAATAACCAAACCGACTTGAATACCAGCATCACATAAGTCTTTTACTTCATTAGCAAGTCGTTGCACGATATCTGGATCAATACTGCCGCCAGTTTCGCTCATCAGTGCTTCGCCACTGAGTTTAAGTAAAATTCTTTGACAAATGACATGACTCATAATCTTGATCCACGAAATAGTTGATGGGGTATTTTTACGAATCCTAAAAAAACCCGGTGTTACCCGGGTTTTTTGGAGGGTTTAGCCTCTAACTTGCGCCATTACTTCGGCTGCAAAATCTTCTTCTTTCTTCTCAATGCCTTCTCCGACCTCGAAACGTGTGAAGCGAGTGACGGCGTTGCCATTGGCAGCCAGCAGTTTAGCAACGGTTTGGCTGTCATCTTTAATAAATGGCTGACCTAACAAAGTGATCTCAGCCAGGAATTTGCTGATACGGCCACCGACCATCTTTTCAACGATTTCAGCAGGTTTACCACTTTCTAAGGCTTGAGCTGAGAAAATTTCTTTTTCTTTGGCAATCACGTCAGCAGACACTTGATCTTCAGAGACATATTCAGGTTTAGACGCAGCAATGTGCATTGCAATATCTTTACCTAATGCAGGATCGTTTTTGCTCAGTTCGACAATTACACCAATTTTGCTGCCATGTAAGTAAGCGGCCTGACCACCTGTCGCTGAGGTGTATCTAATGAAACGTCTAACGGTAATATTTTCACCAATTTTTGCAATCAGTGCACGACGGGTATCATCGACGCTTGCACCAGAAGCCAATTTCAAATCTTGTAATTGCTCTTCAGTTTCAACGGATGAATTTAACAGTGCGCTGCTAACATCATTAACAAAACCAATAAAATCATCACCTTTGGCAACGAAATCAGTTTCACAGTTAACATCTACCATCACCACATTTTTGGCATCATCAGACAATCTGACGCCGATAATACCTTCGGCAGCGATACGACCTGATTTTTTATCAGCTTTAGCCAAACCAGCTTTACGCATGTTTTCAATCGCTAATTCCATGTCGCCTTCGGCTTCAACCAGCGCTTTTTTACATTCCATCATGCCAGAACCGGTGCGTTCACGCAGTTCTTTAACCATACCGGCACTAATATTCATGTTATTTTCCTCAAGTTTATGAACTAAAAAAACGCCTCACAAGTGAGGCGTTTAAAATTCTGATACCGGTTATGAAAACCTAACCGGTAAATGCCCGTCTAAACGGGCATCAATGAAGCAAGATTATGCTTCGGCAGATACTTCTTCTACGAAATCGTCTGCTTTGACAGCGGCATCCAAACGCAGTGATTTAGCTTCCAGAATCGCATCTGCAGCAGTTTGGCAATACAAACTAACAGCACGAATTGAGTCATCGTTGCCAGGAATCACGTAATCAATTTTTTCAGGTGAGTTGTTGGAATCAACAATACCTACGACAGGAATACCTAATTTTTGGGCTTCCATGATAGCATTTTTCTCGTAACCTACGTCGAGTACGAAAATAACGTCAGGAGCACCGCGCATGTCTTTAATTCCACCCAAGCTGCGCTCAAGTTTTTCTAATTCACGCTCCATGCCCAAAGCTTCTTTTTTACTGAAACGTTGATACAGAGTGCCATCAGCTTTCATAGCTTCCAGTTCTTTCAAACGGTTGATTGATTTTTTGATGGTTTTAAAATTAGTTAACATACCACCTAACCAACGATGGTTAACGTATGGCATGCCAGCACGGGTCGCTTGTTCAGCAACCGCTTTACGCGCTGCTTTTTTGGTACCAACAAAAAGAATTGTGCCTTTATTTGCAGTCATTTGACCCAAATAATTGATAGCATCATTGAAAAGTGGAAGTGTTTGTTCCAGGTCGATAATGTGGATTTTGTTACGAGCACCAAATAAAAAAGGTGCCATTTTAGGATTCCAGTAACGAGTCTGATGTCCAAAGTGAACACCGGCTTCCAACATTTCGCGCATTGACACTGCTGCCATTTATATCTCCTGAATAAAATACCGATTTTGTTTCGGCTATTGGGTTGGGCCTCCACCTATCCCGATTGATGACCGGTTATTCTCATAACCAGCACCCCATCAAACGTGTCGATAAGTGTGAGTATTAGTTTGTTTAGCCGTGCTTTATACCATGATTCCCAGTTTACAACAAGCTTAACTCTGATAGACTGCAGGTCTGTTTTGAGCCTTTATAAAAATCCTATGAGTATCGTCATTAAGAATGCTGAAGAAATTGAGAAAATGCGTATTGCCGGCAAATTGGCTGCAGAAGTTCTCGAGATGATTGCCCCTTACGTCAAAGCAGGCGTTACAACTAACCAACTCGACCAGCTTTGTCATGACTATATTGTCGATATTCAAAAAGCCATTCCCGCGCCATTGAATTATAGGGGGTTTCCAAAGTCCATTTGCACATCAATCAACCAACAGATTTGTCATGGCATTCCCAGTGACAAAGCGCTTAAAAATGGTGACATCGTTAATGTTGATATTACTGTGATTAAAGATGGCTATCACGGTGATACCAGCCAAATGTTTTGTATCGGCGATGTCACACCGCACGCCAAACGTTTGGTTGAAGTGACCCGCCAATGCCTTTGGCTAGGTATTGAACAGGTAAAACCCGGCGCACACATTGGTGATATTGGCCATGCCATCCAGCAACATGCTGAAAGCAATCGTTATTCAGTGGTACAGGAATTTTGTGGTCACGGTATCGGTAAAAAATTTCATGAAGACCCTCATGTTATGCACTTTGGTAAACGTGGCGAAGGCGCAGTTATCAAACCCGGCATGATTTTCACCATTGAACCTATGATCAATATTGGCAAACGCCACATGAAAATTCTGGCAGACGGCTGGACCGCTGTCACCAAAGACAGAAGTTTATCAGCGCAATGGGAGCATACTATTCTAGTCACAGAAACCGGTTACGAAGTTCTGACCCTGCGCCAGGAAGAACTATGACTCATGCTAAATGCCTTGAACAGGCGTTTCTGGCTTGTTTTGAGACCGAGCATCCTGTCAATGCATTCAAACAATGCATACACGATGAAAACCTGTATCTCACCGAACAATTCAGACCTTATCAAGGTGTTTCTGGCTTGTTAAGCCACAGGGCTGGTTTTATTGATCAACTACTCAAAAGTTGCTGGAATCACTTTTTAGGTAAGGATCAACACAATGCCAGTCTCATCGCAACCGGTGGCTATGGCCGTGGCGAGCTTTTTCCACACTCCGATATCGACATTCTGATCATTGTAGCCCCTGAAAATCGGGATCATAGCCAGGATGATTTAGCCCGTTTCAGTCGTTTCCTTTGGGATATAGGATTAAAACCCGGCCAAAGCGTACGTAGTATTGACGACTGCATTCAGGTTGCAGGTGAAGAACAAACTATATTCACCAATTTACTGGAAATCCGCCTGATTAGTGGCAATTTTGAATTATTTGAAGGCCTACGCTTGGCCCTAGCAGCAAGCAATCCTTGGCCATCAGAGCTTTTTTTCCCCGCCAAAGTGGCGGAACAGGAACAACGACATCGCAAATATCACGATACCGCATACAACTTGGAACCCAATATCAAAGAGGGTCCGGGTGGTTTACGTGACTTACAAATCATTTCCTGGGTTTTTAAACATCATTACCGATCCAACACCCTGCGTGGTTTGATTAAATACGGTTATCTGCCACGCGCAGAATACGAAAACTTAATCGCGGCCCGGGATATTTTGTGGCGCTTACGCTTTGCCTTACATATTCTGACCAATCATTCTGAAGATCGCTTGTTGTTTGATCATCAAAGAGATTTAGCCCGTCAATTTGGTTATTTGGACCAAAACCAGCAACCCGATGTTGAACGTTTTATGCAGTTTTATTTCAAGACTGTACTCGACATTGAACGCTTGAACGAAATGCTGCTGCAATTAATGAATGAAAAATTAGTCAGCAATCCTTCCAGCCGCAAACCCGTCACCATCAATGAAGACTTTCTCTCAATTGATGGCTATTTAGAAGCCAGAACCAACCAAGTTTTTGAACAACGGCCTTTGGCTTTGCTTGAGCTATTTCAGCTTTTACAAAACCATCCAGAACTCAAAGGGATACGTGCCAGCACACTGCGGTTAATGCGTAACAATCTGGATAAAATCGATGATACATTCCGGAATGACAGCCAAGCCAACCAAGTATTTCTCGAGATACTAAAAACACCGCGCCAGCTCACTGAACAACTGACGCGCATGAATCGCTATGGCATTTTGCCTGCGTATTTAGCAGACTTTGCTAATATCGTCTCCAGAATGCAGTATGACTTGTTCCATATCTACACAGTCGATCAGCACACCTTATTTTTGATCCGCAATCTCAGACGCTTTTCGCTAGCTTTGCACGAAGCCGAGTTGCCATTTTGTAACACCATATTTCGCCTGATCAATAAACCCGAAGTGCTTTATATTGCCGGTTTATTTCATGACATTGCCAAAGGCCGTGGTGGCGACCATTCACAACTCGGGGAAACGATTGCCGCCGATTTTTGCAATCAACACCAGCTTCCGGTTCAAGACACCAAGATCGTCTGCTGGCTAGTACGTAATCATCTGTTAATGTCGATGACCGCACAACGCAAAGACATCAGCGACCCTGATGTAATTCATGATTTTGCGCTTAAGGTCGGCAGTATCGAAATGTTGAACCATTTATACCTGCTAACCGTGGCTGATATTCGTGCCACCAACCCCAGTTTATGGAATTTTTGGAAAGATACTTTACTTAAGGAATTGTATATTGCCGCCCATAACGCTTTGCACCGTGGCTTACATAATCCGATCGTACGCTCTGAACGCATCGAAGACAATATTAAAGAAGCACAAAAAGAATTAATGCGTCTCGGTCTATCGCAGCCCAGCATCAAACACTCCTGGCAGCATCTGAGCGACGATTACTTTTTGCGTTATTCAGTCGATGAAATTACCTGGCATACCCTGGCGATTGCCGCATCCGATGAAGCTGACCTGCCGCTGGTGTTACTGCGGCCACAGACTCACCGAGGTAGTGCAGAAATTTTTGTGTACACCAAAAATGAACGGGGCATTTTCTCGACCTGCACGGCCAGTTTGGATCAACTGGGACTGACTATTTTAGATGCCCGAATCATCACCACCTCTGATCAATACGTACTGAATAGTTTTCAAGTTCTTGAGCAATCTGGGGAAGCGATCAGCGATTTACATCAACAAATCCATATCAGCCACAGTTTGCGCCAAAACCTGTTGCATAAGGGGGTGATAAAAGTGAATCGCAACATTTATAAACAATCCCGCCAAGCCCAGCATTTTCCAATCACAACCAAGCTCACCTTTTTGGATAACCCTAACCATCGCTTCACGACTTTAGAGCTTATCACCACCGACAGAGCAGGTTTGTTGTCCACAATAGGCCAGGCATTCAGCGAACTCAACATCCAGTTGCATGACGCCAAAATCACCACCATAGGCAGCCGAGCTGAAGATATGTTTTATATTAGCGACCAAATGGGTAAAGCGATTGAAGACCCGGATCGCCGTGAAAAACTGCGTGAGAAAATTTTAAGCGCACTCGCCTAAGTCTGCACTTTAGAGAATGCGCCGAGAGGATTAACGTGAAGCTAAATATTGATTGGCAGAAACGGGTGCTTCGTAAGCCACACCCTCGCTAAAATATTGATGCGGATTACTAGCAATTTCACGAGCTGCTAAAAATTGTGCATAGTAATTACGTGAAGCAAAACCAAAAGCAGGTCCGTCATACTCATCAACAATACGATTAAAATCACTACCCATGGTATTTTGAGCACGTTTCATACCACCGATACCGTGGTTGTAAGAAGTGACCGCCGCCGGCCAATTGCCAAGCTTACTATAGGCATGATTCAAATAACGCGCCGCACCATTGGCAGCCAGAAAAGGGTCTGAGCGATGCTCAACACTTTCGTGACCCGGCATAAAAGTCTGCGCCGCTACTTTAGTAAATTGCCAGACACCGACTGCACCAGCACTCGATTTAGCATTCAATTGATAAGACGATTCTACATGTGGCAAGTAGGCTAAATCTTCTGGCAGCCCTGCTTCACGAAAGATTTTCCTGAATTGCAAATCATAACGACCACTAATTTCTAAGCCACGTTTAAAACGTTCACGGGTTCCGCGCTGACTACGAACACGCTCACTCGCACCATTAATGAATTTAGCCGATTGTTTACCCGAGGCTTCGATCTTCGCCAGAATCTGATGATCATTACTGTTCAAAGGAGCGCCGTAACGTACCTTATTCTCAAGCGCCGACAACTGCGCCTTCCAGAACTCTTTACGTTGATTCATCACATCTTTTTGCTGATTTGTCAGACCTTCACCGACATTACCCGGCAAAGTCACTACCTCATAAATCACATCAAGATTGCGATCATCGTGAATAGCTACTTCAGAACGACGCCATACAGCATAGGTTTTACGCCAGAATTCAACAGCAGGCTCCAACACCGCGGGTTTAGCAAATTCACCTGAATAGGTGGTAGGCCCATAACCGGAATGCGTAACAGGCACGGGCTGTGGCTTGACCATTACGACTTTATCGCGATTCGAAGTCGTACTACAGGCCGCCATCAACACCAATAATGAGCTAAATAGTGGGGTACGAAAATGAGTCAGTTTCATGTCTAGCCTTATTAAATCAGTTTCAAAAGCAAAATCGCCTATGATTTCAATAAATAATAGCGCTTTATTAGAAAAAAAGTGAAGAGTTTTTTCGCTTATATTGATGTTTTTTGCTATCAAGCAAGACCTTTTAATGCCAACCACCGTACTGCGTCGTAGGATCACCACGAAACCCAGTTGTGGTTTTATTGGCATCGGGGACATGAACACTATCCGCAGCAGCCTGGATCAGATTTTTTGAACTGTAACCCCCCAAGGCCATCGCCTTGGCAGCAATCGCAGTTGTGAGGGGATTAATGTCGTATTGATAAAGACTGGTTTGCACCACAACACTAATCAATCGCTCCCCGTCTTTAGTCATCTCAGAGGGGGAATAACTCAGAATGATTGGCAACACTGTACCCGCAGCAATGGTTAATCGATATCGTGATGAATTATCCAATTGATATTCGGCTAATAAATCACCATTCGCTAGCCTCGCCTCTACTTTACCTGTCTTAGCCGATGCGCCGTTAAGACTAACACTGCCGTGTAAAACCACTTCACGCTCATAGCGTTGAATCGCCTCAGGCTTACTCAATACCGTCGGCTTGTCTTGACTACAAGCCATCAGTAACAGACTCAAAATCAAAACATATTTTTTCATTGCTTAGCCACCCATTTCGGGCAAACGTCTGGCCAGACCCATCGCATGCTTGGCCAGCGTACGCTTAAGGGTTGGCAGATGATCAAGCATAGTGAGCCCTGTATTGCGTAATGCAGCCAGAGCTAAATTCTGATTCGAGAACAAATGCACCAGACTGTTGGTAAAGCCAATGGTTTTATCATGATCGGCCTGACGTTTTTTGGCGTAGGCTTGCAAGAAAGCCGGATCACCAATATCTCCGGACTGGTTTTGCTGGATAAGCATTTCAGCTAATTCCGCCACATCACGAATACTCAAATTAAAGCCCTGCCCAGCGACCGGATGTAACTGATGGGTGGCATTGCCGATAATAAGCGCACGCTCGGCCAACATTTGTTTAGCGCGAATCAAATTTAAGGGGAATGCTCTACGGGGCGCAACCAACTTTAGCGCACCCAGCCGATAACCAAAACAAGCCTGCAATTCGTCCAAAAACTCTGCTTCACCACCCGCCATTAAAGCCTCAGCTTGTTCATGACTACGCGTCCAGACCACGGCCATTAACCGCGGACCCACGGGCAACAAGGCCATAGGACCAAACGCCGTAAAACGCTCATACGCTGTATTATCATGTGGCAAGGAGGATTGAACAGTGGTCACCAAAGCCGTTTGCCCGTATTCAGTCACTACCTGATCGATACCGAGTAGTTGCCTGACCGAAGATTGCCCCCCGTCAGCACCCACCAAAAGTTTAGCTGTCAGATTAATCGTTGAACCGTCATGAGTGCGCAAGTTGACGAACACAGCCTCTTCACTGCTGATCAAACCAGCGACTCGGGTTTCATAAAAATAGTTGATGTTGCATGCAGCAAGTTGATCGGCTGCCGACTGCTCCAAGGCTCGGGCGGTAATCACATATCCCAGAGCATCCACATTCTGTTGTTTTGCCGATAAGCGTGTTTTACCGAAATGTCCTCGGTCAGAAACATGAATTTGCTTAATCGGTGCAGCCTCGTGAGCCACGGCAGCCCAGACACCAAGTTGTTCGAGCAATTGTACTGTCCCCGCCCCCAAAGCCAAGGCACGATCACCGGCACCTGATTGCTGTTGTTGAAGGCGACTGTTTGCCTCAATAACGGCTATTTTCAAGCCAGTATTTTTCAGCGCCAGTGCCAGACAATTACCAACCAGTCCACCACCTGCGATGACTATGTCAAAGTTTTCATCCATCATCAGCTCCGCATTACAGATTCGATAGCTTCAATCGTTTTCGGGACTGCGGCCGTTAATACTTCGTAGCCGTCGGCAGTTACCAAGACATCGTCTTCGATGCGGATACCAATGCCGCGCCAATGTTTATCAACCGTTTCACAATCGGCCGCCACATACAACCCCGGCTCTACAGTCAAAACCATACCGGGTTCTAACAAACGCCATTCATCTTTGATTTTGTAGTCACCGACATCATGGACATCCATACCCAGCCAATGACCAATGCGATGCATATAAAACTGCTTGTATTTCTCGTCTTTAATTAATTTTTTGACCCGGCCTTTTAATAAGCCCAACTCTACCAAACCCTTAGTTAAAACCTCAACCGATGCTTCATGGGCTTTATTCCAAGCTATGCCTGGCGCAATTTCAGCCAAAGCGGCCTCTTGAGCATCCAAAACCAATTGATACAAAAGCCGCTGTGGCTCGCTAAATTTCCCGGAGACAGGAAAAGTTCGGGTGATATCAGCCGCATAATGGTCACACTCTGCTCCGGCATCAATTAGCAATAAATCCCCTTTACGCAGCTTGTCAGCATTTTCCGTGTAATGCAGCACACAGGCATTGTTACCTCCGGCGACGATAGACGGATAGGCTACTGCTCTTAATCCTGAACGCATAAAGTGATGAATCAGTTCTGCTTCCACTTCAAACTCATGCACACCGGGCTGACAATATTGCATGGCACGAACATGGGCCTGAGCAGATATTTCAGCGGCGCGGCGCATCAGCTTAATTTCTTCTGCAGATTTGAACAGGCGCATTTCGTGAACAATGTGCTCTAGGGAAACAAGCTCACCCGGAGCAGTCACACCCGTTCTGGATTGTTTACGAATGTGATTAATCCAACCTAACAGCTTGTGATCCAACTCGCCATTCTTGCCCATCGGATAAAACACTTTGGCCTTATTCTCCAGCATGCCTGGCAGAATTTCGTCGAGATCATCAATAGGAAACGCATCATCGGCACCATATTGAGACGTGGCACCTTCAAGTCCCGCATGCGCACCTTCCCAGAGGGCTTTTGTTGCATCAAATTCGCGACAAAACAAGACATATTCACCCTGTTGCCGACCCGGAATGAAAACCGCCAACGCATCTGCTTCATTAAAACCGGTCAGATAATAGAAATCGCTATCCTGACGAAAAGGATAATGCACATCGCGATTGCGAACAGCTGAACTAGCACTGGCAATGATGGCAATATTACCTTTGCCAATTCTTTGCATCAGTGCCTGACGACGCTTTTTGAATTCTCTTTGTTTCATCACTATCTCAGTTTCTCAGTGCTGCTGAGTCGTTTCAGTATCAACAAAAAAATCACGAATGGTTAGAACGGCGACACGCAAATACTCATGCACTTCCATTAAGGCATTGGCCTCTTCCTCGTCCATGGACTGAATTTCTATCTTGGTAAACTCAATCACATCAGCAATCACCTCACTCACTTCGCTAGGCCAACGGCCACTGGATTGCGAGTAACCGATTCCTAATAAAAAGCCTTGGCACCAATCACGTAATGCCTCAACTTGCTCGAACAAAGGCTCATCTTCCTCTGGCAAAAGCAGATCGAAGTTGTAGTCATTATCATCCCCGGTTAACAACTGCTGAGTTTCAGCATAAACCTCATTTAAAACCGTCCAGTCATCTTCATCTAGAGTGGTTTTATCAATCATCAAGGGTTGTAACCAATTATCTATATCGGCACGTATCTCTACACAAAGCATACCGACTGCCAGGCCATGCGCTTCTGCAGCCGTGTAGTCAGCATCGAGTTTTTCAAAAATTTCATCAAGTTCTTGATAGGAAATCATTTATGGTTTTAGACCCTTTTAGCTGTTTAAAATCTGGGCTTATGCTAACATTGTTCTCCATCATCTATGACTATAATCTGTACAGATTGTTAACCATGTCTACAGCCGACAAAGATCCTTCCTCAGAACTAGAAGCACTTGAAGCTAAACTGGAAACTTTGATTAGCCAGTTTAATCTTGTCAAAAATGAAAACAAGTCACTTAAGGTCCGACAGGATGCCTTAGTTAAAGAAAAAGCCAAGTTACTGGAAAAAACCACGCTCGCAAAAGCACGCGTAGAAGCGATGATTACTCGTCTAAAAGCGATGGAACACGATACATGAGCAAACCCTTACAACCTGTTACCCTGAACATTCACGGAAAAGAATACCGAATTGCCTGTGCCGACAATGAACGCGATAAACTGTTACAGGCTGCGCAATTACTGGATCAGCAAATGCGTAAAATTCACGAAACCGGCAAAGTCAGTGGCAGCGATCGCATCGCTGTGTTGGCTGCGTTAAATATTGCTCATGATTTGAGTCAGGACAATTCGGCTAATGAAGTAATAGATTTCACCGACAGACTGGTTAACTTACGCCACAAGATCGAAAGCGTTTTAGATAATTGACCATTCTGATTTAGAATATACCAACTTCTCCTGCAGCGTTCGAGCAGCACTGGGTGTTTCCTGAACCTGCTTTTACCCCGGAAGCCATCTCTTAGTCATGGTGTGCATGCCTGTCTTATTCAGGAAGCCTGATTGGCTATATTGGTTTCCACTTGAACCGTCGGTTCAAGGACGAAAGTGCGAGACGGCGCAGGCGGGAGATTTCTAGTTTTGATGTTGCCAGTTAATGGCACGACGGTGAAAATCATCTAAGTCTTTGATGAGTTCACAATTCTTAGGCAGTTCGTCGTTAAATTTCATCCAGTAATGGATGCCTCTGCCCGCCAGCCAAATCGACATATTTTCGTGTTTCAAAGCATCAACAATCAGGTTTAAATCTTCCATAGTTTCCTGATCACTGGGCGATTTCAACATGCTCAACACCACAATATCGACATTCAGATTTCTTGCGGCTTCAACGATATCAGCACCCGGCACGTCTGCACCAATGTAATAGCAATTGTATTGTTGTTCAGCCGCCAATAAACACGACATCAGCAGGCCAAATTCATGTGGCTCACCACTTGGCGTTGCAAACATCATATTGGCTTTGTGATTAGACAAGCGGTGCATGTTATTCACCATACTGAGAAGTATGCGCTTCACACAGGCGGAAAAAATATGCTCCTGAGCAATATTCAATTTGCCTTCATGCCAAGACTGTCCCACATGAATCAGGGCCGGAGTCAAAATGTCTCTGACATACACCAGCAGTTCACTCGAAATCAAGGCACGCTTTAATAACTGCTCACATCGGTCAATTCGATAGTGCAGCAAAGCCTCAACGATCTGGTCGGCAAATAAATTACTTTCACTGACCCTGTCATCCCCACCTTCCAGCAAATTTTGCAATTGCTGTACATCAAGGCTGGACAACTTACTGATGGCATGACCCTGACGGGTCAAATTAGCCAATAACATCAGTTTTTCCAAGTCATCCTGAGAATAAACCCGGTGGCCGCCTGGCTCTCGATTGGGTGCAATGACTTGATAGCGACGCTCCCAAGCACGCAAAGTCTCTACTCCCAAGCCGGTTAAAACCGATATTGATTTGATTGAATACATATCGTTTAGGTTTTGTACAATTATTTTCTTGACAACTATTGTACATCAAGATAACTTAACTACCAACTTAATCGATGAACAGGGGAAACCGCCATGGCCTTAAGACATCTCAATCCAATAAATGACAAAGCTATTCAATTGATTGCCGATCCCCTGTTGTCTGCAGCACCGTGGCTGGAAATCAATGATGAAGCGACCGATAATAAAGCTGAACCAACCCCGCAGCCCGCACAGGCTCTGGCTGAGGCAATGGAACAAGCAAGAATACAATTACTCCATCTATTACTAGAGAAACCTGTTTTACACCATCTGCTTCATGACAGACTGGTCAACCATGCCGTTGAAGGGGTTGACTACACTATGAATAACGCAGAAAAATCTGAGCAAGCCAAACCTGTACAAGATTATAAGCTTGTACAGGCTAATACACCAGAAATTAACTCTACATCTGCTAGTACTCAGGATCATAGCCTGGACAACGTCCATTACTTTCCAGTTTTCCTATTGAAAGTCGCTGAACTAGGTGCTGAGATGTTGAAAGCAGCGGGTGATGAAGACACTATGTACAGAAAACGCCTGTACAACCAAAGATTACATTTGCAAAAAACTCGTCAAAATATGATCAGTAGCAACACAGGTCTGGTTGCCTTTGTCGCCTGCAAATACAAAACTCAGGCTTTGGCATTTGAAGATCTGATGCAGGAAGGTAGCATTGGATTAATCAAAGCTGTGGATCGTTTTGATGCAAGTCGCGGCATTCGTTTTTCGACCTACGCTATTTTCTGGATCAAACAACCCATTTCAAGACTTATTGTGAAACAGGAAAAAGTCGTCCGACTGCCAATCGCCTTAGCAGAACGCGCCTCAATAATATTTGAAATTATGCGTAACTGCTATTTAGAGCATAACCGCTGGCCAACCTTGATTGAGCTGAAAGCCAAATGCGATATGTCGATGGACGATATTAAAACTATCAGTCGTTACTACCAAGCCACCCATTCCTTGGATAGCTCTGAATCGGATGAAGACGATGGTTACACTTTAATGGCGAGCCTGACTCAAAATCAGTTCGCAGAACCTTTAGATGATTTGATTCAGAACAATCTTAATTTGTACATTGACCAAATTGTTGGCTCATTATCCGACAAAGAAGCCACAATTCTGAACATGCGCTTTGGTTTAAGAAATCAACATGAAATGACCTTACAAGCCATTGCTGATCAGTTACATGTAACACGTGAGAGAGTAAGACAAATTCAGAATGACGCCCTGAAAAAACTAAAACAACAGTTTGGTTGCGATCTGCTGCCATTTTTAGAAGTCAATGCCGGCTAATTGAACAGCAGAACAATACCTATTATAGAGGAGTGATTATGTCATCAGAAAAACCTAACACTAGCAATCAAACACCGCCACCCGATTGGAAAGCGGATTTCGATAAACATTTGCACAAAGTAAGTGAGCGAACCCAAAATTTTTATAACGGTCATAAACACTTTTTCAAACTTTCCAATATCAGTGCCGTCCTAGGTGGCACTTTGGCACTGAGCTGGTTAGTCAGTGGTGTCTACATTATTGACGAAGGTAATCGTGGGGTAGTGACTCGATTTGGTGCTTACAGCGAAACCACACAACCTGGGCCACACTGGCACCTACCCATGCCGATTGAAAAAGTCAGCGTGGTCAATGTGGAACAACAACGCTTTATTGAAATTGGTTATCGCGACTCCAGCCGTTTTGCCAAAGTCGCATCGATTCCTCAAGAATCCTTAATGCTAACCAGAGATGAGAACATTATTAATGTTCGTCTAGCAGTGCAGTATCAGATCAATAATGCCAAAGATTATTTATTCAACGTCAAAGACAATGAAGCCACTCTGAAACAACTGACAGAAAGTGTTGAGCGCGCTGTGATTGGCCGTAACAACATGGACTTTATTTTGACCGAAGGTCGTAGCGAAATCGTTGCTGAAATTAAAAAAGAAATTCAGTCAGCGATGGATCAATATCAAACTGGCTTAACCATTGCCAGTGTCAACTTGCAAGATGCTCAGCCACCTGAAGAAGTTCAAGGTGCATTTGAAGATGCCATTCGTGCCCGTGAAGACAAACAACGTCTGATCAATGAAGCCGAAGCCTATAGTAATGAAATCATTCCAAAAGCGCGTGGTGCTGCTTCTAGACTGCTACAAGAAGCTGAAGCCTATGAAGCGGAAAAAATTGCTAAATCCAAAGGTGAAACCGAACGTTTTGATCAGTTATTAGTGGAATACGAAAAAAATCCAGCCATTACCCGGAAACGTTTGTATCTGGAAGCTAAAGAAAAGCTGTACAGCGGTAGCAACAAAATCTTGATTGAGTCAGAACGTAATGCTGCTCAATTCTATATGCCAGTTCCCGCTGCTGTTCAAGCCTCTTCTGGTTCTGTCAATAAAACGAACACTGAGTCTGATCCAGCGAATGAAATCGGTGGTGATAAATCTGCCGCTCATCGCGCCACAGCACTTTCCAGTGATATTCGTCCAAGCCGGAGCAAATAATGAATACTAAAGCGACCAGTTTAATTATCCCTTTAGGCCTAAGTGCTTGTGTGCTGGGCTATATGTCGGTTTTTTATGTGAATCAGCACGAAAAAGCCATCCTGTTTCGTCTAGGTGAAATGGTTTCGACCGATTACAAACCTGGACTCCACTTTAAGACCCCCATCATTAATAATGTCAGTACATTTGATGCGCGTGTACTGACCTTGGACACTAAGTCCGAGCGTTTTCTTACTTCCGAAAAAAAGAATGTCATTGTAGATTCTTTCGTCAAGTGGCGAATCGGTGATGTGGGTCTCTTTTATACCACGGTAGGCGGTGATGAATATCAAGCCAACCTGCGGCTTGAGCAAATTCTCAAAGACGCCATGCGGAGTGAATTTGGTGTTCGCACTATTAAACAACTGATCTCTGAAGATCGTACTGAGTTAAGTCAAAACATGCTGAATAAATTGCAACCTGTTGCTCAAAAATTCGGTATTGAAATGATTGATATTCGTATCAAGCGCATAGACTTACCACAAGAAGTCAGTAGCTCTGTATATCAAAGAATGCGTGCCGAACGCGAACGCGTAGCCAGAGAATTCCGTTCTCAGGGTGCTGAAACAGCTGAACAAATCAGTGCGGCTGCCGACAAACAAAAACAGGTGATCTTGGCCAATGCCCAGCATGATGCGGAAAACATCCGTGGACGTGGTGATGCACAGTCAGCGGAAGTTTATGCCAAAAGCTTTGGCAAAAACCCAGACTTTTTTGCCTTTTATCGTAGCTTGCAGGCTTATCAAACTGCATTTGAGAAAACTCAGGACACCCTGGTATTAAAGCCTGATTCAGAGTTTTTTAAATACTTTAATAACGAAAAATAAACTGGACCTGTGAGAGCCCATTTGGGCTCTCACCTCAGGCTGTAAAGCCATTCACCTTGCCAAAAGAGCCGAGGTATAAAGCCATGATGAAACATATCATTCGCATTGTCATTCTCACCGTTATCGGGATGGCAATATTTAACTTCTTCAATCGATCAGCACCGCATTACGACCAAAATTATTCTGTGTCGTATTCTGACTTCATTACTGACATCCGCAACAATGCGGTATCCGAAGTTGTGATTGACGGTAACAATGTTGAGGGCCGTCGTCAAAACGGTGAACGATTCACTACCTACAATCCAAATGACTCACGCATGATCGACGAGTTATTAGAATACGGAGTCAAAATCAAAGTTGAACGTCCTCAAGCACCTTCAACCTTGACCCAGATCCTAATTTCTTGGGCACCCATGCTGCTATTGATCGCTGTGACCGTTTACTTCATGCGTAAACAGCAATCGATGGGCGGAAATAACCAAATGAGCTTTGGTAAAAGCCGCGCTAAGCTGATGACCGAAGATCAGGTCAAAGTGCGCTTTAAAGATGTCGCCGGTGTTGAAGAAGCCAAGCAAGACGTCGAGGAAATGGTGGATTTCCTGCGTGATCCCAGCAAATACGAAATCCTCGGCGGCAAGATCCCCCGTGGTGTGCTGATGGTGGGACCTCCAGGTACTGGTAAAACCTTATTAGCCCGGGCGATTGCCGGTGAAGCCGGTGTACCGTTCTTCTCGATCTCAGGTTCTGATTTCGTGGAAATGTTTGTCGGTGTCGGTGCCTCACGGGTACGTGACATGTTTGAACAAGCCAAAAAACGCGCTCCTTGCATCATCTTTATTGATGAGATTGACGCCGTGGGCCGCCAGCGTGGCCAAGGTGGCATGGGCGGTGGTAACGATGAACGTGAGCAAACCCTGAACCAATTACTGGTGGAAATGGATGGCTTCAGTGGTAATGAAGGCATTATCGTCATCGCAGCCACTAACCGGGTCGACGTGCTGGATAAAGCTTTATTAAGACCGGGCCGTTTTGACCGTCAGGTTCAGGTGGGTCTGCCCGACATCAAAGGCCGTGAGCAAATTCTGAAAGTGCACGCTGACAAAGTGCCATTGGCGGAAGACGTCAATCTAAACGATCTGGCGCGTGGGACTCCTGGCTTCTCCGGTGCTGAACTGGCCAATCTGATTAACGAAGGCGCATTGTTTGCGGCGCGTAATAATCAGCGACTGGTGACCATGCAAAACCTCGACAAAGCCCGCGACAAAATGATTATGGGTGCTGAGAAGCGCACCATGGTGATGAGTCGTGAAGAATTGCTGATGACTGCCTATCACGAAGCCGGTCATGCGATTGTGGGGCGTATCGTGCCTGAGCATGATCCGGTCTACAAAGTGAGCATCATGCCACGTGGTGGTGCCTTAGGGATCACCATGTTCTTACCCGAGCGTGATCAGTACAGTGCCAGCAAAGATAAGCTGGAGAGTCAGATTTCCAGTTTGTTTGGTGGTCGGGTTGCTGAAGAGATTATCTACGGTAAAAACAAAGTGACCACGGGTGCTTCCAATGACATTCAACGTGCGACCCAGTTGGCCCGCAATATGGTGACTAAATGGGGCTTATCAGAACGTCTGGGACCTATGGACTACGGTGATAGTGAAGGGGGTTACTTTGGCCCGCAAACCAAACCGATGTCTGAACAAATGGCCCAGGTGATTGACGAGGAAATCCGTCAAATGGTGGACAGTAATTACCAACGCGCTAAAGATATTTTGCTGGAAAACATGGAGGTCCTGCACAACATGGCGCATGCCTTGCTTGACTGGGAAACCATAGATAAATTCCAGATCGATGAATTGATGGCGGGGCAAAAACTCGCGCCACCACCTGAAGTTGAAGTGGTAGAAGTCAGTGCAACTGATACCGTAACAGAAGGCAACTTGCACAATGAGGACGATAGTGATTATGGACAATCAGGACAACTGGCAATTTCCTGAGTAACAGTTTTTCGGGTCTTTTTTAATCCTGAAGCCTAAATTTCCTCCTCTATGCGCCCTTCTAATGCTGTACTCTTGAAGGGCGTTTTTTTGACCAGGTGGCTTATGAACCATAGTATCGTATCTGCAAAAAGTGCCAGTTTGTTGCGCTTAATATTAGCCGTCAATTTCAATGCTGCAGTCATTTTTTTATTGATTGTTAGCGTCCTGTCCGCGATGGGTAGTCATATGTTTTTTGAAGACTATGGCGACTTGTATGGACCCATGGATAACAATTTGAGATTAATGCTGATTTATCTCAGCGTATCCGAACTGGCTGTATATAGTTTCTGCCGTTACAGTGAAAACTTCAGTGTTATGGTTGTGATGGGCTTGTTTTTATTACTTTGCTCGTTTGGGATCGAGGTTTATAGTGATATCAACGAAGTCGTAGTGGATGAAAACTATTTCTGGTTTTTTGCCTATCTGGGACTTTCGCATCTGTGTTATGGACTAATTCCTCAATCAGTTAAACGGTGATTTCATGCTCCCTAAAAATATTCTTATCACCGGTGGTAGCGGTTTTTTAGGGCGTGCACTTATCAAATTTTGGCTGCACTCTGGACATTCCATCAGTGTCTTGAGCCGTGATCCTCGCAAAACGCAAAAATTGCTTGGACCATCCGTTCAATGTTTGCAAAAACTCTCAGATATTCCCAAAAACACTCGCTTGGATGCCATAGTTAATCTAGCTGGCTGCCCAATTTTTGGTGGCCGATGGACAGCAAAACGCAAACAACAAATCCGCTCAAGTCGAGTCAATTTAACCCATGAGCTATTGGCTTTTGTTCGTGAATTAGAGACCCAACCCGAGGTTTTGATCAGCGGTTCGGCGATTGGCATATACGGTGATCAAGGCGATACCGTATTGAGCGAAGAATTCGGTAGCACCTCCCATGATTTTGCGCGTCAACTTTGCTTAGACTGGGAAAGGGCGGCACTTGAGTTTACGGAACTGGGTATCCGGGTCTGTATGATTCGCACAGGCCTCGTCTTAGACCGTGATGGCGGCTTATTGGGACAAATGCTGCCAGCGTTCAAACTCGGCCTGGGAGGACGATTAGGAAACGGTAACCAATGGATGGCCTGGATCCACCGACAAGATTGGGTTGCCATCGCTGACAGACTGTTAGTGGATAAGCATTTATCGGGAGCTTTTAACGCGACCGCCCCCAAACCGGTTACCAATGCCGAGTTCACCCATCTATTAGGTATTCATTTGCACCGCCCCACTTTTATGCATATGCCTGCCTTATTACTAAAATCATTGCTGGGTGAAATGTCCAGCTTAATGTTAGGTAGTCAGAGGGTAATACCCAAACGCATGCTCGAAAGCGGGCTTGCTTTCCAGTTTGAGGATTTAGACAGCGCATTAGATCAAATTCTAGTTGCCAAATAATGCAAATTTATCGCCGAGCACTTTTTATCTTTCGACGCGATCTGCGTCTGGAAGACAACACAGCCCTCAATGCAGCACTTCAGCAATCCGAATCCGTAATAGCTGCTTTCTTTTTTGACCCTCGCCAAATTGACGCTCACCCTTATCAAAGTCAGCCAGGGCTGCAATTTATGTTGCAGGCACTGAGAGATTTACAAGAGCAATTAACAGCACAACAAGGCAAACTGTTTTTATTTAAAAGCGAAGCTCACCAATTCATCTCTGAATGGCAACATGAAGCGGCTATTGATGCTGTTTTTATAAACCGCGACTACACCCCATTTAGTCGACAGCGCGATGCTGAAATTGAACGCATCTGTCAGCAGATGGGCATCGATTTCCATTCATACGCAGATGGCTTGTTGAATGAACCCGAACAATTACTCAAAGCGGATGGCCACCCTTATCAGGTGTTTACACCGTTTTACCGTCGTAGCGCTCAAAACCCAGTCACCGCCCCTGCACCCAGAGTCGCAGGCCATTTTGTTGACCACACTTTTAAACTCGGAAACCCTGTAACACTTAGTGAGTTCACTCAGACCAATACTTATCCATTTCAGGGTGGCAGTCGTGCCGCCTATGCGATTTTGGATAATCTAAGCCATTGCCAGCTGTATAGCGAGCAACGCGATTTTCCGGTTAGTGATGCGACCAGCCATTTATCAGCGCATCTTAAATTTGGCTGTTGTTCGGTGAGACAGGCTTATTTCGCTGTGGTTCAGCAATTAGGAGCGGATCATAGCTTGTTGCGACAGTTTTATTGGCGTGATTTTTTTCATCATATTGCTTTTCACTTTCCACATGTTTTTGGACATGCTTTTGACAGGCGTTATGACGCCATTCCCTGGCGACGCGATGATAAAGATTTTTGGCGTTGGGCAAACGGCCAAACCGGTTTCCCTATCGTTGATGCCGGTATGCGGCAATTAAATGAGACTGGCTATATGCATAATCGTGTGCGCATGATCACAGCCTCTTTTTTGACCAAAGACTTACATATCAGTTGGCGTTGGGGTGAACGTTATTTTGCCCAACGTTTGGTCGATTATGATCCCTGTTTGAATAATGGTAATTGGCAATGGGCAGCCTCTACCGGTTGTGATGCTCAACCTTATTTCCGAATTTTTAACCCTTGGTTACAGCAACAGAAATTCGACCCGGATTGTCGCTACATTAAGCAGTGGATACCTGAGTTAAGGGATTTAAGTCCCAAAGCCATTCATGGCTGGCAATCAAACCCTTTGGTCGGTGAATACCCTAGCCCCATGTTAAATCATAGTGAACGGAGTCAGACCATTAAAGAATGGTTTAAATCGGCCGCTTCAGTCGTTTGAAAGATAGAGAGTACCTGTTTAAAACTGGCTTCTGGTTCTGCTTTTAAATGCATGCCGAGACCAGTCACAGGATGCGAGAACTTCAGTTCCGTGGCCGCCAGCATTAATCGCCCCTCACCGAATCGTTCCGCAAAATAACGATTATGGCGACCACGTCCATGATTAGCATCACCAATAATCGGATGACTGATATGCTTCATATGGCGTCTTAACTGATGTTTTCGGCCCGTTTCCGGCGCCAGTTCCAGCAAACTGTAGCGACTAGTGGAATGGCCTTCAATTGCAACAGGGATTTCCGTGATTGCCAGACGCCGATAACGGGTACGCGCTTCTCGCAGCGGCTGGTCTTCATGTTTTAGCCTTCGATCAACAGCTTCTTCACGCAGCGGATGATCAATAAGCCCCTGCTCCATAGCCCAACCACGCACCATGGCCAGATAAACCTTACTGACACCACCGGCCATCATGGTTTTACCGAAGCGACTGGCCGTGTCTGGATCACGGGCAAATACTAATAATCCGGACGTCGGACGATCCAGTCGGTGAACAGGATAAACATGCTCACCCTCATTCATCATCCGGGCATATTGCAAGGCAAATTCAGTTTCATGTTTGTCAATCGGACTGCGATGCACTAATAAACCCGCCGGCTTATGGACAACCAACAGCCAGGGGTCACGATAAATTTCTGTGAGCGGATTGCTGATCAACGGAAGCCTGATTTATAGACGCTAGAAATACTGGCACTCAGGCACAGTTTTATTGTTTGAGAAGCGCATGCCGAAAACAGTCAGTAGTGTGGTCGTTCACCATACCGGTCGCTTGCATAAAAGCATAGCAAATAGTCTTGCCGACAAACTTAAAGCCACGCCGAGTCAAATCACGACTCATCTGCTCGGAAAGAGCTGTATAAGCGGGCAGCTGTTCATGACTTTGCCACTGATTCTGCAAAGCCTTACCTCCGACAAATCCCCAAATATAGCAATCGAAACTCCCAAACTCGGCTTGTACATTTAGAAAAGCCCGGGCATTCTGCACCGCAGAAGCCAGTTTCAGCCGATTACGAATAATACCGGGGTTTAACAGCAGTTCTTCTAGCTTAGCCTCATCATAAGCCGCCACCACCTCGGGTACAAAATCAGCAAATGCCTGACGGTAAGCCTCGCGTTTTTCCAGGACAGTACGCCAGCTTAATCCGGCTTGAGCACCTTCGAGAATTAAAAATTCAAACAAGCGTTGATCATCATGTAAGGGCACACCCCATTCGTGATCGTGATAATGCTCTTCGGCGGCACTGTTCAGCGCCCAGCGACATTTATTATTCACTTGTTTTGCATCAAATCCTTAAGATTGGCAAATGGATTAAACGAGCCTGCATGCGTCTTATTCCCACTACTTGCAGTGGAGCCATGACGACTATGTTCTTCATAGCGTTGATGCTCATTATCATGACAATACAAACACAGTAACTCCCAGTTACTTCCGTCAGCTGGATTATTGTCATGATTATGATCACGGTGATGAACAGTCAGTTCCCGCAAATTTTTGTGATCAAACTCGCGCGCGCAACGTCCGCAAATCCAGGGGTACAATTTCAGTGCTTGCTCACGATAACCTTTCTCACGTTCCTCTTTTTGACGACGGGCATCGGCAATAATTTGCTGGCTTTTATTTAGACTCATTTACAACTCCTCACCCAATTAACCGCCTGTGTTACTCATATGCCGCATGATGACAGGCTGCTCAGTAATATCAAAAAAATGTCGTTCAGGCTTGATATCCATAGAGGCGATAATCGCCTGTTGCAACTTAGCCATATCGTTGGGATATTCACGAACGATCGCTTTCAGATCAACTGAATGTTCATTGCCTAAACAGAGTAATAAGCGTCCATCGGCGGTTAGGCGCACACGATTACACAAATGACAAAAATTCGCGCTATGTGGGGAAATAAAGCCTACCCGGGTCTGGCTATCGGCCACCTGCCAATAGTCAGAAGGCCCCCCGCTGGAATCGCTTATAGCTGATAAGGAAAAAACAGTTTCCAGATCTGTTCGTATCTGCTGACTGGGATAAAAGGCTTCCGCTCTGTTGTGACCGCTTACTTCACCGAGCGGCATTTCTTCGATAAAGCTAATATCCAAAGCCTTTTCCACTGCGAATTTAACCAAATCAACTACTTCGAGATGATTGCGTCCTTTCAAAATCACCGCATTGAGTTTAATTCGTTCGAAACCAGCGGCTTTAGCCGCATCAATACCATCCAACACACGCTGAAGATCACCGGTACGGGTCAGATCACGGAATTTATCGGCATCTAATGTGTCCAGACTAATGTTTAGACGCTTAACACCCGCAGCACGAATTTGATCCGCAGTAGTGGCTAATTGAGAGCCATTGGTGGTCATCACGAGTTCATGCAGACCATCAATCCGACCAATGTTTGCTAACAACCCCAAGGCACCATTGCGAACCAAAGGTTCTCCTCCGGTGATCCGGATTTTTTCTACCCCCAGACTGACAAAAGTCCGGCAAATGAAGTCGATTTCTTCCAGACTTAAAATTTGCTGACGGGGCAAAAACTGCATATCTTCCGCCATACAATAAACACAGCGAAAATCACAGCGATCGGTGATCGACACGCGCAAGTAATTCACTTTGCGTCCAAAGCGATCAATCAAAACACTAGAAAGCGCTGTATCACTCATTATTTAAGCTTAAAATGCTGGGTGGGCCATGTTAACACAGCACCTAAGCCTGAATTTACCTTGTTTCTCACGAAAATTTTCATTTTCTATTCAAATCTGCATATCAATCAGATAAGCTAATATTCTATTCATAACATGAGCTATTCGACACCCCATATTAATAGCCAGATGACCCATGTATAAAAAGATTACTTTGACTCTATTGATGATTTGCTTAGGTATCAGCACAAGTGTCTTTGCCAAAAGCCCTAAAAACAAAAAAACACCCGTAGAAGAACCAGAAATAAGTCGCGAGCTGGATTTATCCATACCTAGCGATTTAGATGATGATTTCAGTTTCGAAGATGACGGCCATAAAACGCATGCTTTTAAGCATAAGTCCAAGACCGAAGAACATCAGATTGTAAATAGCAAAAATAAAAAACGGGCTGTAGACGTGGATTGTGGCATGGATGTAAATCCTTATGCTCAGTCGGATAGCTCCATTGGCAACCGTCTAACCGGTGAATGTGATTTTAAATATCGTTACTGATATTGCCCCCGCCCAAACACCGATTGCTAAGGTAAAATGCTGGCTTTAGACAATCCATAGGTGATCTTTCATGTCTTTCCGCCGCTTTTATTCAATCCTACTGTTCGCTGTCAGTCTAAATTTGGCCGCAAGCGACAAAGATTTGATTCGTATTGGCGCAATGGCTTCAGGCACCCTCGCTTGGGAACTTCAAGCCATGAAGGATCAAGGTTTATTGGATAAAGCTTCATTCAACTTGGAAATCATTCCACTGGCTAATCAGCAAGCAGGCAAAATCGCTTTGCAAGCTAATAGTGTCGACATGATCATTTCGGATTGGATCTGGGTGTCAGGTATGCGCAGCGAAGGCATCCCATTCACCTTCACCCCCTATTCCAACAGTGCTGGGGGGCTATTAGTGGCGGCTAACGGCAACATCAAAGCCATCAAAGACCTAAAAGGTAAAAAGCTGGGCATTGCCGGTGGCGAGTTGGATAAAAACTGGTTGTTACTTCAAGTTTTAGCCTCGCAACAAGGCCTAGATCTGGCCCAATCTGTCGAAAAGATTTATGGTGCCCCTCCATTACTGGAACAACAGCTTAAAGCCGGGCGAATTGACGCAATCCTGACCTACTGGCAGTTTGCTGCCCGCTTAGAAACAGAAGGCTACCAACAACTACTGAGTGGCGAGGAGATTATTCGCCAGCTTGGTATCCTGGAAACTGTCCCAAGTCTGGGTTATGTATTTCGAGAAAACTGGGCTGAACAACATCAAGCCGGCTTACAGGATTTTTTACAACTGGCTACTAAAGCCCGAAACACACTCTGTTCTGATCAGGATGCCTGGCAGAAAATCGTTCATTTGACTGACAGTCATGAGCCGGCTACTCAACAAAAGATCCGTGATCGCTACTGTGAGGGTCGCGTTGACAACTGGTCAGCCAAAAACCAAGCTGCCGCCAGCCAAATTTTCAGCTGGTTAAATGCCATCAGCCAAAATAAGCTGGGAGGCAAAAGCAATCAGCTACAAGCAGGCAGTTTTTGGTCCACCCACTAATGTCAGGTTCTAGTCCTCAAGACTACCGCTGGCTATCTGGCCTTTCTTTTTTAGTGCTGTTAAGTCTGTGGTATCTGGCTTCATTGATTTTTCAGAGCCACAGCCTGCCTTCACCGATTAAGGTTGCAGATGTTTTCTGGCAATCCTGTGTCACTGGAGAATTACCCTATCATCTGGGCGTCACTCTACTGAGACTGATCGTTAGTTTTGTGATTGCGATGTTACTGGGTTGCGGCATTGGGATCGCACTGGGCCAAAACCAGACACTGAATGCCTTCTTCGACAACTGGCTGGTGATTTTTTTAAACATTCCAGCTCTGGTCACCATCATTCTTTGTTATGTCTGGCTCGGTTTAGAAGAATCCGCAGCGATTATTGCGGTAGTCATTAACAAGCTACCCAACGTAATTGTCAGCATTCGGGAAGGCAGCCGCAGTCTGAATCAGGAATTACTGGAAATGGCGCAAAGCTACCGACTGAGCAAAAACAAAACTTTTGTTCATATTATCTGGCCACAACTTCACCCCTTTGTGATGGCGGCCACCCGCTCTGGCCTAGCTTTAATTTGGAAAATTATTCTTGTGGTTGAGCTACTTGGACGCAGCAATGGCATGGGCTATCAATTACACTTATTCTTCCAGTTATTTGATGTCGCCAGTCTGTTGGCTTATACGATCGCCTTTGTGGCAGTCATCCAATTAATTGAAGTTTTGCTCCTGAAACCGCTGGATCGTAGGGCCTTGGTGTGGAAACGATGAACACACTTAGCCTGACGATTAAGGAAAAAAGCTTCAATAATTCGCACACTCAAGTCCCTGCGATTGCTGATTTTAATTTGACAATTACCCGCAATCAGTTCGTTTGCCTGGTAGGCCCCTCCGGCTGCGGCAAAACCACTTTGCTGAATATAATTGCCGGACTTGATGCGGATTTTAGCGGAACCATCAACCTGACCGCCACCGGGCAAAAGCCGCATATTGGTTACGTGTTCCAGAATCCGCGATTATTACCTTGGCGCACCGTGCGCGAAAATATTGAACTGGTTTTCCCCCAATTACCGCCACATGAATTAATTGATAGCCTTCTAGCCGCTATGCAATTGACCGATCAGGCCCAAGCTTATCCGGAACATTTATCCTTAGGTATGCAACGGAGAGTCGCCATTATCCGTGCTTTTGCGATTAATCCGGATATCTTGCTGATGGATGAACCCTTTGTTTCATTGGACCCACCTACCGCCAGACAAATTCGCAATGCGCTACTGGCACTCTGGCAACAAAGACCCCATACTGTTCTCTTCGTTAGCCATGATTTAAGGGAAGCCATTACCCTGGCTGACCGGTTGATTTTCTTGTCTGCCTCACCTATGCAAGCCATAGCCGATGTTGCTGTCAAGCTGACAGCCGAGCAACGACAAGACGATAATGCGATTGAAAATTTTCGTCGGGAATTATTCATTCACCATCCGACCATTCACTCATTGCTTTGATATTAGGTTTGTTTATGCACACTTTACGGATTTTTCTAAGCAGTCTACTACTGGTAAGTAGCATGACTTTCGCCGATACCGCAGCCATCAAACCCTTTGGCAGTGGTAGTTATCAGCAAATACTGCAGGCGCACGACAAACAAGCTTTTATGCTGATTTTATGGTCTCTGGATTGTCCGACATGTATTAAGGACATGGAACTACTCAACCATATTCACAAAAGTCGCCCAGAACTTACCATCGTGATGATTGCAACCGATGAACTGTCCGCCAGCAGCGAAATCCAAACTTTATTAAGCAAGTATCAGATAAGTGATCTGGAAAACTGGGTATTTGCCGACGAAAACAGCCAAAAATTACGCTACGAAATCGATCCAGGCTGGTACAGCGAACTCCCCCGCACTTATTTTTTCTCCGCCAATCACCAACGCGAAGGCGTCAGTGGCGCTTTGACCCTTGAACAATATCAAGCCCGCTTTGTTAAATTAAAAATCTAATCCGTTGTCAGTGAAAATCGTTGCTAAAGGCAATAGCTATGAAGAGCTGATTAAAAAATCGCGTTTTATAGGCCTTATTATGCCCTGCCAAAATGAGCAGGAAGCGCTGTTATGGTTAAGACAGTTGCATCAACAACACCCTAATGCTTCGCATATTGTTTATGCCTATCGCATCCAGTCAGCAGACGGGCTGATTTGTCGCTTTCATGACGCCGGAGAACCCAGCGGAACAGCTGGAAAACCGATTTTTCAACACCTGGAAGGCAAGCAACTCATCAATCTATGTCTGGCAGTGATCCGATATTTTGGTGGTGTTAAGCTAGGAGCAGGTGGTTTGACTCGAGCCTATAGCAACACAGCTAAATACGTGATTGAAGCCGCAGACCTCGTTGAATATATCGAATTGACAGAACTCAATCTTGAATTAGCCTACTCGCAATTACAAGGTTTGGAATATCAGCTTAAAAAACTCGAAGGCAGCATCGTTTCGCAACAATTTGCCGACCAAATTAAAGTACGCATTCAATTACCCAAACACAATCTTCAGCAATTACAGGCATATTTGAATTAAGTCTCACCTTATTGTTTCTTAAAATGAAACAAACCATGCAATACCCTTGTTATTGTAAATTAATTAAAGAGGTATATAGTGAAGTCGTGTTTTACGAAGTGACGTTTCTCGTCTAGGAGTAACCATGACCAAGCCCATCAATTTGTATCGTGACATTTGTACCGGGTTCTTTTTTACGACCGGTGTTTTTGGTTTTATGTCAGGTGATTTTATAAGCTCCACCGTATTATTTGGAGTCGCAACCATCGCCAGTAATATGGATTTTAATCAATCCAAAAAAGCTTGATCCATATTTCAATCACTCAAAATCCTAATAGCGTTTAATGCCTTAACTCGGTGACTGCCGAGTTAAGGCGCAATTTCCGCCGCCCCGATTAATTGCCAAGCAGCATCCACCCCCGAATGTTAAAATATTAAGCCCTGATCATTGATTGTCGCTTAGATTATGAACACAACCCACGCATTGTATGAGTCCTCGCTACCCCATCTGAAATTACTGGCGCGCGGCAAGGTTCGCGATATGTATGAAATTGA
>Ga0194120_10000919_pt1 | contig 54998 bp, 57 predicted proteins | sample TA2MahCa65mmetaG_FD_148642 | JGI IMG/M metagenome (GOLD analysis project Ga0194120, IMG submission 148642) | Freshwater microbial communities from Lake Tanganyika, Tanzania - TA2015019 Mahale Deep Cast 65m | ecosystem: Environmental > Aquatic > Freshwater > Lake | place: Tanzania: Lake... | reverse complement strand
GCCACCGCCGGGACAAGCGTTGGTAGGCATGGCTGCGATGCGCTTCATACCAACGTTCCCCGCGCAGCATGCGGGTGAGCAGCGTGACGGTTGCATCGGTCACAAAAACAGCCGCCAGCACCAGCCAGGCCGCGTAACTCAACCAACCGGCTTGAACAGACAGCAGCGCCAGCGCGAACACCATGAACGCCAGCCAGGTGCTGCCCACATCGCCCATGAAGATATTGGCGGGCGGCCAATTGAGCAGCAAAAAGCCAACCGTTGCTGCTGCCACGCACAGCATCCACATCCAAACGGGACTGTGAACCGCCTGCGGCTCGGCCCACATCGCCATCGCCCCACCGGCCAGCAACATGAAGACCGCCTGCACCCCGGCAACACCATCAATCCCATCCATGAAGTTGAACAGGTTGATCCACCACACGCCAGCCAACAGCAACAGCCCAAACAGCACCCAGCCAGTCACCTGAAACGCCAGCCCACCGCTCAAGGCCAATGCTGGCAAATCACCCAGCGCAATCAGCCCCCCTGCGCAAACCACCACCTGCACGCCGAACCGCACCCGAGCCGGCAGGTGCGCCATATCGTCGCGCAACCCCACCGCAGCCAGCACGGCAGCGAGCCCGAGCAACAACCCACCGACCATCCAGCCAGAGAGCAGCACCAAGGCGATACCGGCAAGGCTGCCCGCCACCACAATGCCCAGACCGCCGCCATTCGGGGTTGGGTAGTCATGCGATGAGCGGTGATTGGGCATTTGCACCAGGCGCAGCGTCTCGGCACGGCGAAGCACCCACGCCGCCACACCCCTGGCCAGCAGGGCGGTCGTCGCGAGCAAGACCAACAGAGTCACCAACAGGCTCATCGCGGCACATCCTTCGCCGTCAGCGCAAAACCCCTGGGCTTGAAGCCAAAATCCCGTGCTGCATCAGCATGATCGAACACCAAGTCCCGGTTCATGCGCTCGGCCATAGCCGCCGACCAATGCCGATAACGCGGCAAGCGCCGCAGCATGGCCACCGCCAGGCGGAAGGCCCACAGCGGCACAGTCACCAAACGCGCCGGGCGGCCCAGCGCCGCAAAAACGCGCCCCACCATCTCGCGGTAAGCCAGCGTTTCGCCACCCGAGAGGTTGTAAGCTCGGTTTGCCGCTCCCGGCGCCTGCAAAGCCGCCACACACGCCGCCGCCACATCCTCGGCATGGATGGGTTGGCGCAGGCCCTGTGCGGAACTGAGCAATGGAAAAAAACCAAAGCGGCGGATAAAACGCGCCATCTCGCTGATGTTCTTGTCCTGCCCCTGGCCATAAATCAGCGTGGGCCGCAAAACCACCCACTCGATACCTCGGCGCTCAGCCCACGCCTGCACTCGCGCCTCCGCATCAATCAGCTTTGCCGCGATGGCGTTCTCTGCCGTATCGCCAGAGCCGACTTTCGTGAAACGGCTGGTGGAAGACAGCGCCACCACCCGCCGCGCACCACTGGCCTCGATGAGGGAAAAATATTCCGGCAACACCCAGATGGGGGCCACGCAAATCCAGCACCCCATTCCCCTCACCCCTTGCGGCGAGTTTGGCAAATGAGGGGCTGGGGGAGAGGGGGAAAGCTCCCGCCACTCCACGCCATCCGTGCTTTCCACCGGCTTGCGAGAAAATGCCACCACCTGCCGCCTGGCGGCGCGCAACTGCGGTAGCACACACCGGCCCACCAAACTGCTTGCGCCCAGCACGCCAACGCGCGACTCAGCCACGCTTCAACCCCACCCCGGCGAGCAAACGCCGCACGGTCAGATACGCCGCAGCCAAGCCAAAGCGCAGCCACACCCCAAGCGTTACCAGCCACATCATCGCGCCCGGATACTGATGGCGAAAAAACTTGCCATAGAACCGCACCATGCCCTTGTGCTTGTGCCACTCCACAAACACTCGTCGCGACCGGCTGCACGCCCCCAGTGCGTGATAAATGCGCGCATCGGGCACGAACACAATCTTCCAACCCTTTTGCCGAAAGCGCATGCACCAGTCCAGGTCCTCGCAGTGCAGAAAATACCCCTCATCCCAAAGACCCACATCCTCCACCGTCTCGCGCTTCACCAACATGCAGGCGCCGGAAATGGCCTCGACTTCGATTGGCACATCCGGCAAGGGTTGCTTGTGCAGATGGAAATCGTAAAACAGCTTTGGCCAGCGATTGGCAAAACGATGCAAACCAAAGGCCCGCACAAAAGAGCGCCAAGGCGTTGGCACTGCGCGCCGCCCGCCACCCTGCTCGGTGCCATCCTCATTCACCAGCAAGCCCCCCACCATGCCCACGCGGTCGTCAGACTGCAAGCCGGCCAACATGGTTGCCACGGCACCGGGCTGAAAAAAGCAGTCGGGGTTCAGAAACAACAAAAACGGCGCAGAAGATGCCTGCATCCCAATGTTGCAAGCCGCTGCAAAGCCTACATTGGTCGTGTTGCGAATAACGCGAATGCGCGGTGAGTCAGGCAGGCCATCCAGGCTGCCGTCATGCGAAGCGTTATCCACACAATGACCTCGACAGCCAAAGGACAGGCCAGCAAGGAATCCACGCAGCCTCGCAGCAACGGACCCGCGTTGTAATTGACGATGATTGCCGAGAGATCAGGCGCTCTTACAACATTGACGGAGGACGGCATTCCAGCACCGAATGTGATATTAGAAATCATGGGCGGTGAGCCGCCTCAAAGTAAGATGGAAACGCGGATTATTTTTAGCAGGGCAGATATCGTTACGATTCAGGTTAGTGTCAAGGCTTGATAACGGTATCGTGCATCGGGCTACGGCTCAGCGAACGCTTGACTGTGCGTTTGAAATTGTACGGAATCGCTGAACTGACCCAGCGCAGGGACGGATGTGTCTGCAACCACCACAAACCACGCAGCGCGGCGTTGCGCCAGCCAGTTTTGTTCAGTGGGCCACGGACAATCTGTGACTCGCCGAATTCGAATGAAAGTTTGCCGCTTCTAGGCGGCTTGAGCGCACTTGCCAGCAGGGGCAGGTAATCGCGGTCGTAGAATTCCGGCTGCGATTTGTCGCCAGGGAACACTGGCGCGCAAACGGTACCGGATTCAAGTGCGCCGATGAAATCACCGATGCGACGATAGAGCTCGGACACCGGCTCCATGTGATCGAACAGCGTGGCGCAGGCACGACCCGATAGGCGCTCAGGAAAGGCGCCGAGGTTTGGCGCAATGATCGGCAAGCCCGATGCCAGTGCATGGCTCAGTGTATAGCTATAGGTTTCCGGACACTGGGCGGGGAACATGATGAGGTCAACATCATGCTGTTCGATCAGCGCCGACAAATTCTCAACCTTGTAGGGGCCCGTGGTTTCTACTGCGCTCAATTGCCGATAGGAGTAGCCGATCAACTTGAAGGAAAAGCGCGCTCCCTGGCTGTGCGCCATCATCGCCAACTTTTCGAGCACGTCAGCTCCCTTTTCGCGACCAACCGCGCCCAGTACGCCAACCACATAGTGCTGCTTGACGACCAGTAGGCGCGGCGCTTGCCGCACGTCCAGGTGTGATTCCACATGCGGCGCCACGACATCATGCTTGAGCCGGTACATATCGCCGAACAGGGCTCTGGTGGCATTGCTCGGGAAGATCACGCAGTCCGCCTGCTCGATCAGCGGCCGCAGTTTTTCGCGCCACTGCACTGCCGTGACGCCGGTCGGCAGCGGATACAGCGGATTTTGCAGATCATCCACGTATTGCCCTGGGAAACGGCCGTCAACATCAGTCAGCGTTGGATTCGCGTTGAGCCAAAAGTAATCGTGTGCCGTCAACAGCGTTGTCGCGTGCAGATCGCGGGACAGGTTTTGCAGCACTGGATCGAGGTTATAGGTATGGTGGTAATGCACCGCACAGATACCCACCTGCTCCAGTAAATTGCGCAGCCTGGCATAATCGCCCGGCATGTTGAACAGCAGCTTGTCGGTCAGCTTGCACGCTCGCAGGCTGAGGCTCACCACGTTGGGACCGTCTTGTGGCGCCAGCACTAGATGTGCCGCGCCTTGGTCGAAATAGCCAGCCAATTCTTCGATGTGCTGGCCAACACCGCCGCCGAGACCGTGCGACACATGCAGCACTTTCGGCAACGTCAGCTTCGCCAACAATTGCAGGTAGCGTTCGACGCGCGCCAGGCGTAAGGGGTCGCGCTGGATGAAGGCCTGAACATCGGCGTGATAGTTAGGGTGCAGGCTGTCGAGCACGCCCATGGCACGATCGACCAGGGCTTGCTTGTCGATGGAGAAACTGACGCCGCCCTCATGGAAGGCATACATATTGGGCGACAGGATGTTGAGCCAGCCCGCCTTGATCGCGCGCTGGCACAGATCGTTCTCCTCACCGTAGCCATGGCCAAATTTCTCGGTATTCAAGTAGCCAATCTGATCCAGGCAGGCGCGACGGATGAACATGCAGAAGCCGATGCCAGTCGGCGCCGAGACACACGGCAAATGCGACAGGCGGAACACGGCGTCGATTGTGTGGACGTCGAGATTGAACGCTAGCGGATTCTCTTCTAGGAAGTTAGGGAAACTGCAGATGGTGGCGTTGTTGGAGAATGGCGTTACGGTAGCGATACGCGGGTGGGAGTATGCCTCCACCTGCAAGCGCTTCAGCCAATCGTCAGGAACGATTACATCGCTGTTCAGCAACACCACGTCTTGCGACGGGAAATGCGCCATGCCGCGGTTGACGGTGCCCACGAAGCCCAGGTTCACCGGGTTTTCGAGCACTTCGAAGCGCCCTGGCCAAATTTCCACCAGCGATTCGAGCATGGCTTGCATACCCTGCTCCGGACTACCGTCGTTAATGGCCAACAGCACCGCGCCTTTCATCCCCAGCACGCCCGGCATGGCGGCCTCGATGCAGCGGCGCGTCATGTCGATGCCACGATATACCGGCAGGATCACCGACATGGTATGGGTAGGTGCAATCGGGTCTGGAACGACGATGTCGGCTGGCCCCGCAGCTGCAGGCGCCTGACCATCCTTTTTGATGCCCAGTAACTTCTGGAACGGGTCGGCCGCGCCTGCAATGTCACCGCGCAGCATGCGCCCCACCCAGCGGTAGGGTTTAGTCAACCACCAGGAGCGGGAGTTGATGATGCTCATGAACGCGGCTTCGCGCTGGTGTAGCAGTTCGCACAGGTGGCCGACTGTCCCGTCGCGTTCAGCCACGGCTTGCGTCAACTGTTGCACCTGCATCGCGCCTTCGGCTAAATCTTGCTGCAGGCCGACGATAGCCTTGTCGCGTTCACCGATGATATAGCGCAGGTGCCCTACTTCAGTGACCCGTTCCTCGTAGCCCTGGGACAGCGTCTGCAGCGGCAGTTGATTCTGCCGGCCCCAGTCGGCAAACAGCGCAGCCGGGCGACCGGTAACCGCCTGCTGGATGTCGGACTCAAAGGCGATATAGCGGTCATAGTCTGCGTCCTGCAACGACAGGCCCAGCTCCGTCAGCACGTCATCGATGAATTGCTGACGCGTCACGCCGTCTGCATGTTGCGCAGGGTGGCCGAAGCGGGTCATGCAATTAATCAGGGCTAACAGGGAGCGGAACAGCAAGTGTCCAATCTCGATCGGCCGTTCCAGCTGCCACTCGGTATCGATCAACGCTGTGCTGCCATCGGCGCGCACCACGATGTTTTGTGGGATGACGTCAAAGAAGCGCCCTGCGACCTCCGTATAAGCCGAAACAATCGGGCCGCCGCTCTCAGGAAACGCGCCGAACCTGGCCAGGATCGCCAGATAGCGGCTTATGAAACCTGCCACCTGCTGATAGGTCCAGCCGTCGTGCATGACGATCTGGATGAATTCCAGCGACAGTACCTTGCCAAACACATACTGGTCCGATTCGGGCAAGATGAACTTCACCACCGACGAACCCGCCTGTCCGCATGCCGCGCCCAGTCGGTGATAGTGCACCTCCACCGAAGCATTGCCGCTGCGCACAAACCGGGCTTCTTTGCAATATTTCGGCAACCGGTCAGAGCTGTAATGGTAGGCCAGCACATCCGGCTCAATCGCTTTCGCTCCCTCCGGCGAAGCGACCACCAGGAAAGAATTGGCCATATCCATGCCCAGACCATTGGCAATGATTTCAGAATAAGCTAGTTCCATCGAAAAGTTCTTCAGCGCAGGCATCTGCGGATCGTGCCGCACGCTTTGCCAGGCCAGGGCGGCGGCATCGAAGCCGGCATCGGCGAAGCCTTGTTCGGTGACAATCGAAACAGGCAACTTATAGTCGGGATAAGGGGCTAAGAATTCCGTTGACGAGAAGCCCGCGTTTACCAGCAGCTTACTCAGTACTTTTCGGCCAAAGGTTTGGGGCAGGTCCGCGCGATAACGACCTTCAATCCCGATCATCGCTTGGCCGAGATGGTCTTCCGGCGGACCAGCGAAATACTTCAGGCCATACTGGTTTTCGATCGCAATGATCAGGCGACCACCCGGTTTGAGTAGGCTGCGCACGCGCTGCAGCATCTGCAGAGGCGGATTCTCACCTTCGGTGAACATGTTGGCATATTCGAGAACTCCGATCAGAGTGATCACGTCGAACTGATGCAGGCACTTGAATTGGTCGAACTTCTCGCAGAGCACGGTCACGTTTTCAAGTTCGCGCGATCGATCTCGTGCAATCGAAGCGCGCCGCGGGCTGCCTTCCAACGCCAGCAAATTGGCACCTGCTTCACCAATGTAACGCGTAATCGCACCGCAGCCGGCGCCGATTTCCAACACTTCAGCGCCGCGCAGCAGCTGGCCAAACGGGCGCATCAGGTTGGCGCGCAGACTGCCCAGGTGGTATAGCGACGGCCAGTCGATGCAATGCTGGCGCAACTCCGCCGAAAGTACCGAGACGTCGCTGACCAGGCGAACGGCGCGCGCGATGCGCTCCTCTACTTCGTCGCCGTCGCTGTAGGCAATACCGCCAAAGTCGGGGGCGATCCATATGTTATGTTCCGTATTGAGCGCATAGCCCGCACGTTCCAATAATGCCCTCATGCCAGAATCTCTTTTGCCGTCATATTAAATTCCAGATCTACTAAGCCGAACATCACCGTGTTCGGACCCACCTGCAAATGTATTGAATCGTAGCGGCGGTCATGCGGAACGACTTCCTCGCCTTCCTTCGACGCAATCCCCAACGAGATGAAATAATCGCCCGGCGCCAATCGGCACACGAACGAGGCATCGGCTTGCATCACCGAACCGCTGCGCCCTAGTTCATGGAAGGGCGCGCATTCCAGCGTTTCCGAGTTGACTCCATACACCGTCACCCCTTCCTTGGTCTTGATCGTGATGCCGAGGATGGGGCGGTAAAACTGCGCATGGAACTTGACCGTGACCGCCAGCGTGATCCGCTGGCCGGTCGCCACCACTGATGGGTAGGCCAGGCCATCGGCGGCCAAGTGGAAGTCTAGGATGCTGGCGGTGCCGTCACCCCAGCGGTATTCATGCGGGTTGTAGCCATGGCGCGTGGCGAACACATCGTCGCTGCGGCTCAGGCCAAGAGCACTTCTGTCGGCAGCCGCCGCCCCGCTCGCTTCGTGCGTGCTAGCAGCGGCCGTCGGCAGAGCCCGCTTTTCCTTGCCGAACAAGAGGTCAAGATAACGGTTGACCACCTGCTTCGGCTTGCCGGTCTCCAGTTGCACTCCCTCGTTGAGCAGGATCGCCTTGGTGCAGTGCGTAACAATCTGCTCGCTCGAGTGGGTGACGAGCAATATGCTTGTGCCGCCTTCCTTTAATTGCTTGAGACGTTCAAAGCATCTCGCTTGAAATTTCGCGTCACCCACCGCCAATGCTTCATCGACGATCAAGATATTCGGCTCTACTTGCGCCTGCACAGCAAACGCAAGTCGCACCATCATCCCGCTGGAGTAGGTTTTCACAGGCCGTTCGATAAATTCACCAATGTCCGCAAATGCAGCGATTTCATCAAACCGGGCATCGATCTCATCTTTCGACAGGCCAAGAATCGCGGCATTCATGTACACGTTTTCTCGCCCGGTGAAATCCGGGTTGAAGCCTGATCCAAGCTCCAACAGCGCCGCAATGCGCCCATGAGTGGTGACACTGCCTGATGTTGGGGTGAGTGTTCCACAGATCATTTGCAACAGCGTCGATTTTCCGCTGCCGTTGCGTCCGATGATGCCGACGGTTTCGCCTTTCTTGACCTCGAACGAAACATCTTTCAGCGCCCAGAATTCTTGATAATGCTGTTTTGGCGACAAGCCGACAAGGCGCCGCAGGCGCGGCAGCAAGAACTGTTTTAGCCTATCCCGTGGTTGGTCATAAATCTGATAGCACTTGCTGAGGTTCTCGACCTTGATAGCAATTTCAGAGGACATCGGCAAACCCTTTCCTCGTCTTCTGGAACCACGCAAAGCCCAGCCAGGCAATTCCCAGAGTCACCACACAGTAAATTCCTAGCATGAACAAATCCGGCGTCTTGCCCCAGAACAGCACGTCGCGCGTTTGTTCGACCACGGTGGTCAGCGGGTTGAGGTAGAGAATGTGGCGGTAGTCCTCAGGCAACGCGGTAGCGGGGTAAAAAATGGGGCTGAGGAACATCAGGGCGGTTGTCAGCAGCCCGATGAACTGCGACACGTCGCGCAGGAACACCCCAAGCGATGCCAAGGCCCAACTCAGGCCCATCAGGAAAAGGCAGAACGGCAGCAGCACCAGCGGCAGATAGAACACGGTGAGGTGCGGAATGCCGAAGAAGAGGGTGTAGGCAATCAGCCAAACGCCAAGGCTGATCAGGGTGTGAAACAGCGCCGACAGCAAGCCGACGAAGGGAAGAATCTCCAGCGGGAAAACGACCTTTTTCACGTAGTTGGCGTTTGAAAGAATCAAGCCCGGCGCCCGGTTGATGCACTCGGCAAACAGGTTGAAGACAAGCAGGCCGGCGAAGAGCACCAGCGCAAATTCGGTTTTCGAGCCACTGCCCCCGCCCCAGCGCGCCTGGAAAACGACGCTGAAAACGAAGGTGTAAACCGCAAGCATGAAGAGCGGATTGAAGAACGACCAGAGCACGCCGAGGAAGGAGCCGCGGTAGCGCCCCAGCACCTCGCGCTTGGCGGAAGCCTTGATGAGTTCGCGGTGGCGCCAGAGGCTGGCGAACATTTCGATGGGGGAGGCAGAGAAACTGCGCATCAAGCAAAAACCTCCGCGTCAACAAATGCTTTCCCTTGGGCGTCTTTTGCCGAGAGGATGGGCTGGATGCCGGCGGGCCATTGAATGGCGAGGGTCGCGTCGTTCCAGAGAATGCAGCGCTCATGGGCGGGCGCGTAGTAGTCGGTGGTTTTGTAGAGAAACTCGGCGGTTTCACTCAAGACCACAAAACCGTGGGCAAAGCCTTCGGGGATCCAGAGCTGGCGCTTGTTGTCTGCGGAGAGGATTTCGCCCACCCACTGTCCGAAGGTTTTGCTGCTTTTGCGCAGGTCGACCGCCACATCGAAGACTTCGCCCTGCACGACGCGAACCAGTTTGCCTTGCGGCTGGTGGGTCTGATAGTGCAGGCCACGCAGCACGTTTTTGGCGCTGCGGCTGTGGTTGTCTTGCACGAACTGCACGGGTTTGCCGATGGCTTGTTCAAATTGCGCCTGGTTGAAGCTCTCGAAAAAGAAGCCGCGTTCGTTTCCGAACACTTTGGGTTCGATGAGGATGACATCGGGGATTGCAAGCGGGGTGGCCTTCATCAGAATACGTTTTCCTTGAGGATTCTGAGCAGATACTGGCCGTAGCCGTTTTTGGTCAGCGGTTGGGCCAGGACCTGGAGTTGTTCGGCGGCGATCCAGCCTTGGCGATAGGCGATTTCTTCCGGACAGGCCACTTTGAGGCCCTGGCGGTTTTCCAAGGTGGCAATGAACTGGCTGGCATCGAGCAGGGATTCGTGGGTGCCGGTATCCAGCCAGGCGTAGCCCCGGCCCATGATCTCCACGTTGAGCTGCCCCTGTTCCAGATACAGGCGGTTGAGGTCGGTGATTTCCAGCTCGCCGCGGGGTGATGGCTTGAGGCTCTTGGCCAGTTCAACCACCTGCTTGTCGTAGAAGTAGAGCCCTGTGACGGCGTAGTTGGATTTGGGTTGCTGGGGCTTTTCTTCCAGCGACAAGACCTTGCCCTGCGCATCGGCATTCAGGTTGAACAGCGCCCCCTCGAACTCCGGGTCCATCGCCTCGCCCTGAATGGTGATCGGCTCGCCGGTCTGGAAAGTACCCGGCACTTCCCGAATCAGCGCTTCCACATCGACCGGGAATCGGTCGCCTCCATGGACGGCGTGAAACTGATCCAAGAGCTTGTTCAGCCGGTTGGCCCAAGGCGCCGGCTTGTTGGGCGGGGCACTCATCCTTGGGTTTTCTTGAGGGTCTTCAGGATCTCAAGGAGCTGATGCTTGGTCTCGGGTTTGAGCGTCTTGTAGTTGCGGAAGAACGCCTTGTCGAAGGCATCCTCCGGCTGGTCTGCCAGCTCGTTGTGCGCCAGGAACTCTGGCGTGACGTTCAGGACAGCGGCGATGCTGGCCAGTTTTTCCATGGTGGGGTTGGCATCGTCGTTGTTCTCCAACTCCCACAGATAGCTCTTGCTCATGCCGGCTGCGGCGGCCAGTGCGTCGAGACTCAACTTCTGCTCACGGCGCAGTCTGCGAATTTTGTCACCCAGTGGGGTTGCCACGGTTTCTCCTGTGTTCTCTCAGCCCCACGCAAACAGGGGACGGGTAGCGTTTTGCACAGACCGAGATATTACGTTATTTCGAACGAATCCGCACCGGCTTGACAACACAATCATCCACCGTTAAATTCCATCGAACACCCGATATAGCGAACAAATACATTTTGCTTTGTTGTGCGATACGGTGTTGAGAACAGTGTAACCAACCCAGGCCTCTCGCGCACACAAGAAGTCATCGGCACGGCGGCCCAGCAAAAAGGAAAAACAAGATGGCCGCCTTCAACTACCGTCAACTCATTCGCCAAATCCCTGCACGGACTTGGGAGTTTTACTTTCAGTCTCGCAAGCTGGAACTGCCTGACCAGCTTGCCGGTGACAATCTGATCAGCAGCGTCATCGACATCATCGATGCCTTGCCTGCGGCACAGGGTGAAGCCGTCTATGCCGAATTGCGGCGCGTGCACGACTTGGGCAACGGGCGTGGTGTCGATGCCCTTCGTAACACCGCACCGCCAGACTCCACGATCCATGAGGATTTCACGAAGTTCTCCAGCGATGCCGAGCGTGCCTTGTGGGTCATGGCCAACTGGCCTGACCTGTTCGCCACGGCCGAGGCCATCTACGCGGTGTGCCTGCGCATTGGCAAGCGTGGGTGGAAACGCTTGCAGGTGCCGCCCGTCGATGCGCTGTTCCGTGGCCAGGAAGACATTCGCGCCCTCGAGGTGGCACTGGCCACCGCATTCACGCCGCGCAAGGGGACGCCGCGCGCCTGTCAGATCGACACCTTGGACCGGCATCTGGATGGTGGCGTGCAACTGGGCATCCTCATTGAGGACAACGCCCAGCGTCAGCTGGAATTTGGCGACGACAACCGGGCGCACTGGCGTGACGTCAGACCACCCATGGCCATGGATGTCGTCATCTACCCGGCCAGCGGGGTGATTGATGTGCTGGCGCCCGGTGGTGCAAAGACACAGCAGACCTTGCTGGAGCACCTCGGCAAGCATGTATTCAAGCAGGTGCTGCAGCCCCAGGACATCGAGAAGCCGATGTTTTTACTGAACCGTCTGCGGGATGGCTTCGAGCTTTTCGATGACAGCGAATGTGACCTGACGGCACACCGGGTTGAGCGCATCCGTTTGTCACAGGCGAAAGTGCGGGCCATCCATCCCCCGATCTGCGACTACCAGATCAAGCCGCCGGGGGAGAAAGACGTGCCCGATGTGCTGGCCTGTCTCGCTGCCCAGCAAATCAGTCCCATCCTGATGGGACAAGGCTTCAACATCATCGACGCCGTGGTCTCACTGTACTTCGAGCCGCTGCAGCCGGGAAAAGCCAGCCGGGTGCTGCACATCGATCTCAAGCAAAGTGGGATCAGCAATCTGCGGGACATGGAAGAGGCTGATGCCCGGCTGGTGGAATCGCTGCTGCGCGCACTGGGTGTCATGCAGTCACCCGCGACGGCCAAGCTGGCGGAGGAAGCCGAAGGAGTCATGCATGAATGAGGCGGTCGCGGTCATGAACGACCAGGGGCTGGCCGAGATCTGCCGCCTGCTCGAGCGTGAAGACATGCTGATCTCCCCCGACGCGGTCTGGCTTTCGAGCCGGCCCGGGTTCTATGGCCATCTGCTGGCCCTGGACGCCATCGCCGTCAGCCGCGAGCGGGCACTGGACATCCTCTGCCCGGAGTGCGGCACCGAGGCCATGCGGCCGCAGCCACACGCCGCGCCAGATTCGCAACCCTATCGCGGCTACTGCCCAGAATGCGGCTGGGTCGGTCTGGCGAATCAACAGGCGCACTTTTGGCAGGTGCAACCGCAGAAGCTGGCCAAGTGGTTGTCAGCAGGAATGGGGTTGGCACCGCGTTATACCGTCGAACCGATCGTCGACAACGTCTTGTGGCGGCTGGGTGAGTTCGAACATCGGCGCCGGCGGCACACGGTTTTCTTTGGACGTCGCCTGAGCGCGATGTCCGATCCAGTGGCCGCCAAGCTGGCGCAATTGGTGGCGCCTGGCGCTGAGGTGATCATCACGGCGGGAGAGCCTGCGTCCTTGCTCGGTACTGCCTTGGGCGATCGCCTGTTGGTGCCGCTGCGGGCCATTGCCCACATCCGCAAATCCGGCCTGGTGATCGAGAACCTTGAGGCATATCTGACCCGCCCAGCACCGGTGCAGGAATCGACGGAGACGTCCCTGCGACTGATGCACACCCAGCGCGTGGCACTGATCAATGGTGAGCCGGTCGACCTCTCACCACAGGTCTATCTCTTCCTGAAGATTCTGGAAGACGCCGATGGCGACGAAGTGCACAAGCGGCACATGGCGGAAGGGCTGGGCCTTGAGACTGGCACCAGCTTCCGGACGGCAGACATTTTCAAACGCCACAAGCAGGTCTACGCCACATTCGTCGACAAGGATGACAAAGGGCACTACTGGCTCAAGCCTGACTTCGTGATTCTGGAAAGGGGGTGACTCGACAGCCAATACCCCGACTTCCAGCATCCACCCAACCTTGAAAGGATTTTGAAATGGCCGGTAAAAACCAACACGTAGTGAAGCGCGACGACGGCTGGGCTGTGCGCGGCGCAGGCAACCAGCGAGACACCTCGCATCACCGCACGCAGTCCGAGGCCGAACGGGCCGCTCGTGACATCGCCATCAACCAGCGTAGCGAGGTCTTGATTCATGGCGAGAACGGTCGCATCCGCGAGCGCAACAGCTACGGCAACGATCCGCACCCGCCCAAGGGCTGAAGATCGCTGGCCCTGAAATCATCGGGTTCGACTATTGCAGTAAGTGGTCCATGCGTCAAACCCGATGCGGCGCATCAATGGCAACTGCTTGTCACAAGAGGGTTTCTGCGTGTGCTCGGCTGGCGAAGTTCTGGCCGATTTTTTGAGAACAGAGACCAGAAAAGAGTCAAACTTGCCGGGTCGGTGGGCGCTTTCTGGCCGGCGCAATATGGCCTGTGGCACACGCAAAATCGGCGGAATCCCCGCACAGTGTGGGGAATGCACAGATGTGAAAAAGCCCAACCGAGAAGGGTTGGGCTTTGAAAGTGGTGCCGAGGGACAGAATCGAACTGTCGACACCAGCCTTTTCAGGGCTGTGCTCTACCAACTGAGCTACCTCGGCACGTCTTGTTGCAAGGCGGGGCTGGGTGGAAAGATTTCTGGCACTGATCGTACCGGCCAATTTCCAACCGAGGCGCATCTTACCAAGATGCCGCGGCCCAGTTCCACATCTTTTCTTCGTCCGCGGTCGACAACCCGTGTCACGCATGCGAAGCAGGAGTGCCGAATTGCACGTCTGTCTCGGCTAGTCTGACACGAGAATCGTCACCGATGTGGCACTCCAGTCTGCGGAGAGCATGCTTGCTGGAGCGCCCGATGACGGAACGTCGGCAAGCAGATTGGCATCGGGGTATATTGGTGCTGGAGCGGAAGCCGTAACGTCAGCCGAAGGCACCGGTTGCTCGGTTGGGATATGCGATTGAGGGTCGTAAACGGCGACGATGCCTCGTGCAGCCACTCGTGCCAACTCACCCCGTAACGTGCCGATCCCGCCCAAGATCGCTCGCGCCGAAGAGCCACGCTGCACGGATGATGATGAAGCCGCCTGTAGCGAGCGAATACGCTCCCGGATCAACTGGGCCGTTTCGAGATCCGTACTTGAGAAGACTCTGAGGGTGTCCGTTCCTTTGGGCGGGCTGTAATCCCAGTAGAACCCTGCGCGGTTCCCTGCCTGGACGGAATCAGGAATCAGGACAGTCTCTCCTCCGGCCACACGGCCGTCCGGATAAAATCCAGGATGTTGATGGCTATTGGGGAATAGGAGATTGATCCCGCCCTCCGAATCGACATCGACGAGAGTCAAATAGGAGTCCGCATTCGTCTGAATTTCAAGTTGCAGGCTATTGTGGGCGGTTCTCGGTTGGCCCGGCTGGCGAATACGGAACTGCCCGGCTTTGACATCGGCGGCAACAACGGCGATACCTCTGGTCGTCGTGGTCTGAGCCGAGGGCGTGTTCGCGATCCGCACGGACACCTTTAATTGCGAAGAGGGATTATCCAGGGCCAACAGTTCTGATACGTGAGTCGATCGCGACATGACCAGCGCGAAGGCGGTGGTCCAATCAGAGGCGAAGGAATAGGTTCCAATGACTTGAAGCCCATCGGCCGTCAGCAATCTGATTGCGGAGCCCTGGACATCGATCAAGAATCGGGGTGCTTGCTGCGGGCCGACCAATTCGACGTTGGGAACGTGCGCGGCCAGCTTCTGCTCAATCTGTTTCCGCGACTCGTGAGTAGCATGAAGAATGTGTACGGCGATCTTGTCGCTGCTCGGCGCCGGCATCAGCGCGATGGCACGCGCCCCATCCGGAATCGTCAGGCCGGCCGTATGGATTTTGGCCTGCGCATCCTTGCCCGTCATTTGAACGACGGTGGCGACGACGAGGGCACGTCCGGGGGAGAACGTCAGTTCTCCGGGCGGATAGATGCTCCAGAGTGAGCCGGGTATGGCTCCAAGCAAGGGCCCATTGAGGAGCAGCAACTGGCCTGATTCTCCCGCCTTGACTTCGATCCACGCCACTCGTGAGCTCAGGGGCGTGGCGCTCGTGGCGACGGGCGAAACGATGTGGAGCCACGATGCGTCCGGGATCAACCCCGTACTGGGAAATCCCACTTCAAAATTGACCTATAAGGATACTGATACCCATATCGTTGATTTAGCGGCCACGTGGCATCTTACACGACGATGGTTCGTGCAGGGGCATGGAGGATTTTCCGTTGATTTTGATCGAGGCCGATTGATCGATGATGACTATCTGACCGGACAATACCTCTTTTCGCGGACCAGCAGCCCTGTCACGGGAACGGGGACGTGGTATGTCAATGGGAACGTGGGCTATCGCACGCTCGAGTTTCCACATGGACGTGGACACATGGATGTGTTGGGCGGTTTTCGGTATTGGCGGACTGAGCACGAGGCAACCGGCTTTGATCGATTGGTGTGTGACGCAATTGTCATTCCCTGCGTGCCTCAGAGCTCTGCTGCTCGTGCGATTACGAATACCAGTCATTGGATCACACCGATTCACGTGGGAATCAACACGGACTATCGGCTGACAACCCGATTCAGCATCGGACTCAAAGTCTTAGTCAGTCCTGTCAGTATCGTCTATAACGAAGACGTGCATCACCTGAGGGCTGATCTCCAACAGGATCCGAGTTTTTCCATGTGGGGAATCGGCGTCGGCGGCAGTGCCGAACCGATGGTCAAGTTCATGCTCACTCGGCAGCTTGCGGTTACTGCCGGATATCGTGTGTGGTGGAATCGCACCTATACCGGGACATGGGAAACCCATCCGGTCGGAAGCGGGTCACAGTCAGCTCCCTTGAACGAATTCCAAACGATTCGCCACGGGGCGACCCTCGGTCTCACCGCGTCGTTCTAACTCGCATTATCGTCTGGACCGGCCGGATGGCATGGTCTCTTCCTCATATTCAAGAAAGAGCCGTTTGGCTTCGGGATGGAGGTGGTTCGGATGGCCGGCCGGGATGGCCGCCGTTTTGAACAGCGGCGCCAGCTTGCCGTTGGGATGAAGATATCCGGCGCGAAGCGGCACCGTGCGTTTGCTGTGGCGGACCAATCGGCTGGTGGTCTGGCGGATGGACGTCAGCCAATCGGCGATATCTTGCGGATTGCCGATCGAGGCGGACAGCAGCAGCAGTTTTGCTTGTGAGGGACAAAAGATAATGGTTTCTTCCCACACGACGCCGCGTTCCGGGTCGGCGATGTACTGTGATTCGTCCAGGATGACGAGCCCCAGCGTATCCAGCCGGACGTCGATTTCGCCACTGGCCGCATCATAGAGCAGATTTCGTAAGATTTCCGTCGTCATGATCAGCAACGGGGCTTGCCCATTTTCCTGCCGGTCTCCCGTGAGAATGCCCACCTTGTCCGCGCCGAAGATCTTGGAGAACTCGGTAAATTTCGTATTGGACAAGGCTTTTAACGGGGAGGTGTAAATGACCGTGCGGTTGTCCTCCATGGCCCGCCGCGCGGCTTCCACGGCGACATAGGTCTTTCCGCTTCCCGTCGGCACACTGACGACGACGTCGGTTTCACTGAGCGCAGCTAAGGCCTCTTGCTGCCATGGGTCCGGGACAAACGGTTGCGGGGCCGGCACACCAAGCCCTTCGAGCCATCCTGCGAGTGAGACGGCGGGCTCCGAACTCTCCGGTTCTCCCCCTCGGTGCGGTACTCGTTTCTGAGGGGGCGATGGCGCACGGTGGGCAGTCCGCGTGGAAGCCGGCGGCGGCTGAGGCTGTCCCTGCCGTTCTGCTAGGAGCGCCTGTACGTCGGATTCAAGGCCGGCAAGATTCTGGCTTGAATGCTGGAGCAGCAATTCGATGAGGCGGCGTTTCCCGGCGCGAAAATGCCGATGCACACGGCCGCGAGCCAAGCGATGGAGGACCGCGACCGGCTGTTGCGCGAGAAGCCGTTCAAGTTCGTCGATAGTCATTGCACAATGGCTGACAAGAACAAAAGCTGACAGGCTGACAGAAGGCGATTCCTGTCAGCATTCGGACCTGCGCACTTGTCAGCTTTTAAATTCACGGCAATTCCTCCAGCACGCCGCGGCGGATGAGGGCAATGGCTTTCGCGGCGGAATCAGCCAGACTCGGATGTGTCCCGTGCAGCGTATGAATTTGAGAGAGAAACTCCAAGGTCCTCGCCAGCAGCCGATAGATATCGCCTTCCGCCATAGTGGTCAAGCGGCAGAGGCCAATCCAGGTGAGCGTCGGGTCGGCGATCCAGCGTTCCGCGACCGCCGCGATATCGGCTCGAAGGAGCGGAGGATCTTCGTAGGGTGACAGACTTTCCGCCAGTTTTCGGACCTGACCGAGGAGCGAACTCAAGCCTGTACTGATTCGCGGAAAGGCGCCGGGACGATCATCGTCATGCGCAATGCTGGCCATGACTCCGGTCAGCAATGCCGGGTCTGCTCCGGCAAAGGCTTCGGCCCGGATCAGCTCGGTGATCAACAACGAATGGTCAATACGGATCAACCGCGCCCATTCTCCATCGTCCGTCAGATGGGCAGAGGGTGTGAGATACCCAAACTTCTGGAGTACCTCGACCCGCTCTTGGAACCGATGCCACAAGCTGGCCCGTAACGCTTGGATGGATTTCGTGTGGCGCTGTTGTTCTTGACGAAGCCGCGAGGCGACCACCACATCTTTCTGGCACGCCGGACGCGACGAACAGGTCGGGCAGGGGAAGTCCCCCAATGACTGGACGATCGCGTCCGGAAGTGGATCGGACTCTTTCGGCACCAAGATGGGCAGGGTCGGCAGTCTGGTCGGCAGTTCCGTCAGTTGGTAGTGCAGTTCATCGAACGAAGCCGCTGAACACCAGGGGAACGCAGAGGTTTCGTCACACTCAAAGGCGCGGTCGAAGATCTCCGCGACAGTAGCTGCGGGACATTCCGTTACTGCGCCGTCCGGACGCAGGACGGAGATCATCGGATTCCGTTGGCCCTTGCTTCGGTATTGGCGGAGCACGATCCCTCGGCCCCGCGCGAGTCCGACCACTCGTCCCGAGGTCATGAAATGAAACCGGGCGGTCAGTTCCGGAGATTCCTGTTGTTTCACGTGCTGGCGATGGGGGCGTTGTCTCCGAGCCTGGTCGAACGTCTGCCATTGCGTAATCCAATCTGAACAGAGGCGGGGGCCGTACGGTTCCATCTGAACATGGAGGGTGTCCAGTTTGCGCTCCAGCAGTTCAGCCCGTTGATTGAGTTGGAATTGGGCAAAGCTCTTGGCCAGAATCCCCTGAATTTGTTCGTGTGGATGGGCCTTGAGCAGATTGAGCACCATCGGATAGGTAATCGTAAATTGGCTGTCGATGGATTCCGGGTGGCCCGTCAACCCCTTGGTCAGGACTCCGAGATCGATGTAGGGGGAGGGGGTGATGACCGCGAACCCGACCTGATCCTTTCCCCGGCGTCCGGCGCGGCCGGCAATCTGCTGCACTTCGCCGATGGTGAGATCCGTGAAGTCACGGGATTTCCGGATACTGGATTGTGTGATCACGACGGTGCGGGCAGGAAAATCCACGCCGGCGGCCAAGGTTGTGGTGGCAAACACGGCGTCAAGGCATCCTTGGCGCATAAGTTCTTCGATGGCAATCTTCCAGGACGGGAGATGGCCGGCGTGGTGCGCGGCCACGCCAATGCGCCGTACTGTAGGAATGAGCGGATGCTCCGCCACGCTGGGATAGTGGGCAATGACCCGGTCAAGCGCCGCGGCGATGATTTCCTGCCGTGCGGGCGGCAGCACGATGTCGGCGTGGTCGAACGACTCCATCGCTTCGTCACAGGCCCGGCGCGACGTCAAGAACACGATAGCAGGGGTCAGATGCTTTAGGCGAAGGGCGGCGATCAGGTCAACCGGATGGATCGACGGCGGCATGCAGTTTCATTCCCTTCGAAATCACGACAAGACCCGACTCTGTCACGGTAAATTTTCGGGCATCTTCGTCCCGGTTATAGCCGATTTCCGCGTGCTGAGGAATCGTGACATCCTTGTCGATGATGGCCCGACGAATGCGGCTGTGCGCTCCAATGTTCACGTTTTCCATTAAGATCGATTCGCGGACATCGGCATGGTCGAGGACACGCACGTTGGGCGAGAGCACGGAGTTCTGGACGCGCGCACCGGAAATGATACAGCCTCCGCACACAATCGAGTCGAGCGCCACACCCATGCGGCCCCCGTCATAATCCTGTGCAAAAACAAACTTGGCCGGAGGAAATTGCCCTTGGTACGTGCGGATCGGCCACGCAGAGTCGTAGAGGTTGAATTGCGGATCAACCGCGACCAGATCCATGTTGGCTTCCCAATAGGCGTCGAGCGTACCGATGTCGCGCCAGTACTGCACGGCTTTCTTATTCCCATCTTGAAATTTGAAGGCGTAGACGCGTCCCTGTTCGATCATTTTGGGAATAATGTTCTTCCCAAAATCATGGGCGCCGCCGTGCTGGGCATCGGCCAGCAGGTGTTCCCGGATCGCCTGTGTGCGGAAGAGGTAGATGCCCATGGAGACAAACGCGTGAGCCGGATCGTGGGGGAGGGCGGTGGGCTGGTCCGGTTTTTCATCGAACCGGACGATGCGATAGTCTTCATCCACGGAGATGACGCCGAACCGGGAGGCGTCTTGAATCGGGATATCGATGGCGCCCACCACGGCGTCCGCCTGCTTGGCGATCAACCAATAGTACATCTCGGCGTAATTCATCTTGTAGATATGATCGCCCGCCAAAATCAGGAGGAATTCTGGCTGCTCGCTGTCGATCAAGAACATGTTCTGGTAGACCGCGTCGGCGGTGCCTTTATACCAATCTTCGCTGATGCGCTGTTGCGGCGGGACTGCGGCGATGTACTCCCCCAGCTCGGCATTCAAGATGTTCCACCCGACTCTGATATGCCGGTCAAGCGAATGGGATTTGTATTGGATCAGAACGGCGATCTTGCGCAAACCGGAGTTCAAACAATTGCTCAAGGTGAAATCGATGATGCGGTATTTTCCGCCGAAGGGGACGGCGGGCTTGGCCCGCTGCTCCGTCAAGGGGGACAGCCGCTCGCCTTTGCCGCCCGCAAGGACCATGGTGAAAATATTATTCATCAAGGTGAATTCTAACAGGACCGTACCCAAATAGAAAGAAAGAGGATCGTTGACTTCCACCCCAGTGCGGATAATACTAGCCTCACAACCGCACGGTGTCTGCACCATGCACCGGGAAAAGGAGTGCCTATGAAACGCGATGTGGTCGTCGCCGCTCTTCAAGACAATCACCGTCCAGAAACCAAGTCTTCGGCTGCCAAGCGGGCGGGCTCATCTAACGACATGGAATGGCGTTTGGAGCGGTTGGAAGGACAGCTGCAAAAGCTCTCCGAGTTGGTGCGTGAGCATGCCGAGGATATGGACCGCCTCGTACGGATCGTCGCGGAAGATCGGGATGTGATACGCCGGCAGCTGCTCCGGAAACACCATGAGAAAGTACGAGTCAGAAAGCATTTGCGGGACACGGCGTCCGGAAACGGACTGGATAGCTGATCGTTTCACCGGCCGTATCTCTTCTATGCCTGTGAGTCCCACCGCCACCGATTCTCTTGCCGACAGGTCGTTACCGCACTGATCCCACGACATCGCGCAGAAGGCCATTCATCTATGAGAGGCACCTGATGACTATCCCGTTGACGCGATACACGCTTGTGGCCGTCTTATGGCTATTGACCATGGCGGTGGAGGGCTTCTGTTGGGCTCTGGCTGACATGCTGCCGCCTGTCCAGTTGGCTCAGGTGCCCTACGACGCGCCGCCGGCCAGCCAAGAGTCACCCGATGTGTCTGTTCCTCCGAATACGAATCCGCTGAGTCCTGAGGAGCTGGCCCGTGCCGAGGCGCTCCTGCCCTTGTTGGAGGGCAAGCAGGAATTTTGGGCCATGGGAGAGTTTGTGCATCTCGGTGAACCGTCGGTCCCGGCGTTGATCAAGGCCCTGGCCATGCCGAGCCCACGTATCCGATACAATGCCATCGAGACCATTTCGATGATCAAAGCCCTGTCGGCGGTGCCGGCTCTCGTCGCCACGGCCAAAGATATAAATGAGATTCCCCGTGTGCGGGAACATGCCCTGCGCGTCGCGATACGTCTTGACCCGTCACGAACACCTGACGCGATCCAGGTGATGGCAACCGATGGCAATGCCTCCATTCGAAAGGCCGCGGCGTTTGAGGCCCGGTATGTGCGGCAGAAATCGGTCATTCCCGTCCTCATTGCCCTTGTGACCGATGAGGAGCGATTTGTCGCCTTGTCGGCCGTCCATTCGCTGTGGGTTTTGACGCGCCATGAAACGGAATTTCACGATTGGGATGCCTCGACGAAGCAGGATCGTTCGGCCTGGGTCAGTGAGTGGGTCGAATGGTGGAATGACTATAAAGATGTGTTCGAGATCCCGGAGCCGCCGCGGCCTAAACGAAAATCGTGAGGGGCATGCGCACCACGGAATCGGAGTTGCGGCCCGTCAGAAGCCTGTGTTAGGACTATCTCGTCCCTGTGAAGCGGATCCACAATTGATTCGGGTCAGTGGTTATGTTGAAGATCGCCAAGCTCGGTAATCCGATTCTGCGCAAGGTCGCGGCCCCAATCGATCCGCGCGAGATTCGGTCGTCGGATATCCAGGGCCTGATCGATGAGATGTTTGAGGTCATGTACGACGAGCCGGGTATCGGCCTGGCGGCTCCGCAAGTGTCCCGTTCGCTTCAGTTGGTGGTGATGGGCTGCAAGGGTGAAGACGGCTTTCCCGAAACCGTACTCATCAATCCCTCGATCGTCTATTACGGCCCGGAACAGGTCGAAAACTGGGAGGGCTGTCTCAGTGTCGACGGATTACGGGGGAGGGTTACCAGGCCCTCGGTGGTGCGGGTGAAGGGGCTCGACCGAAAGGGCAAGGCGCTCGACTTCGAAGCCACCGACCTGTTTGCCGTCTGCATTCAGCACGAACTGGATCACCTCATCGGGAAGGTCTTTCTCGATCGCATGACCGACATGTCCACCCTGACGCAGCTGCATGAATTCCAGCAGTATTGGCAGAAAGAGCCGTCGAGCGTCATCTGACCTCCGACATCATTCGTAGACCTCTCGTGAAACCGCTGTATCGTGTCTTGCGCTATCTCCGGCCCCATCGCGGGCTTGCCGTCACCACGCTGCTCTGTGCGGCCTGCGCAACGGCAATGGAGCTGGTGCCTCCCTGGGTTATCAAGCTCATCATCGACGATGTGATTCAGGCCAAGAACCTGGCCCTGCTTCCCTGGATCATGGGCCTGTTGGTCGGGGCCTATTTCCTGAAAAATCTGTTCGCCTCGTTCAGAATTCGGCTCAACAATCGGCTGGAGCAGACGGTGGTGCATGATTTGCGGCGGGAGATCTTCTCCGCCCTGCAACGATTGTCCCTCAGCTACTTCGAGAATCGTTCGACCGGCGAGATCATGTCGCGCGTGACGAACGACACGGAACATGTCGAGCGCATCTTTATCGACGGCCTCGAAGGCGCGATCACGGCGTCCCTGACGCTGATCGGGATTACCGTCATGCTGTTCATCCTGAACTGGAAATTGGCGGCCCTCTCACTTCTCCCCATTCCTGTGTTGATGATCTCCGCGAGTTGGTTTACCTCGACCGTGCATGGCTACTACCATCAGATCCGAAAGCATTCCGCCGAACTCAACGGGTACCTGCAAGATTCGCTGTCAGGCATCAGGGAGACGATGGGATTCATGCGCCAGTCCCATGAACAAGCCCGGTTCGATCGATTAAGCCGTAGTTACAGCGATTCGAATCTCAAGGCGATGTTCCTGTGGTCGGTCTATTCACCGGGGATGATCTTGCTCGGCAGCCTCGGAACCGTCTTGATTCTTTGGTACGGCGCCGGGGAAGTGCTGGACGGCCGGCTGACACTGGGAGAGCTGGTGCTCTTTCTGTCCTATCTGGCCCTCTTCTATGTGCCGATTAATCAGATTCATTCCGTCAATCACATGCTGCAACATGCGCTGGCGGCCAGCGAGCGGGTGTTCGAGGTGCTGGACGCGATTCCCGACGTGGCCGACCGGCCAGGCGTGGTTCCCCCGCCGCATCGTGGGCTGGGAGCCGTTCGCTTCGAGCAAGTGGCCTTCCACTACCGACCAGACGTGCCGGTCATCAAGAATCTGTCCGTCTCCATCGCAGCCGGCGAGCATGTGGCCTTGGTGGGACCGAGCGGAGCAGGGAAGAGCACATTGCTCAAGCTGCTCATGCGCTTCTATGATGTGACGGAGGGAGCCATCTCGATCGATGGATGTGATCTGCGTGATCTGCCGCTCGCCTATGTTCGGAAACAGATCGGGTTCGTCCAGCAGGAGCCGTTTTTGTTCAACGGAACCGTGCGAGACAATATCCTCTATGGTGATCTCGAGGCCGGGCAAGAACAGATCGAACGGGCCGCGCGCGCCGCGAGGGCACACGACTTCGTCGCAGCCCTGCCGGAAGGATACGAGACCTGGATCGGCGAGCGGGGAGTCAAATTGTCGGTGGGTCAAAAACAACGCGTCTCGATCGCGCGAGTGCTCCTGAAAGATCCCTCCATCGTGGTGTTCGACGAAGCGACCTCCAATATCGACACGGAAACGGAACTCGAAATCCGTGATGCCGTGACGGAACTGACCAAGGGGCGTACGACATTCATCATCGCGCATCGCTTGTCCACCCTGCATGACGTCGATCGCATTCTGGTCATCGATGGAGGCCGGCTGGTTGAGGAGGGCCGGCATGAGGAGCTGCTCCCTCGTGGCGGCGTGTATGCTGGTCTCTATGAGGCGCAGTTCCAAGTCTAGTCCCAGGGCCATAGGTTGCGGCTCCGAATCAAGGCTCGCTATACTCATACGCAGGAACGGGAACAATTGGTGCACCATGGTACTGATTTACGAAAGCGATCCCTTGGACGATGAACATGCCAGGGGGAAGTTCTATCATGTCTGCCAAGGGAGGGTGGAGCGGACGCCCTTAGCCGTGCCGCAGGATGATCGTCCCTATGAGTGCGGGCAGTGCGGGATCGATCTTGAAACGGAAGATTTTCTCATGGCCCTGCAGAAAGGATCGGTCTAATCGATATGGCTGGAAGTACGGGAAGAAAAACCGTGGGGGTCTCACGCGGCCTGATGATGCTCTGCGACACCTGCCATTCCCTGGTCATGGGCGAAAAACTCGTGGATGCCAAGAACTTCGTCGCCAACCACGAGGAACTGTTTGACCTCATCTGCATGGGCTGCACCGATATCAATCGCCCCCTGATCGACGACATGGCGGGGAGCGGGGAGTGATAGGAGACGTGACGCGTGAAAGGTGAAACGTGAACTGTAAAGCGGTGAGATAGGACGTCCAGCCTAGGCAGAGTTCTTTGGATAGGAATGTGTTCGCCCCACGCCAGCCATCCACTTCGTAGTCGCACCAGTATCAGTTCTAGTAGCTCAGGCGAGACCTCGCACTTGGTGTCAGCTTTCGACCCAAAGCAGACATCCACGACTGACCGCTATCAGAAGGCGAGCTTACGCCGATCCGCAGACGACCCCGTGATAAATGGTCAAATAGCCCCGATTCATTGGACAGGCGTCGAGCCTGGCGTATGATTCACAACTAGTGGCGCGTTATACGGACAGAGAATGGCAGATCCGGTTCTTATGCGGATCGACCTAAACATAGTTAGGCATCATGAACCCCCACTTTCGACGGTCCCTGCCAAAGAATCTGTTCATGACCGTCACGGTTGGGGCCATAGGGTTCTGGTATTGGTCTGGTTGGGTCTCGGAGTCGCCGCTGCTGGCGCCGATCGAGCTCACCGCGCCAGGCTCGATGGAGAGATCCGTTCAACTGCGTGTTCCCCAACCATACGAGCTCTCTTTTGAATTTACTCGCGGCAGCATTGCACACGAACGGGTCACGGCACTCGTTGGGGAGATGGGCCTGTGTGGGTCGGGGCCAAGCTGCGGCAAGGGAGTCCCGATCGAGGTCGAATGGAGCCTCTCGATTCCGAACACCCAAGGCAACGTGGCTGGCTCACGGCTAACGACGAACGATGCGAGTGGATTCTCAAACCTTGAGGTCTGGCGCCGCATTGGAGAGGTCAATGTACCGCCGGGCGAATACAAGCTGAGGGTCGCAATCCTTCAACCTGCGCCAGAACTGGCTGTCTTGAAGCCCGCCATTCGGCTGTCCCTATTCCCCAAGGACACGACTTCCTGGCAGATGTTCGCAGTATGGTGGGGTGCGCTCATACTGCCTTTCGTGGCGCTCCCCGTTGCTCTTATCACGGCGTACCTTTGGCTCCGCAGTCGGCGATGACGCCTAACCCTTCGTTCAACCGGATGCGACAGGGCTGAGGCCGCTTTATGGCGGTGCGCCCGCGCTGCCGAATGTCCGCTCCTGGCCGATAGCAGTCCTTAACCCAAACCCACCTCTGTCATCGTCTCTTCAGCAAGGCACGAAACTCTTCAGGTATGGGCATGGACCGAAACGGATGAACATGCGCACCGCCGGTATTCCCCAACGGCACCCAAATTCGTGAAAAGAGCAGCGCACCGAGAACTCTCGCCACTTGACCGCGTATCTCGATCGGGTCTCGGCGTTTCCAGCCGACCTTCAGCATCCACCAGTGTGCTCTCGCATGCGCGAATGCGAAGGACTGCCCCAGGATATGCGCGCGCTCCAGGTGACCAAACGCCTTGTCGAGGTTATTGCCGGAGTAGTGCTCTACTGCTGCCAGCATCTCCCGGTCGTAGGCTTGTCTTAGCTCTGCGTGCATTTCCCTCCCGTGCGACATGCTCGCCGTGAACGCGGTCACAACCTGGTTCAGACACAGATACTGGAATCATGGTGTCGAGTCTGATGCCTGATGTTGTTGGGGTCGGATAAGATGTGGCTTTCCCTCTTCACCTACGAAGACCACCAATAATCTCAACGGCACCTCGCCTAAATTCTTTGCACGATGCACGGTGTTCACAACTTCCAGAAACCCGCTCCCAGCGGTAAATGTCTGTCGAGTGCCATCTTCAAATTCCACCGTCATGGTCCCCTCAAGGACATGGACGTAGGTGGGGACGGCATGCATGTGGCGGCCGTTCTCCTTCCCCGGTTGGATTTCGACCAGGACCGAGGCCATTTCTGCCTTATCGGTCTTGGGATATTCGATCTTCTGGCCACTGATCGTCGTCGAACTCTTCATCACTGTGGTCACGGTGAAATCTTGTGGCTCTGCATGCACGGGGACGGTCGTCTGAAGCACGATCAGAATGAAGAGGACTGAGAAAGTTATGTTCATCGTCATACCCCCATGAGCAGGTGTTGTTGAATCGATGACAGCCCATGTCCCGCGATCTGGAAAGCGACAGGACGACATCGCGTCCCATCACCATCCCATTGAGCCGGGCATCCCCTTCAACAACGGGAATGGTACCACAGTGACGGTTCATCATGCTTATCACGACCAACCAGGTTCTGAAGACAGAGATCTGATCGTCGGTGTTCCAGTTCACCGCAAAATGCATCAGTCTGGGACCAAGCCAAGAATATGTATCATCTCCTGCGCGGTTGGCAGAGAATCTAGATCAACACCTCACTGGTAGGGGTGTACGAAATGTTGTACACTGTGGTTGGAGGCACACATCATGACCAAGATTGCATCGGTTTCATACGTGCGGGCGCATTTGCCTAAGATGGTCGCGTCACTTCAAAAGAAAAAACGAGGACGGGTGATTATCACGAGGAACGGCGCCGCTTCGGCCGTCTTGCTGTCCCCGGAAGAGCTGGAGACGCTCGAAATTCTGGCGGATAAAAAGCTCATGCTCTCTCTGTTGAAAGCGGAAGAAGATGAGCGGGCGGTGAGGCTGGTCACCCACGAAGACATTTTCAAATGACGTATCGCATCCTCTACACGGAGGAAGCCGCGCGTCGCATTGGCAAGCTCGACAAGGCGGTCAAGGATCGTGTCGGCAAGGCGATCGGCAGACTTTCGCAGAATCCTGAATTAGGCAAGCGTTTGACGGGACTCCTCAGCGATCGTTGGTCCTACCGCGTCGGCGACTGGCGCATTCTGTACAAGGTGAGGAAGAACGAAGTGGTTGTTCTCGTCCTGACGGTTGGGCACAGAAGCGAGGTATATGATCTGTAAGCCCGCGCCGGTGACCTCCTTCCCACTGAAGTAATCCCCCCTCCATTCGTTAGATCACTTGCTCGCAGGGGAGGACGAAGACGTGCAGGGGGAACGCGTCCTCTCCCTGTTGCTGAACCTGTTCGTTCCGATAGCGGGTGAGTCCTTCTATCACTTGGTAGGCCAGTTGTTCAGGAATGGCGGCAAGGATCACACGGTTGGCCCCCGCCGACAGAGAAAAATGCAGTGTTGGGCCTGTTTCGCCCCGACCGGACACGTTCTGGAGTTCGGTAAAGGCCGTCACTCCGTGCGTTTTCAACAGTGCATGGATCTGTTGCGCGATTGACTCGCGGAACACGATCATTAACATCTTCATCACGTAGGCTCCTGAAATGTGGTGACGTGGCCTCTCATCTGGTTTCCGCATTCTCGTTCATACGGAACACGGATGAAAAAGACAAGGGGCTCTCCAGGATCTGTTCGGCTTATGCCGAAGAGGGATGATGCGCATCGATGCGCGAGACCGTCATCTGCATGGGATGTCTCGGCCGCAACGTCATCAGTGGATCTGGAAGGACAGGCTGTTCGTCCGCCAATTCAAGATGAATCTTCGACGCCACGGTCGCCATGATCAGGATGCCCTCCAATTCGGCAAACGATTCTCCGAGGCAACGGCGGCCGCCGCCGCCGAACGGCAAGTAACTGAACGCCGGCCGGTGCACGACGGCTTCCGGCGAGAAACGTTCCGGGTCGAATCGGTCGGCATCAGGAAACCACTGCGGGTTTCGGTGCAGGCTCCACGGGCTGATGAACACTCTCGCGCCGGACGGCAGGTGCGCTCCGGACGGGAGCGTGTCATCGGCGCGGCTCACACGGGTATGAAGCAGCCACGCCGGTGGATAGAGACGCAGCGTTTCCTCCCAAATCATCTTTGTGTACCGCAAGTGGGGGACGTCGGCGTTCGTCGGGAGGCGGCCGTTCAACACTGCGTGGAGCTCTTGTCCAAGCCGCGCACGCACGGCAGGGGATTGCGCCAGCAGACACCACACCCATGTCAGGGCGTTCGCGGTGGTTTCGTGACCCGCCAACAGGAAGGTGACGAGTTCATCACGAATTTCGTCTTCGCTGAGCGGCTTCCCCTCCGGGTCAGTCGCGGCGAGCAAGAGGGAGAGGACATCCTGACTCTGTGTCGGCGCCGAACGCCGGGCACGGATGAGGCGGCGGATGATCGATTCCAGGCGGCGATGGCCGCCGGAAAATTCTCGATGCAGCCTGGTGGGAATCCAGAGGGGCATCAGGCGAGCGAACACCGAGTCGTATTGGAGCTTAATGAGATGCTGCCCCGTTGTGATGGCCTCTGTCACCGTCCGGGCGTCGGTTCCAATGTCCTGTCCGAACAGGAGGCGCCAAATCACGGAAAGCGTGATCTGCGTCATGGCGTGTCCGATATCGATGGTGGTGCCGTCTTGCCACGAATCGGTCACCTCGACGGTCATGTCCGTGATGAGGCCGGCATAGGACGAGACATGGTCTCCATGGAAATACGGCAGGAAGATGCGCCGTTGCCGATGATGAAGGGCCCCCTCCGTATGCAAGACGCCTCGCCCAAATACGCGAGCTTCCACCGGGGGAATCGGGGCTTTTGTGTAATTATCTTGGTTGACGACCAGCACATGTCGGACATCGGCCGGATTGTTGAGCAGATACATGGCGGGATCGTGTTCGCGCAGCAGCCATGCGGCGAGGGTTCCCATGGGCAGCTTCGCCACGTCGCCGTATTCGCGGCAGCGCAACAGGTAGCCCAGACTGTCTGTTTTGAACTCGGGGAAAAACCCCAACCAACGGGAGACCGGCGGGCCCGACAGCATGCCCGAGGAGTTAGCGGGGCTGCTCATGCAGCCACATCACATTGAGGCCGAGACATACACTGGTGCGCACGACACGTTCTCACACCGGCTTCAGCGGGGCGAGCATCCGGCGACCTGGCGGACACCAGGATTAATTCGCAACTTTCAGCAGCCATCCATCAGCGCGGTCACATTGATTGGGACCGTTGGCGAAAATTTCGACCCGAATATACGTGCCTTTGACGGTGTCTGGCAGTTTACCTTTCACCAGGTATCCGTTACTGACCGCGGTCACGGTGAGGGGGACTGATTGGCCCTTGATGATAACTTTAATGCTTTGCGAGGAGGTTGCCTTGGACGCCAGAAATGAAAAATCCGATTTCGGAGGCACTTCTTTATTGTTGTGGTCCATTGAAAAGGGCGCCGGTGTGTATGCGGAGAAGATGACTTGGTTGCATGGATCGGAGCTGCTGGAACCAGGACTGGCATCATAGGCCAACACGGGACCGGCCATGCCGGAGACCGCCACTGCAACAACGAGCGAGAGAATGGTTCGCAAGTTCACGATTCTCTTCCTCCCTGTGTAGGTGATAGAGGTGAACGGACTGGCACTCATCGTGGGCCGTATTGTAACGCGTGAGGCAAAAAAAACAACCCCCCGCGAGTGAGCCGGACGCGCCCGTGATCTAGGGATCTCCTCCCTGCTGCGCGGTGGTGCCCGCTGAAATACACGCCGCTCTTCGCCTTGAACTTGGGGAAACCATTTGCTATCCTGCCCGCACTTTTTTCGAGTGGACGACGCCTGTTTTCCCCATTCTAAGGATCAAGGAGCATCTACATGGCTGGCATGAAGCGAGCACTGATCAGTGTGTCGGACAAGACCGGGGTCATCGATATTGCGAAGGGCTTAGCAGCGCTTGGGGCGGAAATTCTCTCCACCGGCGGGACGGCCAAAGCCTTGCGAGACGCAGGCGTGAAGGTGACAGATGTGGCAGCCTATACCGGTTCGCCGGAAATTCTCGACGGTCGGGTCAAGACCCTGCATCCAAAGATTCATGGCGGCCTGTTGGGCCGCCGGTCTCTGCCGGCCCATGTCGAACAAATGTCCCAGCACGGTATCGGCCCGATCGACGTGGTGGTGGTGAATCTGTATCCCTTTGAAGCGACCATTGCCAAGCCCGGTTGCCACTTTGAGGATGCGATTGAGAATATCGACATCGGTGGGCCGTCGATGTTGCGTTCTGCGGCGAAAAACCATGAGGATGTGTTGGTCCTGGTCGATCCGTCGGATTACTCGCGGGTGCTGGACGCGGTGAAGGCAAATACGGTGACTCCCGGACTCCGGCGTGAATTGGCAATGAAGGTGTTTCAGCATACGGCGCGCTACGACAGTTTGATCGCCGGCTATCTCGAGAGGCAGGCGCAGAGCGGGGATGTGAAATTTCCCAAGATCCTCTCGTTGCAATTCGAGCTCGCGGAAACCTTGCGGTACGGCGAGAATCCACACCAGCAGGGCGCGTTCTATCGCGAGCTGACTGCCCCTGAACCGTCCGTCTCGCGCGGAACGATTCTGCACGGCAAGGCCATGTCGTACAATAATTTCCTCGACGCGAATTCCGCCCTTGAACTTGCCAAGGAATATGAGGCCTGCGCCGTCGCGATCATCAAGCACAACAATCCTTGCGGAGTCGCGCTCGGCAATACGCCGGTCGAAGCCTATGTGAAGGCGAGGGAGACGGATCCGGTCTCCGCCTTTGGCGGGGTAATCGCGTTCAATCGTCCCGTTGATCTGGCTGCGGCCAAAGAGATTACGTCGACCTTCGTTGAGGTCGTGATTGCGCCGGGATTTCTCGAAGACGCCTTGGCCGAATTGAAGCGGAAGAAAGATTTGCGTCTTTTGGATGTCGGGCCACTCACGAAGGTGAAGCAAGAGGGGTACGACCTCAAGAAGCTGGTCGGCGGGCTGATCGTGCAGGACCGCGACCTTGGTGTGCTCACCGATCTACGATCGCTGAAGGTGCCGACGGTCCGGAAACCGACGGATGAAGAATATGCCGCCTGTGCCTTCGCCTGGATCGTGTGCAAACACGTGAAGTCGAACGCGATCATTTATGCCAAGCCCGGACAGACGGTCGGGATCGGCGCGGGGCAGATGAGTCGCGTGGATAGCGTGAAGCTGGCAGCCATGAAGGCCCAGATGCCGGTGAAGGGCTGCGTGATGGCCTCGGATGCGTTTTTCCCATTCCGCGACGGACTCGACGCCGCGGCGCAAGCCGGCATCACCGCCGTCATTCAGCCCGGCGGGTCGATTCGGGATGCCGAGATCGTCAAAGCCGCGGACGAGCAGGGCTTGGCGATGATTTTGACGGGCATGCGCCACTTCCGCCACTAGCGGATGTTGAAACGCCTTTCCAGCTTCGTTCTCGGCTTGGCAAGATCCTCAACGTATCCCGGAGGCGACGCCTCCGGTGTTGCCTTCGCCTGCGGCCTTGCTGGAAAGCCGTTTGAACATCCTTCAAGGACAATCAGATCCCCCAGGACTATCCTATGAAGATTCTCGTTGTCGGGAGTGGAGGGCGCGAACATGCGATGGTGTGGGCCCTCGCGCGGAGCCCGCGCAACCCCATCCTGTATTGCGCGCCTGGCAACCCCGGCATTGCATCATTGGCCACATGCGTCCCCCTCAAGGCCGACGATGTCGCCGGGCTGAAAGACTTCGTCATTCGCGAACAGATCGATCTCACCGTCGTCGGGCCGGAGGCTCCGCTCGCGCTCGGCATCGTCGATGAGTTTCGCAGAGCGAAACTCAAGATTTTTGGTCCCACCAAGAATGCGGCACGACTCGAAGCCAGCAAGGTCTTTTCCAAAGAGATCATGGCGCAGGCCCACATTCAGACCGCGCGTGCGAAGAGCTTCGACAAAACGGCCGATGCGCTCGGGTATCTCGAACAGCATCCGCTCCCTGTCGTGATCAAGGCAGACGGGCTTGCCCAAGGCAAAGGCGTCATCATTGCAACGAGCCGAGCACAGGCGCGCGAAGCCGTGATCGACTCGATGGACAAGGCGGTGTTTGGCCCGGCAGGCCGACAGGTCTTGATTGAAGAATTCCTCGATGGCGAGGAATTAACAGTGATGGCGTTTACGGACGGCCGGACCGTCGTGCCGATGTTGCCGGCACAGGATCACAAGCGCGTCGGGGACGGCGACACCGGCCTGAATACCGGCGGGATGGGCGCCTACTGTCCGGCTCCGTTGGGCACGCCGGCCCTCCGTGAACACGTGACGCGCAAGATCTTGCAACCGATTGTGGAGACCATGGCTCGCCTGGGCTCGCCGTTTCAGGGGGTGCTCTATGCCGGTTTGATGGTGGTGAAGGGTGTGCCCTATGTTTTGGAATTCAATGCCCGGATGGGGGATCCTGAAACGCAGGTGGTCTTGCCGTTACTGAAGACGGACTTGATCGAGATTGTCCAGGCGGTGGTCGAACATCGGCTTGACCAACTGGCCGTCGAATGGCACGATGACACGGCAGTGTGTGTTGTGATGACATCCGGTGGATACCCCGGTGCCTATCAACAAGGGTTTCCCATTCTCGGACTGCCGGTGCAGGAGGATCGCCAGGCCATGATCTTTCATGCCGGGACGGCCATGAAGGACGGGATAGTGGTGACGGCCGGAGGGCGTGTCTTGGGAATTACTGGGCGGGGCGTCACATTGCACGAGGCCCAGGCCCAGGCCTATCAGACTGTGGCGGGTATTGGCTTCCAGGATTGTCATTATCGGAGGGATATCGCACATCGTGCCCTCCGTTGATCTGCGCACTAGTGCATTGATGAGTATCACGCAGATCGTGTGTCCGCCGCTCTCGACAGGGCCGGACGGACATGTTAGACACAGGAGGACTGAATGGGACGGACGCTGAATATTAACGGGACACCGTGTGGTGAGGAGGAAGCGCGATGACGAGTGGGAAGAGGCAGGTGGTACGGCGAGTATTGGGGATGGCCCTGGGGTTTGGCTGTCTCTTGAGTGTGGCGGGGTGCGACTACTGGCCGCCGGCACTGCAAGCACAGATTGAACAACTGCGATCTGAAACAGACACCTTAAATATGGAAAAGACTCAGCTGCAGAGCCAGGTCAATGATCTCTCAAGGGCACGGCAAGATCTTCAACTTCGTTTCGACGAACTGAGCCGGGTCAACCGGGAAAAGACCGAGGTCATCACAGGCTTACAGCGCCGGCTTGAGGCTGCACATAGCAAAACCAGCAAGACTCTGGCGTCGTCAAAAGCTACAGCCAAGTCGAAGACAAAACCGTCTGCGACGTCATCAGTGAAGAAAAAGCCCGCGGTGAAGCGGTAGGCAGATTCGGTTAGCTGGAGCTTGACGAGTTCCCTGATGACGAGGGTGTGCTCGGCGATGAGGACGCAGGCGTTGCCGTCGAGGGGGTGGATGCGGACGAGGTGGAGGGTGCGGAAGCCGCCGTACTGCCTGTCTCTTTCTTCGCCGACGCTCCCGAGTCTGCAGACTCACTGGACGGGGGTTTCATCTTGTTGGAATAGTCAGTCACATACCAGCCGCTTCCCTTGAACATGATGCCCGGCGACGAAATCAACCGCCGCACCGGCTGCCCACATTGCGGACAGGAGGAAAGCGGATCATCCTTGATGCTTTGCTTGGCTTCAAACTTGTGGGAACAACTGTCGCATTGATATTCATACGTGGGCACGGGATATCCTCCAAACGGTAATCATGGTCTCTGTCGAATCATGACGTCAGTTCCTGCCGAGTCTAACGCCACACCGTTCACGCGGCTAGGTTGTTGAACGCCTCCGCGATCCGCTGAATCCCTCTCTCAATCGCCTCCATGCCGGTGGCGTAGGACAATCGAATATGCGTGCGACTGCCGAAGGCTTCTCCCGGGACAACGGCCACCCGCGCGTTCTTCAGGAGATACTGGGCCACGTCTTGCGGTGACTCGATCGGTCCGGCCGGTCCCTGACGCCCGAGCACGCCACCAATGTTGGGGAATGCATAGAAGGCCCCGCCTGGCAGACGGCAGGACACCCCGGGAATCCTATTAAGCCGATCAACGATGACCTTGCGCCGCCGATCGAATTCGACAACCATCTTCTCTGTGAAGGGGCCGCCAAGCCTCAAGGCCGCCACGGCGGCTTTTTGTGAGATTGAGCAAGGGTTTGATGTGCTTTGGCTCTGAATGTTCGCCATGGCGGTCACAAGGTCCTTGGGGCCGGCCGCGTAGCCGATACGCCACCCGGTCATCGCATAGGCCTTCGAGACGCCATTGATGATGATGGTCTGCGCGGCAACTTCGGGACTCAGTGTCGCGATACTCCGGTGAACAGCACCGTCATAGAGGACTTTTTCGTAGATTTCGTCGGAGATGATGAGCAGCTGATGTCGGAGCGCGATATCGGCGATCGCTTCGAGCGTTTTCCAATCGTACACGGCGCCCGTCGGATTACCCGGACTATTCACGAGGATGGCTTTGGTCCGCGGCGTCACTAGCCGTTCCAGCTTGTCAGGATCGATGGCGTACCCGGCGGCTTCGTCTGTCGCGAAAAAAACGGGAGTGGCATCGTTGAGCAGCGCTTGGTCGGCATACGATACCCAGTAGGGAGTCGGAATAATGAGTTCATCTCCGGATTCCAAGAAGGCTTCGGCCAAGTTGTACAGCGAGTGTTTGGCGCCGCAAGAGACAAGAATCTGGGACTTCTCATAACGGAGCCCTTGTTCCGACTGAAATTTGTCGATAATCGCTTGTCGGAGATCATCGATCCCGGACGACGGGGTGTACTTGGTAAACCCCGCCCGGATCGCGGCTTCGGCTGCGGCCTTCACTGGTTCAGGGGTATCGAAATCCGGTTCGCCCGATGAGAAATCGATGACATCGATGCCTTGGGCGGCCATCGCCTTGGCGGTAGCGGTCATGGCGAGTGTCGGAGACGGAGTAATCCGTCCGACTCGGGCGGCAAGTTTCATGATTTGAGGCTCCAGATTCGTTCTTGCAAGCGGCGCGCGACCTCAGGATGAAGAAATTCCGTCAGGCACCCGCCATGGTGTGCAACATCTTTAATGATCGTAGAGGACAGATATGAGTATTCTTCGCTCGGCATCAGAAAGACGGTTTCGACATGCTTGGCCAATTTTCGGTTGATCAGGGCCATCTGAAATTCGTGTTCAAAATCGGATATGGCACGCAGCCCCCGGATAATCGCGTGGGCTCCGATTCGTTCGACATAGTCGACCAGCAGCCCTTCGAACGTCGTGACTTCCACCTGGCCGAGGTTTTTCATGGCGAGGGTGACCATCTCCAGCCGTTCAGCGAGGTTGAAGAGGGGATGCTTGGCTGGGTTCGGCGCAACCGCAACGACGACTTTATCGAATACCCGCAGGCTTCGGGTGAGAATGTCGGTGTGTCCATGTGTGACCGGATCAAACGTGCCGGGGTAGATGCCGATCTTCATCGTTGTTCAGTGTCTGGAATGGAATAACGCGATAAGGCGGTATCGCCATACCGATAGTGCCGAGTTCTGATCGCCGCGCCGAGAGCAGAAGGGACGGAGGTTTTGTTCGCATGCTCAAGAATCAGCCACGTCTCGGCGGCAAAGAACCGGTCCACTATCGTCTCGCTCAATAGGTCGATAAACTCGAGCGTCCTCTCGTAGGGGGGATCGGCAAAAATGATCTGATAGGGACCGCCCCATCGGTCGGGTCGCTGGAGAAAGTGTTCAACCGGGTGGGCGTATATCGTCATGCCGTCAGCGATCCCACAGTCCTCAACGTTTCGGCGCAGCAGTGTCAGTGCCGCGGCATCGGATTCCACGCAGGTGACGTGGGCGGCTCCTCGGCTTAAGGCTTCAACGCCGATGGCACCGGTTCCTGCATAGAGATCAAGAAAACGGCTATTCAGTAGCCGATTCCCAATGATCGAGAAGAGCGCTTCGCGCACCCGATCGGACGTGGGACGAATTGCCGATCCTTGTGGTCTGCGAAGCCGTCGGCCACGATGAGTACCCGCAATAACACGCATGTCAGAAGATTGCCGCGACTCCTGAGAACGGGGAACTCTAACACAGCGATTTTGAAGGGGTCAAGGACGGTCCATGGGAGGAAAGGCTCAGTGATGAGCGTTCAACCACTTGCGGTGCGCACCTCCAGGCAGGTCAGCCTGTGACACGCGAGCACGGGATCGATAGCGGGCTCTTTTGACGCTCTTGGCGCGAAAGGACTATACTATGACTCTGTCAGGCCACCGACGCGCGGCCTAATCTGCTCATGCCGCTCATGACGGATCTCCGTCGGTTCACCGCGGATTGGCCAAGACGAACGCGCGCTGCACTTAGCGCGTGGCAACGGGTTGAGCCTCGCGTGCTGCCAGACTCTTTCTTCGGTTATTGGAAATCGTCCGATCGATGATGGCGCCACAATTAATACATTTCCAAGCGTAGAAAATGAGAAAGAAATCCGAGAACCGCTCCAACATCATCATCCCTTTGCACTTCGGACATTCCATCGTATCCTCCCAGGTGGCTAAGTGTGCAGCTGGTGGCCTACATAGCAAGAGATGCACCAAATTGTCACATGTCGATATTTCAATGAGTTATGTGATAAGCGGGTCTCTCAATGGCTAGAAACTGCCAGGTTTGTTAGTACAAAAACGTCCGCGGTGTCAGTTTTTGTGCAGTGACGAAGGATTCTATGACACCCAAAAGACCGGCAAGCAGCATTACGACCTGGCCCGAATCGGAACGCCCTCGGGAACGACTGCTGGCACGAGGAGCGGACGCACTCTCCGATGCTCAACTCTTAGCCATTCTTCTTCGGACCGGCCGTCGTGATTCATCCGCCGTCCAAGTGGCGATCGAACTCCTCAGTCGAAGCGGAGGTGTGAGTGGCCTTGCCACCTGTGGCCTCGAAGAACTGTGCGCGATTCCAGGCATGGGGCCCGCGAAAGTCGCCCAACTGAAAGCGGCCATTGAGCTGGGACGGCGATCGTTGGCGGCGCCGTTGTCAACCGGAACGCGCATCTCGTCGAGCGCAGAGATCTACAGACATTTCCATCCTATGCTGCGCGATCAAAAACATGAGATCTTCAAGGTGATCCTCCTCGATGCGAAAAATACCTTTGTGAAGGAAGCGACGGTGTCCAAAGGCAGTCTCACGCTGAGCATCGTCCATCCGCGGGAAGTGTTCGCGTTTGCCGTGCGTGAATCTGCGGCAGGCGTGATCTTTCTGCACAATCACCCCAGTGGTGATCCCACACCAAGTCTTGAGGATCGGCAATTAACAGATCGATTGGTCGCCGCCGGTCACCTGCTTGGCATTCCTGTGCTGGACCATATCGTCATCGGTGATAGCCGGTATATCAGCTTTGCGGATGAGGGCTGGCTCATAGGCGACGGCGCGGCTCGTCAGATAGGGAGAAGCCGCATGGCCTAAATTACGCAAACAGTTCCCCACATACTCACCATGAGGAGGGCATGCCATGGAAGACAGTCGTATGGAGCCCGTTAAAAATGTCGCGATGGTGTCTAATGCCGGCGCAGGTAAGACATCCCTCAGTGAGGCACTTCTATACAACGGCGGGGCCATTCCGGTGCTTGGTTCCGTCACTCAAGGGACCACCGTCTCCGACTTCGAACCGGAAGAATTCCATCACCGAACCTCGGTCAGCACCAGCATCCTTCAATTTGTCTGGGACCGCACCCGCATCACATTGCTTGACACGCCAGGCGCGTTGAGTCTTCTCGGTGAATCGCTTGCCGCCTTGAGAGCCGTCGATGCTGTCGTGATTGTGCTTGATGGAACCGCCGGCATTCGGACCGAATTGGCCCGTCTTTGGACGCGGGCCGCGGAACTCGGGTTGCCGTGCCTCTTCTTCGTCAATGGATTGGATCGAGAGCGAAGCTCCCTCGACGGTGCAATCAAGCTCTGCCGGACACAACTGGACTGTTCGCCGCTTCCCATGGTCGTGCCGGTCGGGCAGGGCCTTCAGTTGGAGGGCGTCATCGACCTTCTCCAGCAGCGGATGATTCGGTCACATCCCGCATCACCCGCCGTCGAGACGATCGAGATTCCTGACCATCTCGAAGCCATTGCGAAAGCCTGCCGGACGAGGCTGCTTGAATCGGCGGCTGAAAACGAGGACGCCCTTCTTGATACCTATGTGACGCAGGGCAATCTCAGCCAGATTGACCTTGTCCGCGGATTACGATCGAGCATTCGCACCAGGCAGTGCTATCCGCTGTACGCTGGTTCCGCCATCCGCCAGATCGGTATCTGGTCATTGCTCAACGGGATCCGTGTCCTGATGCCGTCACCTCACGAACGCGGCGCACAACTTCCGTTCGCCGGCGCACATCCAGAGACCGGCACACCGTGTGAGCGGAAGGGGAGCGTGCAGGAGCCATTTTCGGCGTTTGTGTTTAAGACATCGATCGACCCATTCGTAGGACGGCTGTCCTACTGCCGCGTGCTGTCGGGAACCGTGCAGGCTGATTCCACAGTCTGGAATGCCTCGAAGCGGGTCCGTGAGAAGCTGGGCCATTTCTATGCCCTCCTTGGCAAGCGGCATACTGCGATCGGAGGCGCGCAGGCGGGCGATATCATCGCGATTGGAAAATTGCGCGACACGCAAACCGGCGATACGTTGTGTCAGGAGAAGGATCCTGTGTGCTATCCGGGCTTGGGGCTCCCTCGCCCGGTCCTGTCGTTCGCCATTGAGCCCAAATCGAAGGCGGAAATCGACAAGGTGAGCGTTGGCCTTCATCGGTTGATTGAGGAAGATCCGTCTCTGGGATTTACCCGCAACCCGGATACCAAGGAGATGGTGCTGAGTGGATTGGGCCAATTGCATATCCACGTCGCGCTGGAAAAACTTCACCGCAAGTTTGGCGCCGACGTTCTGTTGCACACACCAAAAATTCCGTATCGGGAAACGCTGCATGCCCCGTCACGCGCCCAAGGCAAATACAAGAAACAAACCGGAGGCCATGGGCAGTATGGGGACTGCTGGCTGGAAGTCGAGCCTCTGTCGCGAGGGCAAGGATTCGTCTTTCAGAATCATGTTGTCGGAGGGGCGATTCCCAGGAACTTCATCCCGGCGGTCGAGAAAGGGGTCGTCGAGGCCATGTATGAAGGCGTGCTGAGTGGATATCCCGTCGTAGATGTCCGTGTGACTGTGTACGATGGGTCCTTCCATACGGTCGACTCGTCGGAAATGTCGTTCAAGATCGCCGGGGCTATGGCCATGAAAAAAGCCATGGAGGCCGCGCATCCCGTGTTGTTGGAACCGATGATGACGGTCGAGATCGACGCGCCGACGGAGGCCATCGGCACAGTCATGGGCGATCTGAGCGGCCGGCGCGGCCGCATCCTCTCGGTGAGCGCGCATGACCATGAAGAGCGGGTCACCGCGCTCGTGCCACTGGCGGAATTGCTGAAGTATGCGCCGGCCCTCAACGGCATGACGGGCGGGCGGGGGAGCTATGTGATGGAGTTTAGCCGCTATGACGAAGTGCCGAGAGAGCTCGCCCCCAGAATCATTGAGCAGCACAAGGCCGATCGACACGCCGTCGCAGTGCACTGACAGGAGGTTCAGTCAGTGGGCTTGAGCACGACGTAGAAGGCTCGGGTCTCGCGCAGCACTCGAAGCAACACGGTGTCCCCGCGCCGGATCCGGCCGATCGCCGCCGTGAAATCCTCAGCACTGAGGATTTCGCTACGGTTCACTTCTTTGATCAGATCACCGTCCCGGAGACCTTCGGCCTGGGCCAAACTGCCGGGCTCCACCTTCGAGATGAGGGCCCCTTTCGTGTCCTTCAGATTGAACCGTTCGGCCAAGGCTGCGGTCAATTCCTGAACCTCGAGGCCGAGCTTCATCTCGGTTCCGGGTGGAGGAGGGGACGCCGCAGCGGCTGTCTCCCGGCGTTCAATCAGGCGAATATCCAGCGTCACACGCTTGAGATCACGCATGACTTCGATCTTCGACGTGGCTCCCGGCGCGAGTGTCCCAATCAGGCGCGACAGTTTATTGGGAGAATCCACCAGGTGCCCGTCGATTTTGACGATGATGTCACCGGGCTTGATGCCCGCCGCTGCCGCCGGATCATTGGGGAAGACCTCATTGACGAGGACGCCTTCGCCTTCCGCCACGCCGAACTTCTTGGCCAGTTCCGGGGTCAGCGGCTGAATGCCGACTCCCAACCAGCCGCGTGCCACCCGGCCTGTAGCCAACAAGTGCTCAATCACCTGTTTGGCCATGTTCGATGGAATGGCGAATCCGATGCCTTGGGCGAAATTGATAATGGCGGTATTGATTCCGATGACCTCCCCATGAAGATTGATGAGGGGACCGCCGGAATTGCCGGGGTTGATCGACGCATCGGTTTGAATGAAGTTTTCGTACCGGGATAAGTTGATATTCTCTCGGCCGATGCCACTGACGACCCCAAGTGTGACCGTGCGGTCGAGGCCAAAGGGGCTTCCCACCGCCAGTACCCATTGTCCCACTTTGACCGCGGCAGAATCGCCGAATCGCGCGGCCGGCAATGGCCGATCGGCCGTCACTTTGAGGAGGGCCAGATCTGTATCGGGATCCTTGCCGACGACCTGGGCGGTCAATCTGGTTTTGTCGGAGAATCGAACGTCGACTTCGACGGCATCGCCGATCACGTGGTTATTGGTGACGATGTACCCTGTACTGTCAACGATCAGCCCGGATCCTGATCCTGTTGCACTTGGCGTGCGATCATTTCCTCGATCGCGTGCACGGCTGCTGCCGGTGACTGGAAAGAGGTTGACGACCGACGGCGTCGCCTGTTCAGCCAAATCAGTGATAACGGCTTGAATTTCTTCCAGGAGGCGAATGCCTTTGGAGACATGAGTGCCTGTGTCCGCGCTCTGTTCCGCACGGAGCGACGCCGGATCAAGGAGTGTTCCCACCGTGAGGACCACCCACATGAAAAGGCCACGACACCCGAGAAATGATCTGATGCTCATGCCGTCCTTGCCATGATAATCACGAAGTCTGCTGGGTACCTCCACCAGACCTAGGCAGATTGTGCTGAAGGAGTGTGGAGTGACCGTTGAGCGGTAAACCAGGGCGCAATGGGATCTAAGTCCACCTCCATGCCAATTAGGACAACGATATCGTCAGGGCGAAACGTCAGATTGTCGGACGGTGCGAGAACAAAAGGGCCGCGCAAGATTGCCGCCACGCGGACGGATGACGGCTGGGACAGCATGTTGCTAGACTGGCCGACTGCGGCCGCATTTCTTGCGACCATCAGGCGATCAATCCTGGCCGATCTAAGCTTGAGGTCATAATGGAGTCGGAGGAGTTCCTCATGGATCGCTTCAAGTTTTAACTCGCGAATGTCTCCATCAATCTGAAGGAGGGTCCGCTTGTACTCATGAACCTGCATGGCAGCATGAGACAGGCTGTTGTCCAACTCGCTCAGATCCGGGTGCGGTTGGCCTTGAACGAGAAATCGACGCGAGACGTGTGTGACTAACTGTCGGCCGACATCTCCGGTCAGCGCGTCAATTTGCTGTAGGAGTGTTGATGCTTGCCAATGGAGTCGAATAATCTGGACTTTCCGATTGACACGCTCCGAGATGGCAAGGACGGTCTCATGGAACGCGCTGCCGGTTATCGAGAGTTCTTTATGAATGCGGCCGAAGAGCTCGAATGTCATTGTCTGATAAGCAAGATTATGTCAACTTACTGGTCTGTGTCATGCTGGCGGACTGTCCCAGCCACTGCGATCACTGATCCGTCTGTACCCTATCAACGTGGCTCTGTCAACTCATTGCGCCCGTCACACGAGAGGCCCTGACTTGTGTCGATTCAAACTATTTAGTGGTGCCATGTTCATCCTGGCATTCGCTTGGTATGATGATTCCGTTCAGTGATGGAGAACGTTGTTCGATGCGGATCACCTCTGTTAGCGTCCTGACCGCCGTCTTGTTCTGTATGGGTATCCATTTCCTCCTTCCTCCCTCGCCTGCGCGCATTCCAGCAATTCATCCCGCGTCATGGCGAATAGCCGACCTTTGGGAATCGCCTTGATCCAATGCCCTGCCCGCCCCACCCGCTGCAGGCAGGTGGCAATGGCCCGGGGTGAGGTGACCCGATTTGACAGACGAGATCCACCGTGCCCACATCAATACCCAGTTCCAAGGAGGCCGTGGCGATGACGACGCGCGTCTTCCCGGTCTTCAGGCGTTCTTCCGCCTGCAGCCGTATCTGCCGCGAGAGGCTCCCATGGTGCGCGGCCACGGCGTCTGATCCTAAGTCGCTGAGGCGATCTTCAAGATAATGCGCGACCCGTTCAGCCAACCGTCTGGTGTTCACAAACACCAGAGTCGAGCGATGTTGTCGAATCAAATCAGCCACACGATCGTACACATCCGTCCAAATCGCATTCGTCGCGATCGAGCCCAATTCGTCTTTCGGCACTTCGACGGCGAGATCGAGTTCGCGGCGATGACCCACGTCGATAATGGTGCACGGAGGCGGTGCTGAGGACTGAGGACTGAGGACTGAGTTGAACACGATTGACGCCTGACGATTGACGTGTGATGAAGATCGGTTTCCGGTCAGAAACTCTGCCACCAGTTCGATCGGCCGCTGCGTCGCTGACAACCCGATCCGTTGCGGCTTGACGGGCGTGAGGGCGTCCAGCCGTTCCAGCGACAACGCGAGATGTGCGCCGCGTTTATTGGGAGCAAGCGCATGAATTTCATCGACAATCACCGTGCGAATCGTGTGAAGCATGCGGCGGCTTTTGTCAGCAGTAAGGAGAATGAAGAGCGACTCCGGCGTCGTCACGAGGATATGCGGCGGCCGCTTCAACATCTGTTGCCGATCTGCCATGGGTGTGTCACCCGTCCGGACCAGTACCCGGAGGTCCGGCATCAAGAGGCCGGCTTGAAGCGCCATCTGGCCGATTTCGGCCAGCGGCTTCTGCAAATTCTTCTGGATGTCGTTACTCAGCGCCTTGAGGGGCGAGACGTAGAGCACATAGGTATGGTCGGCGAGTTCGCGTGCGAGGGCTTGTCGGAAGAGGTTGTCGATACAGGAGAGAAATGCTGCGAGAGTCTTGCCGGATCCCGTCGGCGCCGCGATCAGCGCATCCGATCCGGATTGAATCGCTGGCCATGCTTGTTGCTGCACATCGGTCGGCTCCCCGACGTGTGAGCGAAACCACTCGGAGATGAGCGGATGAAAACCCGAGAGCGCCATGGCGTGGAATCTTACCACGCCATGAGTGGAGAGACTATCGCACTAGCGGAAGGACCTTCCAGGCAAAATGGCGATCCTGTGAGTGTTGTTAAGACTCCAGAGCGACCGTATAACTTCATGGAAACAATAGGCCAACGGGAACCTTCTATTTTCCATAGACTCTCGTTGCCGGAAGCTGGCACACTGTCTACTCGTTCAGATAAAGGACAATTTCGCAGTGACAGAATCCCTCGTCATTCTTGGTTCAGGCTATACCGCCCGTTATGTTCTGCCTTTGGCAGAGCCTCGATATACCCATGTATTGGCGACGAGTCGTGAGCCGGACAAGCACCTGAGTCATGTGGCGGCGGACCGCCGCGTTCGATTCGACCTTCACGATCAAACCACCTGGAACCACATTCCCCCGGACAACGACGTACTCTGGTGTTTTCCCGCTGAGCCGCTTGAACTGGTTCAAAACTTTGCCAAGGGACTCGGCCTGCGATCCAGTCGGCTGGTGGTGCTCGGTAGTACCTCGGCTTATGATGTTCCGGCGCAGGCGAGTGACTATCCCCCACCCTGGACTGATGAAACCGCTCCCATCAATCCCGACAAGTCTCGCGTGCAAGGTGAAGAGTGGCTACGGAAGAACCATGGCGCTACGGTGCTGCGCGTCGCCGGGATTTATGGTCCGGGCCGGAGCCCGATCGATTGGATCCGACGGGGACGCGTTGGACCTTCACGCAAATACGTCAATCTCATTCACGTCGAGGACCTGTCCACCATCTGTCTGACGGCACTCGAACGAGGACTTCCCGGTGAGGCGTATAACGTCAGCGATGGGACACCGCATACCTGGACGGAGATTTGCCTGAGAGCCGAGAACCACTGGGGCATTCAATCGGCAGCACAACGCGATGACACCGCGCCGACCGGGAAACGAATCGCCAACGGGAAACTACTGGCCATGCTCCAGAGCGGCCATCAGCACTTGCGATATCCTGATCTCTGGAGCGCCTTGGATCAGCTGGTCGCGCCACACGGCTAGCCTCTCAGCAGCGCCATGACCGCCAGGCTGACCAGCAGATTGTTCATCGAATGCGCGATGATGCCCGGAATCAAGCTCCCCGTTTTTTCGTACATCCAGGCCCATAAGAACCCGCTCCAGAGTACACTCACGAAACCGATCAACCCGTATCCATGTGCAAGGGCGAAGACGCTCGCGCTCAGGAGCGCGGCCGGCACGAAGGACAATCGGCGGCGGAGAATGGCGTACAACAACCCCCGAAAGGCAATCTCTTCAAAGATGGGCGCAAACACCACATACTCCAGCAGACTGACCGTGAGCGCTGATCCAGACGCCCAGACGAGATTGGGATCAAACCATTCGGTCCAATGATTGGTCAGATTCAGGGCGTCGGCAGCCCGTCCCATTACCCATTCTCCCCACAATCCTGCCGCGACGACCGCGAGAACAGCGCCGGTCAGCCGGCCAAGCTGCCCCCGTTCGAGGCGCAGACCGAATCCGCTTTGGAAATCGAGCCCAGCCGGTTTGAGCAAATGAATATAGGCCAGGGCCAGGAGTGGCAGATTGGCCAAGGGGATCGCCAAGGCTCGCAGCGAGACGTGTTCGATGGGAGGAAAGGTCAAAAAGGCGGCAGTAATGACGGCGCCCAAGGCGCCGCCACGCAACAGAACGGCGGTGCCTGTGCCACCTGTCCAGGGTGGAGGAACTCCCGGCTGATGCAGGCGCACCGCATTGGGACGCCGGGTCCTCCAGCACACCAGACCGATGAGGATGACGGAACCAACGACCAGGCACCCGACTTCGAACAGCATCAGCCGATTCGATCGAGTGTGGAGCCGGAGACCCTGAGCCTCGATCTGTCGCTCGACCGTGGCCAAGAGTGCGTGATCACCGGTGCGCTGTGCCAGCCTGGAGGCCAGCCGGTTGTAAAACCACCCTGCTTCGAGCGTATCCGCCAGCGCCGCGTGCAACTCGATAGCCCGCTCACGCGCTAAAGACTGTGTCCCATAGGCAGCCACTATCCATTGGCTATACAGTGGCATGGGCGCGTCGAGATCCCACCACTGGGCCGCCTGTTCCAGTGCGTCCTGGACCTGTCCGGTTTCAGCCTGGAGAATCGCCAATCGCAGCTTGGCAGCGGGACCGCCTGTTGTGGCCGCGAGTTCTTGATACCACTGAATGGCCAAGAGGCGTTCTTTTTCACTGCTACCCACCATCCATTCGCTTACTCGTTGCTCCCAGGCAGGTGAGCGTTGCAGCCCATCCTGTGCCTCCATGATACGGCTGACCATTAAGTCAAGAGCACGGTCCGGATCATCCAGCCGGTCCAGCTTCGGCACGGTGGCGGAAAACCAGAGAATCGATCCTAAAGCGGCAAGCAACAGTCCTGCCGAAATGACACTCACAAGTCGGGAAAAACCGGACCCGAAAGGCGTGAGTGGATAGCGAGCGCGTGGCCGCGGCTCACTCGCCGCAGATCCTTGATCCTGGCCAATTTGAAGAATTTCTTCCGCCATGCGCCGGCACTATACCATGGCCTTCGCGCACTCTATACCCCTCGAAATGGCTAGAACTACCTGAACCGCGGCTGAAGATCACGTAGCCTCTCAGCCGGGACTTGGCTATACTAACCCCGCAACACTGTACGGAGTTTCGCGATGATGCAGGATTTTCTTCCTCCTCGGCGGCTCTTGCTTGGACCAGGCCCAAGCCTAGTGCACCCCCGCGTCCTGCGCGCCATGGCCACGCCATTACTGGGGCACCTCGATCCGGTGTTTCTCGCGGTCATGAATGATATCCAGGCCCTGCTGCGCCGGATGTTTGCGACCACAAATCGGTTTACCATTGCGATTTCCGGCACCGGATCCGCTGGAATGGAGGCGGCGGTCGTGAACCTCGTCGAGCCCGGCGATGCCGTGATCGTCGGCATCAACGGTGTCTTTGGCACACGGCTAGCTACGTTGGTGGAACGGTGCGGAGGGAAAGCGATTCGTGTCGAGGCTCCGTGGGGTCGGATCATCGAACCGGAGGCCATTGCGTCAGCCCTTCAGCGGTCAGGTCCGGTGAAAGCCGTGGCCGTGGTCCATGCGGAAACCTCGACCGGAGCCTGGCAACCGATTGAACCGCTGGGACACCTATGCCGTGACTACAATGCCTTGTTCATTGTCGATACGGTCACGTCGCTCGGCGGTGCCCCGGTCGAAGTTGATCGATGGGGAATCGACGCCTGTTACAGCGCGACACAGAAATGTCTCAGCTGCCCGCCGGGATTGGCTCCCTTTACCTTGAGCGATCGCGCCTTGGCGGCCATCAAGAATCGCCGCACCGCTTGCCAAAGCTGGTATCTCGACATGGCGCTCGTCGCCGGCTATTGGGCGGAGCAGACGCGAGCCTATCACCATACCGCGCCCATCTCGATGCTCTATGCGCTCCGGGAAGCGCTGCGTCTGGTGGAAGAAGAAGGATTGGCGGCCCGCTATGCCCGCCACCAGCTCAACAGTGACGCACTGGTTGCCGGGCTGATGGCACTCGGTTTTAACCCGCTGCCGCTTCCGGGACAACGGCTACCGATGCTCAGTTGTGTATCGCTTCCGACATCGATCGATGACGCAGCGGTACGAGCGCGCCTCCTGGAGGCCTACGGCATTGAAATCGGAGGAGGCTTGGGACCATTGAAGGGTAAGGTGTGGCGGATCGGGCTCATGGGAGAATCGAGTACTGAGGCCAACGTGCTGACCTTCTTGAATGCACTGGAAGAAATCGGCATTCAATCCGGTTGGCTCTCCACGCCGGGTGCGGCCTTGCAAGCAGCGGCTAGAGCCTACAGTGGAGGCGCCACGTCATGACGATCGCGATCCACCACGCCCGTCTCATCGATGGAACCGGCGCAGTGCAAGATCGAGCCACGATCGTCGTGCGCGGCTCACAGGTCGTGGCAACCGGTCCGAGCCGCTCGATCACCATCCCGAAAGGTGCCACACGGATCGATGGCCGTGGGCTGACGGTCATGCCCGGGCTCATCGATTGCCATGTCCATCTGTGTTTAGGCAGTGAGCCGGATGTCGTCGCTGCCGTCGAGTCTGAACAGCCGTTTTATACCCTACTGAAATCGTCGAAGCATGCGCAAGCGACGATCGAGGCCGGATTTACGACGGTGCGTGACGTCGGCTCGCGGGATCATTCCATCTTCACCCTCAAGCAGGCCATCGAGGCGGGAGTGGTACCGGGACCTCGCATCGTGGGGGCCGGCCTGGCCATTTGCATGATCGGAGGCCACGCGCGGTTCATCGGGCAAGAAGTCCAAGGCGTCGAACAGGTTCGACAGGCCGTCGCGGCGCAAGTCGGTGCCGGAGCGGGTGTCATCAAAGTAATTGCCTCCGGCGGTGTCTTGACCCCGGGCACCTCTCCAGACGAAGCGCAGATGACGCAGGAGGAACTGCAGGCTGCCGTCGATGAGGCCCGGCGCGCCGGGAGAAAAGTTGCCGCCCATGCACATGGCGCATCAGGCATGAAACAGGCCATTCGAGCCGGCGTTCATTCCATCGAGCATGCCACGCTGATGGACGACGAGGCGGCGACTCTGTTCCAACGACATGGGGTCTATATGGTCCCGACCCTCTCAGCTCTCGCCACCACGGCTGCGTGCCGGCGAGGGTGTGGCATCCCCGACAGCGCGCTCGACAAAGCCAAAGCGATGACGAAACGGCATCAAGCCAGCTTCAGATTGGCCCACCGCCATGGGTTGCCGATCGCCATGGGAACCGATGCCGGGACCCCATTTAACTTGCATGGCGACAATGCGCAGGAACTTGAACGCATGGTGGCATTGGGCATGACACCGATGGAGGCGATTGTCGCGTCGACTGCCGAAGCAGCCAAATTAATTGGCCTGCAGGACAAGATCGGGACGATTGCACGAGGCTACGAAGCCGATCTGGTCCTCTTCGAAGGCAACGTCCTTGCCCATATCGATTGGCTGTTGGATAAGCGCCGTATCGTAGGAGTGATGAAGGCAGGCGCCTTTGTCGCAGGGCCGTTGTCTCGACAGATCTAATCGACGATACCCGGGACTCGCACGAAGCCGTTGAGGTCAAGAGTTCCAGATCGCTACTGTTTGATCGAGCGTTTGAGCGTTTTTTCGACACTCGCCACTTTGCTCTGCAGCCGACCTGTATGGCCTTTACGGTAATCCACCTTGATGGTGCAGGAGATCCGATTACAATCCTTCTTCATCCGTTGATAACACTGCGTCACCACCCCGATCACCTCATCCCACTCCCCTTCCAATACGGTTCCCATGGGATTTAACCGGTAGGACACTCCGCTCTTATCGATGATGTCGAGGGACCGCGCCACGTACTTGCCGACACTCTCGCCTTTACCCAACGGCGACATGCTGAATTCCAATAGCACCATATCCGCTCCTCTCTGTCTCTCTCGTTTCACGATTTACGTTTCACGCTCGCCTCGCTGAGTCGAAGCGGGTTTCACGTCTGAGGCCTTCGCAGCTCGCATGTCCAACCAGACCTTCGGGTACTGCACTTTGCCCAAGAGACGGAATCCATCCAAGGCTTCGCGCAACAAGGCGCGCCGCTTCTCGGCATCCGGCTCGTCCTTCTTCGCCTGTTCCCGCAATTCTCCGAGCCAGTCGACAAAGGCGGCAAACTCACCGTCCAGAATGCGTTCCAGATCCTCTTTCATGAACCCGGATAAGGCCGGCGCCACTCCGCTGGTACTGACCGCAACGCGGGCATGACCGGACGCCACTACGGCCGGCATCGTCACGCTGGAGGCTTCCGGGAAATCCACTGACCACACGAGGACACCCTTCTCCTTCGCCTTGGCAAGCAACAGTCTGGCAAACTCGCGATCTCCCCGAATGGTATTCAGTACCAGGATCGTATGGTCAAGATCAGCGTCGCGGAAATGGCGCCCCCGATGAATGACTTTTCCCGAGGCAGCCAGTTCACGCAAAGGTTCGTTGAGCGCAGGACTGATCACCGTGACCCGCGCACCGGATGCGAGCAGCCGCTCTGTTTTCTCGGATGCCTCTTCGTCTCCGCCAACGACCAAAACAGTCCACCCCTTCACATCCAACACCAACGGAAACCCAGGATTCGCCGCCATGAGAACTTCCTCCACTCCGTTCATGCACGCTGATCTGGCGCATCATACATCAGCGCTTTGAAGAGCGTAAACCATACACTCCCCTTTTCCTCCAGGCATAGCTATAATACCTGCCAGTCTTTCAGGCTTGTCTTGATACGCTGTTAGGCTAGATTCGTGGGTAGTACTTCGACCGAGCTGTAAAGATGCGAAGGCGGGACAATCAGATGCGAACCACTACTCAGTCCTCAGCACTCGATACTCAGCACTGAGTATTATGTTTCCGCCGGATCCGCATCCAGTTCCATGTTCCAGTAGAGGTAATCTCGCCAACTCTCCGGCGTATTGCGGATACCGATGGTGATCGTAATGACGGGACTCCACCGTGGCTTCACCGGACGTTTCTTCAATCTCATCCCTGCTTCATCCGGTGTACGGCCACTTTTCTTGTTGTTACACCGCCAACAGGCGGTCACAATATTTTCCCACGTCTTCCTTCCCCCCTTCGCAATGGGCACCACGTGATCAAACGTCAGTTCTTCCGTCCGGAACCGATGATTGCAATACTGGCAGGTGTACCCGTCTCGCGTGAAAATATTGATGCGGGAAAACTTGACTGCGCGGTGGCTGTCCTTCAGGCGCACCAGCTTCAGCAGCCGCATGACCGCCGGGAGCTTGATCGTCAGGGAGATCCCGTGAATCTCACGGTCGTAGACTTCGAGAACTTCAACTTTGCCTTGCCAGAGGAGCGCGATCGCTTTTTGCCAATGAACGACCCGGAGAGGTTCATAGGTCGAATTGAGGAGGAGAGTCATTTCCATGCGAAGGCCTCATATCCAACCGCGCCTCCATACGAGAGGAGACCGTCTGGTGTGCCGGAACATGCTCTGGTATGTCTATGCCATAAGCCTTTCCTGAAATCAAGCAAGCGGGCGGCTCTGAGCGATCAGCGCGCAGTACGACACATGGGAGGTACCGGTTGATGACTGAGTTTGTGACCGTGGCTCATGCACGCGACATTCCGCCAGGAACGGGACGAACCGTGGAGGTTCATGGGGTCTGGATTGCCCTCTTCAACGTCGATGGAACGTTTTACGCCATCGATAATGCCTGTCCGCATGCCGGCGGGCCGCTGGGTGAAGGAAAACTGACGGGGACCGTCGTCGAATGTCCGTGGCACGGCTGGAAATTCAGTGTGGTGTCCGGTCAACGAGAGGGCAACCCGAATTTTGAAGCGCCGTGCTGCCAAGTGCGGATCGAGGATGAGCACGTTCAGGTCGCCCTCCCGCCAGGCCTGCTTGCGCCGTGATCATATCAGCTGAGCCCAGGAACTCCTGGGACATTCGGCGGTTCTGAGTCAGGCTCTTTCGGTGTCACACCATCGGCAGGGAGCGACGCTGCGTTGACTTTTTTACGGCCCAGATGGGCATGCCAGATGTATTCCCGCTCGAACCACTGACCTCGGACGCTTTGATCTCGTAGCTGTACACGAATCTCGTAGATGTCGCCTTCGACGTGCGTCACTCGCCAGTCGCCGAGCCGCACGCCCTGCCCGCGATCCTTCATCGACCGCACATGTTCGTTCATCGCATCGAGAATTGTGGCGGCTCCAATCGCAGGGGTGGATTGTACCAACATCAGCGCTTCGGCCTCTCGTGTGTCCATGGTCGCCGGCTTGACTCTCGGCAAACCAGTCCACGTGTAATACAGCCCGCCAAGGATGAGGATGGACAGTGCAACGATTTGGAGAACTCGAACCACAAGACCTCACGCCGTCATAAGTACTTCAGCGATGCCGCCATATCAACATCAGATCCTTGGCCCGGTTGGGTTGCAGGACACGACGGTAGCCCGTCGGCATCTTAGGAAGGGCGATCATCCTCTGTCAACGGACGAGAACAAGAGGCCACCGCTTGTCTGTCTAAAAGGCGATGTGCTAGAAGTAGTCCGTCACGCGTACACGATCGAGTTGCTATGAGCTTCACGGATGAAGTTTTTTTTATACGCTGATCAGCTCAACCCTACCCAGCTCAAGCGGCGCGCCCCAGAACACAAGTTTCTGCACCTGGCCACACTGGCGGACCATACCATTAAGTTCTGCCGCTGGTCGTCACAATGGCGCTGCGGATTGGCCAGCATCGTCCCGTCGCCCGGCGAACAGGTCTGGGGCGGTGTCTTTGAGCTGACCGACGAGGACCTGACCACCATGGATGAGTTTGAGCAGGATGTCCCCCAAGGTGCCTACCGACATCTGCAAGTCAATGTAGTGACGACTACCGGTGAGAAAGAACTGGTGACGACATACGCAGCCAATCCCATTGGTAAGTTCAAGCCCAAGGATCACTATCTGGATTGGGTCCTGAAGGGAATCAAACAGTGGGCCTTACCGGAGGAATGTCTTCAGCAGTGGGAAGCGTATCGGCCGCGATAATTCGGAGGAGCTGGCATATGGCGTATGGCCGATAGCTTATGGCACAGAACGGATTGAGGAATCTTCACCTCAATCACCTGCCATAAGCCATGCGCGATAAGCTCTTTATCTTTTAATAACGAGGAGAACTCGATGCCAAAACCAAAATATCACATTCTCGTGTGCACGAATTCTCGGCCTCCGGGCCATCCCAAGCCCTCGTGTGGCTCTGCGGGAGCCGCGCAACTGCTGATGGCCTTTAATATGGGATTGATGCAGCGGGCGGTTCCACCAGGCCAAGTGCTGGTCAGTGCAACGGGGTGTCTGGGACCCTGCGAACAGGGGCCGACCGTCGTCGTCTATCCGGATAATACCTGGTACTCCAAAGTGACAGAAGCGGATGTGGCCACCATCCTCGATGAACACGTGGGGAAGGGCACACCACCGGCCAAGCTGAACCCGGATGGGGTGTGGAAATAGCTATCTCAATGCGCTTCCGGCTGTCAGCAGTCAGGCTCTGAGCGAGCTGAGGGCTGACAGCGGTAAGCTGAAAGCGGATTTTTTATGAACACGCACGATGAGCACAAGTCTGCCGCCCCCAAGTCCATTGGGTGCGCCGTCATCACCTGCAGCGACACACGGACAGCTGAGAGCGATGTCAGCGGGCAGCTGATCCAGCGGTTACTGAAAGAACAGGGGCACTCCGTGGCGTCGTACCACGTGGTCAAAGACGACCCCTCACGCCTTCAACTGCAGATCGCCCTCGATACGATCAATCCGGCGGTTCAGGTCATCATTATGAGTGGGGGAACCGGCATTGCGAAACGGGATTCAACCTTTGAATCCGTGGATGCCATGCTCGAAAAGCGGCTGGAGGGGTTCGGCCAACTCTTCCGCATGCTGTCCTATCAGGAGATCGGCTCAGCCGCCATCATGACGCGCGCCACGGCTGGGACCATTAGCGGCCGAGTGATCTTTTCTCTCCCCGGCTCCGAACACGCCGTCAGACTGGGGATGGAGAAGCTGATTCTCCCGGAACTTGGCCATCTGGTTCAGCAGCTCACCAAATGAACAGGACTGAGGACTGAGTGCTAAGGACCTAGAGGCTCGGCGCTTAGTCCTGAGTCCTCGGCCCTCAGTCCTAGAAATTAGTCCTGCGTGATCTTCGGTTCTTCGTAGGTCACCTCTTCTGCGATCTTCGTATGCGCGCGGCGCTTGTAGTGCACCAAGAGGTCGCGTACGGAGATGATCCCGACGACAGCTCCGCCTTTCGTCACGCCAAGGTGGCGTACGCCCAGCTCGGCCATCATGTCTTGCGCCTCGTCGACCGACTCATTCCCCTCGATGGTACAGACTGGGGTGGTCATGATTTTCTCCACGGTCAACTTGCCCAGCGGCTTTCCGCTTGCCACGGCTCGTCGGACGACGTCAGTATCCGTCACAATCCCGACAAAGGCTGTTCCCCGTTTGACCAACAACGAACCAACTCGTGCCTGACGCATCTCTTTGGCCACAGCAGCTACCGAGGATTTCGGCCCCACAGATTTCGGACGCTTGGTCATGATCTGCGCAACAGTCGACATGGCTTCCTCCTTGAAGTTGGCATGACTGAGACGAAAGAACGCCGGCCACGCTCATTCCGAATCGATTCAGCCTAACACAGAATGACAGGAGGCTCAAAAGAGGCAGGGAGGGAACAGCCGTCAGCTGTTGTGAGAAGAGTCGGCACGTGTCTAGCACACCAGCACTATCTTGCCGAAAAACTTCCGGCTCAACATCCGCTCTTGCGCCGCCCGAGCATCCGATAACGGATAGGTTCGTTCAATCACGGCGATCAGCCGTTTCTGACCCATCAGTTCTACGGCTTTGACCAATTCGGCACGGGTGCCCATGTAGGAACCTTTGACAGTGAGTTGGCGGGAATAGACATAGCGGAGATCTAATTGCACTGCTGCACCGGTTGTCGCGCCACAGGTGATCAGCCTGCCGCCTCTGGTCAGCGAGCGGAGGCAGGTATCCCAGACCTCCGGGCCGATGTGTTCAATCACCACATCAACCCCTCTCCCTTCGGTCAGCAACTTCACCCGGTCAGCGACTTTCTCCTTGGCATGGTTGATCACCGCATCAGCACCAAGAATCACCGCTTTGGGAATCTTGTCATCGCTTCCGACTGTCGTGAGAACCCGTGCTCCGGCCAGTTTGGCCAACTGAACGGCCATGCTTCCAACGCCGCTGCCTGCTCCCATGATTAGTACGGTTTCTCCATGCTGAACCCCCGCCAGGGCAAACAGCATGTGTGACGCCGTCACCGACACAAGCGGAAACGCCGCAGCCTGTTCGAAGGAGAGATTCTCCGGCATCGGCAACACATTCCTGAATGGAACTCTCACATATTCAGCGTATCCACCATGCAGCTTTGCCCCAATCAATGAATAGGATTGGCACAAATTGTCACGACCGGCCAGGCAAAATTCACAGCGCCAGCAACTCACACCTGGCGAAACCACTACACGGTCTCCGACAGTCACCCCCTCCACCTGACCCCCGACTTCCTCCACGACTCCCGCGATATCAGAACCTGAAATGTGTGGGAGCGGAATGGGATACGAGGGATTCCCCTGCCTGATCCAAATGTCCAGATGGTTGAGCGCACAGGCCTTGACGCGAATCAGCACCTCACCCGGTCCAATCACCGGATTCGGAACGTCTACATAGACAAGCTGTTCTGGCCCCCCATGCTCTCTGAAGACCACGGCTTTCATAGCATCTCAATTTTGAATGTTTAGTGTTTAAGGAAGGTCTGATTAATTCACGTTTACACGAAGAACTCTGTTTCTGAATGGAGCAACACAGGTACTCTGCTGGAAATTCGCTAGGCCGGGAGCGTCCGCCTCGGGTATCGCCCGCTGTCGGGCCGCC